>Ga0315281_10000542_pt1 | contig 52620 bp, 58 predicted proteins | sample YL17G07_0_MG_FD_204540 | JGI IMG/M metagenome (GOLD analysis project Ga0315281, IMG submission 204540) | Sediment microbial communities from Yellowstone Lake, YNP, Wyoming, USA - YL17G07_0 | ecosystem: Environmental > Aquatic > Freshwater > Lake > Sediment | place: USA: Wyoming | collected...
GACGTGACAGGGTCGATCGAGCTTCCGGAGGGAGTAGAGATGGTGATGCCTGGAGACAACGTCACGATATCGGCGGAGCTGATCCAGCCGATAGCAATGGAGGAAGGTCTGCGGTTCGCTATAAGAGAAGGCGGACATACTGTAGGGGCTGGAGTGATCAGCCAGGTTATCGAATAGGAGGATTGGGCGCCGGGCGCCGGGTGCAGGGCGCCGGTGGACAAACTACCGACCCCTGGCCCCGACCCCTGGCCCCAGCGAAGCTATGCGCAAGGACAAGGTTAGGATAAGGCTGAAGGCGTTCGATCATAGGGTACTGGATCAGTCAGCCGAGAGGATAGTCGAGACGGCGCGGCGGACGGGAGCCCGGATTTCAGGGCCGGTGCTGCTGCCGACGGGGAAGGACATCTACTGCGTCATCCGAGGCCCGAACATCGACAAAGAATCGATGGAGCATTTCGAGGTCAGGACGCACAAGCGGCTGATCGATATACTGAACCCGGGGCCCAAGACGATCGATGCGCTGATGCGACTTGACCTGCCAAGCGGCGTGGATATAGAGATCAAGCTGTAGGTGCCAGGTGTCGGGTGGCAGGGGCCGGTATCGGATGTGGCTGATACCGGGACCCGCCGCCGGGCGCCCGATACCGGGAGTTCGCGATGATAACGGCAATACTGGGCAGGAAGTTGGGGATGACCCAGGTTTTCGACGAGTCCGGCAGGTTGGTGCCGGTGACGGTGATCGAGGCCGGGCCGGTGACGGTGACTCAGAAGAAGACCGCGGAGACGGACGGCTACGAGGCAGTCCAGGTTGGGTTCGGGCCGGCAAAGGAAAGGCGGCTGACCAAGCCAGTGCTCGGCCATCTGAAGAAGGCCGGAGCGAAGCCGCTGCGCTACCTGCGCGAGCTGCCGGCGGCCGGGATGGACGACCTGGAGGTGGGCCGTGAGGTGAAGGCTGACGACGTCTTCGCGGCGGGCGATACGGTGGCGGTCACAGGCACATCCAAAGGAAAAGGGTTTGCCGGTGTGGTGAAGCGGTGGCACTTCCACGGCGGGGACATGACGCACGGCTCGATGATCCACCGGAAGCCGCAGTCCGGCGGGGCGACGGATGCCGCAAGGACCTTCAAAGGAGTCAAGCGGCCGGGGCGGATGGGCGGCGATACGGTCACGGTCCGTCGGCTCAAGGTGGTCCGCGTAGACACCGAGAGGAACCTTCTGCTTGTGCGGGGCGCTGTGCCCGGCGCGAACGGCGGACTGCTTACGATCAGAAAGATGGAGAAGGGGGAGTAGCATGCCTACGGTCACCCTTATGTCGAAGACTGGTGAGAAGGTTGGGGAGCTCGAGCTGAGCGAGCGCGTATTCGGGGCGGAGCGAAACATCCCGCTTCTGCACCAGGCTGCAGTGGAAGAGCTGGCGAACCAGCGGAGTGGGACGGCGAATACGAAGACACGTGCAGAGGTTGCGGGCGGAGGACGGAAGCCCTACCGGCAGAAAGGCACGGGCCGGGCCCGGCAGGGGAGCATCAGAGCGCCGCACTATGCAGGCGGCGGAGTCGTATGGGGGCCTCACCCGCGCAGCTATGAGCAGCACATGCCGCGCAAGATGAAGAAAGCGGCGCTCCGCTCGGCGCTCTCGGCCAAGCTCGCGGACGGCGAGGTGGTGTTGGTCGATGACCTCACGCTCGATGGTATCAGCACGAAGAAGATGACGGAGATCATGCAGAACCTCGACGCCCAAGGCAAGGTGATGGTTGCGATGACCGAGATAACGGATGAACTCGAGAAGTCGTCTCGGAATATCCCGGGGGTATTCCTCCGGGTTGCGCCGGCGCTCTCGGTGGCGGAGGTGCTGGACGCGGACAGGATAGTCATGACGAAGGCGGCCGCGCAGGCTCTAGAGGAGGCGTTTTCAAAGTGAAGGATCCTTATGACATCGTGCGGCGGCCGGTGGTTACGGAAAAGAGCATGGCCGGCGCCGCGCTGAACAAATACACATTCGAGGTAGCGCCGGACGCGAACAAGATCGAGATCGGGCAGGCCGTCGCGAAGATATTCAACGTCAAAGTGGTGAAGGTCAACACTTTGACGGTCAAGGGCAAGAAGAAAAGGCTGGGCAGATACCCGGAAGGTATGACACCGAATCGGAAGAAGGCCGTCGTGACCCTTGCGGCCGGCCAGCGGATCGAGGTATTCGAGGGAATGTAGGGATTTCTGGTTTCTGATTGGTGATTGCTGATTGGCTGCCGGCCGCAGTCAGCAATCAGAAACCAGCGATCAGGAGAGACTCGTATGGCACTGAAACAGTATAAGCCCACCTCCCCGGGTCGGCGGTATTTCACGGCGCCGACCTTCGAGGAAGTGACGAAGAAGGAACCGGAGAAGTCGCTTACGAGGCCCATCAGGCGGACCGGCGGGCGGAACTCGCAAGGCAAACTGACAATGAGGCACGTCGGCGGCGGGCACAAGCGGCAGTACCGGATTATCGACTTCAAGCGCGACAAGACCGAGGTGCCGGGCAGGATAGCAGCAATCGAGTACGATCCGAACCGCTCCGCTCGGATCGCTCTTGTGACCTATGTGGACGGCGAGAAGCGGTACATACTGGCGCCGCTTGGGATCAAGGTCGGGGACCGGATAGTCGCGTCGGATGGCGCGGACATCAGGCCGGGCAACGCGCTGCCGCTTGCCAACATCCCGGTCGGAACGACGGTTCACAATGTAGAGCTCTCGCCGGGCAAGGGCGGACAGCTTGTGAGGAGCGCCGGGAGCGGAGCGCAGGTGATGGCAAAAGAAGGCAAGTATGCGACGCTCAGGCTGCCGTCCGGCGAGATGAGGAACGTTCTGCAGACCTGCAGGGCTACGGTCGGGCAGGTCGGTAACCTCGACCATGAGAATATCTCGCTCGGCAAGGCCGGCAGGTCGAGGTGGCTGGGGATCAGACCCACCACGAGAGGTGTGGCGATGAACCCCAGAGACCATCCGCACGGCGGAGGGGAAGGCAAGTCGCCGATCGGTCGCAAGAGCCCGGCCACGCCCTGGGGCAAGCCTGCGCTCGGACGTAAGACTCGCAAGAAGAAACTGTCTGACAAGTTGATTGTCAGGAGGAGGAAATAGGTCGGACACTCTTGTCCGGCGCTGGCCCGGCGCGAGTGCCGGACCTACCGGGAGTGCAATGTGGAAATGGGAGGGATAGCCAGTGGCGCGATCGCTTAAGAAGGGGCCTTACGCTGAACCGAAGCTGCTCGAGAGGATCGACCAGATGAACGCGAGAGGTGAGAAGCGGATCATCAAGACGTGGTCGAGGCGGTCCACCGTCTTCCCGTCGATGATCGGCCACACGATCGCCGTGCATGACGGCCGTAAGCACGTTCCCGTGTTCATCACGGAGAACATGGTGGGCCACAAGCTCGGCGAGTTCGCGCATACCAGGACGTTCAGAGGCCACGGCCACCATACGGAACGATCGTCGTCGTTGAAGTAGGGCCAGGGTTCAGGAGTCGGGGTCGGGGATCGGGAAGAGCCCCCGGTTGTGGATCGGACCCCGGACGTCTGTCCGAAGGAGCTGGGAATGGAAGATGCAGTCGGGAAGATTCGCGATTATGTGAGGAAACACGTGACCGGTGAGCGGATCTGGCGGATCGCGGCAAAGGCGACGCGGGATTCGGCGCGCGTAACGTTGTACACTCCCGACAAGCCGGAAAGGTTGCTCGCGCCGCGGGAGGACGAAGGTGAGTCCATCGCGGTGGGGCTTGAGCGTGGGCTGAAGGAGCGGATCGGCAGGGATGTGACGGTGGAGGTAGTGCAGGCGCCGACGGCGGTCGCCAGGTTTATCCGCATCTCGCCGAGGAAGGTGAGGCACGTCGTGGATGCCATCCGCAACAAGCCTGTGCAAGACGCGCTTGCCATATTGCAGTTCGTGCCGAACTCGGCGGCAAAGACGGTGTCGAAGCTGATCAAGTCTGCGGTAGCAAACGCGGAGAACAACCACCGGATGGATGCGGAGACGCTCGAAGTGATCCACGTGCATGTGGACGAGGGGCCGACTCTGAAGAGGATCAGCCCGCGTGCGATGGGACGGGCTTACCGGATTGCCAAGCGGGTGAGCCACATAACGGTGGGCGTCGCGGAAAGCGAGAAGCCGGCGAGGATAGCTCAGCGGGGGAAGGGCGTTGCGCGGACGGTAGGGAAGGCGCCGCGGCGCGCCGGGCGGACCGAGGACGCGAAGCCGAAGCGAGCGGAGAAGCCGGCGCCGGCAGCGGAGGCGACGAAGCCCGCCAAGACAAGGGCGCCGCGTAAGCGCGAACACAAAGGAGGAGAGTAGTTGGGACAGAAGATTCACCCAACTGGGTTTAGAGTCGGGGTCATCCGGGACTGGGACAGCCGGTGGTACGCCACAAAGGAAACTGCCGCATTCGTAGCAGAGGATGCCAAGATACGCAGGCTCATCAAGAGTAAGCTGTCCCAGGCGGCGGTCTCGCGCATAGAGATCGAACGAGCGCCGAACAAGGTGAAGGTGATCCTGCATACGGCGAAGCCTGGGATCATCATCGGACGCGGCGGGCGGGGCGTTGACGACCTGCGGGATGAGCTGCACAGGCGGACCGGCGGGAAGCAGGTGCACGTGGCTGTCGAGGAGATCCGGCAGCCGGAGCTGGACGCCCAGCTCGTAGCGGAGTCGATCGCCCAGCAGATCGAGAAGCGGATCGCCTACAAGCGGGCGATGAAGCAATCAGTGATGCGGACGATGCGAACGGGCGCGAAGGGCATCAAGGTTCGATGCGCCGGCCGGCTTGCCGGCGCTGAGATGGCGCGAGTGGAGAACGAGAGGCAGGGGAAAATCCCGCTTCAGACTCTGCGCGCGGATATAGACTACGGATTTGCGGAAGCAATGACCACGTACGGCCACATCGGCTGCAAGGTCTGGATATACAAGGGAGACATTCTTCCAGGGCAGCGCAGACTCGAGCCGACGGAAGAGGAGATCATGGAGGCCCGCCGCAGACAGATTCGAGAGCGCGGTGAGCGAAGGCGGCCGCGGTCGGCATCTGCCGGGCAGGCGCCGGAATCGGGCGAAGGCGGCGCGGCGGCAGGGCGCGGTGAGCGCGGCGAACGCGGACGCGGCGGCGGCGGCCGAGGTGGCGGCCGGGCAGGTCGCGGCGCGGGCGGCAGAGGCCCTAGAGGAGGTAGCCGCTGATGCTGATGCCGAAGAAGGTCAAGCACCGCAAGGTGCACCGCGGATCGAGAGCGGGCAGAGCAAACGCCGGCAATCAGGTCGACTTCGGCGAGTTCGGTCTTCAGGCGCTGGAAAACTGCTGGCTCACGGCCAACCAGATCGAGGCGGCGAGAATCGCCATGACAAGGCACGTCCGCCGAGGCGGCCAGATATGGATCCGCGTCTTTCCCGACAAGCCGGTGACGAAGAAGCCGGCTGAAACGAGAATGGGCAGCGGAAAGGGCGCGCCCGAGCTCTGGGTGGCGGTGGTCAAACCGGGCCGGATGCTTTTCGAGATGGCTGGAGTGAGCGAGGAGCTTGCGAAGGAAGCTATGAGGCTTGCAGCCCATAAGCTCCCGATCAAGACTCGATTCGCCACCAGGAAAGAGCAGAGTGAGATAAGTGAGGCAATCGGGGTTCAAGCGGCAGCTGCAATCGAGCACGAATAAGGAGCTGGAGAACCTGCTTAAAGAGGAGCGCAAGAACCTCTACGGGCTCCGCCAGCAGATAGCGATGAAACAGCTCAGCAACCCGCTGGCGATCCGGGAATCGCGCAAGCGCATTGCCCGGATACTCACCATTGTGCGGGAGCGCGAGCTGAAGGAGTCCAAGGAGCGATCGAAGGCATGAGCGACAGGAGTGCAAGGAAAGTGCGGATAGGACGGGTCGTGAGCGACAGGATGGACAAGACGGTCGTCGTGGCGGTCGAGACGCTGGTCAGGCATCCGCTTTACGGCAAGATCATGCGGCGCACGACGAAGTTCAAAGCTCACGACGAGGAGAACGCCGCCAGCGAAGGCGATGTAGTCGAGATTATGGAGACAAGGCCGCTCTCTCGAGAGAAGCGCTGGCGGATGTCGAGGATTGTGGAGAAAGCAAAGTAGCCGCGAACTGCTTGCGGCTCACTAAGAGGTTACTCGGATGATACAACCGTACACGCGGCTGCGGGCGGCGGATAACTCCGGGGCGCGCGAGATTCTGTGCATAAGGGTGATGAAGGGCTCGGCGGGGCATTACGCGCGCGTCGGCGACATAATCATCGGCGCCGTCAAGACTGCGACACCGGGCGCGACCGTCAAGAAGGGTGATATCGTAAGAGCCGTGGTGGTGCGGACTAAGAACCCCATCCACAGGCCGGATGGTTCGGTGCTCAGGTTCGACGAGAACGCGGCAGTGGTTGTGGGCAATGCGAACGAGCCCCGTGGCACCAGGATCTTTGGGCCGGTCGCGCGAGAACTCCGCGAGAAGAACTTCATGCGGATCATCTCGCTTGCGCCGGAAGTGTTGTGAGAGGGGCCCGGTGTTGGTAGGGCAGAGGCAGCGGCCCGAGAGAGCTTACCAACACCTAGCAGCTCTTGAGGTGACTGACAATGATTGGTAAACACAAACCGAAGTTCGAGGGGAAGGTGCGCCTGAGGAAGGGCGACGAGGTCGTTGTGCTCTCGGGCAAGGACGGTGGCAAGCGTGGGAAGATCATCGAGATGATTCCTGACCATGGGAAGGTGATCGTTGACGGAGTCAACGTAGTCACCAAGCACCAGCGGCCGCGCCGTCCCACGCGGGCTAGCCCGAAGACTCAGACAGGGTTGATCCATATGCCTGCCCCGGTCAGCGTGGGGAAGGTCATGCTCGTCTGCCCGAAGTGCAGCAAGCCGACGCGAATATCCAAGGGCACTACGAAAGACGGTACCACCTCCAGGCGCTGTCTGAAGTGCCTCGAGCTGATCGACGTATGAGGACCGAGACATGCCTAGACTGAAAGAACGGTACGAGAAGGAAGTCGTCCCCCAGCTTATGAAGGCCTTTGGGTACGTGAACGTGATGCAGGCGCCCAGGGTCAGCAAAGTTGTGCTGAATATGGGAGTGGGCGGAGCAGTGCAGGACTCGAAGCTGCTGGACTCTGCAATGAACGACCTGGCAACGATCACCGGCCAGCGGCCGGTTGTGACCCGAGCCAAGCGATCGATCTCGAATTTCAAGATTAGGGCTGGGATGCGGATCGGATGCAAGGTCACTCTAAGAGGCGCTCGGATGTGGGAGTTCCTGGACAGGCTGGTCAACGTGGTTCTGCCGCGCGTTCGGGACTTCGGTGGCATCAGCCCGAACTCGTTCGACGGCAGGGGCAACTTTGCGATGGGCCTGCGCGAGCAACTCGTCTTCCCCGAGATCGACTACGATAAGGTCGATAAGATCAGGGGGATGGACATTATCATCACAACTACAGCAAAGACGGACGAAGAGGCGAGGGCGCTTCTCCGGGCGCTCGGGATGCCGTTCAGAGAGGCGTAGGAGGACTGGGGATTCGGGTTTCAGGGGAGAGGACTTGGGGTTTGGGGAAGGAGCCGGGCGTCGGTCCCACCTGGTCCCTGGCTCCTGGCTTCTGATTCCCGGCTGCTAACACAACGATGAAGAAGTACGCAATCGACGCAATTCGTAACGTGGCTCTGGTAGGGCACAGCGGCGCAGGCAAGACCTCTCTTGTCGAGGCGCTGCTCTACACGGCCGGGGCAATCGAACGGCTTGGCAAGGTGGACGACGGAACGGCAACGACCGACTACGATCCGGATGAGGTGAGGCGGAAGATAAGCATCAACACCGCCGTCGCGCCCTGTGAGTGGAGCGGGCACAAGATCAACCTGCTCGACACTCCCGGCTATCCGGACTTCGTTGGAGACGTTATCGGAGCGCTTCGAGTTGCGGAGGCGAGCTTGATTGTCCTGGACGCCGTTTCCGGCATCGAGGTTGGCACCGAGACCGGCTGGGACCAGGCCACGGCGCGGGGGGTCGCGCGGGTCTTCTTCGTCAACAAGATGGAGCGGGAGAACGCGGATTTCTACCGTGTTCTCGAGCAGCTGCGGACGGCGTTCGGCCGGAGCGTAGTTCCGGCGCAGCTTCCGATCGGCTCTCAGGACTCGTTCCGCGGCCTTGTGGACCTGATCGGTATGAAGGCCTACGTGTGGGATGGAGGAAAGCCCGCGGCTGCGGACATCCCGGGGGATATGCAGGCTCAGGTGCAGCAGTATCGCGAGGCTCTGGTCGAGGCGGTTGCCGAGACGGAAGACGATCTGACGATGAAGTACCTGGAGGGTGAAGAGCTTACGACGGAGGAGATCCATCGCGGGCTGGAGATCGGCCTGAGGGAAGGCAAGATCGTGCTCGTGCTGTGCGGGTCGGCAATGAGGCAGATTGGGGTAGACACGCTGCTTGACTTCATGTTGGGCGCGCTTCCGTCTCCGGCCAGCCTGAGCGCAGTGGCCGGGACAACGCCGAACGGCTCGGCGGCTGAGACAAGGACGCCGGATGGGCCATTCTCGGCGCTTGTCTTCAAGACAGTTGCAGACCCTTACGTCGGCAAGCTGACCTACTTCCGGGTCTACTCGGGCGCGCTGAAGTCGGACTCGACCGTTTACAACTCGTCTAAGGGGCGGGATGAGCGCGTCGGCCAGGTCTACTTCGTCCGTGGGAAGCAGCAGGAGCCGACTACGGAGGTAGCTGCAGGCGACATTGGGGCGGTCGCGAAGCTTGCCGAAACGGTGACGGGCGATACGCTCTCTGACAAGGGCAAACCGATCGTCTTTCCGCCGATCGAGTTCCCCTCGCCGGTCTACTCGCTCGCGATCCGGGCGAAGACCAAGGCGGATGAGGACAAGCTCGGCCCGGCGCTCGCGAAGCTCGGGGACGAGGATCCGACATTCCGGACACATCGGGAGCAGTCCACGAGCCAGACGCTGATCTCCGGCATGGGTGATACGCATCTCGAGATAGTCACCGACCGGCTGAAGCGGAAGTTCGGCGTCGAGGTGGAGACGGATGTGCCGAAGGTGCCGTATCGCGAGACGGTAACGGGGACGGCGGAGGCCCAGGGCCGGCACAAGAAACAGACCGGTGGCCGCGGACAGTTCGGCGACGCATGGGTCAGGCTCGAACCGAAGCCGAGGGGTGAGGGCTACGAGTTCGTAGACCAGATCGTCGGCGGCGCGATTCCGAGGCAGTACATTCCGTCGGTTGATAAGGGCGTGCAGGAAGCGATGTCGCGGGGCATCCTGGCAGGCTGCCCTGTAGTGGACGTTCGGGCGACGGTCTACGATGGGTCGTTCCACACGGTTGACTCGTCCGACATTGCGTTCCAGCTTGCCGGGATACTTGCATTCCAGAACGCGGCGCAGAAGGCGAACCCGGTGCTTCTGGAGCCTGTCGTGGAGGTCGAGATCATCGTGCCCGAAGAGTACATGGGCGATGTGATCGGCGATCTCAACGGCAAGCGGGGGCGGATTCTGGGGATGGAGCCTATCGGGGGCGGAAAGCAGCGGATACGGGCTACAGTCCCGCAGGCTGAGATGCTTCGCTACGCCATCGATCTGCGCTCGATCGCCCGCGGCAGAGGCACGTTCAAGGCCGAGTCCTCGCACTATGAGGAGGTCCCGGCCCATATAGCACAACAGATTATCGAACAAGCGAAGAAGGCCAGGGAGGAGTAGTTGGCAAAGCAGGCTCTGATTGAGAAGGCAAAGCGCAAGCCCAAGTTCAAGGCGCGCAGGTATAACCGGTGCAGCATCTGCGGCAGGCCGCGCGGCTACATCCGGAACTTCGGGATCTGCCGGATCTGCTTCCGCGAGATGGCGCACCGGGGTTTGATTCCGGGTGTGACCAAGTCGAGCTGGTAGGTTTCGGGCGTTCGCGATGGTTGACAGGGGGAGCGCGTAAGTGTTAGAATGTAGCTTTGTGGCGCCTGCCCAGGCGGAGGACCTGATATGAGTGTTACCGATCCAGTGGCCGACCTGCTCACGCGGATTCGCAATGCGAATGCGGCAAATCACGACACTGTGGAGGCGCCGGCCTCGAAGCTCAGTATGGAGATCGTCAAGATACTCCAGTCGGAGGGCTTTGTAAAGGGATACGAGATAGTCAAGGACTCGAAGTTCCCGACCGTCAGGATGCATCTGAGATATGGGCCGCGGAAACAGAAGGTCATAACGGACCTGCAGCGGGTGAGCAGGCCGGGGCTTCGGTTCTACACGAAGCGGCAGAAAGTGCCGCGGGTCTTGAGGGGCCTGGGGATCGCGATCCTCAGCACGTCCAAGGGAGTTATGACCGATAGAGAGGCGCGCCGTCTCGGGATCGGCGGCGAAGTCCTCTGCTACGTGTGGTAGCGGCGAGGGTGATCAGGAGGTAACGGATGTCGAGGATAGGAAATATGCCGATCGTCGTCCCGGCGGGGGTCGAGGTGACGATGGATGATCATAAAGTGAGAGTCAAAGGGCCGAAAGGCGAGCTCTGGCAGGACGTACACCCGGATATGAAAGTCCGGGTGGAAGAGGGCAAAGTGCTTGTAGAGCGGCTGTCGGACCAGAGAGAGCACAGGTCGCTTCACGGCCTGACAAGGTCGCTCATCGCGAACATGGTCGAGGGAGTAACGAGCGGCTACCAGCGGGTGCTGGAGGTTCGGGGCGTGGGTTACCGCGCCCAGGTGCAGGAGAAGAAGCTGGTGCTGCAGGTCGGCCTGTCACATCAGGTCGAGGTCGAGCCGAAGCCGGGGATCGAGTTCGAGGTTGGCCAGGACGTCAACACAAGGCAGCCCTTCATCGTCATCAAAGGGATCGACAAACAGGTGATCGGGCAGCAGGCGGCGGACATCCGCAGAGTGCGCCCGCCCGAGCCTTACAAGGGCAAGGGGATCCGTTACCAGGGCGAGTACGTCAGGCTCAAGGCCGGCAAGCAGAGCAAGGCAGCGAAGTAGGACGTAAAGCGTAACGGGTAATGCCTGGCACCTTGAGTGTCACAGGCCGGCTGTTACGCATAGCTGGGAGTTCTGTATGGACAAGCGGGAGGCGCTGAGGCAGAGGCGCCACAGAAGGGTCAGGAAGAAGGTGCACGGCACCCCGGCGCGGCCGAGGCTCAACGTCTACCGGAGCCTGTGCAATATCTATGCTCAGGTCATCGACGACTCGAAAGCGACGACGATCGCCGCAGCCTCTACCATCGACCGGGAAGTGCGGGAGCGGCTCTCGAGCGGCGGGGACGTGGATTCGGCCAAGGTCGTCGGCGAACTCGTGGCCAAGCGTGCGCTGGAGAAAGGTGTGAAGCAGGTAATCTTCGACCGGGGAGGCTACAAGTATCACGGCCGAGTGCGGTCACTTGCCGAGGCTGCCCGCGAGGCCGGGCTGGAGTTCTAGATTGAGCGCTGAAGTATGGATGTTGAACGTTGAGTAGGGGAAGCATTCCGTACTGAGCTTTCAGCATTCAACACTCTTGAAGGAGGATGCATGCCTAGGATCAACGCGGATACCCTCGATCTGGCCGAGCAGGTGATCCGGACGAACAAAGTTCAGAAGACGCACAAGGGCGGACGCACGCTCTCATGGAGTGTGCTCGTGGCGGTCGGCGACCGAGCCGGACACGTCGGGGTCGGCCTCGGAAAGGCACGGGCCATCCCGGATGCCATTCGGAAGGGCATCGAAGCCGCGAAGAAGAACATCGTCGAAATCCCTCTGGTGGCGGACACGATCCCGCACGAGATAGAGGTTTCGATGGGAGCATCGACCGTTCTGTTGAAACCTGCATCGCCGGGAACCGGCGTTGTTGCCGGCGGATCGATGAGGCCGATCCTGGAGCTTGGTGGCGTGAGAGACGTGCTTGCCAAGTCGCTTGGGTCGGGGAACCCGGTCAACACGGCGTGGGCGACGATGGATGCGCTGAAGCGGCTGAAGAGGGCTGAGCAGGTAGGCCAGCTCCGGGGCAGGAGCGTCGAGGAGATGGTGCCGTGGCTGGCAAGGATCGAGCCGAGCCGGGAGGTGGCCGGGGCGGCCGAGACCGAGCCGGAGGCTGAAGCCGAGGAGGTGGGGGCCGCAGCCGAGTAGGCCGTCCATGCCGCAGGCTGTGGCGGGCGGCCGGGGTTGCAGATCTCGGTCGATCAGGAGGCCCGGCAGGTCAGAGATTGTGGTTGCTTCGGCAGACTGCTGCCGAAGCTGTTGCGAGGATTGATTGATGATCAGGATTACACTCAAGCGGAGCGTGATCGGGTTTAACGAGAGGCAGCGGCGGACTGTGAGGTCGCTGGGGCTTGGGCGCGTCGGATCGTCTGTCGTGCAGGAGGAGAGCCCTGCCATTCTGGGGATGATCCGCAAGGTTCCTCATCTGCTCGCGGTCGAGCGGCTCGAGGAGCCAGTGGAGGGCAGGTAAGAGATGAGGCTAGCGGACCTGAAGCCGGCTCGGGCGGCCAAGAAGGAGCGGAAAAGGATCGGCCGGGGCATTGGCTCGGGACACGGGAAGACGGCGGGAAAGGGCACGAAGGGCCAAAAGTCGCGGAACCAGGTCAAGCCGGGCTTCGAAGGCGGGCAGACCCCTCTGCATAGGCGGCTGCCCCGGCTCCGGGGCTTCAACAACAGGTTCAGGAAGGTCTATGCGATCGTGAACCTGGAGCAGCTCGATCGGTTCGATGCGGGGACTGTGGTCACGCCGCAGCTCCTCAAAGAGAAGGGCGTCGTGAAGAAGCTGGAGGCTGGGCTTAAGGTCCTTGCGGATGGCGAGTTGACGAAAGCTCTGACTGTGCATGCGCACAAGTTCAGCAAGGCCGCAGAGGAGAAGATAAGGGCCGCGGGTGGTAGCACGGAGGTACTGTCGTAATGCTGTCATCTTTTGTCTCAGCGTTTAGGGTGCCGGACCTGAAGAGGCGGATACTATTCGTGTTCGCTATGTTCGGGGTGTACGTTATCGGGCTGCACATACCGGTCTCCGTGAGCGCGCAGGCGGCGGAGAAGCTCGCGAACCAAGGCGGCCTGCTGGGGCTGCTTGACGCGTTCACGGGCGGTGCCTTCAGGAAGTTTACGATCTTCGCGATGGGGATCATCCCCTACATCAACGCGTCGATCATCATGCAGCTACTGACCATGGCCATCCCGCAGCTCGAGCAGCTTGCAAAGGAGGGGGAGCCGGGTCAGAAGAAGATCAGGCTCTGGACGCGCTGGATGACCGGCGGACTCTCGGTCCTGCAGGCCATCGGTATGATCGGCTACCTGAAGTCGGCCGGGGTCCAGTTCGAAGGCATGTTCGAGATCATCCAGGTTGTGGTTACGCTGGCCGCAGGAACTACGTTCCTGATGTGGCTTGGCGAGCTGATCACCGATAAGGGTATCGGCAATGGTGTCTCGCTGATCATTTTCGCCGGGATCATGGCCCGGCTGCCCTTCGACGTAGGCAAGGTGTTCGTCAGCCTGAGGGCGGGCTCGATCTACTGGTACAATGCGCTTGGCCTACTGTTTGCGTTCGTGGTGACGATTATGGCGATCGTCGCAGTCACCCAGGCGGAAAGGAAGATACCGATCCAGCACGTGAAACGGATCGTCGGCAACAAGATGTACGGCGGGCACAGCTCGTACCTGCCGCTCAAGGTGAACTCGGCGGGGGTCATACCGATCATCTTCGCCATATCGCTGCAGCTCTTCCCGGCGACTATCGCGCAGTTCCTGCCGCAGGGCACGGCGTTTGGCTCGTTTATGCATAAGGTAGCTGAGGGGTTGAGTCCAGGCCCGGGCCAGGTTGCGGGGTCCATCATATATGCGCTCTTGGTGATCGGGTTCACCTACTTCTACACCGCGGTTACGTTCAACGTGACGGAGGTGTCGGACAATCTGAAGAAGTGGGGCAGCTTCATACCGGGCATCAGGCCCGGGAAGCCAACCATGGAGTACCTCGACCGCGTTCTGACGAGGCTGACGCTCGCCGGCGCTATGTTCCTTGCAATCATCGCGCTCGCTCAGTATTTCGTGCCATCCATCGTTGGCGTCGGGCCGAACGTGTTCTCGCTGGTCGGAGGAACGTCGCTTCTGATCGTGGTTGGGGTCGCGCTGGAGACGATGCAGGCCATCGAGGCCCAGCTTCTGATGCGCCACTACGAAGGGTTCATAAAGTAGTGAGGAGCGAGCCGGATGTCGAAAGCCGCTCGCGGCTCGCAATCCGCGGGTCACTGCTGATTTTCGGTCCACCTGGGGCGGGAAAGGGCACGCAGGCGGGGCTGCTGAGTGAGAGACTGGGCATAGCGCACATCTCGACGGGGGATATCCTGCGAGAGGCCGTGGCAAAGGGCACGGATGTAGGGCTGGTGGCCAAGAGCTACATGGAACGGGGCGAACTCGTTCCGGACGAGGCGGTCATCGAGATAGCAAAGCAGAGGCTTGCGGAGGTGGGACGGTCGGGGTTCATCCTGGATGGGTTCCCGCGGACTGTGCCGCAGGCTGAGGCGCTGGACGGGGCGCTTGCCGGGCTTGGGCTGCCGCTGGACGGGGTGCTGAGCCTGGAGGCGCCGGAGGAAGAGCTGGTGAGACGGCTTTCCGGCAGGCGGGTATGCGTTGGCTGCAGCAGGCCGTACCACCTGGACAAGCTGCCGTCAGAGCAGGCGGCGTGCCAGGCCTGCGGCGGAAGACTCGTACAGCGGCCGGACGACCGGCCGGAGGCCGTTCGGAATCGGCTTCGCGTTTACCGAGAGCAGACCGCGCCGCTCGTGGACTACTACCGGAAGCGCGGGCTGCTCATCCCGATCGACGCAACCGGCACGGTCGAACAGGTCTACGAAAGGGTCGAGGACGCGCTCGTCCGGACCCGGCAGTGAGTGTGGAGGAATGCCGAGTGTTGAAGTATGAATGCTGAATACGGACCTCACTCGGATTTCAGCGTTCATGCTTCAGCATTCGGACGGTGATTGGCAAGAATCGGTCAGAGGTCGGGCTTCCAACCTCTGACATTGGGCTTCTGTATGATAAGGGTCAAGACTCCCGAGGAGATCGAGAGGATGAGGGCCGCGGGGAGGGTGGTCGCGCAGACTATCGAAAGCCTCGAGAGGTCGATAATCCCGGGCAAAACGACGACATTCGAGCTGGATCTGCTTGCCGAGAAGCTGCTTGCGGAACAAGGCGCTAAGTCTTCGTTCAAGGGCTACAGGGGCTATCCGAATGCGGTCTGCATTGCAGTTGACGAGGAGGTCGTGCACGGGATACCGGGGCAGCGGGTGCTTGTGCCGGGGGACATTGTTGGGATCGACGTCGGGGCGTTGGTGAACGGCTATCACGCGGATTCGGCTGTAACGGTGCCGGTCGGCGAGATCTCGGCAGAGGCGCGCAGACTGCTCCGCGTGGCCCGGGAGTCGCTGTTTCGAGGTATCGCTCAGGCGAAGGCGGGCAACCGGCTGTCCGATATTTCGCACGCGATTCAGCAGTACGCCGAGCGGCATGGCTACTCGGTCGTCAGAGACCTGGTAGGCCATGGGATAGGCACCGAGATGCACGAGGAGCCGCAAGTTCCGAACTTCGGCAAGCCGGGCCGCGGCCCGGTGCTCGAGGTGGGTATGACGCTTGCGGTGGAGCCTATGGTCAATGCCGGGAACCATGAGGTCGAGACGCTGGCGGACAAGTGGACTATAGTCACTCGTGATCGAAAGCTGTCCGCTCACTTCGAGCACACAGTGGCTGTGGGCGAGAAGGGGCCGGACATTCTCACACTGCGTCGTGAGGAAGGAGCGAGGCGATAGGCAAAGTGGCCGACAAAGAGAAGGCGATCGAGGTTGAGGGCGTTGTGACTGAGACTCTGCCCAGTGCGATGTTCAGGGTAGAGCTGCCGAACGGCCACAAGGTGCTGGCCCACGTCTCCGGGAAGATGAGGATGCATTTCATCAAGATCCTTCCGGGAGATAGGGTCGTTGTCGAGCTTTCGCCCTACGACCTGAGTCGCGGCAGGATCGTATACAGGTACAAGTGAGAAGTGAAGAGTGGAGCGTGCAAATCGCGGGGGCCCGCCCCAGGCATGCCTTGCACCTCTCCACTTCGCTAGGAGCGTACTGTGAAGGTAAGAGCTTCAGTCAAGAAGATGTGCGACAAGTGTAAGATCGTGAAGCGCGAAGGAGTGCTGCGCGTGATCTGCAAGCAGTACCCCAAGCACAAGCAGAGGCAGGGGTAGGGATAAGCAGTGAGCAATGAGGCCTGAGTAATGAGAAGGGCAGCTCATTGCACATTGCTAGAGGCTCATTGCTGCGGAAAGGTAGGCTGGGGATTTGGCAAGAATCGCGGGGGTTGATCTCCCGAGAGACAAGAGAATCGAAGTCGCGCTGACGTATATATTCGGGATCGGGCCGTCGTCGAGCAAGAAGATAGCCGGGGCGGCAGGGGTGTCGCCCGATACGCGCGTGCGCGACCTGACGGAGGGAGAGGTCTCTAAGCTCAGAGAGGTCATCGAGCGAGAGTGCCGGGTCGAAGGGGACCTGAGGCGGGAGCTTTCGATGAGCATCCGGCGGCTGATGGAGATCGGCTCTTACCGGGGTCTGCGGCATCGCCGGGGCCTGCCCGTGCGGGGCCAGCGCACCAGCACCAACGCCCGCACCAGGAAGGGACCCAGGCGGACGGTCGGCGTCAGGCGGAAGAAGGGCAGGTAACTGGTTCGGGGCGTCTGGTTTGACCGGGAGGAATCGAGCTTGGCTAGAAGAGCAGCGACAACTGGTAGGGCAGGAAGGCCCAAAGAGAAGAAGAACATTGCTCAAGGGATAGCCCATATCCAGAGCACGTTCAACAACACGGTCGTGTCGATAAGCGACGCGGGAGGAAACTTGATCTCGTGGGCGAGCGCCGGCACGGTCGGGTTCAAGGGGACGAAGAAGGGAACGCCGTTCGCTGCCCAGATGGCGGCCGAGTCGGCTGCCAGAAAGGCGATGGAGCATGGGCTGAAGCGCGTCGATGTCTACGTGAAGGGACCCGGCTCCGGACGGGAGACGGCCATCCGGTCGCTCCAAGCCGTCGGGCTAGAGGTGAGCATGATCAAGGATGTGACCCCGATCCCGCACAACGGCTGCCGGCCGCCGAAGAGGCGGAGAGTGTAACGGGAAGTGTGAAGTGAGAAGTCGGGGGTCGCGAGCTTTCCACTTCGGGTTCCCGGCTAGTGGAGGATAGTAAAGCGAACATGGCAACTCAAGGAACGCCGGTCTGCAGGCTGTGCAGGCGCGAAGGTGAGAAGCTGTATCTGAAGGGTGATAAGTGCTTCTCCCGGAAGTGTCCGGTCGAGCGGCGGCAGTATGCGCCCGGCCAGCACGGACAGGCGAGACAGCAGAAGCTCTCCGCTTACGGAGTTCAGCTTCGCGAGAAACAGAAAATGAGGCGGATCTACGGCGTGCGGGAGCGCCAGTTCCGCAACTATATGAAGGAAGCGCTGCGGCGGAGGGGCGTCACTGGGGAGACACTGCTTCAGTTGCTGGAGATGCGGCTCGATAACGTCGTCTACAGGCTCGGGCTTGCCTCGTCGAGGGCCCAGGGGCGCCAGTTCGTCGGCCACGGCCTCATCCTGGTGAACGGCCGGGCGGTGGACATTCCGTCCTATCTGACTCGGCCCGGCGATGTGATCCAAGTGGCCGAGCGCGCGCGCAACATACCGCCGCTCCTGGCATCAGTCGAGAGCGCGGGCGGCAGGGCGCTTCCCGCCTGGCTTCAGTTCGACGTGAAGCGCATGGCCGGAACCATACGCTCGGCCCCGATCCGAGACGAGATCGATACGGATGTCCAGGAATCTCTGATCGTAGAGTTCTATTCGAGATAATCACGCGGAGTGGATCTGCTATGGAAATGGTGACGCCACGCATAGAGACGCTGGAAGAGAGCGACAGCTATGGCAAGTTCGTGATCGAGCCGCAGGAGCGCGGCTTCGGCACGACGGTCGGCAACGCGCTTCGCCGTGTCCTGCTCTCGTCGATACCCGGCGCGGCCATCACGTCGATCAGGATCGACGGCGTGCTGCACGAGTTTTCGACGATCCCCGGCGTGAAAGAAGATACTACGGAGCTTATCCTCAACCTCCGTGAGATCAACGTCAGGATGCTTCGGAACGGCGCCAGCAAGCCGGAGCCGAAGGTAGTTGAGATCGATGTCCACGGCCCGGGCGACGTGACCGGAGCGGACATCAGGACTCCTCCGGAGGTCGAGGTCGTCAACCCGGAATCGCATATCGCCACGCTCGATGACGAAACGGCGCATCTCAAGATGGAGATGACCATCGAGGTTGGCAGAGGCTATGTGCCGCCGGAGAAGCAGGAGAGGGCGAAGCAGACCATCGGCGTGATCCCGGTCGGCGCCCTTTTCACTCCTGTCAGGAAGGTAAGCTATACGGTGGAGCCGACCCGCGTCGGTCACAAGACCGACTACGACCGGCTGGTGCTCGAGGTCTGGACGAACGGCACGATCAGGCCGAGCGATGCCGTCAGCGACGCGGCCAAGATTCTCGATCGCCAGCTCAAGCTGTTCTTCGACTTCTCCGAGCGGCCGAGGGCCGGCTTCGTAGACTTCGGAACCGAGGGCATTGCGGCCGGGCCTCAGGCGCCTGACGCGCGGATCGAGGAGCTGGACTTCTCCGTCCGCACGTACAACTGCCTGAAGAAGGCGAACATTCTCACCATCGGCGAGCTCGTGCAGTACAGCGAGACGGACCTGATGAACATCCGGAACTTCGGCAAGAAATCTCTGACCGAGGTCAAGGAGAAGCTGGCGCTGCTCGGCTTGACCCTGCGTAAGACGAGAGAAGGCGGGCCGGCGCCTATCGTCGGGGCCGCCGAACCTGAAGAGGAAGAGGAGTTCGAAGAGGAAGAGGCCGAGGCTGAGGGCAAGGAGGCGGCAGTCGAGGCGGAAACTCCTGCCGAGGGCGAGCCTGAGCCCGAAGAGGAAGAGGGGTAGCCGATGCGACACAGGGTAGCCGGGAGGAAGTTCGGCCTGCCATCCGATCAGAGAATGGCTCTTCTGCGGGGCTTGGTACGCGCACTCCTCCAGCATGAGAAGATAGAGACGACCGAGTACCGGGCGAAGGACGTACGGAGCATCGCCGAGAAGGTCATAACCACGGCGAAAACCAACTCCCTGCACGCCCGCCGAGAGGCGCGGAAGGTGCTGAACGACGAGGATCTGGTGAAGAAGCTTTTCGACCAGATCGCGCCGAGGTTCGCCGATCGTCCCGGCGGTTACACTCGGATAACGCGGATCGGCTTCCGGCGGGGCGATGCGGCCCCAATGGTCAAGCTCGAGCTGGCGAGCGAGGGATAGGTTTCAGGCGCCCGGCGCCAATGCGTAACATCAGAGTTACCGTCGAGTACGACGGCACTGAGTATTACGGGTTTCAGCGGCAGCCGGGGCGGCGGACCATTCAAGGGGAGCTTGAATGGGCGCTGACCCGGATAACGAAGGAGGCTGTAAGCGTCGTAGGCGCAGGAAGGACGGATGCGGGGGTCCACGCGCTGGGGCAGGTGGTGAGCTTTGCGACGGGAGGCACGGTCCCGACTGAGAAGATCCCGGTTGCGCTCAACTCGCTGCTTCCGAGGGACATAGTGGCCCGGGACGCCGCTGAGGTACCCCCGGAGTTCCATGCCAGGTACTCGGCGAAGTCGAGGACCTACAACTACGTGATTCTGAATGGTAAGACGCCGTCGGCGCTTTTTGGAAGGTTCAGCTGGTATGTTCCTGACGACCTGGACCTCCGGGCGATGAGGCGGGCGGCGGCGAGCCTTGTTGGGGTCCACGACTTCACGTCGTTCTCGGCTGCCGACCTCGATGGGTCCAGCCGCGTGAGAGAGTTGACGGACCTTTCGATCCGTCGCAGCGGCGAGTTCGTGGTAATCGAGCTTGGGGCCAACGCCTTCCTGCACAGCATGGCGAGGATCATTGTCGGGACGCTCGTCGAGGTGGGACAGGGAAGGCGAAAGCCGGCGGAAGCAAGGGAGATTCTGGACGCAAGGGACCGGCGGCTGGCCGGCAGAACGGCGCCGGCCCAGGGGCTGGTGCTGGTGGAAGTGCGGTATTAGTTGAGAGTTGAGAGAAGCCCATCCCCGACTCTCAACCGAACTGGCGGTGTGCCATTTCAAGCGGAGGTCGCGGACGTGATCAAGACATATCAGGCTAAGCCACAGGAGATACAGAGAAAGTGGTATGTGGTGGATGCTACCAGTAAGCCGGTTGGCAGGCTGGCCTCGCAGGTCGCAAAGATTCTGAGAGGCAAGCACAAGCCGATCTTCACTGCGCACGTCGACACAGGTGACTTCGTGATCGTGGTGAACGCGGCGAAGGCAAGGCTGACGGGGAACAAGGCGGAAGAGCTCGTTTACTGGCACACAATGTACCCGGGCGGGCTGCGGAGCGTGAGCCGCGGCAAGGTTATGGCAGAGCGCCCTGAGCGTGCGATTATGCGGGCGGTCAAGGGGATGCTTCCGCACAACAAGCTCGGCGCGCAGATGATACGCAAGCTGAAGGTCTATGCCGGGCCGGAGCATCCGCACGAGGCCCAGCAGCCGGAGAAGCTGGAGATCTAGGAGGGACAGCCTTTGGAGGATAGCGCAAGATACTACGCCACCGGCCACCGGAAGAACGCGACTGCCAAGGTCTGGCTGACGGCGGGCGAGGGCAAGATCGTTATCAACGGTCGGCCCATGGCTGATTACTTCGGCCGGAAGACGCTCGAGATGGTGGTGCAGCAGCCGTTCGAGGCGGTTGACGCCGTCGGCAAGTATGACGTGACTGCCCAGGCGCTTGGCGGGGGCATCACGGGCCAGGCCGGGGCGGTTCGCCACGGCATCGCTAAGGCGCTGCTCGAGGTGAGCGCCGAGATGCGGCCCGTCCTGCGCAAACTTGGCTTTCTGACCCGTGACCCGAGAGTCAAGGAGCGCAAGAAGTACGGCCGGAAGAGGGCAAGAAGAGGATTCCAGTTCTCGAAGCGGTAGAGCCTTGGCAGTGACGAGGCGGTAACGCCGCTTATGGGCTTCTTCGCGACAACTCCCCAGTGGTCGGGGAAGCGGTGCGCGACGGTGAGTTCCGTCGGAGTGATGTGGAAGACGAAGCACTCTCCGACGTCCGGGTCGCGCTGGCCGGAGCCGATGTTGAAGGTGTCGATGCCTCTCCACTTCCCTATCACTGCCGCGTGAGTGTGGCCCATGAGTATCCCGACAATGTTGTAGTCCTTTATGGCCTGGTAGAACGCCTCTCTCTCCGGGGCCGACCACCATCCCCACGCGTCGCTGAACCCGTCCTCGAAGCCGTAGTGGAGCATGACGAAGACCGGGCGGCCGCTCGGGCCTACGTTCTCCTTCAGATCCTCTTTCAGGAACTCCAGGCTGTGCTGAGGCTCGTTCCACAGCCCGTCGAGGCGCCCTTCTTTCACTCGGACATCTCCCGGGTAAAGGTTCGTGTGCACAAAATGCACCTGATCCCAGTCCCAGGAGTAATGCAGGCCGTTCTTGGCGACCTTGCCGAGGCCGGGCCGGACCTTGTTTCGCTCTATGATCGCCGGCGCGGTTGCCTTCCCAGGCTCGAGGCCGCCGTCGTGGTTTCCGTAACCTTCGTAGACCGGATAGCAGAGCCGTCCGTCCCGGCCCGTCAGCCCATAGTCTTTCGCGAACTCCTGCCACTGCTCGGGCTTCCCATCGTTCGCGAGGTCGCCGGTAACTATCACGCCGCGAGGCGTGCCGACGAACTGTCCTATCTCCTTCGGGTAAGCGGCGCCTGGCAGCACGTTCATGAAGTCTGTCGTGGCACGGTTCGCGTCGGCCACCGTGTCGCTTGCTCCATAGTGGAGGTCCGTAGTGGCAAAGAACGTCACGTCGTTCTTGACCGGCTTGTCCTCGGTCCTGAAACTCCAGGTTTCGCCGGTAGACGGCTTCTGTCTGCCGTTCTCGTTGTCGATTCTCCAGTAGTAGGTGGTGCCATACTCAAGTGAGTTGGGAAACTTGAACCGGCCGACCTTAGCGCCGAGCTTCCTTGCGAGAGTTGCTTTGCCTGACGCGACCTCATCCGGGTCAGTACCGAAGTAGACGGCCTGGCTGGTAGCGTAGCTGCCTGGAGTCCAGGAGAAGGCGCTTGTGTTGACTGGCACTGCCGATATGCGGGTCCTTGGCGATGCGTTCGCGGCCCTACCGATCTCCGTGCTGAACTGCCAGACGGTTCCCCGGTGCTCGGCCTTGCCAGCCGGGCTTACGGCGTCAACGCGCCAGCAGTAGGTCGTGTTGAGACCCGCTCGGATTGGCCCAAAGTGAGCGTCGCCTGCAGGGACGCTGCCCTTGAACGCCTTTGACCTCCTGTCGGCCTTCTCGACCTCGCTTCTCTCCGGGCCGAAGTAGACGTCGTAGGACCGATCCTCCGGGTCGCCGCCGGTCCAGACAAGGGTCACCTTGAACCCCTTGACGGAGGCGTCGTTAGCCGGGTTCGGGTTGAACGGGCTGAAAAGGCCCATGCTGTTCCGAATCTCGCGCTGCGAAAGCTCCGTGTCATAGACAGAGAGGCGGGAGATCGCGCCGGCGAGCGTCGCGTAGGGCAGGGCTTTGCCCTTCTGCCAGGATGCGCCAAGCATCAGCGGAACATTGGATCGGGCGGCCAAGGGAACCTTGACCTGGTTGTTCAGCCCGCCGTCCAGGTAGACCGTAAGGATGCCCTCTTTGCCCCCGGAATAGGTATAGGCGATCTGACGCCAGGTGTCGGGCTTCGGCAGAGGTTTCCGGAAGCCGGCTCTGCCTCGCGGGCTCGCGAACGCTCCGTCCTTATACCCGGCGCTCAGTCCGAACCGCAGCTCCTCGCCGTTTGCCCCGCTCGCGGCGGAAAGGAACGCGTGTGCTGCGTTGTCCCAGTTCCGGCTCAGCGCCCACACCTCTACCGTGAAAGCCGAATCGCCTTTCAGCGCTTCGGGTACGTCGAAGGACGACTGCAGCCAGCTGCTTCCATCGAAGAGCACGCACTTGCGTTCCCCGGCTGTTCCCACCCTCGGTGAGGACGGCTCGAGGCCGAAGCTCCCGCCGAGAGTCCCCCGGTTCTCCCACCTCTCGAGCGGCCCCGCCGGCAGGTTCTCCGCCGAGAGGTCCACAAGGGCCGCGCGCGGCCTCACCCCACCCGACCCGTTCAGGTAAGCTATCTCGTCTTCCGTCAGTGGGTAGTCGTAGACCTGCGCGGCTGAGATGGAGCCGGAGAAGTAGTGTTCGTCCCCAGCGGACCCAAAGTAGATCGGGTCTCCACTCCACAGATCGAGGGTGTTCTTCTTGGCGGCGTTCAGCTTGCCGTCCAAGTAGACCTTCTCTGCTCCGTCCGTTCCGCCCTCGTAGGTCAAGATGATCAGGTGCCAGGTTCCAGCGGAGGGAACGCCGCCGTCATAGCCCATGTCGGCGTCTCCCCAGTGGGTGACGGCGCCCGAGCCCTTGGACGTGCCGATGTTGAGCTGGGCGGCGCGCGAATCGGCTCCCCTGTGCGCCCAGCAGACAAGGCACTCCTCGCCGTCGATCTTAGGATCGTAGGCCGAGACGGCCACGGAGAAAGGGTTCTTGCCTGTGATGGAGGCGGGCGCGCGGAAAGAGGAGGCAAGGCGATGCTTGAGCCCGTCGAACGTGACGGCGTTCCTGCCGCTCACGTTTTCCACAACCGCGCCGCCTGTGAGCACCATGTCGAAGCTTCCACCCGCGGAGCCTCGGTTCGCCCACGAGGCCAGCGCGCCCTCGGCAAGCTCGGAAGCGTCCAAATCCACAATGCGGGCTGCTTCTGCACGCCCAAGGCCCTGGAGCGAGAGCAGCACCAGTGCAAGAGCGATTGCGCCCTGTGCCAGCAAACTACGTCTCATCAGATCGCCACCAACCCCTCTGCCGAAGCCCAATCGGCAGTGCTGCGGGGCCGGCATGCCGGCCGCAAGCTGCCCAGCTCATGATAACGCGGAACTGCCTCTGTGTCATCAATGCTCTTTCCCGCGTGGTTGCTGTTCAGGGTTGGCACCGGGACGGCGAGAATGGCCGGTCCTTCGACCAGTTCAGGATGCGTCCGGCCGCTGCATTCAGCAATCAGCGATCAGGATTCAGCGCGCTCCTTGTCCCTTCCCACCAACACCCCGTTGACCTCCGCCCTCCGCCGCGCTACAATAGGCCGGTCGGTTCCCGAGGAACAGGCCCGGCAATAATATCGTCTGAAAAGAGACCGCCGCGAGTCCGATAATGGTAATTGGAGGCGGCCTGCCTCTAGTTTCGGTACCGGAGGATCCGTTCTTGAGGAAGACTCTCTTCTGTGCGCTTGCGCTTCTTGTGTTCGCCGGCCAGGTTCTGGCGGAGAGCACCCTGACGCTTGATCTTGAGACCCCCGGCCTGAGCAATGCGAGCCCGGCTTCCGAGGCAGCGAAGGCGGCGCTGCAGGTCACGACGGTTAAGGCGCAGCCTGCGGAGAGAAAGCCGATCGCTAGGGTCGGGGTTGTGACGGCGGGCCGCGGCAGCATCTATTCCCGGCAGAGCACGAGGTCACGCGTCTACTCCATCTGCGCGAAAAGCACTCCTCTTGCCGTCACCGGGCAGTCCGGCTCGTGGTATGGCGTGCTCATGATCGACGGCAGCACCGGATGGATGCAAGCGAGCAAGATCAAGCTGCTCGATTACGGTGTGATGGAGGTCCAGACGACCAGGGGCTCGTACGCGAGCCGCGGTGGGTTCGACCGATCGTCGGCTGAGTCGAGGAACGGGGTGGTTCAGACGGCGCTTCAATACCTAGGCGTGCCGTATGTGTACGGCGGGAACTCCTCGGCGAGCGGCATGGACTGCTCGGCTTTCGTCAAGGCGGTGTTCTCCCAATACGGTATCAGTCTGCCGCGCACGGCACGCGAGCAAGCGAGCGTCGGTACCCCGGTCTCATGGGAGCAGGTTCAGCCCGGTGACCGGCTCTACTTCGCCGCCAGGCACGACTACGTAGATCACTGCGGAATCTACATCGGCAACGGCTACTTCGTCCACGCCTCAGCCGCGCGCGGCGGAGTCGGCATTGACACCCTCACAAGCAAGTTCTACGCCAACTCCCTCGTCGCCGCCATGCGATAGCCTCTGAAGCCAGATCCGGCGCCACAGCCGATAGCGGAACGAATCCGGCCCGGCCTGCGTATTATTAGTAGCACATACGCTGGTAAAGCCTTTCCTTTTGGAAAGTGATCTTTCCCGCCCAAAGAGAGATCAGCTGAACAGCCTCCTGAAGGAACCCCGCGGGCGGCCGCTTGGCCCGCGGGGTTCCTACTGTACCGGCTAGTCTCCCCAGAAAAGCGGCGCGGCTTTCGGAGGCAGCGACGGCTTTCCGGCCTTCTTCCATGCCCAGATGTAGAGCGCCGCAACTCGGCTCGCGCCGAGGGAAAGCCGCCGCTCTGCCACAGGCCGCGCCGTCTTCGCAAAGAGCCCATAGTACCGCTCGTTGTAAGCGCCCGACTCCGCTTTCGCGTTCTCGTCGGCATCGTTCAGCTTGCCGAGCGCCCGGTGGCTGTCGGACATCCAGGAGACGAGCGACTTCCAGACGTCCGTCACGGCGGGCGGAGCGCCCGGCCTGAGGTCTTGCGAGCGGATGCAGCGAGCGACAATGGCGATCTCGAACCGATGATGCAGCCCCTTCTGGCTTGGTTTCCTGCCGTCGTAGACGCTGGTGACGTGGAAGGGAACGTGCAAGTCCGCCACGTAGTGCGAGAGCAGGGCGGACTGCACGGCTATGCCGGCGAGGTCCTGTTTGCGGAAGGCCTGGGCAAGCCGGTTGCATCGCTCCATGATCGCCCAAGGGAGAACCCCCCATTTCAGCATATTCGGACGGCCATAACGGCGCTCGGCCTGCCTGAAGCTCTCGGGAATGCCGGAAAAGCTCGGCGGTGTGGCGTAGAACTCGAGGTCTACGAAGTGGTGGAAGCCTTCGTCGGCCCTGTGAGTGTCCCTCCACAGGTCCGGGAGCACGTCGAGCGCGACGACGAAACGGCTGTTGGTCCTGTAGAAGGGCCGGAGGCCGGCTGGAAGCAAAGAGATGGCCTTCGAGGTCACTATGTCGTGGCCTTTCGCGCTCCAACCGAGGCAGGGCGGTGAGCATCCAAGAGCGGCAAGCAGCAGAACGGCTATCGCAGACTTCGGGTATCGCACAACACACCTCCGGCGACCGAGGGCGTCCGTTCGACTCGCTTTCCGAGTCCGGCAGCGCCCTATCAGCACGGGTATTATAGCGGAAACCGAGCAGTATTCGATACGCTGCGTGAGGCGGTAACAGTTCAGCGTCAGGTGGCATAATCTTGGCCGCGCAACCCGCCGCACCCTTCGACAAGCTCAGGATGGCGAGCTGCGCTGGATTCTGCTCACGGTTCCTGAATGGTTACGTGAGGCGCAGGCGCTGGCAGGTGCTCGGCGGAAGGGGTATAATCGGGAGAGGCCGCAGAGCTCGTTTCGGTGCCGGCAGCCGGCTTGCGGCCCCTTGGCACACCCGTGAGGAAAGCAGCTCTCGTAAACCCGAACCGGATCAGACCCGGCGTCGCGCCGGTTGCTCTCGAGTACCTCATGCTCGGCCTGAGGCGGCGGGGCATCGAGTCGGAAATCCTCGATCTATGCTGGGCGCGCAGGTCGGCGGAGGACATCGGCCGTTTCTTCGGAACGCGCCGGTTCGACCTGGTCGGTGTGACTGTGCGCAACCTGGACGACGTATGGTTTGCGAAACGCTATGTGCCGGACGTCGCACAGATCGTGCAGGAGATCAGGCGGGCGACTGATACGCCCATCGTCCTCGGCGGCAGCGGCTTCTCAATTGCCCCCGAGCGAATCCTGGAAGCCTGCGGCGCCGACTTCGGCATAGTCGGGGAAGGGGAGGATTCGCTGGCTCGGCTCGCGGACCGTCTGGACGATACCGCCCGCCGCTCAGGGATTCCTGGGCTGGTCTGGCGCGGGGACGGCGCGATTCGCGTCAACCCGATGGAACCGCTCGACCTCTCTGCGCTCCGGCTTTCCGCTCGCGGCGCGATAGACCACAGCGCCTACACATACTCAGGGGGCAAGAAGGGCGGGGCCGGCATCCAGACCAAGCGCGGCTGCGACCAGGCCTGCATCTACTGCGTCGTCCCGAACATCGAAGGCCGCCAGGTCCGCCTGAGGCCGCCTTCCGACATCGTGGACGAGATCGAGAACCTTCACCGATCCGGTGTGCGGCGGTTCTTCATGTGCGACAGCGAGTTCAACCTGCCGGAGAGCCATGCAGCCGCCGTCTGCTCCGAGATCGTCTCCAGGGGCCTCGGGGAGCGCATCGTCTGGCAGGCTTATACTTCGCCGCCTCTCTCGGCGGACCTCGCCCGGCTTATGAAGGCTGCGGGCTGCGAGAGAATCCTGGCGACGATCGACCACGGCTCCGACCGAATGCTCGAACGGCTGCAGAAGAGCTTCCGAACCGTTGATATCGAGAAATCCGTCGCCGCGGCGAGAGACGCCAGCCTCGCCGCAACCTATACGCTCATGCTCGGCGGCCCGGGCGAGACGATGGAGACTATCGAGGAGACATTCGGCTTTATCTCGAAACTCAGGCCGATCCAGATGGCACTGTTCGACCCCCCTGGCATCCGCATCTACCCCGGTACGCCCATCGCCGATATCGTCCGAGAGGAGGGCTTCTCGCGCAGAGATCCTAACCTGCAGGGAAGGATCAAGGGGAACGAGGACTTCTACGAGCCGGTCTTCTACCTCTCGTCCGGGATGGGGCTGCTCGGGCGGGCCGTCAGGCTGTGGAGGGCGCTCGGAATGGCGCGGTCGCGGCTATCCGGCTGAGAGTCTGCTGCGTGCCGCCTGAGAGTTGCACGATGCGCTTCGCGCTCGACTATGTGTCGGAGACGGCTGATGCCGTTCGGAGAAGGCGGCGGCAGCGAGCGTAAAGGGGCCGGTTCCAGAAGGAACCGGCCCTTCGAGTACTGAGCCGTGATGACGAAGCCAGCTCGGCGCTACTCGTGCGCGCGCTGGCAGATCAGCTCGGCGGGGACTTCCATCTCCGCCGCCGCAGCGCCCATGCGGACCTTGACCTGGTGCGTCTTGCCGTCGCCGAACACCGGGAGCAGGTGGGACTCCCACCGCTCGCCGTCCACGGTGATCTCGGCGACGCCGCTGTTGACGTGCTCGGGGTTCGTGACCTCGATCTCGTAGGTGGCGCGGCGGAAGCGGCGGGTCAGCCTGAACCCATCCCACTTGGAAGGTATGCACGGATCCACAAGCAGGCCGCGCAGTTCCGCTCGGACACCCATGATCCAGTCCAAGCAGACTTTCCACATCCAGGCAGCGGTGCCGGTAAGCCAACTGAACTCGCCCTCGCCGTAGGTAGCCGAGTCCGGGCCGTGCACATACTCGCAGTAGACGTAAGGCTCGGCCTTGTAGACGGTCGGCTCCTTGCTGCGCTTGACGAATGACGTTTTCTCCCACAGCTCGTAGGCGCGGTCGCCGCGGCCGAGGATGCACTCAGCCATGATGGCCCACGCGACCGGATGGCAGAATACCGTGCCGTTCTCCTTCGTCCCGGGCGCGAACCTGGAGATGATCCCGAGCTTGGGGTCCGGCTCGGTGTAAGCGGGCAGGAATAGAGCCGGGCCGTAGTCGGTGTCGAGGTGCTTCTGGACGGAATCCATGGCGCGGATTCCGCGGCCTCGCGGCGCGGCTCCAGCGATCACAGGCCAGCTCTGGGCGTTCAGGTAGATTCGGCCTTCGATGTTCCTCGAGCTTCCGAAAGCCTCTCCGTCGTCCCTGGTTCCTCTTATGTACCAGTCGCCATCCCAGAGGTGGTCGTTGATGTCACGGATCAGCTTGTCGCGCTCCTCGTTGTACCTCTGGGCGATGGCATCGCTGCCGGTGAACCAGAGCAGCATAGCGACCTCGCGGAGCATCCAGGCGAGATGAGCGGCGACCATGGTGGTTTCGCCGCGGCCCTGCCTGCCGACGTAATCGAGTCCATCGTTCCAGTCGGCGGCCATAATGAGCGGGATGCCGCGGTCGCTCATATGCGCGAGCGTGTAGTCGAGGGCACGGAGGACGTGCTGCTTGACAGTTTCCGCGCCGGTGTCGTAGTAGCGGACGGCCTCGTCGAGGAACACCAGGTCGCCGGACTCCTTTAGATACTCGAGAACGCCGAGCACGAGCCACATAGGATCGTCGGAGTGGCCTGTCTTGACGCCGATGTTGGTGAGCGGGTCCCAGTTGTGGAGCGTGCTGCCGTCCGGGAACTGGTGTTCGAGCAGGTAGATGACGCGCTGCCTGGCCCACTCGAGGTCGTTGGGGAGGATGGCGAGCATATCCTGCCAACTGTCGCGGTGGCCGATGATGGAGCCGCCGCCGACATAATAGGAATCCATACGGGACCAGCGGGAGGTTATCCACGACTGGTACTTGGTCCAGATGTTGAACGAGAGGTCGAAGTCGCGATCCGGCGTCTCGCAGACGGTCCGGGAGAGGTAGTTATCCCAGTAAAGCGAGACCTCGGTGAGCGCCCGCTCGGCCTCGTCCCATTTGCTGTAACGGCTCTTCAGAACGCGTGCGTCCTCTTTGCGGTAGGCGACGCCCACAAGGACGATGAACCTCAGTTCCTGGCCAGGGGCCAGGTCGAAGTCGTTCTGAAACGCGGCGACTATGTCCTGGCCGCCGCCCTGGCTGCCGCCGCACCGGCCGGCCTGCACGGCCTGCGGATTGCTCCAGTCCTTGTAGACCCCGATGAACGACTCGTCGAAGCAGTCGAACCCGTCGGGCCTCAGACTGGTCGTCATGAAAGCGAACTTGTCCCATCTGGCGTTGGGATTGCCGGCGCCGGGCGAGGTGATGTTCCAGAACCTGGTGCTGACAAAGATGATGCCGTCTTCGTAGGATGACTCGTTGAACAACTTCGAGAACTGGGCTTCGGTAAGGTTGTATGCGTAATTGGCGAGGTCCCACTCGACGAACGGGAAGACCTGCAGCTTCCTGGGCTTGTCACCGTTGTTCCTGATGCTGACCATCCAGACCTCTACATCGTCTCTTGGGGGTACGAAGTAGGTGATGCTGGATGCTATGTCGCTGCGGGTCTGCTCGACCACGGTGTAGCCGACGCCGTGCCGGGCCTGGAAGCTCTCGTAGGGCTTGCACACTGGCTGCCAGTTCGCGCTCCAGTAATCGCCGGCGTCTTGGTCCCTGATGTAGACATACCTGCCGGGCCTGTCCCTGTGAACGACCATCGGCGGATACTCGCGGGTTATCCGGTTGTAGCCGGAGGTCTCATAGAACGAATGTCCGCCCCCGGTCTGGGAGCACAGCGCGCAGTACCTGCCGTTGGACAGGTAGTTGATCCACGGTCTGGGAGGATCGGGTCTGGTGATTATGTACTCCCGTCCGTCGTCGGAGAAACGATCGTAACTCATCGGGCCTCGCCATCCTCCTTCACGAGCAGTTCATCCACAGTGACCTGTCTGACGCCTGGGATTCCTTGAGCTACGAGCAAGGCCAGCTCGCGCTGCTGCGAGGTGTCAACCCGTCCCTTGAGAGCTACCTCGCCGTTAGCTGCTCTCACCATTATTGCCTGTCCTCCTATGCGTTTGTCCTGGGCGATGGCGTGCCTTACTCTCTGCGCCAGTGCTTCGTCCTGGAAAGCCACCTGGTGTTACCTCCGATAACTGTCTCAGCGCCGGCAGTCCTATGATCCGTCATTGCGCCTCGGGCCGGCCGGAGCAGGGGACGGCGGATGCTCAGCATATAAGTGTTCCCCCGCCCTGTTCCCCACGAAACGTCTTTCGACGCCTGCAGCCGCTACTCCTCAGAAGCTCGGCGCGTCTTCGATCATCCTCCAGGCAACAGATCAGCGCCCGGTCTTCTCACGCCACAGGGGTCGTGTTCCCCTTAGCATTCATGATCGGGCGCTGCGGGCATTTTCCTCATTGGATACTGCGGCGAAACGTGAGTTTGTTCCTGTCTGCCGGGTCAGGGCTTACCTTCGAGGCCGGCCAGCATCCTCTCGGCGTCCTTTGCGAAGTCGCTGTCCGGCGCTGCCTTCAGCGCCTGCTGATAGGCTTTCCTGGCTCCGACCTTGTCGCCTGTCGAGCCGAGCGCGTTGCCAAGCCACAGCCAGCTTCCGACGTGCTTCGGGTCGATCTCCGTTGCCTTTCTCGCCAGTTGGACAGCTCGATCCGGCTGACCTACGGTGATGTACATAGCCGCGAGGTCAGAAAGGACATCGGGATCGTCCGACTGAAAGGAGAGAGCTTTCTCGTAGGCATGGATAGCGACCTCAGGCAGCCCGCGGCTGTCGTCGTAGGCCCGGTTGCCCATCTGGACAAGCTTGTCGTGGTTGGTCTCCTGGCGGATCTCTTCGAGCGTCGCCTGGATGCTGTCCGCGACTGCCGATCCGCCTTCGGCCTGCGCCGGCGCCGTATACCTCCCGATAAGCCCACCTGCCAAGAGGCACAGAATGGCGATGACGCCGACGAACTCGACGGCTATCGAAATCCTGGGCTGTCTCCGATCTTTGGCGGCGGTTCCTTTGCTCACGTTCCGACCTCAACCAAGCCCTACTGGATAGACTTCGCCACCCTGGCAATCTCTTCCTCCGGCAGATCGGCGACCACTACAATGCTGCGTGTCCCGGAAGAAGCGGTAGCGACGCGCGCCTGGCGCGCATCTCTGACTTGGCATCGGCCGGTCGTTGGGCAGTGGACGCTGCAGGCCGCGCTGCCGCACGCCGGGTGCGCGGGTGTCTCGAAGACCGAGATGCTGTTCAGACCGTCGGTGTACCTCAGGTGTGCGGCCTCGTGTCCGCACCCGCATGCGCAGGAGTAGACATTCATACCATCAGGCACGTAGCCGGGCGGCAGGTATTGCGGTGGAACGACGCGCAGTCCTACCGCCTTCTGAAGCTCTGCTTGGGTAAGCTCACGGTCCCTCTCCTTCGTGGTCCAAGCCGGACCGATGTCAGCGGTCGGCTCGAATGCGGCGGAGGGAGCGCTGGCTCCGCAGCGGATCGCCGTGAACTCCGTCCTCGACCTCAGCTCGCCTGAAGCCGACCGGTCCTCCGACCTCAGGATGACGCCGGTGCCGCGGTCGATCCAGAGCTTCTTGGAGGGGTTGCCGCGGCGCCTCGGGGTGACAGCGACGATATCGGCCGATCGTCCGGCCACACGCCCGCTTCCGGCCAAGGAAGCGGCGTAGTTTGCGAGGAGGAGATCGAGCGCAGCTCCGTCGGAGCGGCCGCCCGGGGCACGGGACACGATCACCTGCCTGGCTCCCGGTTGATAGGTCCGTGTCTCGCCGCGGCGGGCCACTACCAGAACCCCCGCCACGGGGGCGGACAGATACTTGATACGCTCTTCGCCGCCCCTGTGCAGAACGGCTGACTGGGTTCTGAACTCGCGTCCCATGTAGAAGACGGCTGTGGTTACCGTGCCCGTGTAGCTCGCCCTCTGGGCGCTTTCGTAAGCGCGGCGGAGGGTCGATGCACCGTCGGCGCGAACGTGCAGGCTGCGGACGAGGGCAAGGCCAGCAACCGCTGCCACGGCGAGGACGATGGCGATAGCACCCCTGGTTCTCACAGCGGCTTCCGCCTTTCGGAGGCCGGCATTGAGGCCACAAAGCTCAGTCCTACGCGGTCGGCGAATGCGTCATAAGCCGCTGCCGAAGCGTGGTCCTGAATATACTCGACGGTCGCCGGTTCGGGCGCTCGAGCGGCGCTTTCGGGGCGCGGCGGGTGCGTCGAAACGCCGAAGATCACCGCCCCGGCCACCACCGCTGCTGCGGCAGCCAGAGATAGCGCCCGGCGCGGCGTTATGAGAAGGCCGTCGAGCAGCCCCTTGCGACCCGGCTTCCGAGCAGCGGTGATGCGGTTGTAGACACCGTTCCACAGCCCGGCCGGCGGCTCGACCGGCTGCAGGTCCGCCTCGACCGCTGCCATCACCCGCTTCAGGCGCTCCAGCTCCATTGCGCAAGACGGGCACCGCCCCAGGTGCTCCCGTACGCGCCTTTGTGCCCGGCGCGAGAGATTGCCGGTCGAGTAGTCCGGTATTGACCTATCCGCTTCTTCGCATCTCACTTTACGACAGCGCCTCCCGCTGTCCACGCTTGTATATGCTTAGGAGAACCTCAGCCTAAGACCGCTTTTGGGCGAAGCGTTCGCTCCCCGGGTTTGGCGCATCTCCCAACCTTAGCCGTGAACCTTCAACCCGGATCGCGCCGCTCAGCACAGGCGGGTCCAGTTAGGGCGCATCCACCCACGGGCCGAGCTTGCGCCTGAGCTCGTCCCTGGCCCGCGCAAGCCTGGACTTAACCGTGCCCACGGCGCAGCCAACCTGCTTCGCGATCTCCTGCACGTCCATGCCCTCCAGGTGATGCAGAACCACCACGGTCCGGTGATCGTCGGACAGCGAAGCTACCGCGCGCCTGACCGCCCGCTGCCGGTCTTCCCTGAGGAGCATCCTCTCAGGCCCGGCTGACGGGTCCGCAACGTCGCGCTCGACCTCACCGTCGTCCGTCCGGACGTTCGCGTCGAGCGATTCCGCCCTCGGCGGTCGCCGCCTGAGAAAGTCCCGGCACAGGTTCACAGCCACGGTCCGGACCCAGGTGAAGAACGCCTGTTCGGCTCGAAGCGTCGAGATCGAGTCGTAGACCCGGACGAAGACTTCCTGAGTCAGGTCGGCGGCGTCGTTCTCGTCCGGGACAAGCCTGTAGACTATGTTGTAGACGCGCCTCTGGTAGCGGTTGAACAGTTCTTCAAATGCTCCGATGTCCCCGCTCTTGGTGCGCTGGACGAGGTCCACGTCCACCAGCTCGACGGACTTGCCGCCGGGCCGGTCCATTGCCTGGTCTTCATCCTGTACGACGCTCGCCGGTTGGCGCGGTTCCATGATTCCACCAGATCCTTCGATAACATTCTACAACAGAATGTGAGATTGCGCACCAATGCGCGCGTCCGCCGATGGTCGGTCGCATGGTTGCCTTGCTGTCCAGCCCGGCGCGGCGGCCGTCGGCGCCGAAGCCGCCGCGCTGGAGGAGGAAGTCACGCCGCCGGTGGAGAATGGAATCACTGGTTAACTCAACCTCAGGAGGTCCAGTTATGGTTGCTTCCCGTTTTGCGCTCGCCATCGGCCTGTTTTGTGCGCTGTGCCTGGCTTTGTCGGCGTCCGGCCAGCCACTTTTCAACGGCGCCGAACCCAGACCCGCCGACGCAGTTGTCCTCTTCGACGGCAAAGACCTTTCGGCATGGGCTTCGGCTCACTCCGGTGAGGCCGCCGGGTGGAAGGTCGAGAACGGCTATATGGAAGTCCGCCCGGGCAGCGGAGATATCGCCACCAAGGAGAAGTTCAAGGACTTCCAGCTCCACGTCGAGTTCTGGCTGCCGCTCATGGCCGATGCTCACGGACAGGCCCGCGCTAACAGCGGGGTCTATATGCAGGGACGGTACGAGATCCAGGTGCTCGATTCCTACGGCCTGAAGAGCGAGATGGGCGACTGCGGCGCGATCTACGACGTCTCCGCCCCACTCGTCAACGCGAGCAGACCGCCGAAGGTGTGGCAGACCTACGACGTGGTCTTCCACGGGCCGAGATTCGACGAGAAGGGGAACGAGACCGAGCCTGCAAGGATGACGGTGTTCCAGAACGGTGTGCTAATCCAGGACAACGTAGCGGTTCCGGGCCCGACCACGGCCTCGGTGCACGGCGGAGAGCGAGGCTCGGGGCCGATCCTGCTGCAGGACCACGGCTGCCGCGTGCGGTATCGGAACGTCTGGATACGGGCGCTCGGGGCGTAGGGGCGAGGATTCAGGATTCAGGGGGCAGGGGTCGGGAGTCAGCGGAAACCGGCAATCAGCAATCGCCGCAGCGGCTCCCTACTCCTCCGCTTCCTCGACCGGCTCGGGCCGGGGCTTGCGCTCAACGGCGATCTTATGCAGCCGTCCGCCGTCCGTGCTTTTCACCGTGAAGACCACACCGTCATATTCGACGGTCTCGCCCTCAGCCGGCTGGCGACCGAATAGCCCGAAGACGAAGCCTCCGATCGTCTCGTAGTCCTCGCTCTCCGGTATGTCGAGGTCCATCTGCTCGTTCAGATCATCGACCTCCATTCGGGCGCTTACCACGGCGTGGTCGGGGTCGATCACCTCGATCATCCGCTCCTCGACATCGTATTCGTCCATAATGTCGCCGACCAGCTCCTCGATCAGGTCTTCGAGAGTAACCAGCCCGGCCGTGCCGCCATACTCGTCGCGGACGATCGCCATCTGGATCTTGCTCCGCTTGAACTCGGCAAGCAGCTCGTCCACCTTCTTGGTCTCAGGGATGAAGTAGGCGGGCCGCACGACTGCGCGGATGTCGAAGTCGCGGATGTCCTCTGCGAGCACGGGAAGGAGGTCCTTCGCGTGCACGATGCCGAGGATATTGTCCACGTTCTCCTCGTAGACGGGGATGCGGGAGTGGCCGTGCTTCATGATCACGTCGAGCAGCTCATCGAGGCTCTCGGAGACCTCGACGCACTTCATATCGATCCGCGGCACCATCACCTGGCGGGCGACCGTGTCGGTGAACTCGAAGACGGACTCGATCATATCCCTCTCTTCCTCTTCGAGCACGCCTTCCTCCTCGCCGGCCTCGACGAGCATCATAAGCTCCTCTTCGGTCACGACCGGGGTAGAGAACCTGACGTGGCCGCCGAAGGGCCTGACAAGCCATTCGCTGGCAACGGTCACGAGCTTCACAGCGGGCAGCATGATGATCGAGAAGAGGTTGATGACCCCGCCGAAGAGCAGCGCGGCCCGCTCGGCGTGCTGGAGCGCCAGGCTCTTCGGCCCGATCTGCCCCACGACCAGCGTGACGAAGCCAATCCCGAGCGTGACGATAACCACGGCGATGCCAAGCGCGTGGTTGGCGACGAGACTCACTTTGGTATGCGTGAGGACGTGGGCGAGCGCTCCGGCCAGGCTCACGGCCCCGATCGCAGAGGCCAGGAAGCCGACCAGCGTCACGCCAAGCTCCACGGTGGCCATGAACCGGGCCGGATTCTCTACGAGCCTCTGGACGGTACGCGCAGCCCGGTTCCCCTCTTCGACAAGCTGTCTGATGCGCGTCCTGCGGATGGTCACCAGAGCCATCTCCGCCGCTGCGAAGAATCCCGTAAGCAGTATGAGAGCTGCGATCAGTATCAGTTGCCAGACGATGGCTTACTGCCCTCCCTTTGGGCTAGCGCGGGATGACGAGATAGACTGCGACCGAGATCACCACGGCGAGCAATGCGCCAGCCACTACCTCTCTGACCGTGTGTATCTTGGCTTCGACCCGGCTTTGAGCGATGATAACCGCCATTACAAAGGCCAGAAGCGCTGCCGCGATGTTTCTTGACACATACAGTATTGCCAGGCACAGGAAGAACCCCAACGCGGTGTGCGCGCTGACGACTCCGCCTTTCCAGAGCTTCCCCTTTCCAGCGCCGAGTTTGGACATCGTCACAAGGGTTGCAAGGAGCACGAACCCGACGGCCAGGATCGTCGGCCAGCTCGGCTCTCTGAACCCCAGAACTGCGCCCAGGTTGGGCCACTCCTTCCCCCCGAAAAACAGCAGAAACGCCACAATCAGCGCGTTCAGAACCGTAACCAGCACCGCACCGGCGGCGATGTCCTTGGCGAACTTCGCAAGCGGGTGATAGCTCTGGGTCACCAGGTCCACCACCGCCTCGACAGCCGTGTTGAACATCTCCGCCACCAAGACGAGCGTGACCGTGAACAGCAGGACCAGTATCTCAGTCCGGTTCAGCCCGAACAGCAGGCCCGCCAGGAGCACCAGCACCAGCACGAGGAAATGGAACCGCATGTGCCGCTGAGTACGGAAGACATGCGCCACACCCTCCATCGCGTATTTGAAACCGTTCAGCGGGTTCTTGAGTCTCATGCGAACTATCGGCTCTCAGCTGTCAGCTATCGGCCGTCTCTGGACGGATTGGGAAGCTGTGATGTTTCGGGAACGAGTTCCCGGAACACCGACACCGACCATGCACTTTGCACTTCCCCCTGGCCGGTCTTCATCTCGCCGCCTCTCGGCCTATGATCTCCGCGGCCTCCTCTTGCATCCGGGAGGCCGCCTCCTCCGTATCGTCTGTATAGCCCAGCAGGTGCAGTACCCCGTGGGCGATCAGGAGGTCCAGTTCGTCGTCCAGGCTTTTGCCCCGCTCGTCGGCCTGCCGCTTCGCCGTCTCCACCGAGATCACCACGTCGCCGAGAACCACTGACTCGCCGGTTGGCGATCCGGTATCCAGTCCCGCATTCGTATAGAACGCGAGCACGTCTGTAGGCCGGTCGGTCCCGCGGTAATGGCGGTTGAGCTCAGCAATATGGGCATCATCCGTAAGCAGCACGCTCACCTCGCAGGTCTCCGGGCATCCTTCAGCCCGTAGGAGCTTCTGTGCGGTTCTCTGCAGCCGTCGCCGGTTGACCCGCATCGGCTGGGAGTTCCTGACGATGATCTCCATTTCCGCCAATCTTCCCATTCCCGGCAGACAGCGCCTCCTGATACTCGATCCGCGCGTGCAGCGTGCCGGTCAGCGAGCGCACGAACGTCTCCTCGATCACGCCTACATCGTGGAACGTGAGCTCCGACTCGTCGAGCTGCCCATCCTGCAGCTTGTCCTGGATGACCTTGTGGACTACAGACTCGAGCGCCGGGACGGTCGGCTTGGCCAGGCTCCGCGAAGCGGCCTCGACCGAATCGGCAAGCATCACAACCGCCGCCTCCTTCGACTGCGGCTTCGGCCCGTCGTACCTGAACTGCTGCTCGAGCACCGGCGACGGCTCGATCTGCTCTGAAGCCTGGTTGTAGAAATACTGCACGAGCGACGTGCCGTGATGCTGAAGGATGACCTGCTGGATGCTCGGCGGCAGACGGGATTCTCGCGCCACCTCCAAGCCGTCCTTGATGTGCGAGGTTATGACGAGCGCCGACAGCGTCGGATTCAGCCGGTCGTGCGCGTTCTCGACCTGCTGGTTCTCCACGAAGAACTGGGGCCGCCGGATTTTCCCAATATCGTGGTAGTACGACGCGACACGGGCGAAGAGGGCATCGGCGCCAATCGCTTCGGCCGCGGCCTCCGCCAGGTGCCCGACGGACATGCTGTGAGTGTACGTCCCCGGCGCTTCAACCACCAGCCTTCGGAGTATCGGCTTGTTCGTGTCGGCGAGTTCGAGCAGGGAGATGTGCGTAGTGACTCTGAAAAGCCGTTCCAGCGGGACGGTCCCCAGCCAGAACAGCATCGTCGCAGGCGTCGCTATGACGAGTATCGCCCATATCGATCCCCACCACATATCCGACACCGTGTCACCCGCCAGTCCGCCCATCACCCACACGATGGCGATGTTAGTGACGGCTATCGCGCCAAGCGCTCTCATCAGGTCTGCCCGCCCGCGGATGTTCGCGACGGCATAGACGGCCACAATCCCCGAAAGCAGGGTGGAGGCGGCGTAACGGAGCTCGTTGTTCATCACCAGCCCCGACGCGACCGAGAGCATGGCGACTATCAGCACCGCGACCTGGGGATTGAGCAGCACAGCAAGCACCATTCCTGCGGTCGTGGTGAGCATCATGCCGACGTAGGCAAGCTGCAGCACAGAGAGCTTGACCCCGAGCATTCCTGCGCCAACCTTTAGCCCCAGCGTGCTCAGGACCACTACGAGGGAGAGCATCGTCAGCAGACGGGTCGAGCGGTAGATGATCGGCTGGTATCTGGCCAGATAAACGATGACCAGCCCGACAAGGAAGGCAACGAGCGCCGAGAGCGAAGCCGCAGTCCGCAGATCGTCAATTCGACGCTGCATCAGGCCGAGCGAGGTGAACTTGTCGATATGCTCTTGAGTGACCAGCTGGCCCTTTGCAATGACGAGCTCGCCGCTGCGAGTGTAGCCATATACCGGTTTGACCACAGCGGCGGCGCGCTCCTTCTCGGCAGCGGTCCTAGCGTAGTCGAGAATCCTGTTCGGTCTGACCACGGCTTTGGCCAGGTCCGCCGCAGCCGTCGAGTACCTGGTGCGACCGAGCGCATCCTCAGCAGCGCTGGTTATGCGGGCGTGCGCCTTAAGGATCTCGGGTATCGCATCTCTAAGATCGGCCGACATGGTCTCGCGGACCAGCCTCGCCGTTACCTCGCGGACGTCGCCGAGCAGCGCTTCCGGCGCCCTAACAAGCACCGCGAGCGACCGAGGCGGCGTCTCGACACCTAGCTGCTTCTTGACCTGCTCTCTGGCATGCGCCACCTTCTCCTCAACCGTCGGAAGGGCCTGGTCGTTTCGGACGCTGGCGATGACCTCGAACGCTCCTCTCAAGTCGGACAGCGACTGGTTCATCGCATTGGGCACCGGGTCGTAGACGTTCCCGACGGCTGCAGCGGCTTCCCTGCGCTGCTTCTCGGTCTCGTAGGTATTGAGGTATCGTGTGGACCTGAACGCGCGGATGTCTTCCGGGGATGTGTCGCCGACGCGGAGCGAGACCCTGTCCGGCAGCAAGTGGGTGCAAAGAAGAAGGGACAAGACCACAATCGTAGCGATTGCCAGCCCTGTCCTCCCTAGGTCTACCTTCCGGCGCTTGCCGTTCTTTTTCTCGGAGTCCTTTTTACGACCTCTGCCAGGCAGAGGCAAGTGGGGTCTCATATGTTGCGGGAATCAACTTTGTAGAATGCGTTCGACAACTTGGCTGACGACCCTGCCGTCGGCCCGGCCGCGAACCCGCTGCATCAGTGTGCCCATCACGCGCCCACGGTCCTGTGGGCCGGCTGCCCCGACTTCCGCTGCAACTTCCCTTGCAATCTGTTCGATCTCGTCCTCGCCAAGCTGCTTCGGCAGGTACCCGGTCAGAACCTCAAGCTCCTTAGACTCTCTGTCGGCGACGTCCGGGCGTCCGGCTTTATCGGCGCCCTCGATGGCCTCGCGGCGCATCTTCACTTCCCGCGCAAGCACCTCCGTCATCTCGTCGTCGTTAAGCTCCCGACCCCTGTCGATCTCCGCGTTCCGAACCGCAGAAAGCGCCAGCCGGATGGTTGACACCCGGACCTCATCCCTCGCCTTCATCGCGGCCTTAAGGTCGTTTTGCAGCTGCTCTTTCCGCGGCATGGAATCCTGCTATCCCTAGCGATTCGAGGTTGGAAGCCCTACCGGCGCCCCCAACCCCGATCTCCAGATGAACGTCTTATCTGCCTGAGCGTGCCGCTTTGCGCCTGCGCGCTGCTTCGGCTCTGCGCCTCTTGTCGCTAGGCTTTTCGTAATGCTCATGCTCTCTGGCTTCCCTCAGGACGCCAGTCTGCTGCAGAGCTTTTTTGAACCTCTTGAGCGCGCTATCAAGAGGTTCATTGGGCTTCACCTGCACCTGTGCCAACCATAATCCCTCCTCCATTCATGCGCACGGCTTCTAGCACGCACTGCGGGCAGGGGGGATTGGCAACCACTCAAGATGGCCAGCAGCCAATTCCGTTTCTACCACATACCCTTAGCCGTTCGCAGTATTCGCTTTTCTTCTCGATTTTCATTATACCCTTCGCTGGAGTGCAGTGTCAAGCAGACCTAGAAGGGTCTCAGGGCTGGCGCCCCGACGCATCTGCCGTCTGAGGAAAGATTCCCCGGAGAGCGGATGCCCTCTACCAACACCTACCCCGGCGGCCAGCCAAGGACGCGGCCACCCAGCAGATGGAAGTGAAGGTGCCAGACCGACTGCCCTGCTCCCGGACCGTTGTTCACCACCACACGGTAGCCGTCCTCGGCAATGCCTCGCTCCTTCGCAATCCTGTTCGCCACCACCAAGATGTGGCCCACGAGACACGCGTCCTCGCCGTCCTGCACGTCCGCGAGCTTCTCGATATGCTTCTTCGGCACAATAAGGACGTGCACCGGCGCCCTCGGGTGCAGGTCGTCGAACGCCGCCACCTGGTCGTCTTCATAGACGAGCTTTCCGGTCTCGCCGCGTGCTACCTTGCAGAAGACACAGTCCACCATCGGCTTAGCGATGAGCAGTGAGCCGTCACGCCATCACGCGGCCTGCTCTGCCTCCTTTCCCTCGTGATGAAGAACCCGACCGAGAGCCGAACCTTTCTCCGCCACGGCGTCAACGGTGACGTGAACGATCCTGCCGCGGAGCCGCGGGTCCCCGGCGAACTGCACTTCGATGTAATTATCGGTGAAACCACGGAGAAGCTCACCCGGCCCCGACTCGACGAGCACCGGAACGGTGCGCCCGACGAGCCGCCCCGCGAACCGGCGCGCAAGCTCTGCGCCAAGCCGCATCATCTTCTCGCTCCGCCGCGTCTTCACGGACTCCGGGACCCGGCCGGGCAGGGCCGCGGCTGCTGTGCGCGGCCTCGGCGAGTACCGGAAAACGTGCAGCCGCGAAAACTGCATCTCGTCCACGAACCGATATGAGCGCTCGAATGCCTCCTCGGTCTCACCCGGGAAGCCGACCATGACATCGGTAGTCAGACCGAGTTCGGGAATCGCCTTGCGCACGTTCCGGACCGTCTCGGCATACTCGTTCGGCGTGTACGGTCGCCGCATCAGCCTGAGCACCTGCTCGTCGCCGCTCTGCAGGGGGATGTGCAAGTGTCTGCAGACCTTCGGCTCCTCCGCCAGGACCCGTAGAAGGTCGTCGGTTATCTCCCAGACCTCTATCGAGCTGAGACGGATCCGTTCGATGCCCTCGACGCCGGCAGCCGCGCGGATGAGCTCCGGCAGCCCGTGTGCGTAGGATCCGAGCCTGATCCCGGTCAGGACAACCTCCTTATGGCCGAATGCGGCGAGAGCGCGCAGTTCGTCGAGCACATCCGGGAGCGCCCGGCTCCATACTTCCGTTCGCGCGTAGGGCACCGCACAGTAAGCGCAGAACTGGCCGCAGCCGTCCTGGACCTTGAGAACGGCTCGGGTCCGAAGGCGGGGGCGAGGGCGAGGGAGTTGAGAGTTGAGAGTTGAGAGTTGAGACGGAGCGAATGTGTCACTCGTCCCGAAACGGGCCAGGATCCTTTCGGGGATGTGCTGCTTCTCATCATTGCCTATGACGAGACCGACGCCTTCGATCGCGGCCATGGCGGCCGGGGCGATCTCGGCGTAGCATCCTGTTGCCACGACAAAGGCATCCGGATTGCGCCGCGCCGCCTGCCGGACGGCCCGCCGGGACTTGGCATCCGCCGTGCCGGTAACGGTACAGCTGTTGATGATGTAGACATCCGCTCGGCACGCGAAGCTCACAGTCGAGAAGCCGAGACTCTCGAGCTTTTCGCGGATCTTCTCCGTCTCATACTGGTTGACCTTGCAACCGAGCGTGCAGTAGGCGACAGTCGGCATAACAGACAAAACGAGCGGGCGGCTCGGGCCGACCCGCAGACGGATCTTCTGCGTCAAATGGTATCAGCCCGCACGCAGCCGCGTCAAGCTGACGCATTGCCTCACGATAGATCGTACCGAAATCGAATCGATGCCTCACGTAAGAATCGTACCGTCGAGATCGGATCTGTGCACATTGACGGAAACGCTGGTCGGATGCCATAATGCCTTTAACGGGGCCGGAAGGAGCCTTCTTTAACGGGGTTTGTCTCTTTGTGTCCCCGCCACATCCCCCGTCTCAGGCCAAGCGTAAGCTCGTTTTCCACAGGGACCGCAAACCCACGGACCGCAAGCATACCGGTGAGTGCTACGGTACGATTCTTATCTGAGGCAACACGGCGCTCACACATGGGGTCCTGCACATTTGTTGACCTCCATCAGCAGTAACGGCTACAATGGCAGCAGTCCTCCTGGCAGAGGGGCATGAATGAGGTTGCTCTGTGTTATCACGGTCGCTGCTGCGATAGCGGCGGCGTCCGGCCCGGTCGCGGGAGAGGGGCGAGAGATCCGGGCGGCCAGAATCGAGCAAGCGCCCAAGCTCGACGGCGTCCTGGACGACGCGTGCTGGCAGCGTGCCCCTGATGCCACCGACTTCTACTACCCCGAGACGGGCAGCCGCGCCACCGAGGATACCGACGCGTGGATATGCTGCGACCAGAGCAACATCTACGTTGGCTTCAGGTGCCACGATCGCCAGCCGGACAAGATCGTGGCCCAGCAGAGGAAGCGCGGCGGGTCGATCCGCACGGATGACTGGGTCGGGCTTGACGTCGACCCGTGGCACTCCCACCGCTCCATATACTGGTTCGATGTCACGCCGCGCGGCACTCAGAGTGAGGAGATGCCCGGCTCCGGCGGAAGCAAGATCGAATGGCTTGGGGACTGGCAGGGCACTGCTCAGATCGACGGCGCTGGCTGGACGGCCGAGATGGCCATCCCATGGGCTATTCTGAAGTACCCGGAACTCCAGAGCACCATGGGAGTTGCCTTTGTCCGCCGGCACTCCCGATCCAATCAGACCTGGTTCTCGCCGCATATGGGGCCAAACTTCAACGAGGCGCTCATGTATGATTGGGCGGGCCTCGAGCCGCCGGCGCCGAAGTTGCACGGAATCGGCCTGTACTACACCAACGTGGGCCTGGGCGGCGTCGCGTTCAAGAACGGCCTGGACATCAAGCGGCAGCTCTCCCAGGAGACGAACGCGCTCCTCACGATCAACCCCGACTTCGCCAGCGTGGAACAGGACGTGGAGAGCATCGATTTCACCTACTCGCCGCGTGTTCTGACAGATAATCGGCCGTTCTTCGAAGAGGGTGTGCGTCATTTCGACGACGAGTCTCTCATGTTCTACAGCAGGAGCATCGAGCAGGTGGACGCCGGAGCAAAGATCGCGGGTCAAACCGGCCGGCACGATTTCTCGGGACTTACGACCACCGCCGGCGCCAATGACCGGCACACGTTCTACAAGTCCCGGTGGAACATCAACAAGGACAGCAGCTTCGGCTTGGCGGCTACGGATACCACGAGGCCGGGCATCCGGAACAGGGTTGGGGCGTTCCACTTCACCCTTGGCAAGGAGACCGAGAAACGGCATGATCTGCTGGAGGGAGGGCTTCTGAAGAGCTGGACCTCTGGGCCGGGGCGGGATGGGATGCTGTTCGGCATAGGAACGGCTGGCCACGGCGGCCCTCACCAGCTTGGCTATAGTCTCCTCTACAGCGGATGCCAGCCGGACTACTACCCGGCGGACGGGATCGTGCCCGATCCGGACTACAAGGGCTGGCAATACGGGCTCAACTATGGCAACGAGTACGACAAGGGGCTTGTGCGCGGGTGGTGGACGAGCCTGAGCTCCAGTGTTCTTCACCTTCACTCGGGTGATCTGCTCTCCCGCGGGATCTCGCTGTCTCTGAGCACGTGGTCGCTTGGTTCACAGGTCTATGTCGGCTTCCGGCGCGGCGCCCGCAGAGAGGAAAGCCCCTCCGGCGACGGGACGTTCGTCATCTACCGGGACCGGCTCTATCTGCTAGGCTGCGGGTGGAATCAGAACGACATGTACCGTCGGGGGTACCTCGACCTGAGTTTCGGCCACCGGGCCGGCGGTAGATCGTTCCACACAGCCGTCACGCAGAGGACGAAACTGACGGACGGGCTGTCCATGGACCTTGCCATCGAGTATCTCAACATGACCGGGCCTTACGCGGCGCGTGCGCGCCAGTCCGTCGCGTCGCTGGCCTACGACATATCGAGCGAACAATCGCTCTCCGCTCGGCTTGTCGAGCGCAGCGGCACGTTCAACCTCACATTCGGCTTCCGGCGGCGCGTGAGGAGCGGCCAGGACGTCTATCTGCTGTTCGGTGACCCCAATGCCGATAATACGAAGAACAGGGTGATCCTGAAGCTCGTGCGCCCGGTATTCTGAGTACGGCGGAGGAACGTGCGCGGACGAGCCGCCGAAGATGCGACCGGGTTAGCGATGGTGCGCCAGGCCGTTCTCCGGACCCGGCGCCGACCGTTCGGAACTCCTTACCCCCGGCTCCTCGCATAGACGTGCGCGCGGCAGGTTGGTTGACCCGAGGTAGGACTGCGGGTAGAATTCCGCAGGAGATGGCAGGATTCGCGTGGAGGCTGAGGTTGTCGCACTTATCACGCCGCGCTGTGCTCTTCGGGGCCTGCGCGGTTCTTGTTGTCGGGACCACTCTCTCGGCAGCCGCACAGTATGTACCGCCTGTGGGCTACCGGGCGGATAGGAAGGACGGACTCGTTACGGTGAACGGCCGCGTGGCCGTGAGGTTTCACGTCGCTAACGCCGGCCTGTCGCCGGTCGAACGCGCCCGGTTGACGGCCCGAAGGTTGAAACCGCTCGCCAGGGGCGGCTGGAAGCTGATAGGGGTGAAGCCGGTGGGCAGGAAGCGGGCGCAGCTTAGGGCGGGCGACGAGCTTATCTGCCGAGTCAGCGCCCTAGACGCGCGGGCGAACAGGATGTCGGCTCTTGCGGTGGCAAGAAGCTGGGCCGGGCGGCTGCGGTGGCTGTTTGCTCAGCCGCCGATCAGCGTAAAGCCGGATGAGATAACGGTGCCGGAGAACGAGACGCGGACGGTAGCCGTAGGCGGTGTGGCGCCGGGTCCGCTCAGTACGGCCGGAGATAACGCTGCCGTGGCTACCTCGGAAGTCCATCCGACGAAGCGAGCCATCGTGATTCGCGGGAAGTCGGTCGGCCGGTGCACGGTGCGGGCGACCTGCCGGGGCTACAATGCGTGGCTCGTGGTGAACGTGCGCCGCTACGCGGGCAAGGTAGTTGGCGCCGCTTACGCCGAGGTGACCGGCGCCCCGGCGCCCAGAAGGCTGATCGAGAAGGCGGCGTCAGTCCAGGCCGCGAGGATCGTCGCGCTGGAGCCGGGAGCGGTCGCGAGCTTCGGGCAGCCCAGGGTTTCCGTGGCGTCCCTCTCTCAGGGCGAGAGGACGAGGGCACTCATCCCGGTAACGGTCAGGGGCGAGAACCTGATACCGATCTCGATGCTCGCTCCGGTCGAGGTTCGGCACCGATCGGTCGCCTATGCTCCCACCGCCAGCCTGTTCTACAGCAATAATCCCGAGAGGATCACTCACTTCGGAACACTCTTCACAAGCAGGCTCGAAGCTGGCGACAGGCACCGCCTGCTCTACCACCATCAGAACGCAGCCGGCAGGCGGGTGCGCTTCGTCGTCGAACTGGTCAACCTGGGCGCGTCTCCGGCGCAGGTTCAGACTGTGAGCGGTGTGGCGCCACCAAGCCTGGATACGGTTATTGTCGGCTATCAAGCCGGGATGAGCTTCATCAAGGACTACCTCGGAGATATCGGGCAGGTGCGCCGTATGCCACCGAAGTCGAAGCTGGCGGTATATGCGGAGGATCTGGGCCAGATGATGACGGCAAGCGGCATCGTCGATCTCCGGCTGCTTTCGGGAGAGGACGTCTACCTGCGGGTTGCCGCCGAGCCACCATCTCGCCGCGCGCTTTACGAAGGCCAGGTCGCTCCGGTCAGCGATGGTGAAACCCCGACCGATCTGTCCCCGGACGTCTTCGCAGCTCCGACCAGGAACCTCGAGGCCTGGTACACGGTAGGTGACCAGTGGGCGTTCATCAGAATCGGGGGACTCGCGGTCAACGCAACCACCGACGGCCATGCACTCGACGGCAACTACGGCGTCATCTACCACATCAAGGTCCACATGAAGAACCCTGCGAGCGAGGCCCGGGACGTGCGTATTCTGTTCGAGCCAACCGCTGGGCCGGCGGCAGGAGTGTTCGTCGTTGGAGGCAGGGTAACCGGAGTGAGAATAGTGGTGCCACCCAACGAGTTCGAGATAACGAGCGTGCGGCTTGCCCCGGGCGAGTCGAAGGACATATCACTCATGACCTTGCCGCTTGCCGGATCGGCGTACCCGGCGATGATCGTCGTGAGGTCGTAAACGGCTCGGGCCCCGCCCCGGTCCCATCCCCTGCTCCTTCCGATCCACCAGAAGCAAACGGCCCGCCAAGGACGGCGGGCCGTTCTCGTTCGACCTGTGCATTCCCGGAGGGCAGGTAGGACGTTTTTCCTCAACCGAAACCGCTCTCGCGAACGTGCCAGCAGTCAAAACGGAACGCCGCCTGTGGGCGAGCTAAATCGGCAACAAGCGGCGTTCCGTATCGTGAAAAAAAGAGGCTGCGGCCGGGTGGCGACCGTCTCTGCGGCCCGCCTGGCCGCCGCAGGCCCCTTTTCAGTCTAATTATGGCCTCGATCGGAGACGGGTTGTAGACTCCCCGGAAGAAACAGGTAGTTCTGCGAGGACGTCACTCGACCGGCTGGATGGGCTTCGCGGCATCGGGCTTTGCCTCCGCCCCCTTGATGAACGGTGCGAACAGGTCTATCGGCACCGGGAAGATCGTCGTCGAGTTGCGTTCCGACGCGACCTCGATGAGCGTCTGCAGGAACCGGAGCTGAAGGGCCTGGGGCGCCTTGTTGATAATGTTCGCCGCATCTGCGAGCTTCTGAGCGGCCTGGAACTCCCCCTCGGCGTTGATGATCTTCGCGCGCCGCTCCCGCTCGACCTCGGCCTGCCGCGCCATCGAGCGCTTCATCCCCTCGGGCAGGATCACGTCCCGGATTTCGACCGCTGTGACCTTCACTCCCCACGGCTCGGTCTGCTCGTCGATGATCGTCTGCAGGTGCTGGTTCAGCTTATCACGCTCGGCAAGCAGCTCATCCAGCTCGGACTGGCCGACCACGCTCCTGAGCGATGTCTGCGCCATGAGCAGAGTCGCCTTGACGTAGTTCTCCACTTTGATGACCGCGTCCTCGCCGTTCACAATCTGGTAGTAGATGACCGCATCCACCGTCACCGGCACGTTATCCCTGGTCATCATCTCCTGTCTGGCCACATCCTGTGTCTGAATCTGCAGGCTCACCATCCACAGCCTGTCGATGACCGGCCAGACGATACGGATGCCCGGCAGCTTTACCGAATGATACCGGCCAAGACGCAGCAGCACGCCCCGCTCCCACTCCCTGATGATCCGGATAGAGTTCAGGACGATCATCAAGACGATGAACCCGACTATCCCTACGAATATTGCAGCAGCTTGTCCCATTTGTCCCCTCCTATACTACGTCCGCTCTGGTAACCATGAGCCTAAGCCCCTTCATGCCGACGATCCGAACACTCTCTCCTTTCTTGACAGGCTGGCCTTCGGTCTCGGCAGTCCACCAGGCGCCTTGGGCGAAGACCTTGCCCACCGGGTTTATGTCGGTCTTGGCCTCGACGACCAGTCCGACTACCGAATACCGGCCGGTGACGACCGGCCGCCTGAGAGCGCGCGCCCCCATCCCCACAAGGAACGCAAAGAAACCAGCTGTGGCAATCGTTCCTGCTGCAAGCACCGCGAGCGGGACCCCCACCCCCGGCGCTGCCGACCCGAAGACCATCATAGAGCCAAGGAAGAACGCGACGATGCCGCCGATGGTCAGCGCGCCGTGTGTCGGCACCTTGATGTCCAGTATAAAGAGCACGATGGACAGCAGTATCAGCACCAGCCCGGCGACGTTGATCGGCAGCACGCTGAACGAATACAGCAGCAGTATCAGCGCCACCCCTCCGATCACCCCTGGAGCGATGGCGCCCGGGTTGTTGATCTCGAAGATGATCCCATAGACCGCCGCGAGCATCAGGAAGAAGGCGATGAGCGGGTTAGCCAGGTAGTGCAGGAACATCTTGTACCACGGCATTTCGAAGTAATCCAACCGGGCGCCCTTCGTATGGACTGTAACAGTGCCGTAGGCGGTATCGACCTTGCGGCCGTCCGATTTGGCAAGCAGATCGCCCATATCTTGGGCTATGAAATCGACGACGTGCAGCTTGACCGCGTCTTCCGCGGTCAGGTTGGCGGACTTGACGACGGCGTCTCTCGCCCAGTCGGCGTTCCGTCCACGCTTCTTGGCGAGCGATACGATGTACGAGACCGCATCGTTGACGACCTTCTGCATCATAGTATTTTGGCCGCCACTCGGCTGTTCGGAGGTGGGAAGCGGGCTGGCGAAGACCGGGTGGGCGGAGCCGATCCTGGTCGCGGGCGCCATGGCAGCGATGTGGGCAGCCATGGTGATGAAGGTGCCGGCGGAGGCGGCTCGCGCGCCGGTGGGGCTGACGTAGACGATGACGGGCGCCCGGCTCTGGAGTATGGCGTCGATGATCTGCTCCATCGAGCTCGAGAGTCCTCCGGGGGTGTAGAGGCGGATTACGACGGCGTCTGCGCGCTGCTCGGAAGCCCGGCGTATACCCGTTTCCACGTACTGGGCCATGGCAGGCTCGATCTCACCATTGACCGTGAGAACCTGGACTACGCGCGCCTCTGCCGCGGCCGGCGCCGCGCGCGCCAGCCCCACGATCAGGACCGCGAGAACCACTATACCAGCCGTTCTGCACCCCATAACATCACCTATCACCAGATACGCCGAACGGCCCGCAATCGTTCTGCTCCAGGGCAAAGGGCGGCGGGACGGCGACCTGGCTACGTCACAGTTCGACATGCACTGCTCGCATTCCTGCACTGCATTGACAAGCTCAGGAATAGCAACTAATATTGGCGTGCGGGAGCGAGAAGGACGCGCATCCCCTGGCAGGAGGTTTGGAGCGAGGATGTTTGGGAACTGGCTCGGCAGGCTGCGGGCAGGAATCCTAGCTGCGGCGGTGGGCTGCGTGATGGCCGGCCCGGCTTGCGCTTGTGTAGGCGCGAGGCCGCTTGCAATGGGCGGCGCATTTGTCGGGGTCGCCGACGACGCGAACGCAACCTACTGGAATCCCGCCGGCCTCGTCCGGCTCCGCGGAACCAGCGTCGCGTCGATGCACACATCAGCCAATAGAGATGACATCAACTACCAGGAGTACCTTGCCGTAGGCATACCCACAGGACCCAGCGCGGCGGTCGGGTTCTCCTGGATACGTTATAACCTGAGCCTCGCCGGCTCAGGTGGAGGGTCCGGTCTCTTCCGCGCCAGGCAGTTCGGAACCGGCCTCACCGACCAGGAAGACTGGTACTGGCTCTCTCTGGCTTATGGGATCGCGCCGGACACCTCGGTCGGCGTGAGCATGAAGTATGTAAGCGACTCGATCCCGGGACTGGATACGGATATGGCCGTAGACGTCGGCGTGTTTCACGAGATGAGCAGCAAGTGGGCGTTTGGGCTGCTCGTTCAGGATTTCAACGAACCGGCTCTGAGGGGCGCTGGCGCGGGCGAACGGCTGACCTGGGCGCGCAACTGGCGGCCCGGCTTCTCCTGGCGGCCTCGCCGCGGCACGATCCTCTCCACGGAGATCTACGACGCCACAGACAATGCCGACTGCCGATCACTGAGGATCGGTTACGAGAAGTGGATCGCGAGCAAACTCGCCCTGCGCGCCGGTTACTACGGCATCGGTGCCAAGGCCAATCGAGCCCTAACCTTCGGCATCGGCCTGGTCACTCCCAAACCCCCCAGCACCGGCCTCGACGTCGCGGTCATGATCGGCGACATAAACACCGTGCTGACGAGCGTGACGACGAAGTTCTAGGACCGGGAGGGGCGGCCCCAGCCGCCGGAACAGCGCCCGGGCACTACGATCATCCGATCCGTTGATGTCGGGGGTCCGCTTGATGTCAGGGGTTCGACAGTGATGTCGGGGGTTCTCTGGACCCCCGACTGGGAGCGTATGACGCAGGGCGTCCGCCTGGAGGCACAGCCTCGGGAAATCCTTCAGTGCCGGGTCCAGAGAACCCGGCACAGCAAGCGGTCTGTGCTCCCAGACCGGAAGGCCGCACTCAAACAGCAGCCGCAGTCTCCCCCGCCCTCTCGAACGTCATCGCGCCGTCGTCGCGGGCGTCGACGAGGATGCGGTCGCCTTCCCTGAACCGCCCGTCGATCAGCGCCAGCGCAAGCGGGTCCTGGACCTTGCGCTGGATGGCGCGCTTGAGCGGCCGCGCTCCATATACCGGGTCAAAACCGTCCCTGGCAAGCTGCTCCTTCGCGCGCTCCGTCAGCTCGATCTCGATCTTCCGGTCGCGAAGCCGCTTCGCCAGATGCCCAAGCTGAATCTCCACGATCTGTTTGATATGCTCCATCGAAAGCGAGTTGAAGATGATGATCTCGTCTATCCGGTTCAGGAACTCAGGCCGGAAGTGCGTCCGCAGAGCGTCGAGCACCGCCCGGCGCATCTCGTCCTCCTGCTCCTGGCTCGACCCGCCGTGCCGAAAGCCCATCATCCGGCTTTCCCGAATCAGGTCGCTCCCGATGTTCGAGGTCATGACGATGACCGTGTTCTTGAAGTCAACCGTGCGGCCCTGGCCGTCGGTCAGGCGGCCGTCGTCGAGAATCTGGAGAAGCGCGTTGAAGACCTCGGGATGCGCCTTCTCGATCTCGTCGAAGAGCACGACGGAGTACGGCCTGCGGCGGACGGCCTCGGTAAGCTGCCCGCCCTCTTCATAACCGACGTAACCCGGCGGGGCGCCGATCAGCCGCGAGACAGTGTGCTTCTCCTGGTATTCCGACATGTCGAGCCGGATCATCGCGCGCTCGTCGTCGAACAGGAACTCGGCAAGCGCTCTTGCAAGCTCGGTCTTGCCCACCCCAGTGGGGCCCATGAAGATGAAGCTCCCGATCGGGCGGTTCGGGTCCTGAAGCCCGGCTCTCGCGCGGCGGACGGCGTTCGAGACGGCGGTGATTGCCTCGTCCTGGCCAACGACCCGCTCCCGGAGCCTCGTCTCCATCTGAATGAGCTTCTGGACCTCGCCTTCGAGCATCCGCGAAACGGGAATGCCGGTCCACTTGGAGACCACCTCGGCGATGTCGTCCTCGTCAACCTCCTCCTTGAGCATCTTCTGGGTCTTCTGCAGCTCCGCAAGGCGCTGGTTCTGATCTTCGAGCTCCTTTTCGAGGCTGAGGAGGGTTCCGTAGCGCAGCTCCGCGGCCTTGCCCAGGTCGCCGGCGCGCTCCGCATTCTGAGCCTCCTGCTTCGCGCGCTCGGTCTGCTCCTTGATCTCCCGGATTCGGCTGATGGCCTGCTTCTCGTTCTGCCAGTGCGCCTTCATCTCCGACGACCGTTCCCGAAGCTCCGCCAACTCCTGCTCGAGCTTCGAGAGCCGCTCCTTGGAGGCCGCGTCCGTCTCCTTCTTCAGCGCCTCGCGCTCTATCTCAAGCTGCCTGATCCTCCGCTCGACCTCGTCGATCTCGATCGGCATGCTGTCGATCTCGATTCTGAGCCGGGAGGCTGCCTCGTCGATCAGGTCAATGGCCTTGTCAGGCAGGAATCGATCGGCGATGTAGCGATGGGAGAGCAGCGCGGCGGCGACGATGGCCGAGTCGGTGATCCGCACGCCGTGGTGGACCTCGTAGCGCTCCTTCAGGCCGCGCAGGATGGCAATGGTGTCATCAACGGTCGGCTCGGAGACGAGGATCGGCTGGAACCGGCGCTCCAGCGCGGCGTCCTTCTCGACGTGCTTGCGGTATTCGTTGAGCGTAGTTGCGCCGACGGCGCGAAGCTCACCTCTTGCCAGCATCGGCTTCAGCATGTTGGATGCGTCGATGGCGCCCTCAGCCGCGCCCGCGCCGACGATGGTGTGCATCTCGTCTATGAAGAGGACGATCTGCCCCTCGGCTTCGGCTATCTCACGGAGCACGGCCTTGAGCCTGTCCTCGAACTCGCCGCGGTACTTGGCGCCGGCAACCAGGCCGCCGATGTCCAGCTGAACGACTCGCTTGTTCTTCAGCCCCTCGGGAACGTCGCCGGAGACAATCCGCTGAGCCA
>Ga0315281_10000543_pt1 | contig 52606 bp, 45 predicted proteins | sample YL17G07_0_MG_FD_204540 | JGI IMG/M metagenome (GOLD analysis project Ga0315281, IMG submission 204540) | Sediment microbial communities from Yellowstone Lake, YNP, Wyoming, USA - YL17G07_0 | ecosystem: Environmental > Aquatic > Freshwater > Lake > Sediment | place: USA: Wyoming | collected...
CCTTCGCCACCGCGAAGACGTCCGGTGAACGCCCCTTGTAGAAGCCGCTCTCCAGGAGGCCCCTCAGGTCGGCGGGAAGGGGGCAGAAAGGAACGTCGGCTTTGGCGACGGACATCGTTTGGCACGATTCGCCCACGCAGGCCAGGTTGAGGACGACGGCTGGAGCCCCGATGAGCAGAAGGGCCAGGAGAAGGACCATGAGGCGGCGGCCGGTGGTCACCCACCAAGCTTACGGGCCAAACGCGGCCAGCCGACCCCGCGCCCTGCTATCTTGCGGTATCCGCTCAGACACGACCGTAAGGCCAACTATGAGACTGAGACCCTTCATCCGCGCCTCGCTGGCATTCACGCTCGTCGCGGGGGTGGCCACCCTCAACCCGGGTTCGTCGAGCGCGGCTCAGTCGGACGCCGCTTGGGCGAAGAAGGTATGCAGTCAGGTTCCCGCAGACGAGCTTCTCCGCACGTACAACGGGTATCGCGCCGACCGCAGCGGAGACATCCAGTTCTTCACCGAAGAGGCGCCAGGGGGCGATTACTCGAACTTCGTCGGTTCCGGCCTGCCCCACGTGGGTTCCTGGGACTACGTGCAAACCGTGCCGATGCTCTGGTACGGCCCCGGGTATATCAAGCCGGGTGTGACGGTGAAGCGGCCGGTGTCGCTCGCCGATATCGCTCCCACCCAGGGACAATTGCTCAACTTCGACTTCCCGGCAGTGGACGGCAGCCCGATGTCCGAGGCGCTGCTTCCGTCGGACCAGGGGAAGGCCCCACCGAAGCTGGTCATCACGATGATCTGGGACGCGGGCGGGATGAACGTCTTGAACCAGTGGCCGAAGGCATGGCCGTACCTGAAGTCGCTTCAGCAGCAGGGAACCTGGTATTCGGACGCGACGGTCGGCACCGCGCCGACGAGCACCGCACAGGACCACGCGACCATCGGTACCGGTGCCTTCCCCAAGGACAACGCGTTGGTGGCGCACCACTTCCGGATCGGTGGCTACATGACCACGCCGTGGTCGCAGGGATCGAGGCTCCTCGACCTCCCCACGTTCGCCGACCTCTATGACATCAATAACGACAACGCACCGATCATCGCGGGGGTCGGAAGCGTTCCCATCCACATGGGCATGGAGAGCCACGGGTCCACCTGGGGTGGAGGCGACAAGGACATCGCCGTTATCACCAACGTCAACGACCAGTCGACGTTGGGCCAGGAGAGCCCGACCTGGGGCATCACCGACGCGCTGAAGCCCTTCTACACGACGCCCGCGTGGGTCAACCCCGATGAGGACCCGGCTACCGTCGACTACAGGCCGTCGCAGTACAAGCAGGCCGTGAGCATGGTCGACCAGATGGACGGCAAGCAGGACAACAAGTGGCGCAGCTACGACCTGAACACGGAGCAGACCCTCTATGGTTTCGAGACACCGGCGCGCATCCCGTGGGAGACGAGCCTCCTCGAGGACATCATCAAGAAGGAACACATGGGGCAGGACGCGACGCCCGACATGCTCTTCGCGAACTACAAGGTCATCGACTACGTCAGCCATGTGCAGAGCATGAACAGCCCCTATATGGAGGATTCGGTCAAGGTCCAGGACGAGTACCTGAAGAAGTTCGTCGAGTGGCTGGACGCCAACGTCGGCCAGGGTAACTACGTTCTCAACGTCACCTCCGACCACGGCGCGATGCCTGACCCGAACGCGACGGGCGCCTTCGTGGCCTCGCCGGGCAAGATCGGCTCGGCGATCAACAACGAGTTCGGCGACGGAACGGTGATGCTCACTCAGAACTCCACGGCGTTCTTCGACCTGCCGTTGCTCGAGAGCAACGGCTACACCGTGGACGATGTCGCCAACTTCGTGGCGGGCCTCACGAAGGGAGAGACCTACCTCGAAGGTTCGAAGTTCACGCAGGCGGAAGCCAGCGACAAGTTGTTCAGCTCCGTATTCCCGTCGCGCCTTCTGCCTGAGTTGGCTTGCATCAAGAACACGCCGCTGAACTAGACGTGGGGAGAGTCTGATGGACGGGGAAGATCGCCAGGTTCAGAAGTATCGGTGGGTCGCGCCGCTGCTCGTTGTCGCACTCATCTTCGGCCTTCTTCTCATCTTCGGCCGGGAGTTCCTGGTAGATCCGAGTCGCACCGCCGCGACCCGTGACCCCGCCTGGTACACGTGGCGTGCCGGCATCATCGTGCAATCGACCCCGGGCCTTGTCGCCGGGGACTGGGGTCCCTTCCATATGTTCGGCGGCGGCTACCGGGTAGCGGTTCCCGTGCTGGGCGCTCTGATGCAGGGAGTGGGGGGAACGGCCCAATCGTCGTTCCCGGCGTTCATGATGGTCGGCATCCCCATCCTCGCGGGTCTCGCGCTCGGGGCTGGCGCCTACCGGAGCACCAAGAGCAACTTGCTGTACATGCTCACGATGGTCCTCACCGGCGTCTTCTACCTCACGACTCCCTACGTCGGGTACCTGGACAACACGTTCGTCCTCTTCGTTCTGGCCGCATTGATCGGATTCCTGGAACCCGCGCGCAAGTCGTGGGGTGCGCGATCCGCGGTGGTGTTGCTGGCCTTCCTCGCCGCGTACACGCATCCGACGACATGCGTGGTGTTCCTGGGAACCCTGTTCGCCGTGTTGGGCTTCCATCTCTTGACCCAGCGGTTCAACTTCCGTGCCGTCTTCGACAGGGATCTTCCGGCGCTCGCTTCGGTCATGGCCGGGATGGTCTTCGGTCTGGTGCTGTGGCCGCTGGGCAAGCTCCTCCTGTGGGGTACCACGGGGAGCCTCGCCGACGCGGCGCTGCCACCGCCGTACACGCGGGCCTTCTTCCTCGACAGACTGATGGAGTGGGTACGGGCCGAGTATCCGCTCGTCGTTATCCCGCTCATCGTTCTGGCGGTCCTATGGATCCGGCGCACCGCCCACGTCGAGGAGAAGCCGGCAGACGCCTATCGCACGATGGCGGCATGGTGGTTGCTGCCGTACCTGGCGAGCATCGTGTTCGTGGCGGCAGGCAAGGTTCTGCCCTACTACCGGTTCATGAACTCGACTGCGGCGATCATGCCTCTGACGGCCATCGGAGTCTGGGTCCTGGGCATGTGGCTGTACAAGAGGACGAACCGCAACAAGCTGGTGGCGGCGGCTTCTTTCATCGTCCTCATCGCCGGGCTCGCGTACGCGTTCGGCCAAGGCATCGAAGCCTCTCGCTGGAACGATCCGACCAACCAATGGATAGACCAGGGAACGCGCGCCGCGCTCATGTCGGTGGCGACGGTAGCGGAGGCCGACCCTGCACACCCCGTGGTGTTCGTGAACAACTACGAGAAGGTGTTCCAGGCCTACGGCTGGTCCAAGACCGATGCCAACGTCGGGCGGGCAGGTCTTCCGGGGGCGGTGGCGCCACGAACGTTCCAGTACTTCGGTGACCTTGATCCCTTCCGAGCCGGGGAGCGGACCATAACCAACGAGAGCTGCAACGACATCCTGTCCGAGGAAGAGGTGGATCTGACCGCTATCACGGGCGGAAAGCAGAAGGATGCCAACGGCGACGTCATGAAGGACGCCGAGGGCAACGACATCAAGACGCCTGCCAGGACGGATTGCACCTACGACCTCGTCTCGCGCGGATTCCTCGACGAGATGAACACCGGGGTCGCGGCGAACGGCGGCACCCCGTACGTGTTCATGGTGCGGAAGTTCAACACCCCCAGCGACAACTCCAAGTACTTCGAGATGTCGGACGCCGACCTGCAGGCGGCCGGCCTCGTGAAGGTGGGTCCCGACCTGCTCATGGTGACCGGGACCGGCTACTCGAGGCCCGACGACGCAACCTTGCAGAAGGCGATCGCTGCGGGCACGTCGGAAACCGAGTACCTGAGCAACCACCCGAAGGCGCTTTCCGATCCGGCACACCTCTTGCGGGTGCTGTTCGGACTGTTCTTCTTGGTCGCCCTGCCCGGCTTGTTGGCCGCCCGCTGGTTCGAGGTCGAGGGCTGGCAGATGAAGATGGGCTTGGTGCCGCCGATCTCACTCGGTATCAACATCGTCGTGGCTATCGCGTTCATATCCGTGACGCGGTCGTCCTTCACGACCGCGCACGCTTGGACGTCGGTGGGGGTGGCCACGGTCGCTGCCGGTGGGCTGAACCTCGCGGCACGCCGACGTGCGTCGGCGTCGCCGGGCCCGTTCCGCCGCGTCGCGGCGGCTCTGAATTCGTTCATGGCCAAGGGCGGTCAGATGATCGACGACATGGCCGTTCCCTTCATCGAGAAGAAGAGCTTCCGCGCGCTGATGCTTACCCAGTTCATCTCGATGGCGGGAGACGGGATGGTCGCCGGTTCGGTGATCAAGTCCATCTCGTTCGGCGGCGCCAGCGGCTTCGATCCGACGAGCGCGAAGTCTCCCAAGGATCTGCTGGCCATCGTCTTCCTGACGTACCTGCCATTCACCTTGCTGAGCCCGTTCGTGGGCGTCTTCATCGACCGGTTCGACCGCCGCAAACTGCTGGTCGTTAGCAATTACCTGCGGGCGGCGCTGGTGGCGAGCGCGGGGTTCCTGCTGCTCAGCGGTGTCGACGCCACCGGCATCCTCGTTGTGCTGGCGCTGCTGGTGCTGGCCGGATTCCGCCTGATGCTCGCGATCAAGGGCGCGGGGATGCCCGACGCTGTCGATGGCAAGGACCTCCTGGTCGCCAACTCGCTCTCCCAGGCCGGTGGAACCATATTCCAGGCCGGCGGAGCCATCTTCGCGGTCGCGGGGGCGATCATCGCGCCGTCGGGCGGTATCGCTCTCATGGCCGTCGCCTGCTACGCGTTCGCTGGTTTCTCCGCACGTGGTATCGCGCGGCTCGAAGCGACGCCCCACCACACCAAGCTCAGCCAGGAGCTGCAGAGGCTCCTCCACGACACGGTCGCCGGCGTGAAGGAAGTCGCATCCCGTCCGGCGGCCGCCATCGGACTGGTCTCGTTCCAGTTCACGCGCATGCTCGCATTCGGTTTCGTCGGATTGGCCTTCGTCTTCGCCGCCTTCGAGACGGTTACCGGGAAGGGCAGCAAGGGCACGTCCAAGGTCGAGCTAGCCATCGGCCTCGTGAGTGCGGGCATCGGGGCCGGCATCGGTTTGGTATTGGCGCAACGCTGGAAGGACAAGATCGCACCGGCGAAGGTTGCGATCACCGCGATGCTCTTCGCGGGTGCGGCGGCGGTCGTTTTCGCACCCTTGGGCGGGCTGGCGGGCCGCTTCCTACTCAACTTCTTCGTTGGGCTCGGCTTCTTCCTGGTCAAGGTTTCGGCGGACGTCATGACGCAGCGGTCGCTTCCGGACGATTTCCGTGGAAGGGCCTACGCCCTGTTCGACATCGCCTATGCGCTGTCCTATGCGATACCGGCGCTCGTCCTCTGGCTGGCCGCCAACGCCGGCGTCCCTCTGAAGCTCGTGGTTGCAGGTGCCGGCATCCTTGCGCTCCTGCTGGCACTTGCGATGGGCGGCTGGGCGAAGAAGCGAAACCTGTACGAGCAGGTGTCGGACGATCTCGAAGGCGACCAGATAGCCACCGGAGTTGAGTAGGACGGCTAGTCCCTACTGCCTATCTTTGTGGCCCTTCTGGGTTGTTAGCAATCCGTTAACTCTTCCGCTGCGGATATCTTGACGATATTTCCATTGGGCCAGCACAACTGGTCCGCAGGACGGAAGGACGGAGGAGCGGATGGCAACGATGCTTAGGAAGGCCCGACTGATGGTGCTGAGCGCGGCGGGACTGCTCAGTGTCTTCGTGATGCACCCGGCGGTGGCTTCGGCAAGTTCGGCTGCTCCGGTGCGGGTATCGACGCGGACATGTGACGGGCTGACGGCCACGATCGTGGGTACATCCCATGCCGATGCCCTGAACGGTACTTCCGAACCCGACGTCATCGTCGGGCTCGGCGGCAATGATCTGATCTCCGGCCTCGGCGGCGACGATCACGTTTGCGGCGGTGGAGGTGCCGACATCGTCTCGGGTGGTTCGGGTTCCGACTCCCTTACGGGCAACGCCGGCGGCGACGCCATCACCGGTGACGACGGCGACGACGCCATCGACGGCAATGCAGGTGCTGATGATCTCAGCGGCGGAACCGGCGATGACACCATCGAGGGTGGAAGTGGCTCCGACGATATCGCCGGCGATGACGGCGAGGATTCTCTGAGCGGTGGTTCGGGCAACGACGACATCGACGGCGGCACCGGTTCGGATGATCTTCAAGGTGACGACGGCGACGACACGCTCGTCGGCGGCGCTGACGACGACACGCTCGACGGGGGGTCCGGCGTCGACGTTGAAGATGGCGGCGATGGCGTTGACGGCTGCGACGGCACCGTCTGTGTCGGCGACGTTGAAGATGGCGGCGATGGCGTCGACGGGACGCCACTGTCTTCTTCGATGGCTAGCAGCTAGCTATCAAGCGCTTCCGCGGGAGGGTCCGGCCGTGCGGCCGGGCCCTTCGCGTTGGGGACGGGCTCCAGCTTTGGCTACGCGAACGACATCGCCTTGGCGCCGTTGGCGATCTCCTCGACCACGCGGGCCGCGCCCACTATCGAGGCGCCGGGAACGAGATGCTCCTCGGTGATGCCGCGTGGTTTGGTGCACGCGTTGCACAGCCACACCTCGCCACCGCTCTCGACGAGCTCTTCGAATACCTGAGCCAGAGGCGGAAGCCCCTCGGCCTGAACGCCGTCAGTTCCCCCCGCGGTTCCCAGCCACGCGGCATCGATCGTGCAGACCACCGCGACCCTCTGGCCAGCCGTCGCGGCGATGTTCGCGGCAAGGAATGGCAGCGTGGCGCGCTCGGGGTCTTCCTTTCCGTGGGTGCAGTTGAAGATCATCAGATCGCTCATACTCACTCCTCCTTCGCACCGCGTTCGACGGTGACGACTATCTCGGCCTTCTGGTTGAACTCGACGGAGCGGACCTTGTGACCCAGCAGCCGTGCCAGGGCGGGAAGGTCGTCCTTGGCTATCGGGTCCCGAGCGGTGACGATCAGAACGTCGCCCGCCGGGATCGCGTTGATCTGCCGCTTGAACTCCTGGGACAGGCCCTCGGCGCAGCCCATCGTCCCGGCATCGAACTCGTGCGTATCGCCCATGCGTCCCTCCTTCAGACGAAAGCCTAACGGCTGGGTAGGGTAAGGGCGTGCCTGAGATCACCACAGATGACGCGACCCTCTTCGTCGAGGTCGATGGTGAGGGCGAGCCCGTGACCGTGTTCGCCCATGGTCTGACCAACTCCCGCAAGGAGATGGCCCAGCTGACACCGTTCCTGCTGGGAACCAAGGTGCGTTTCGATTTCCGTGGACACGGGCGCTCGAGCGTGCCGGAAACCGGGTACGGATTCGAGGACTTCGCCCGAGACGTGGACGACGTGGCGCGGGCGTACGGTGCGACGCGAGCTGCCGGAACCTCGCTCGGAGCCGGGGCCCTGTGCAATCTCGTGGCCCGAGAGCCAGAGCGGTTCGAACGGCTCATATTGCTTCTTCCTGCGGCGCTCGACATCCCGCTCGAGCACCAAGAGCGCTTCCTCGAGACGGCGGCGACCCTGGAATCCGCGCCTCGCGAGGAGGCCCTGGCGAAGATCATGTCGAACCCCGACCGCCTCGAGGACTACGCGGAGGTTCCGTGGATGCGCGAACTGGCAGACGCGATGTGGTCCGAGATGGATCCGATCGGTGTGGCACGCTCCATAAGGGGTGTGATCGGCAGCCGCGCGCTCGAGGATCGAGAGGCTCTCCGCGCGGTCGAGGTTCCGACCCTCATCATCTGCCGAGACGGCGATCCCGTTCACCCGCTCGAGGTCGGTGAGACTCTCGCGGATCTGCTGCCGAACTCCGAGCTGCACGTCTTCGCGGACGACGAGGCGATCCTGAAGGCGATCCCGCAGATGATCGCCCGGGTGAACGAGTTCCTGGCGTGACAGCCGCTGCCACCGCGATGGAGACAGCGGAGGCCATAGGAGCCGGCGTCCTTTCCCCGGTCGCGGCGACAGCCGATGCGCTCGTTCGCGTGGATGCGTGGCAGTCGGTCACGAACGCCTTCTCGCAGATCTGGCGAGAGGATGCCATGGATCTGGCGCGAGTTGCCGAGGCTGCACGAGAGCCCGCCGGTCCGCTCCACGGGGTTCCGGTTGCGGTCAAGGATCTGTTCGACGTGGCGGGCCGCGAAACGACCGGCTGCAGCGCCGTCTACGCGGGCAACCGGGCCGACCGCGACGCGCCGGTAGTGGAGCGCCTCCGTGCAGCTGGTGCCATGATCGTGGGCAAGACGAATCAGCACGAGCTGGCGATGGGCGCTACCAATCTCATCTCAGCGTGCGGCCCGACACGCAACCCCCACGATCCGACCCGCATAACCGGGGGGTCGAGCGGCGGCTCTGCCGCGGCGGTCGCCTGCGGGGCCGTTACTCTCGCGCTGGGCACCGACACCGGCGGGTCGATCCGGATCCCGGCTTCCTTCTGCGGATGTTTCGGGCTGAAGCCGACCTTCGGACGCATCCCGCTGGAAGGAGTGATGCCGCTCGCACCGTCGATCGATTGCCCGGGACCGATGGCTTCAACGGCATCGGACCTCGAGCTGCTCTGGCATGTGATGTCCCGCGCGGAAAGGGTTGCGGTTCCGGAGGTGCCCCGGCGCGTGGGCGTGCTCGGAGGTTACTTCGAGCAGCGGGTCCATCCGGACGTCGCGGGCGCGGTGGGGGTTGCGGTCCGCACCCTCGAGGAGCTCGGCGCCGAAGTGGTCGCCGTGGACGGCGACGGCGTCGAAGATGCTCTGGAGGTCTGGGTAGATCTTGTGTGCGGCGAGATGGCAGCCGCGCATCCTCGGGCGGTCGAACATCGAGAACTCCTACATCCGCATATCGCCGGCTTCGTGGCGCGCGGCATCGGCTTGACCGTGGGCCAGAAGGCCGCTGCGAGCCAGCGCGCGGGAGAGATCGGCCTGTGGTTCGTGGAGCGGCTGCAGGGGGTGGACGTGCTGCTGGCTCCGACGACGCCCTACGCTGCTCCCCGAGCGGACCAGAGCGAAGTCGAGGTCGGTGATGGGGGGTACGTTGACGTGCAGATGGGGGGAACCTCCATCTTCACTCGACCCGTCAGCCTCTCGGGGCTTCCCGCGATCGCGATCCCGGCCGGCCTCACGGATGACGGCCTGCCCCTTTCGGTGCAGCTGATAGCCAACCGCAATAGTGAATCCACGCTTCTTGCCGCGGCTCTCGCGCTGGAGGCTCATGGCGAACGGTTCCGACCCGGGCCGCAGCCTGCGTTGCCGTGACGGGGCTGCACCTAGAGGAGCGACGTCGAGTGGAGCCAGTCCTCGATAGTCGAGAGGAACACCTCGGGTGCTTCGAGTTGGATCACGTGACCTAACTCCGGGAATGTCCGAACGTCCCAATCGGGCCGTGTCGCTGCAAGCGTGGGTTTGAGCGGAACCACTCTGTCTCTGCCGCCGTGCATGATCAGAACTGGGCAGGTTATCGCGTCGAGATATCGGTGAGCGATGTCCGGCCGCGGCATCAGGGCCACGATCGAACGCGACGTCTGAACGAATGCCGCGACGGCATCAGGGTCCGACTGCTGCATGCGGGTCATCTCGACGTGACGGCGCATGACGTCCTCTGGAACGCGGCCTGCGTCGCCGGCGACCACCCGGAATCCCAAGGGGACGAGCTTCTCGGCGGGGACGGCCCTTATCCTCAGCCAACCGAAGGCGCGCCCCACGACGGGCAACGCGTACACCGCCGTTCCCAGGAGCACGGCTGGAGACGGTCCTAGGCCGCGTGCCGGAGGAAGCGCTGCGCCGATCGCCGCTACGCCCAGGACTGTTTCGGGTTCGGCACCCGCCTGCAGCAGCGCGATGGATCCTCCGAGCGAGTTGCCGCACAGGACCACTGGGCCCTTGGCAACGCTCCCGATGAAGGCGGAAAGGAGTGCCCTGCTCGCTGCCACTCCGCTGCTGCGTCCTGCTCGTGTAGTGCGTCCGCTGCCCGCGAAGTCCGGTACCAGGACCCTCCCCAACCTCGACAGGCCCGGTGCCGCGCGCATCCAGTTCCGATGATTCCCCGCGAGCCCGTGCAGACACACGAACGTTAGGCCCGCAGGGCCCTCCCAGTCCTGGAAGAAGACCGGCCCGTCGATGTCGGTCCAGCTATCACGTGCTTCCATCACCCCAGCCTAGCCGGGTAGTCTTGGCCGCGATGATCGACAACACCCGCGACCTGAAGGTGCTGATCGCCTCGCGCTATCCGCTGATCATGGCGGAGTCCCACGACGAGGTGCGCTTCATGGCGCTGGTCCGCCGAGCCGCAGGTGCCTCCGGCATACCGGTTTGGACCTGGACCATGACTCAGGGGCTCCGGCGCGACGCCGTGGAAGGGCCCGCGTTCGCGACCCTGGACCCGGACAAGGCCCTCCAGTTCATCTCAACCGCCGCAGAACCCGGCGTCTTCGTCTTCAACGATGTCCAGCATGCTCTCGAGGACCCGGGGGTGGTCCGAAGGGTGAAGGAGATCGCGCAGAAGGCGATCGATGGAGTCACCGTCGTGCTGGCGGTTGCCTCACTGAAGATACCGCCGGAGCTAGACGGCCTTGCCCTTCCATGGAAACTGCAGCCTCCCACGCGGCAGGAGATCGAGGAGATCGTTGATCGCAACCTGAAGAACCTATCGCAGCGAGGCATCGCGGTGACGCTCAGCGACGCCGAACTTCGTCAAGTAGTGGACGCGTGTCTCGGACTATCTGCTGCCGAGGCGGGCCAGGTGGTGCAGGAGGCGGCTTTCGACGACGGCAAGGTCGATGCGGCCGATGTTGAGTACGTGCGCAAGGCGAAGGCCGAGATACTGGGCCGGGGGGGCGTCCTCGAACTCGTCGAAACCACGGCAGGCTCTCTTGACCAGGTCGGCGGCGTCGAGCGACTGAAGGAATGGCTCCGCGTGCGGGGCAAGGCTTTCGAACCGGCAGCGAAGGATTTCGGGCTCGACCCTCCCCGAGGTGTTCTCCTGACCGGGGTTCCGGGTTGCGGGAAGTCGCTCGTGGCCCGCACCCTGGCCCGTTCGTGGGCCATGCCGCTGCTCCTCCTTGACCCCGCGCGGTTGTACGGACCCTACGTGGGCGAATCGGAACAGCGATTGCGCGACTCTCTGGCCACCGTTGAAGCGATGGCACCCGCTGTCCTCTGGATAGATGAGATCGAGAAGGGCCTCGCCTCCGGCTCGGAAGCCGACTCGGGGGTGAGCCAGAGGCTGCGGGGGACATTCCTCAGGTGGATGCAGGATCGGCCGCAGGGGGTGTTCTTGGTGGCCACATCTAACGATGTCACGTCGCTGCCACCCGAGTTCCTCCGGCGAGGTCGATTCGATGAGATCTTCTTCGTCGACCTGCCCAGCGAGGCCGAGCGCAAGCGGATCTTCGAGCTTCACCTTGAGCGCCGGAAGCGAGACCCTGAGAAGTTCGATGTGGGGCAACTGGCCGGGGCAACCGACGGGTTCTCAGGCGCCGAGATCGAGGCGACGGTGGTGGGTGCGCTCTACAGGGCTTTCGGAACGAGCGCGGACATCACCACCGAGCAGATCCTTCAGGAGATCGAGGGGTCGGTTCCGCTGTCGCGTACCCGCGCCGAAGATATCCAGAAGGTGCGGGCCTGGGCCCAGGGTCGGACGACCCCAGCTTCCTAGCCGGCTTCCTGCTGCCGGGCCGAGTCTTCGGTCTGAGCGTTGATCAGAGGAAGGTAGAGCTCTCCTTCCTTCGCGAAATGGACCTTGAGGAGCGCGTACAGGCCGTATAGCACCCTCCTCACCGCATTGGCGCTTCCAACGGTCATATCGCGGCTGCTGAGTTGCCTGCGGAGCCACCCTACTTCGCCGGCCAGCGAACCGAGGTGTGAGAGGTCCATCGCCAGCGACGGGTCCTCAGGGCCACCGAGAGCCTCTCTCAGTGCGGAGATGTGGGGGAGCAGCCGTATCGACACGAAGGTGTCCAGACGGTCCAAGCCATCACGGATGTCCGACACAGGCGCGGTGCCCACCGAGTCTGCCAAGGCCCTCAGAGACTCGACCTGTTGGCAGAGTTCAGACGATAGCTCGCCAAGGGTCTGCGTGGATTCCTGCATGACGGCTACCAGGTTACTGGGGATCACGGCCTTGGATGTCGCACAAGAGACCCGAAACCTCATGGGTATTGTCGCCTTTCCGCGTAGGGGTCGTTCCCGACCACCCGGTCGTTCGGTCGTCAGCGAAGGTCTGCCAGAACCGTCGCCGAGCATCCGCGGAGGGTTTCCATCATGCGGTCGACGTCGGCTTCCGCGCTGAGATAGTTGACGATCCCAGCCCGAAGGTGCGTGCGACCCCTGAGTGTTGTCGTGCTCACCCACGCTTGTCCGCTCATCTCCAGAGCGCGTTGCAGTGCGGTCTGATAGCGATCGAGATCAGCCTCTTCCATCGACTCGTGCCCGAGAGGGAGGTGGCGGAAGCACACGACCGACAATTCAGGTGATGCCGGGTTCGCCTCGAAGTCGGCCGCATGGCGGCACTTCTCGGCGAGATATTTCGCGAGGTCGTCGTTGTGCTCGATGAGCCTGCCCAGCCCCGACGTTCCGAGGTGTTTCCAGGACATCCACAGTTTCAGGGCTCGGAAGCGACGCGTGCCCTCCATAGAGTACTGGTACCAGTTGAGTGGTTCGTCTTCCGGGCGGTTCGAACGGTAGTACTCGGGCTCCCGATGGAATGTGGTCCGGAGGTCTTCCTGTCGGCGCACCAGCAGCGCCCCGATGTCGTAGGCCTGGAAGAACCACTTGTGCGGGTCAACGGTCACTGAGTCCGCTCTCTCCAGGTCGGGAACCCGCCCCGAGTCACGTTGGCTGAGCCGGACGGCTCCGCCGTAGGCTGCATCGACGTGCAGCCAAAGGTTCTCCACCCGCGCCACGTCTGCCAGTTCGCCGACCAGGTCCACCGAACCCGTGTTCGTGGAGCCCGAAACCGCGGCGATGGCTAGCGGGGTGAGTCCGGCCTCGCGGTCGCGTGCTACTGCCTCGGCGAGCGTCGAGCCGCGAAGTCTGAATCGTTCGTCCGAAGGCAGAACGACCAGCGTGTCGGCAGGGAAGCCCAGCAGGTCGAGGCCCCGCGCGATGGAGAAGTGGGCCTGGTCGCTGACGTAGACGCGTACCCCTTCGAGTTCCCCTCCGCGTGGCCCGCGCTCGAGGTTTCGGAGCACGGCCAGATGAACGTCCCGCGCGACGGTCATCGCCATGACGTTGGCCATCACTCCGCCGGAGGTCAGGACCCCCCAGGTGCCTTCGCCGAAGCCGACGAGGTCGCGGAGCCACTTCACCACCTCCTCCTCCACGAACGCTGCTACGGGTCCTGCGTGCCAAACATCCACCCCCTGCTGCATCCACTGGGACAGGACCTCGGCTCCGATGGACATCGGAAGCGGCGGGGGGGTGAAGTAGCTGAAGGAGCCGGGGTGCTGCGAGTTGTACGTGGCCGGAGCTACTCGAGCCCGGAATTCTGCGAGCACCTCCGGGTAGGGTCTCGGCTCCTGTGGGGCAGGAGCGGGTCCGTCAACGGATCCGAAGAAGGCCCGGCGTGCCTCGGGATAGGGGTCCCGGCGGGTCGGACGGCGCACCGCCTCGTCGTAGAGCCAGTCCAGAGCCTCTCGCCAGACGGCTTCGCCGAAGTCCTCGAGAGCCTTCCGCGACCGTTCGGGGTTCTGGAAATCGATCAGCTCGGGTTCGGGACTCCATCCGTGTCTGTCCACGCGGGGAAGGCTAGCAGCCACCACGGGCGTCGCGAGCTCCACCGGGGGTGTCGCGAACGATCCGAAACTCGGGCCTGTTCGGACGTTGGAGGGGTGTGCGGTCGTCCATAAGTCCCGCCACTACGGTTTCTCCACAAAGTGAGGCGGTTGGACATCTTTACAAGATGGCGCCCTGTTACTACGATGTGTCCAAGTGGCCGCAGAGGCCTGTTTTTTTCGCCTCTGACGCGCCGGAGGCAGCCCGGTCCCCGGACCTTCCAGCTGGTTCCGTGCGCGGCAGAAGCAGTGATGAGCGGAGGTAGTTCGAAAGCATATGGCCGAACCAGCACGCCCTCTGGGCACCGATGATGCCGATGACCTGCGGCTTTACCTCGAGGCCGCGGCTCGCGAACCTCTCCTGACCAAGGAGGAAGAGGTTGAGCTCGCCATGTGCATCGAGCACGGCAAGGAGGAGGAAGAGCGGCTGGCCGCCGGCCGGCTCAAGGCCGCATCCAGCATCACCAAGGCCCGTCGAGCCGTCCGCAAGGCCGAGGCGGCCCGCCAACGCTTCATAATGGCCAACCTTCGCCTGGTCGTGTCTGTCGCGCGTAAGTACCAGGGCCAGGGTCTCCCACTGCTGGACCTGATCCAGGAGGGCAACATCGGCCTCATGCGCGCGGTCGAACTGTTCGACTGGCGCCGCGGTTTCAAGTTCTCTACCTACGCGACTTGGTGGATCCGCCAGGGCATCACTCGCGCGATCGCCGATCGATCACGCTCTATCCGCCTGCCCGTCCACATCCATGACAGGTTGCGCAAGCTCAACCGGACGCGGTTCCAGTTCGCCCAGGTGATGGGCCGAGAGCCCAGCCGGGACGAATTGGCCAAGGCGCTCGACACGACCGTCGACGAGATCGACGACCTCACTGAGATGGGCCGCCGCGAACCCCTGTCGCTTCAGTCGCCTGTCGGCGAGGACTCCGAGCTCGGTGACCTCATCGAGGAGGCCGACTCCGAGTCGCCGTTCAACGAAGTCGAGGACTCGCTGCTCCGTGAGGAGATCGGCGACGCGGTCGAGCGGGTGCTGGACGAGCGCGAACGCCATGTCGTGGCCCTGCGCTACGGCTTGGAGAACGGTCAGCCGATGTCTTTGCGTGAGACGGGCAAGGTGCTTGGTCTCTCAGGTGAACGTGTGCGCTTGATCGAACGCGAGGCCCTGCGCAAGCTGCGCGACTCCGACATCATCGCCGCCGCCGCCACCCTGTAAGGGCCCCGGCTACCGGGCGAGGCCGCGCGCTCCTGCGATGGCCTTAGCACGGTCGCGCAGGTCCTCGATGCGGGACATCAGATCGTTGGTGATGTGAAGGATCTCGCGTGCCGAAGTTGCATCCGGGTCGACCTGCATGGGCTCGCCGACAACCACGACGACGGTCGGGCGCAACGGGCGCTGGAAGGTCAGGCCGGACCCGGGCCACCGGACCTGGGTTCCCCAGATGCCCATGGGTATCAGCGGCGTTGACGACCCGACAGCGATGCGTGCGCCTCCGCGCCTGCCCCGCAGCAGTGCCTCTTCGTTGTTGATCTTCCCTTCGGGGAAGAGACCGAAGAGTCTGCCGCCGCGTGACAGGGCGATCGCCCTTTCCATCGCCTCGGTGTCGTTCGCCCCGCGCTTCAGAGGGATCTGGTCGAAGGCTCGAAGGCCGTGACCGATAACGGGACGGGCGAAGAACTCGGTTCCCGAGAAGAAGTGCAGGGTCCTGTCGCGCCCGGTCACCAGGAGTTGGATCACCACGGGGTCAAGGGACGATATGTGGTTCGGGGCGACGACACCTCCCCCCGTTGACGGAAGGTTGTGCGCGTCCACGAAGCGCATCCGGAACATCGCGTGGAAGAAGGCCCCGAATACGATCCGGCCGACTTTCCAGATGGGCGTTTGCTCTCCCGGCATGGTCGGATGCTACCGCCGTCCGTTCCTGGCTGCCCCGTCGAATGTCCCGCCACATATACTGCCGCGCATGGGTGTGGCGGACCTCGAAAGACTCCTTCAGCGTCGGTTCGACGGATATGTCGACGCGTTGAGGGAGATAGTGAGCATCGATTCGGGTTCCTTCAGTCCTGCTGGCGTGAACCTTGTGGCGGACTTCTGCGAGCGCCGATTCGAAGACCTGGGTTGGCAGGTGGAACGCATCCGGCCGGAACCGACCGAGGACGGAGGCCAGCTTGGAGATCTGGTCATCGGCCGTTCGCCGGGGAACGGCGGCGCTCGCATCTTGATCATCGGTCACACCGATACGGTCTTCGACGAGGGCACCGCGGCCGAGCGTCCATTCACGGTCGTCGGAGATGTCGCGCACGGGCCGGGGGTCTCGGACATGAAGAGCGGCTTGCTCAACGGCTTCTTCGCTCTGGAAGCGCTGAAGGACCTGGGGCTGTCGATCGGAGAAGTGACCTACGTCTGCAATCCGGACGAGGAGATCGGTTCTCCCTTCTCAGGGCCGCGCATCAAGGAACTCGCGGGAGCTGCGGACGTCGCGCTGGTTCTGGAGAGTGGTCGCTCCGACGGCTCGGTGGTTTCTCAGCGCAAGGGTGTCATCGACTTCACCATAGACATCGAAGGTGTAGCGGCTCATGCGGGCGTTGAGCCGGAACTCGGCCGCAGCGCTCTTGTCGAGGCCGCTCATCTAACACTTGCCTTGACCGAGCTGAACGGCCGATGGCCCGGAGTGACGGTCAACGTTGGGACCCTTACGTCAGGCACCCGCTCGAACGTGGTCGCCGAACGGGCCCACATGGTGGTGGATGTTCGATCTCCGGAAGGCGAGACGCTCGACGCTGTCTACGTTGAGATCGGAAGGATCTGCGCCTCTCCTGTCACCCCGGACGTTTCGCTCAAGGCGGTGGGCCGTCATTGGCACCGTCCGATGGAGAAGTCCGAAGCTAGCCAGAGGCTGGTGGACATGGCGCGGGAGATCGCCGCCGAGATCGGCTGGGACCTGGTTGATTCCGCCACGGGAGGCGCTTCTGACGCATGCACGACATCGGCCGCCGGAGTGCCGACACTGGACGGCCTCGGACCTATCGGGGGTGGCGATCATAGCCCGATCGAGCGGGTCGACTTGACGAGTGTCGTCCCTCGCGCGACCCTGCTTGCGGGAATCGTGGCGCGCGTGTCGGAAGGCGGGGGGCTGTGATGTTGGAATGAGCTCCGAGAGCTATTCGGTGGAGGATGCACGAGCATCCCTAGGGACCCTCGACGCCTTTCGAGTCATTGTGGAGGGGATCCCTGCGATCACCTATGTCGATGCTGACGATGACCTTTCGACTGGTCTGTACGTCAGCCCCCAGGTCGAGACGATCCTCGGCTTCACTCAAGAGGAGTGGATGAGCAGCCCTAGGTTCTGGCTCGACCACATACATCCAGATGATCGCGGCTGGGTTCTCGAACAGAACTTGCAGGATCCTCCCTCAGGGGAGACTCGCATCGAGTATCGCGTGATCGCGGCCGACGGCCGGACCGTGTGGGTGCGTGACGAAGCGACCCTTGTGAAGGACAGCGATGGCAACGGCATGTTCTGGCGCGGGGTCATCGTGGATGTGACGGAGATCAAGACCGCAGAGGACAAGCTGAAGCGAAGTCTCGACATGCTGCGTCACGCGATGTCGGAGCGCCGGATGCTGTTGCGCCGCTTGGAGGACGCTGGGGAGCAGGAGCGTCGAGCGATCGCTTCCGATATACACGACGATTCGATACAGGTCATGGCCTCGGTCAGTTTGAGGCTGCAGTCTCTCGATTCCGACATCCCTGAAGACAGACAGCCGGCATTGCGTGATATCCGGGTGATGGTGGATCAGGCCATCGAACGGCTGCGCAGCCTTGTCTTCGAACTAAGGCCGCCTGCCCTGGACTCGAAGGGGCTCACTGCGGCGCTGCGCCAGTACCTCGAGCGCGCCGGGGCCGAAGCCGGTTTCGACTACCGGGTCGAGGACCGGCTGGATGTGGAGCCTCCCTCCGATGTTCGTACCCAGCTCTACCGGATAGCCCAGGAGGCGATCGCCAACGTGCGCAACCACGCGAACGCCCGCCTGGTTGAGGTGAGCTTCCAACCGAAAGGCAGCGGGATCGTCATGCGCATACGTGACGATGGCAGGGGTTTCGACGTCGATGGAGTCGAGCCGAGGCCGGGGCATCTGGGTTTCTCGGCGATGCGGGAGCGTGCCGAGATGGCCGGCGGCGTCTGGAGCATCGAAAGCTTTCCTGGCAAAGGTACGACGGTGGAGTTCTGGCTGCCTATCGAGGCCCCCTCGCCGTCCGGGTCCAGCAAGCCATAGGCAAACCGTAGGCTCGAGACGACTCAGAGCCGGCCGTGTCGCTCCAGCAGTTCGAGGGTCCTGTCGGTCGGGAGCGCGTGGAGCGTGTTGCCGTCCCGCCCTACAGTGGTCTCGGCCATGAACAAGGCGTTGAGAACCGCTTCCTCCACGGATTCAACCGTGGCCCCGAACAGTGCGTTGAAGATCCCCGTGTTCGCGAATGTGGCGCCGTCAGGGACCGCGGATACCTGGATTACGTTGCCGGGGAAGGCCAATGGCACCGTCTGGGCCGTCGAGAAGGCGGCAAGTATCTCTCCGGACCAATTCTCTGCTATAGACCCGCAGCGGACCAAACCCAATCCTGCACGCTGCGCGATGCGGGTCAGTTGGTGCGGCAGCAGGGGAGCGTCTGTTGCGACGATGCCGATGGCGGATCCATCCGAGTGCGAGGAAGGCATGAGGTCGGTGATCTCCTGGCCCACGGGTATCCCCTTCACCAGCAGATCCTCGCGCGATCCGAAGTTCGTCAGAACGAGCGCTCCTATGGTGAACCCTCCCAGCTCGGCCGGAAGAACACGCGAAGCGGTTCCTATTCCGCCCTTGAAGTCGAAACACTGCATCCCCGTTCCCGCTCCGACACAGCCTTCGGCCACCGGGCCCGTCGCTGCTGAGTCCAGCGCGTCCCAAACATCCTGTTCGGTCAACGGGAAGGAGAGCGCGTCGTTGAGGAAGCCGTCGTCGCACTCGGCGACGACGGGCATGGGTGTGTCGCTCTCGATCTCAGGGTCTCGGCGCGCGATCCATTTCGCCGCCGCCTGATAGCCGACACCGATCGAGAGGCTCGACGTCAGCGTGATGGGCGTGTGAAGAAGCCCCCACTCGCCGACATGAACGATGCCGATCATCTCTCCGAAACCGTTCAAGACGTGGGTGCCCGCGTAGACGCGGTTGCGCCACGGCGCCTCGCCCGGCCAAACGGTGGTGACCCCTGTTCGCACCGGCCGGGAACCGGGAACCCCTGGTGTGTCTTCCCTGACCACGGTCTTGTGTCCGACCCGAACGTCGGCGACGTCGGTTATCGCGTTGTGCCGACCCGTCGGGTACCGGCCGACGACTACACCGAGTTCCCGCGCTCGTTCGTGCCCCACCTGATGCGCCCTCCTCGCGTTCGGGGAGGAACTCTATCGTGGGCCGGGCGCTCTTGACCGACCTATGCAGAGCGGTTCGAGTCCATATCCAGAACTGGCTTGACCCGCTCATGTGCGCCGGGCGAGAATCTGTCGCCTATGAGGCGACCACACTCCCTGTCCCCGGGGATCTGCATCGCGACAGTGCTCGCCGCTTTCGCTTGCTCGTCGGGCGGTGATCCCGGCGGGATGGGCCGAGTTCCGGCAACTTCGTCCGCGAGCGCATCTGCCGAGGGTGAGGCCGGAAGTTCCGCGCGCATCGCGGCGGTGGGGGACATGGTCTGTAGCCATGGACCATCACAAGGTGCGAACCCGGCAGCGAACGACCGGCGCATCATCCGCGGCTTCTGTCAGCAGCGGAAGGTGTCCAACCTGGTCGTGGATGGCAACTACGACAAGTTCTTGGCGATCGGAGATCTGCAGTATCTGCTCGGCCGCTACGAGAACTACGTCAAGTTCTACGACCCGACCTTCGGGCGGGTGAAGGACATCACGATGCCGGCGGTCGGCAACCACGAGACCTATACGCCCTACGCCGCTGGCTACCTCAGGTACTTCGGCGCGCTTGCTCACCCGCCGTTGGGTTACTACTCGTATGGATTGGGTGCCTGGCACCTCGTTGCCGTCAACTCCGCGCTTTGCAGGGACCACACGTGGTCGACCCGACTGGGGTGGACGCCCATGACGCAGCCGAACAATAAGTGGGGGTGCCGGCCGGGAGATCCGCAGTACCGGTGGCTCCAACAGGATCTCGAAGCGCACCCAGCCACGTGCACGCTCGTCTACTTCCACCATCCCGCCTACTTCTGGGCGGGGTATGCCGGCGGCCCTAAGGTCATCACCCATCACGGCTACACGTCGACAAGGCCGCTGTATCGGCTGCTGTACGCGAAGGGCGTCGATGTCGTTTTGACCGGGCATGAGCACTACTACGAGCGGTTCAAGCCGATGGACCCAGCCGGCAACCTGGATCCGGAGCACGGGTTCACCGAGTTCATCGTCGGGACCGGGGGAGACACGCTTCAACCGCTGCCGGATCGGGCCGCGCACCCCCTCCCCGAGCAGGTCGCCGTGGCGAGCAACACGGCCTTCGGGATCCTGGACATGACGCTGAACCAGGGGAGCTACGATTTCGAGTTCGTTCCGGTTGACGGCAATCCGGGTAGATGGGTCATGTCGAAGAAGCTGGGCTACAGGATCTTCGAGAATGCCGCGTCAACCGGCGAGGTCGATTCAGGTTCCGGTCAGTGCCATTGAGGGCCTAGGCCTTCGACAGCAGATCCTCGCTGAACCGAGCTACGCATTCTTTGGCGAACTCCGCCAGGCTGTAGGAATGGGCCTGCGTTCCGTACTCGGCGATGGCGTGCGAAGCAGCGAGAGACGCGACACGTCCGAAGTCTTCCGGTGCGTCACCTCGAGATAGCCCACGCGCGATCCCGGCCACGTAGGCATCGCCTGCGCCCGTCGGGTCGATCACATCGGTCGGAGCAACGGCGTCGACGTCGACGACGCCATCGGCCGTCGTGATCTTGGAACCGCGATCGCCGAACGTGGTTATGACCATGTCGGCCAGATCCAGGAGCTCAGCCGTCGAGCTTCCGGTTCTGGATGCGATCATCTCCATCTCGTAGTCGTTGCCAATCACGCAGCGAGCTCCAGCTACGCCGTCCATCAGCTGCTCGGACGAAAGGCTAACGATCTGTTGGCCCGGCGAGTAGACGTAGGGGATGTCGAGCTCTCGGCATTCGCGTGGATACTTCGCCATGGCTCCTGGGTCGTCGGGGGTGATCACCACGAGCGACACGTCGTCGTCCTCCTCCGACAGGCTCAGGTCCACGGCTTGGCGCATAGCGCCGGGGTAGAAGCCGGTTATCTGGTTGTCGTCAAGGTCAGTCGTGATGAACGCGGCGGCCGTAAGTTCGCCAGGAACCGCCCACACCGCTGAGGTGTCAACGCCCTTGGATTCCAGCCATGCGCGGTATTCGTCGAAATCCTCCCCCACGGCTCCGAGGAGCCGCACCTGTTCTCCCAGCAGCGACAGGTTGTATGCGACGTTGGCTCCAGCGCCGCCGCGTTGCCGCTTCAATGTGTCGACCAGGAACGACACGGAGAGAACGTGGACTTTCTCGGGCAGGATGTGATCTTTGAAGTACCCCGGGAAGTTCATGATGTTGTCGAATGCTATGGAGCCCGTCACCACGATGCTCAATGTATCTCCCAGCAGATCATCGGCTATGCCTGTTGCGAGATGGTAACGGAACCGCGGCTAGGTTCCCTGGATGTGAGGAGCGCCGTGCGAGACGGGCACTCTTATCTTGGCGTCAGAGAAGCGTGAGGCGATCTGCTCCCGCAGGATGCGTTCGACCTCCACCTTGCGGCCGACCACGCAGTCCGATATCACTCGGACCACCAGGGCGTCGGAGGCCATCGTCTGGATGCCGAGGACTCCGGGACCCGATTCGATCAAGCCCTTGAGCGCGCCCTCCCGCAGCTGCTCGAAGACGTCGGTGAGGAGAGCCCGCACGCGGTCTACGTCCTCGTCGTACGCCACGCGGACATCGACGATAGCGCGGGCCCATCCGCGCGACTTGTTGGCTATCACCTGGATGTTCCCGTTGGGGATGTAGTTGAGCGTGCCGTCGAACATCCTGACCGAGGTGACGCGCAGCGTAAGCGCCTCGATACGCCCCGAGATGATGCCCGCCGTCGTGTAGGCATCGACGGTGTCGCCGAGTCGGAACTGGTTCTCCCAGAGGATGAAGAAGCCGGAAAGCCCATCGCGCACCAGCGTCTGAGCCCCGAAGCCCAAAGCGACACCGACTATCCCGGCCCCGGCCATGAGTGGTGCGAGGCTGACGCCGAACTCCCCGAGGATGATCAACATAGCCACGACCCAGATGAGGGTGAGGAATGTGTTGGTCAAGGCATGGGTGATGGTGGTCGTTCTCCGCAGGCCGGACTCGCCGACGAAGGTCTCGAGATCCTCCATCTTGTGCTCCATCCTTCGCACCAGGATCTTCGCCACTGCCGAGAGCACGATCGCGACCACGAAGACGATCAAGGCGGTCGCGCCGTTCGTCTGCAGCCAGTCCGAGTCGAAAGTGGTGTTCGTCGCGCCGATCACGCGTTGAGCATAGCCCGCGGCGTCGGGCGCGCCATCACCCCAAGGCCGTCGCTGACCTACACAGATCGGTTGCCCTCGCCAGGGAGTCGAACTTCCAACCGGCCTCCGTCTTCACATACACGACCGGGTCTGCGGCATCTATCTGCCCGACCAGTTGTCCGCCGACGGTGATGAAGCCTGTCACGAAGGCTCGGGCCCCCTGGATACGCACGTCTACGTTCTTCAGGGCTACTTCGCTTCCGGGAACGCCGGATGCGCGAGAAGCTAGTGACGTGAGCATCTCGAGCGAGCAGACCTTCTGAGCATTCGCCGTCATGGTCGCGTACAAGTCGTCGACGTTGCCCGCATTCCACATGGCCGATTGATCGTCCACCAGAGCCGCTACCTTCGAGGCCTCTGAGGTCCGACCGAAGACGAGTAGAGCCAGGACCACGAGAACTGCGGCTCCGCCCGACAGGAACTCGATACGGCGCTTCAACTGGCTCTGGGACCTAGCGCCCGACCGCGTCTTCCTGGCCGCGTAGCAGCGAGATGACCACGCCCCGGGCGCTATCGTCGATCTCCAGCAGGATCAGGTTTTCCGCTATGTTGCGGGCCTCGGGCTGAGCCCAATAGCGTTGGATGGCATCGGCGCGCTCCCGGCGCGGCGCAGCGAAGTGATCCAGGAGTTCGGAGGACCCCAGGGACTCGAGGGAGGCGAGGACTTCGGCCGGTTCCATCGATACGCACACTAGCTGGGCGTCTATGGGATTCCCATCGGACGTGATGGTGGTATTGTCCCCCCCCACATCTTTAGGTCATCCCCGAACCGGGGGACACGGCTTGTCCCCTATGGCTTGTGGGGAATCCGGGGCAAGAGGCGCCGATGGCACCTTGCGGTGGCCGGGCTAAGGGTTCTCGCCGGTGCTCACCGGAGGGAAACCGAGGTTCTGGACGAAGCGGTCATTGAAGTCCTCGACGCCTGACAATTCGAGGTACTCGATCCATTTCGGGAGTTCGAACGCGACCTCACGCTCCCGGAACGAGGTGAGCGCCATCTTCGCACCCTCGCTAGCCGCGTTGCCGATGGCCTTGATCTTCTCGACGGGCACGGGTGGTACGAGGCCGATGATCTTGGCGCTCTCCGGATTGATGTAGCTTCCGAACGATCCGGCCAGCAACACCTCGTCGAGGTCCTCTGGTCCCCAGCCCATCTCCCGCATCGCGGTCTCGACGCCTGTTGCGATGGCGCCCTTAGCGAACTGCATCTCGCGGACGTCCTTCTGCGTGATGAATACCTCCTTGGAGAAGGAGAACGCACGGACCCCGTCCCACTCCGTGAGATGTGCGCGCAGGGGGTGGTCGGCGAGGTCTTCCTCCGGAAGGAATGCCCCGGTCTCGCTGACGATACCGACGGCGCGCAGTTGCGCCACCGCGTCTATCAGGCCCGAGCCGCAGAGTCCCTTCGGCTCCAGGTCGTTGCCACCGATGATCTGCAGTTGGATCTCGCTCCCCGACAGGATGATCCCCTCGATGGCACCCTCGGTCGCGCGCATGCCGTGCAGTATCTCGGCACCCTCGAACGCCGGGCCCGCTGGTGCCGCGGTGCCGATTATCCGGTCCGCGTGGCCGATGAGGATCTCGCCGTTGGTGCCGACGTCGACGATGAGTCGTCGGGTCTCCTCGCGTGCCAGGCCTGTCGCGACTGCGTCTCCCATCAGATCGGCTCCGACATAGGCTCCAAGCGAGGGGAAGAGCTGGACGCGACCCTGTGGATGGATGTCTATCCCGATGTCGCTTGCCCTGAGGTTGAGCGGCTCCAAGAATGTCGAAGTGAACGGTGCGATGGCGATCGAGTCGGGGCGCACTCCCAAGAGTAGGTGCAGCATCGTGGCGTTTCCGACCACCATCAGTTCGTAGGTCCGTTCCTGCTTGACCCCGGCCTCGGCGTAGATTTCCTGAAGCAGATCGTTGATGGTTCCGACGATCGCGACGCGGAGTTGTTCGAGGTTCGCGTCTCCCTTCATCGCGTGTGCCATGCGGGCGATGACGTCGCCACCGAAGGAGGCCTGCTTGTTGATCGAAGAAGCCACTCCGACCGCGCCCCCGTTCCGCAAGTCGATGAGGGTTGCAACCACCGTGGTGGTACCTATGTCGAGCGCTACCCCGTGCATCTCGGAGGTGGTGTCGCCCTCTTCAACCGCGATGAAGTGGTCGCCGACGGTGATAGCTGTGATCGTTTCCTCATCGCGCATCAGGTTCGCCAGTGGTGCGTAGACGGCAGGATCGACCTGCGCTTCCCACCCTTCCTCTTCCAGGAAGTCGAGGACGCGGCGGATGTGGCTGCGAGCGTCCTCCAGGGTTGGCTGCTCCATCTCCACGACGCCCTTCCAGACGTTCGGCTCGAGCAGCACGAACCGATTCACTCCCATCGTTGCTGCCTTCGGATTGGAGATGAGCCTCGGAACGTTGCATCGTGCGTCGGCGTCGATGATCGCCTGGCAGGAGATGCGCCAGCCCTCGGCGATCTTCTCCTCGGTCAGATGTCTGCGGTCTGCCGGCGTGGGCTCGAAGTCGCCCTCGACGACCTGCACGCTGCATTTCCCGCAGGTGCCACGTCCGCCGCAGCTGGATTCGATCGGCAGGCCGGCCCAGTGTGCGGCATTGAAGAGGGTCGTTCCCTCGGGGACGTTGGCCGTCTTGCCGCTCGGCTCATACCTGACTTCGAACTTACGCAAAGCGTCTCCTTGGATAGCGAACGTTCATCGGGAGCGGAAGTCTATATAGGCCCCGCTGACCCGAAGATAGGCTCCTCGGCCGCACCCGGCCGTCTGCCGGGGCCGCCTTCAGTCCTCTTCGTTCTCGAGGGCTTCCTTCTCGTAGGCCGCCATGATCTTGTCGAGTTCGGCCTCCACGCCGTCTGGCAGCGGGTCGGGCTCGTGTTCGGCGAGGATCCGGATCACCTCTGCTTTCGCCGTGTCATAGGGCGTCGGCCGGTCGGCTGCCGTCCACGCTTCCCAGTCGAGGCGGTTCATGACCTTCGAGCGGGCGAAATCGTGCATGTGGTCCATCGTGTGTTGTTCGCCGAGGAAGTGTCCTCCGGGACCGACGTTTACCACCGTCTCTACGGCCAGGTCTTCATCGGTGAAGCCGGTGCCCTTGACCCACTGATGGACGGCTTCCATGATCTCGCAGTCCAGCACGAGGCCCGCCAGCGAGTAGATGCTGTCGGCGCTGAGGGATCCCATCCCGGTCATCATGTCTCCCGACACGACCATGCTACCCATAGCCGATATCGCGTTTTGAACCCCGGCCTGCCAGTCGGAAGCGAGGGAGCCGGTGCCCATGGTTGAGTGAACCGCAGGGATGTCATAGCGCGCGGCCATGATGGGGCCTGATTGCTCGAGGATCACTTCGTCCCCGCCCCAAGTCGGGTTCATCTGCCCCGAACCCATGTCTATCGTCGAGGCGTACGACACGTAGAAGGTCTTGGCCCCGGGGACGAGGGTTTCGACGATCACGACACCGGACAGCACCTCGGCGTTGGCCATCATGATGGTGCCGGCGATCGAGGCGGGAGCGGTGGCCGCCGCCAGCGGCATCGAACAGATCCCAACCGGGATGCCTGCGGCGGCCAGCATCTCCATCGCGTCGATGGGCTCGTTGTCCCAATGCAATGGGCTGATGATGCACTGAAAGTTCGACATCGGCGGGCGCTTGCGGACCTCTTCCTTGCTGCCCATGATCGCTTCGCACATCTCCAGCAGGCCCTTCGTGTTGAAGGGATCCACGGCCGTCATCTGCATGATGTGCTTGCTGGTGTTGGGCCACTGCGCGTGGGTTTCGCCCAGTGGACGCACTGGAACGGGCACGTCGTTCGCGGACGCCGACTGCCACAGGATGCCGATCTGCGGCAGATAGTCGGCAACCTTCGTGATCTGCCGCAGGTCCTCCTTGGTTGACTTGCGACGCTCTCCCGTCTCAAGGTCGATGATCAGCGCCGGGCAACCATCGGTCGACAGGTACATGGACTTTCCATCGATCTCGAGGTCGTTCAGCGGGTTGCGCGCACCGAGCGTGTAGTTGCGAGGCGCGAGAGCGACCTTGGCCATGACGAAGTCCGGGTCGAAGTAGATGCGGCTGGTCTCGAAGTCGACCCGCTGGCCCTCGTCGGCCATCACCTTGAGGAGGTTGTCGTTGGCCGTGGATACGCCGACCCTTTCCAGGATCTCGAGTGACTTCTCGTGGATCTTCTCCACCTGTTCTGGGGTCATGACCTCGAGGTTGAAGCGCCTCGGGAATGCTGTTACCCGTCGCTCGGACAAGACAAGCTCCTCTCTGATGCGGCTGGACCCTCTGAAGGGACGCTGATTCTGAGCTCAGATCGATTCCTGAGTCTAGCCTCAAATAGGCGAGATGGGCAGTCCCCCTAGAGGGGGATTCCGGGGTCCGTGGCCCCGCGCGGCCTAGTGGGTGCCCGCCGAGTAGGCGTCGGGAACCATGCGGTCGTTGCGGAAACGGTCGGCCGTGAAAGGAGCGATCAGCTCGGGCATGGGCCCGCCGGCGACCACTTCGGCCATGCTCGCTCCAAATATCGGCGCGCCCTTGAAGCCCCAGGTACCCATTCCGGCCATCAACATGAAGCCCTTCACCCCCGATGCCCCTAGCAGGGGCGAGCTGTCGGGAGTCATGTCGCAGAGGCCGGCCCATTGGCGCATCACCCTCGCCTTCGCCATGAACGGCAGGATCTGGATCGACCGCTTGGACGCTTCCGAGATGAAGTCGAAGGTGGAGCGCGACGAATACGTGTTGTACCGGATGATCTCGGCTCCGACCAGGAGCTCACCTCGCGCGGTCTGGGAGATGTAGACGTAGAGGTCCATCGAGGAAACCAGTCCATCTAGGACGTGACCGTACGGCTCTGTTACGAAGGCCTGGAGCGGATGCGTGTGGATCGGCAGCTTGACCCCGGCCATGGCCGCCACGATGCTCGACCACCCGGCCACCGCGCTGACCACGCAGCCGGCGGAGATGGGCCCCTGATCTGTTATGACTCCTCGGCACTCGCCGTCCTTCATGTCCAGCGCCGTGACCTCGACACCTTCGTGGATCCGCACCCCAAGTCGCTGTGCGGCGACCGCGTAGGCCCACACGACCGAGTCGTGATGTGCGAACGAGCCCGGCGGGTGATAGGAGGCCCCGATGACCGGCAGCTCTCCTCCGGCCGTGAGATCAACCAGTGGACAGACATCCATGATCTCGTCGGGGGTAAGGATGTCCGTCTGAACCCCGTACACGCGGTTCAGCAGCGACTTGTCCCTCTCCACTTCGAGAGCGTCGGTTGAATGACATAGGTCCAGCTCCCCCTGGTTCGAGAACATGATGTTGAAGTCGGTGTCGGCTGACAGCGTCTGCCACATCTCGAGACTCTTCTTGTAGAGGGGAACGGTCTCGGGAGTGTTGTAGTTGGCGCGAACCACCTGGGTGTTCCGCCCCGAACCCCCGGAGCCGATGTAGTCGCGTTCGACGATGGCGACGTCCGTGATGCCTTGTCGTGATGCGAGGTAGAAGGCCAGAGAGAGTCCACTCACGCCGCCGCCGATGATGACCACGTCGTAGGTCGGTTTGATCTCGTCGTGTCTATGCATCACGCGCTTCCTGAAGAGGCCGCTCATCCGTCCGCCTCCCAGTCGACCGGCTCCGCGCGTTCGCGGACGTCGAGACTCGCGCAGTCATGGAGTATCCGCTCGCGCAGATAGTTCCTCCACATCGCCGGAACGAGCAGGTGGATCCGGTCGGACCGGCTCACGATGCGAACCGGCATGCGCGCTACGTCCCCGGAAGTGAAGCCACCATCGGTCAGCTGTACCGGTGACAGGTACGTGAAGGCTTCGCGCGCGCCGTCACCGGCGAGCGTCCAGATGGCCCACCCGTCGGTCATGTCCAGCACGAGGGCGTCTTCGCCCAGCCTCTCGGTGACGGAGGCCGTCTGCGGGTCGGAAGGCTTGCCGACGATCATCGCTTCGTCGGGTGCGACGCGGAAAGACGACGGCATACGGTCGAGCGCTTCGGAGGACGCGAAGCAGCCGAGAACGGAGGCCCGGGTGCTGAGCAGCTCAAGCACGGAGTCTCGCCCCCTCAGGATCGTAGAACGGTGTGGGAGCGACGCGAGCGACTACGTCTACGGCTCGCAGGGATGTCGGGAACGAGCCGTTCACGGCACGCAACCAGCCGAGTCCTATGTACTTGCCAAGCGCCGGTGAGTGCGCGCAGGAGGTGACTCGGCCGACGACGTCATCGCCGAGATACAGGGGTGCCCCGCGCTGTGGCTGGGAGTCGAACTCGAGGCCTATCATCTTGCGCTCCACCGGTATCCGGCTCATGCGCTCCAGCGCCATCTTCCCCACGAAATGGGACTTGTCCGCGCCGACGGCCCAGTCGAGTCCCAGCTTGGCGGGATGGTCGTCCGGGAGGGTGTCCTGCAGCAGGTAGATGTGTCCTTTCTCCAAGCGAAGTAGGTCGAGGGTGTCGAGACCGTGAGGCCGGATGCGAAACTCGGCGCCGGCCTCTATCAGTGCACGCCACAGCTCCACGCTCCGCGAACGCGGATGATGAAGTTCGTAGGAGAGCTCACCGACGAAGCCCACTCGGATGGCTCGGCACGGAACACCGGCCACCGTGATCTCGCGGTGCGAGGCGTACGGGAACGCGCCCGCATCCAGCGGATCGCCGGAGAGCTTCACCAAGACATCACGTGCGTGCGGTCCGCATACGTTGATGGCGCCGAGCATGGCCGTCTGGTTCACGATGTGAACGTCCAAGTCCCACCTGTCGGCCCAGTTGCGCAGCCCGGATTCCATGCGGTCAGCGCCTCCGGATGTCGATGTCACGTAGAAGCGGCCGTCTTCGGCCGCGCAGATCAGTCCGTCGTCCATCACGTACCCGGCCTCATCCAACGCGAGCATGTAGCGGGAATGCCCGGGCTCAAGGCCTTCTATGCGGCAGGTATAGACCCTCTCGGTCAGGACTTGGGCGTCGCGGCCGGCGATGAGGAACTTGCCCAGGGTACTGACGTCCATCACGGAAACGCGCTCTCGCACGGCGCGGTACTCATCGGCGGTGTTCCCGTAGTTGTAGGGGCGTTTCCACGAGCCCGACCAGTCCACTCGCGCGCCCATGGCGATGTGCTCCTCGTGCAGCGCTGTTCGCTTCTCGATGACCTCGTGGACGGCTCCGGCGAGATCCTCGAGCCGCACCGTTCTCGCGGGAGGGCGGGCGGTAGTGCGCACGCCCGACCGGGGTGCCTTCACCGTCGACCCTGCAGCGGCGAACGCGGCGAGATGCCTGCCGCACATCGCGCCTTGGCAAGGTCCCATGGTCGCGGTCGTGTACCGCTTGAGGATCTCGGATGAACGCCAGCCCTCATCCCAGGCGTTCCGAAGGTCCTTCACCGCGACGTCCTCGCACAGGCACACATAGCCGGCCGAACCCATGGGTGGCCCCTCCGCTTCCCTGGACCCCGAGCTATCGCCTCCATCCGCGCCGATCTTGGTCGCCCTCTCGACGACTTCGTCCGGCGAACACCCGGGCCAGACGACGTCCCCCGCCGCAGATACCTTCTCGATGGTTGCCATACGTAGGAGAGCGTCGCGCGGCGCGAATCCCAGGGAAAGCACGAGGGTGTCGCACGCGAGCGTATCCACGCCGGTCGGAGTCTCGACAACCACGGCGGAGACGTGCTTATTGCCTTCGGCCGAGACGATCTTCCCGTCGCGCAGAACCGTGGTGCCTGCGGGAACCAGATGGGCGATCTCGGCGGGGACAACGGCGGCCGCTATCTCGACGCCGCACGCCTGCAGCGTCATCATATGCTCCGCACCCTCGGGGCCGCTGAACGCGACGACGGCCGTCTTGCCGGGTGCGACGTTGTGAACCCCGGCCAGGCGGGCTGCCCCTCGTCCCAGGAAGACTCCCGGCAGGTCGTTACCCGCGAACACCGCATGCGATTCGACGGCTCCGGTGGCGACGACGATGCGCTCCGGGTCCACCTGAACTAGGGCGTCGGGGCCGACCACAGGTACCATCCCGCCGTCGTAGATGCCGATGGCGGTATGCCTCTCGAGGAGCGTGACGTTGTCGTTGGCCCGCAGTTCATCCGAGAGGGTGGTGATGAGGTCGAGGGTGGGCCCGGGAGCGACCTTCTCGCCGACAGCGCCCTCGTCAACAACCATGACAGATTCCCCGCGGCCGGCTGCCGCACGAGCTGCAGCGAGCCCGGCGACGCCAGCGCCGATGACGAGGAGATCCGTGTGCGCGTGGCGCGAAGGCTTGGGTTGGGAAGGGCTACCGACTGGCAACCTGCCCACGCCGGTCGCACGACGGATGACCTTCTCGGCGAGTTCCCACGCGGCCTTCGGCCTCGTGAATACCTTGTAGTAGAAGCCCACGGGCATGAATCGGTGGCCGGCCTTGTCGGCGACGCTCAGTAGGTCGCGGTCTGCGTTTGGCCAGCCCGTCTCGCGCTTGACCGTCATGCCGTCTTCCGCAGAGGTGGTACAGGATCGGACTCCCGGTGCACCGTTGACGTTGCAGAGGCAGTTCGGGCAATCACCGGTTACGCAGTAGAGGCCCCGACGCCGGTGGTATTTCAGCGAGCGATTGAACGTTCGCACTCCCGAGCGGTACAGCGCGGCAGCGATACTGTCCCCGTCTTGCAGGGGCACGCGCTTGCCTTCGAAGTTAAAGGAGGCCATGGATCTCATTCGTGACGGTGTCCCTTCGGATGGACAGCCAACGTCTGCATCCCTGAGTGTGGAACCAGCGCTCGGCCTGGATGCCGGGAGCGTTGTCCGACAGGTAGACGCGCTCGAAGTCGGCTTCGATATCAGCGGATCCCACGTCGCGCAGCTCCCCACCGAAGGTGAACTCCGTGTACTCGCGGAGACCGCACTGTGGACAGGGGATCATGACTCCCACTCGGGCACTCCCTCCGGACGGGTCGGGGGATCATCGCCGTCCCCCGCGAGCCGCGAGCCACTATATATCAAGAGAGGATATGACTACGAGTCACGAAACCAGACCATATGTGCCTGAAATGGGGGTGACTCCCGGTGACGACCCTGGATGATGATCGACAGAGCCCGGATCTATCGGCAGTACCTCTGTGGCCCACGTAGGGGACAGGCTGGCTGTGCCTGGTATCTTTCGGCACGAGGGCGCAGCATCGCAGTTCGCTTCGAGCAGTTCCCTTGCCGGTTTCCGGCTTGTTCGGGGATCGGGGGTCTAGCCGGGCAATACGAGCCCCGGGGGACCGATCCATGAAGGGAGTTGCCGATGGCAACTGGAGTTGTGAAGTGGTTCAGCGCCGAGAAGGGCTTCGGCTTCGTTACCCCCGATGACGGAAGTGCAGATGTGTTCGTGCACTTCAGCGCCATCCAGGGCGACGGGTACAAGAGCCTTGACGAGGGCCAGAAGGTCGAGTTCGACGTAACGGCCGGTCAGAAGGGTCCTCAGGCGGCGAACCTCAGGCCTATCTCCTAGGACCTGTTTCGTAGAACAAGGGGCGTCCGACAGGGCGCCCCTTGTTCTATTCCTGGGCCGGTCTTGGCCGGTTGCGGTTAAGGGTATGACCCCTCCGTGCCGATAGGTGACCTAGCGCCCAACACACCGCGCCGGTGGCACCCTTGCGAAGGAGAGGTAGGGAGCCTTGGGTTGGAGGATCCGTACGCCGTGACCTACGCCTCTGTTCAAGAACTCATGGATGTCGTTCTGGAGCCTGGGGAGCGACGGGTTTCGTTTGCAGCCGTGGTGAGGTCGTCGGCGAAGGGGGAGGCGGTGCAGGTCGCGCTGGTGCTCACCGAACTTCGCCTCCTGGTCGCGTCTGTCGCCTGGCCTTCGGACTACGAGCTGACCGAATCCTTGAGCCGAGATACTTGTGCCGTCCTGGGTCATGAGGATCGGGACGATGGGACGAGCACACTGGTGGTGGGCCACCCCGACGGGATGATCAAACTGGAATTCTCCCCGGAGTGGCGTCGGGAGGCATTCGTCATCCGCGAGGCTCTTTCCAAGCACTCGGTCCAGGAGCCGCTCATCCATCCCTCGTCCGAGAACTCACTTCGAGCTGCGCTCGGCGAAGTCTGGAGAGACCGCCTGCTGGAACTCCCATCCTCATCCGGGGAAGCGGAGGGTGTCCGTTTCATGTATGAGGCCATCCACGGATCGGCTCGCTCGGACGAGATGAATGACGACGTGTTCGCAGAACTGCGGGGATTGTCGGTTGGGGAGCCGGGAGACGGCGAGTGACGAGGCTCGCCGGCTACGGCTTTCGGGGCTAGCGTCCCGGCACCGAGCTACCACCTTCGATTTGACAGGCCCGGGCGGGCGGCCTAGCGTTCGGAATCCGGTGCTTTGGGAGAGAGGGTCAATCATGGGCTTTCGTCGATCGTCGATCGTCGTTCCGGTCGCCGCGCTGATGCTTGTGCTGGCGGCGTGTTCGTCCGAAGGAGGTGGCTCGGACAGCGACGGGTCCTCACCGGCTTCCCAGAGGATCAAGGTGATGACCTTCAACATCGAGTACGGCGGAAAGAACGTGAGCTATGACAACGTGATCGCCGCGATCAGCCAAGCCGATCCCGATGTCGTCGGCGTGAATGAGCCGGGCAAGAACATCCCCGATATCGCTGAGCAGCTGGGCTGGAAGTACTTCGACGCGGAGAGGCAACTGATCGCCAAGTTCCCGATCAAGCCCCCTGCCGACGACAACCCCCGATACTCCTACGTAGAGGTGTCGCCAGGGCACTTCGTTGCGATCTCCGATGTACATCTGGCTTCTGCACCCGCAGGCCCGAACATCATCGCGCGGAAGGATGCGGACCTCGCAGAGGTCATGGCGGTGGAGAAGAAGAATCGCCTTCCCGAGGCGACGCTGGTGGCGGACAACCTCAAGTGGAACGCCGAGCAGGGTGTTCCTTCGTTCATGGTCGGGGACTTCAACACGCCGTCGCATCTTGATTGGACCCAAGAGATGGTCGGGACGCGCCCGCAGATCAAGTTCGCCGTCGAGTGGCCCGTCACCAAGATGTTGGAGGACAAGGGGTTCGTCGACTCATATCGAGCTATACATCCCGACCCGGCCACAGACCCAGGCCTGACGTGGCCCGCGGCCCGGCCCAAGATAGAAGGGGAGTGGAACCCGGGGCCGACGACGCTAGCCGACCGCATCGACATGATCTTCTCTGCCGGTCCTGCGAAGGCAACGGCTTCGACCCTGGTTGGCGAAGAGGGCGCTCCCGGAGTCACCTTGTCGGAGACGCCGTGGCCGAGTGACCACCGCGCCGTGCTCTCGACCTTCGACGTTACTCCGACACAGATCCCGGACCCACGTCCGTTCGTCACCGCGACGCCGGAGCTCGTCACTGCGGGGGACCCGTTGACGGTGACGTTCTTCGCATCTGGTGCCGACGCGGAAGTCGCGGTGGTTCCCGCCGGAGCGAAGGACACGACCAACGCGGTCGTCGAGGAGCCGATCTCAAGCGGCGAGCCGGTGGCAGGTTTCGAGCCGGCTCGTGGCGTCACGTTCGACACCAAGGGCTGGAAGGCGGAAGCTCATGACGTCGTGGTCGTGTTGAACGGAGAGGTGCTCGCACGCCAGTCCATCTGGGTAAAGAACCCTGGGGACAAGCCGACGGTTGCTACCGCCAAGAGCGTCTATAGCCCCGGCGAGGGGATCACCGCCACGTGGTACGCGGCACCCGCGAACCGGCTGGACTGGGTCGGCCTATACAAGCGCGGAGCCGATCCACAGAAGGACTACTACATCCTATGGGTGTACACGGGTGGCACGGTTGCCGGGGAGTACACGTTCGGTCGGGCGGACGCGGGTCCCTGGCCGCTGGCTCCAGGCGACTACACGGTGTACTACCTGCTGAACGATGGTTACCGACAGATCGCTGGGGGAGACTTCACGATCAAGTGAGGCCAGGACCCGGATGTGCGCCGGAGCGTCGCGGGCACTGCCTCGTGACGGGGTCTCGTCGCTGTTCCTTGATCTCCTCGAGGCGAAGTGCGAGTTCCGGACACAGGTGGACGGCTCGCTTGGCGTCGCTGAGGTCCTCGGAGAACACGATCTCGTTCGTGACGATGGGGTAGCCCCACTCGTCGAGACGGATGTTGTCGGGAAGTATGTCTCGGCATATCCCGTGTCCGTTGCAAGCGATGAAATCGGCGACGAGACGACGGCCCTCGCTCGAAGACGATCTCCTCCGTCTCTCGCTCATCGCTCCAGCCACTCCCCGCAATACCGGCACTTGATGGTGGCGCTGCGGATCTCCTCGGCACAATAGGGACAGACTCTCCAGCCGTCGGGCTGATGGATCAGTTCCTCACGAGGGCGCTCGAAATCGTCGCTCATGGGCGACGCGTCGCTCCAAGCGTCCTTGGCTCCGGATGAGGACGATGCCGGGGGTGATACCACCGATCCCTCGAAGCGCATCGCCGCGTGGCCGTTGCTTGTGACGAGGGTCTTGATCGGGGCGTCGAAGGGGATCTCTGCAGATCTCTGGATCCGGGTCTCAACGGGAGTGCTGCGCCTGGATCCCGCGGTGCAATGGCCTGCTCGGTGTGCCTGCACCTCGTCTGCGAACACCTCGAGTCCGCTGGTGATCATCTGCGCGGCGCCGTCTGGAAGCTTGCAGCCCCCACGGCCGGAGACCTCCGCGGTCAGGCGATGTATCCGTTCCAGCATCGCCTTGGTGTTGGTACACGACTCCAGCGCACGCAGCGCGCCCGCGATGGCCTGCAGTCCGAAAACGCAAGGACCGCACTGGCCCGCGCTTTCTCCCGCGAACCACGCCGCGAGTTCGGCGACGACGGAAACACCGCAGGTTCCTTCGGGCTGGAAGCGCAAGATGCCGCAGCCGGGAGTCGCGCCGTGCGGGCGCATGGACTCCTTCGTGAGCTGCGACTCGAAGGCGTCGCGAGGGTGGATCCAGGTTCCGTAGTAGCCGCCGACCAGTACGCCCGACACCTTCATCGGGACGCCGCCGCTCTGCTCGAAGATGTCCAGTAACCAGGACCCGGCTTCGACCTCGCAGACCACGGGGTTCGGGACCGCGCCCGTGATGGACATGAGTCGCGTACCGGGTTCGTCGAAGGTCCCCACCGAGCGGTACCAGTTTGCTCCGCGAGCCAGGATCAGGGTGACGTGCGCCAACGTTTCGGCGTTCTGCACGATCGTCGGGCGTTTGCCGACGCCGCGCTCAGATGTTCGCGGCGGAGTCGCGGTTGGTACTGCGTCTCCGCCGTTGATCCAATGAACGAGCGCGCTCGACTCACCCGCGACGTAACGGTCGGGCACGACGCGCACTTCGATGCGAACGCCCGGATCCTTCTCCAGGCCGCGCCTCTCGGCCAGCGCACGTTTGACGCCGGCTATCGCCAGAGGTGAGTGTTCTGCGACGCAGACGAAGATGCGGTCGGCGCCTACGGCGGCGGCGGCGAAGAGCGCTCCGTCGATGACCAGATGGGGGAGGCGGGCCATCAGGAGTGCGTCCTTGCCGGATGCGGGTTCGCCTTCGGCGCCGTTGACGACGACCACCGGGCGGCGATCCCCGGCGGTCACGGCCTTCCATTTCGCGGCTGTGGGGAAATCCGCGCCGCCTCGACCGGTAAGGCCGGCGCACTCGATCTCGCTGATGATCCTTGGGTCTCCTTTCTTCTGGATCCGAGGGGGCTTCGGATGGGTGATCCGGTGCTCGGCGAGGGTCAGGAAGGCTCCTGCGGGCGGGAGATCCGCTAGGAGTCGCGGTTCGAGACCGCGGGCCACCGTGGCATCCCAAGAGAAGGGGTCCACGTGGTGCTTCAGGTCCTCGCTCGCCTTCATGTGCCGAGTATCGGAGATGGCGTGTTAGCGGAAGTCCAAACCAAGGTTTCGCGGAGGTTAGGATCCGGGCGCCGACCGTCAGCGGTTGAGCAGGGTGATGGATACCTGGAGCGCGGTCGCGTAGCAGCCCCAGGCCAGGTAGGGGATCTGAGCCAGCGCGATCCAACGGCTGTGCGGCCAGATCGCGACCACGGCCCAAACGAGCGTGACGATCACCAGCACGATGTCCGCGAGCGCGAGCCAGTTGTTCTTGAGGCCGAACTGGATAGGCGTGAACACGAGGTTGAAGACGAGGTTAAGCGCGAACGGAAGCGCCACGACCCACGGGATCTCTCGGCGCACCGCCATGACCAAGACCCAGCCGAAGGTGGCGAAGATGATGGGATAGATGATCGACCAGGCGATCCCGAAGGCCGATGCGGGCGGAGCCCATCGGGGTTTGCGAAGCGCTTGATACCAGTCGAAGGTGTTCACGCCCCAAGCCTACTTGAGCGTGGTCGGCCGGGTGTTCCGGTTCTATCCCCCGAACCGGCCCTATGGTTGTCCGATGACACTCGCTACTAGACGGCTCGCTGCTGCGGCGGTTCTTGTCGCTCTCATGGTCGCGTTGCCGGTATCGGGCGCTGCGCTCGCCGGCAAGCCGACCGACGGCTACCTGAAGTTCCCTCCCCGGGCCGGCTTCGTCGCGCATGCACCGTTCTCTTGGCCGGCGTTCGTGGTCCTCGCGGTCGTATGTGGGCTAGTGCTGGCGCCATTCGTTAGAGGTTTGCTCGCCAGGGAACCGCGCGACCACATTGACCGGCCTTCCTCCCGGCCCTACCCATGGTGGGGATGGGCCGGCGTCGCGCTGTGCCTCGTGGCTTGGACGCTTTCTTGGACCCGCTTCTCCTGGTTCGCCGGTCTCCAGCGCTACACCTTCACGCCGCTCTGGGTGTCCTACGTCCTGACCGTGAACGCGCTCCGCTACCGGCGCGAGGGGCGATGCATGATGCTAGACCGTCCGCGTTTCTTCCTGTTCCTGTTCCTGCCGAGTGCGGTGTTCTGGTGGTTCTTCGAGTACCTGAACGGGTTCGTCCACTCTTGGTACTACCTGGGCATCGCGCATCTCTCGTCGACCCAGTACTTCATCCTCGGGAGCCTTCCCTTCAGCACCGTGCTACCTGCCGTCATCGGGACCTACGAGCTGCTAGACACGCCCCGCATCCGCGCACGCGCGGAAGCGTTGCTGACGTTCCGGCTGCCTTCTCCACGGCGAGCGGCTATCGCCATGCTCGTCGTCGCTGGCGCGGGACTGGCATTGATCGGGGTGTGGCCCGACTACCTGTTCCCGCTCGTCTGGATATCGCCGGCCCTCATCTTCGCGGCCATCTATGTGTTGCGTGACGAGTCGTTCCCGCGGGTGTTGCCCCCCGCCCTCCGCAGACAGATCGTCCTGCTGCCGCTGGCAGCTCTGATCTGCGGCTGCTTCTGGGAGATGTGGAACTTCTACAGTCTCGCGAAGTGGAGGTACGAGATACCTCTGGTCGGTGGGTTCCACATCTTCGAGATGCCGCTGCTCGGCTACCTCGGCTATCTGCCGTTCGGTTGGGAGTGCGGATTGATAGCCAGGTTCGTCGAGAGGCTCACGTCGGACCGGCAACCGGCCGATGCATGAGGGAAAGACCGAAAGGTGGACCAGATGAGCGGAGCGGGTGGCCGGAACGGGCGGAAGGTGCTTGCCGTGTCCCTGGTCACGCTTTCGTCCGCCGCTATCTACGGACGCGTGAGGGTCGGAGCCCCTGGTGTCCGTGGATTCATCATGTTCACGGGCGCCTGCGAGCGGCTCAAGGCATCCGGTCTGCCGGTCACTCCGGATGACTGGTTCTGCAACACATCGACGCTGCGTCCGAGAGTGGCGTTCGTGGGGGTCTCGCTCCTGATCTGGTTGGGTCTCGTGCTTCCCTGCGCCATACTTGCCGCGACCGGCCGGCGCCTCACCGCGCTGCTCCCGATGGTGATCGCTCCTTGGGTGGTGGGCACTTCCAGCGGTTTCCTCTTCAACGCTGGCGCAACCGATTGGTACGGAACGAGGGACTGGTGGGGAACCCGCTACTGGGACGACCAGCATGTGCTCGCCATCCTGCTGAACTTCGTGCTGATCGCGGCGCCGGTCGCCGCGGTCGGTCTGGCATGGGGTCGGGGCCACGGGGGGCGAGGCGCACAGCCGAGATGGTGGGGAGGACTCCTTGCGTGCGTCCCGCCCGCCCTCCTCTCGTGGGGCGTCCTGATGTTGGCCCGCGGCTCCTACGCCCGGCACTTCTCTTTCGGTGGCGCGCCGACGATGTCACCGTGGGCGCCCTTCTTGATCCCCGCGCTCCAGATAGCCGTCTTCTCAGCGCTGCTGGGTCCCAATCGCCGGTGGTGGCCGTGGTCGCTGGCGCTCGTCGCGTTCTTCCTGAGCCCAGCGCTGGTTGGGGTACTCGCGGGGATGGGGTTCGAGGAGCGTTGGGTGGTCTGGAGCGAGGCCGGCATGGTGGTCCCCCTGGCAGCCATCGGGCTGGTCTGGTCGGGATGGCGACCGCTCGCCCTCCGCTTGTCTGGGCGGCGTGAGGTAGCCGCCGAGCTTGTCCAGGCGCCGTCGACCAGAAGGGTTCGGCCGGCAGTTGTGCTGAATGCTGCTGCCGTCGCTCTGCTGGCAGTCTCGGCGATCGCCTACCGAGCCGATCCCCTGCCCATCCGGATAGGGGAGTCGCTCCCGACATACCTCGGCTATCGCGACCGCGTGAACGATGTTCGGGCGAGGATGAACCTGGCCATGGCGATGCAAGCGGCCGGCCTATTCCGCGAAGAGAACGGGACGTGGAATGGGTTCGACGCCGAAACGGCCGGGGCATTGCAGGATCAACTCGCGTGGGCGGATCCGACGCCCGCGACCGATACCGGTTCTCCTACGGTGGACTACCTCACCGCGACCATCTCGGCGTCATCAGGGCGGGCGGTTCGCATAGTCACGCACAGCCAGAGCGGCGACTTCTTCTGCATCAAGCGCAGCCTCGATGCGGGAGTCACATGGGGAAGCGGCAAGAGCCTCGACGAGGCGACCGCGGCCTGCGGCTCGAAGCCTTGGACGGCGCGTGACATCCAGCCGATGCCGCAGGTTGGGTGCCCACCGAGCGCGGACAGCGGCTATCTCATATGCCGAATGGTGCAGGCCCTCGCGATCAACATCATGAAGACGCCGGAACCTCTATAGCGGGCGCTTGATCGCTTTCCATATCTCCTCGCACGGCCAGCGGCGGGACCACTCGAGGCTGACCGAATCGGGGTCCCCCTCCATGAAGTGCCTCGCGTTTTCAGGCGGCCTGACCTCGATGAGGTCCTCTATCTCGAACCCGTTGGAGCGTAGCAAGCGGATCATGTCGCCGAACCCGAGGTGGAACTCCACCGATGGCCAGTTGGGCCATTCGAAGCGGTGCATCCCGAAGTAGTCCTGCTGCAGGGTGTCGGTTGAGGCGTCGCCGTTGTCGTTGGAGGTGAGCATGGCGAGCGTACCGTTCACGAGGAAGATGAGTCGTCCGCCCGGGCGCAGGACGCGCGCGGCCTCGGGTATCCAGAGATAGGGGTCCGCCCAGATGCTGGCGCCGTACTCGGAGATCGCCAGGTCGAAGCTCTCGTCTGGGAACGGCAGTTCCTCCGCGTTTCCCTCGTGAAGGGGGAACGACAGACCGTGCTCCTCCTGCAGGCGCTTGGCGGTCGCTAGCTGGTTCGGAGTGAGGTCGATGCCGACGGGCTTCGCCCCCCGGCGGGCGAGCCAGGCCGAAACGTAGGCGGTGCCGCAACCCAATTCGATCGCGTCCAGCCCTTCGAGGTCATGGGGCAGGACGTGCAGTTCGGTTTCGGGAACACCCCAGACGCCCCAGTAGGGCTCGTCGCTCGCCCAGGACCTCTCGCCGGGCGCGACGAAGTCCGCCGCATACTCGCTCCACGCGCCGCGATTGCGGCTCAGGTAGTCGCGCTCCATCGAGGGATGATAGCCGCGGTTCGGTCGGCTACTCGATCCAGCGCACCGCTTCCGCGGGCGGTAGACGCGACGCTCGCCAGGCGGGGCCGATCGTGACCAACAGAACCGCAACGTAGACGAGGACGAAGGCGTTCCAGAGTGAGTGCCACAGCACGCCGAACACGGCCTCCTGGAAGAAGAGCGTGTAGAAGATGTAGCCCATCGCGAGTCCCGCTGCGCAACCGACCGCGATGCCGAGTGTCGCGGTCAGCCCTGCCTCCAACAGCAGTCCGAACAGGACGTTGCGCTTGTGATAGCCGATAGCCCGCATCACCCCGATGAGGTGTTTGCGTTCGACTATGGCTCGCAGCGCCAGGATCCCGAGCGAGAGGATGCCGACGACGAGTCCCATGCGCATCAGAACGTCGATGACCGAGAACATCGTCTTCGTGGCCTTGTAGCCGGTCTCGAGCAGCGACCTCGTCGTCTTGGAGGTGACTCCGGCCTTGTACTTCGCGCTGCCTATCTCCTTCGCGAGATCGGTCGCATCGACGGCGGGCTTCACGTCGAGCAGGATCGCTTGTCCCCGGGCGGTGTCCTCGAATGGAGCGAACGTCTTCTCGCCTCCCAGCAGCCCGTCGAACAGTCCGCCGGGCGGGTTGCCGATGACGGTGAACGTGACCGGTCCGTCCTTGCCTTTCAGCGTGATCTTGTCGCCGGTTCGCCCGAAGCTCGAGACGACCTTGGTCGGGTCGGAGCGCACGGCGGCCCATACCGATGCGTCGGTCGGGTAGCCGTCGGCTCGGTCCGATAGGCGCGCTGGCGGATCCGCGAACTGCTTGTCGCTCAGTTGGTAGAGAGGCGCGAAGAACCGTTCGGCGCTGACGAACTGCGTCTCGAAGGGCCCGATGTAGACCTTCGACGCTACGTCGACGCGTCTGGCGATCTGTGACTTGATGTCATCCGGGAGCTTGAGCGCATCCTTGCCCGCCTTCGTGACGACGATGTCGTATCCGTTCGAGTCACGCTCGTACTGCGGCTGGAATACGAACAACATCACCGAGAACATGGCGATGATCGCCATGACGACTCCGAACATAACGATGGTGAGCCCCGTGCGCGAACGCCGACGTGTCAGATAAGCCAGCGGCACCCGAAGCGTGGCGCGCGTGCGCCGGGTCAGCGGCCCGAGTATGGCGGAGACCCGCTCCAGGACCCTTAGGTTGGCCGACGTGATCAGCGCCAGACCTATGACCGACACCAGGATCGCGAGCACGAACATCGAGAAGAACTTCGCGGGGTTGTCCTCCTCCTTGTTGGCGATGGCCACGTTGAAGAACGCCCAACCTGCGAGCATCGCTCCGTAGGTCGTCGCGTAGATGCGCTCGGGCACGTGGCCGCGCGCGAGCCTCGCGAGCAGGATGATGAGCAGCACGCCTCCTATGAGGCGCGGGGTCTGCTCGGGCCCGGTGAGCGGCGGGATCGCCGCCACGAGCAGCGCGACGTTCACGGCTCTGCGGGGCCACCGAAGATGCCTGGGATCGCGGGCCGGCTCAGGCAGATTGCGGATCGCAGCCGGGATGTTGAGCCGCGAGGTCCGCCACGCGGCCACGTACATCGTTCCGAGGGTCACTAGGGCTCCCGCTGCGAACGCGGTAACGAGCGTCGAGCGTCTGACCGAGAAGATGAAGACGAAGTCGAGTTGCCCGCCGAAGAACTGGGCGAACGCAGTCGCGAAGCGTTCGGACAGCACCCTCCCGGCTTGGATGCCGAGGGCGACTCCGGCAGCAGCTGCGAGCAACGAATAGAAGGCACCCTCCAGGACCGAAAGCGAGATCAAGCCGTGCCGCGTGAGGCCGAGCGCCCGCAGCGTCGCGAGTCGAGGTCTTCTCTCTTCCGCGAGCATCTGCGTCAGGTTGATGATCAGTGCGACCCCCGCCGCGATGACGAGGAACGTCATGCCGACCAGCATCGCCAGGATGAAGCGGGTGCCGTCGCGAGCGTCCTTGAGCGAGTCGCGTTTGCCCTGCAGGACCTCTAGGTCCACTCCGGTGCTGTCGCTGAGGGCGGCCAGATTGTCCTGGATCATTGGCAAGGCCGACGCGGCCGTGTCCATCCCCGTGTATCGATCTCCGGTTCCGGAGATCCGAACCGTGTTGATCCCATCGGCGCCTGATATGCGTTGAGCGAGCGGCAGAGGCGCGAAGACCGCGGTGTAGAGGCCGTAGGCGCCAGGCCCCTGCGACTTCGCGATGCCGGCGACCGTGATCTTCACCGGCTTCATGCGGTTGATGGTTCTCTCTATCTCGTTCTTCAGCTTCCGCATCTCGTGCCCGATCCTGCGCAGGCGCGGCGTGAAGCGATGCGCGACCTCCCTAGCGGCCTGTTGTGCCGCAGCCGCTCCCGCTGCCTGAGCGCCCGTCTGGATCTGCGCGGAATTTGGCGGCGTGATCACCGGCGGGGCGGGCGGTGACGGGATCACGGGCGGTGACGGGATCACGGGCGGTGATGGAACGGGTGTTGGCGACGGTGATGGAAGAGGCGCTGGCGGTGTGAGCATCGGGGGGAGGCTGTTCTGGAACTCTTGAAGTTGCTTCAGGTAGGCGGCCTGCGCCGCTGCGGCTTGCGCCATGAAGGAGGCCTGCGCCTGGGCGATGTACGCGCTCACCGCAGCAGCGGCGGCTCGCTCCGCTGCTGCCTCCGACTTGCCCCTGAGCTCCTTCTGCAGGCGCTGCAGCCGATGAGCCCTCGCCTTGATCCGATGGCCGAGGGTCTCCGGCGAGGGTCTCGGTTGTTGAAGCTTCTCCATCGCTATCACCAGCTTGTCTCCGGCTTGTATGTCGAGGTTGGAGGCGAGTTGTCGCGAAACGATCACCTCGCGCTTGCCGAGGTCCTGGCCGAACGTGCTCGTTCCGTCGGCCAACGTGAACGCTCCGAAGGCCGGTTGAGCCGCGGGGTCGAAACCGACGAGCCTTACCCCAGAGGCGCTCTCCTTCTGTGTGCGATCCGAAACCGAGCCGATCGCCTCGATGCTCCCCATCACCCCGTCGATCCTCCCGGTGAGGTCGGGGTCGTTCGCGAGATCGTTCGCGACCGACATCGGGAAGACCCCGCTTCCGGAATCCACCAACAGGTCGGTGCGATCCCACGAGCGGTAGACGTTGAGAACCGACGAGTCCCTCGCCGAGTCGGTCGCCACCAGCGCGGCGGTGATCCCCGCAGACCCAACCATCAAGCCGCCGACTACGAGCAACGTCTGCAGGGGTCGCCGGACGCCTTCGCGGAGCGCGATGCGACCGAGCAGTCGGTTCCTGGCCCACACCGCCAGGACCGCGGCGTAGACGACTGCGAACAGTCCGACTATGGGGTTCAACGGATCTGGCCGTTCTCGATCAATCCGTCACGGACCTTGATGATCCGGCGGGTGCGGTCGGCCACCTCCTTCGCGTGGGTGACGATGACAATGGTCTGACCTTCGCCGTTGAGTCGCGAAAGCAGGTCCATCACGTTGCCCGCCGACTCCGTGTCGAGATTCCCCGTTGGCTCGTCCGCCCAGACGACTGCGGGACGGTGGACGAGCGCCCGCGCCACCGCGACGCGTTGCTGTTCACCCCCCGAGAGCTGGTCGGGGCGATGCTTCCACCGGGTCTGCAGGCCGACTTCCTCGAGGATCTCGATCGCTCGGGCGCGTGCACGCTTCGGTTTGATCCCCGTTAGTAGCAGCGGGATCTCGACGTTCTCGGCGGCTGACAGGACCGGCAGAAGGTTGAACGCCTGGAAGATGAACCCCATGCTGCGGGCCCGCCACTCGGTGCGCGCGTCGTCGGACAGCGCGGCCAAATCCTTCCCATCAACGAAGATAGTGCCGTCGTCTATCTCTTCGAGTCCGGAAAGGCAGTTCAGGAGAGTCGTCTTGCCCGACCCGGACGGCCCCATGATCGTGACCATCTCGCCTCTGGCCACCTGCAGATCTATGCCGCGCAAGGCCTCCACGTCGGTTCCGCCGTGGTAGGTCTTGCGGACTCCGGTCGCCTCGACGATGAGCTCTTCCATCCGATACATCGTCCCAGGCCCGCTTGGTACGCGCCCCGCGCGGAAGTAGGTTGCCGCCGCCCGGTCGAGGGCAGGTGACCTAGCTGCATGGACATGCCAGTATTGCGTGAGATCTCATAGCCATAGGAGGAGGCACCATGGCCAGCAAAGACAAAGGCGGCAAGAGCGAGAAGAAGGCTCCTTCCAAGGACCTGAAGCAGAAGCGTCAGGACAAGAAGGAGAAGAAGGCGGGTAGGGCCAAGGGTTCCTCCTAGGCACGCTCCCGCCGCGCGGCGAGGCCGCTGGTCCCCTCCCGGCTTCATCGGGTAGAATGCGCTGATAATGGCTTCCCCCGGAAGGCTTTCTTCAGCTACGGCTCTGACGGCTCTCGTGCTCGTCATGCTCCTGTTGGTCCCTCGCTCCGGTGCGCGCCCTAGCGCGCACCGCGCCGACTCTGAGCCCCTCCCCTGCACGGCAGTCAACCCCGACCTCTGCAAGATCAACCACCTGATCTTCATCGTGCAGGAGAACAGGTCCTTCGACCACTACTTCGGGACCTACGAGTCGCCCGATCCGACACAGACCGTTGACGGGCTACCGCGGTTGCCCGGAGGCGACTTCAAGACGTGCATCCCGGACCCATACCTGGCCAGTGGCTGCGCCCGGCCCTACCACTCGACCAACCTGTACAACGTGGGTGGCCCCCATAGCGCGTTGGCCTCGACCGTGGACATCAACGGGGGGGCGATGAACGGGTTCATCAAAGGTGCGATGTTGGGTGGCGACACTAGCGGGAAGCATTCGTCCAGATGCGTCAAGACCCCCAAGGCCGCCGGGTGCGCTGGGCTCACGGGGCCGCAAGGGCAACCCGACGTGATGTCCTTCCATACCAGGGACGAGCTCCCCACATACTGGGCGGCCGCGGACTACGGAGTCCTGCAGGATCACATGTTCTCGCCGGTGGCGTCCTGGAGCCTCCCGGCGCATCTCTTCCTGGTGTCGGGTTGGTCGGCGACCTGCAGGGACGATCAGCAGGCACGTACCTGTGTGGCGAGCAAGCAGCCCAAGAGTCCCTGGAGCTTCCCCTGGGCCGACATCAGCGTCCTGCTGCGTGCCAACGACGTGTCGTGGAACTACTTCGTCGGAAACGGAACCCTTATCGGCTGCACGCCCGACGGACCTAACACGAGAACGATCTGCACTCCGAAGAGCGCTGTGGACAGAGCGAACTCGACCACCAAGACTTGGATGCCGATCAGGTGGTTCAAGAGTGTCATGGATAGCGACCAGGAGCGCAACGTGCGGCACATCGAAGGCTTCTACTCGGATCTCGCGGCCGGCGAACTTGCGGACGTCACCTGGTTCGTGCCGTCCCTGAAGGTCAGCGAGCACCCTGGACATGCCGGGATCGGGCCGGGACAGGCGTACGTAAGGGGCCTGATCAACGCGATCGGTGCCAGCCCGTTCTGGAACGACTCCGCCATCTTCGTTACGTGGGATGACTGGGGGGGCTTCTACGACCACGTGAAGCCACCACAGGTCGATGCCTTGGGGTACGGGATACGGGTCCCAGGCTTCATGGTCAGTCCGTACGCGAAGGCGTCCTACGTGGACCATCAGACGCTGTCCACCGACGCCTACCTCAAGCTCATCGAGGACCGGTTCGCCGGAGGTGCAAGGCTGGACCCGGCGACCGACCTGTGGCCAGACCCTCGCCGGTCTGTGCGCGAGAACGAACCGGCCCTTGGAGACCTGATCAACGAGTTCGATTTCACCCAGCCACCCCGACCTGCTCCGGTACTGGATGCGCCGCCGCGATCGCCTGGGGATGTCACATGGCCTCGGCGCTGGGCCTTCGCCTACGACCCGGACCCCGCCAACTAGGGTCCCGCTCCTTTGAGGATCGGAGACTCGTTCCCGTCTTGGCTGTGGAGCGTCAAGCAAGGCTCCCTGCGAGGTGAGGATGAGCGGTCCGCTGCGAGTGAACGACGAAGTGGTGATACCGGAAGGCGAATTGCGTTGGCGATTCAGTCGCTCTTCCGGTCCCGGCGGTCAGTCGGTGAACACGGCCGACTCGCGGGTGGAACTGCGCTTCGACGTCGCTGTTTCCACGGCGCTTGACGAGACGCAGCGCGCTCGTGTCATGGAACGCCTTGCCGGTCGCCTGACCGACGGTGTCTTCTCCGTGACGTCATCCGAGCATCGTTCTCAGCTCCAGAACCGCCAGGCGGCGCTCGAGCGTTTGGGGGAAACGCTCGCGAAGGCGCTCGCGCCACCCCCGCCTCCGCGCCGTCCGACGAGGATCAAGAAGGCGGCGATCGAACGGCGCTTGACGGACAAACGCAGACGCGCCGAGACGAAACGACTGCGACGCCCCGACGACGCGTGACGACTAGCTAGCTGGCTCCGACGAGCTTCTTGGCAAGGGCTACGGCCTCGATGGCGTCTTCCGCGTATCCATCGGCGCCGATCTGGTCGGCCCATTCCTGGGTCACGGGAGCTCCTCCGACCAGTACGAGAACCTCGTCGCGCAGACCTGCCTCCTTGAGGGCCTCGATGGTCTTCTGTTGGGCCGGGGTGGTGGTCGTGAGCAGGGCTGATAGCAGCAGCAACTGCGGCTTCACCTCGGTGACCTTCTCGACGAATGTTGCGGGCGACACGTCGTTGCCCAAGTTGGTCACCTCGAAGCCGGCGGCTGAGAGCATGGAACTGACGATGGTCAAGCCGATCTCGTGCAGGTCCCCTTCAACAGTACCGGCGAGTGCGACGCCGATCGTCTGACGGCCCTCGGTGGAAGCATCGAAAGCTGGCTGGAGCACCGCGACGGCCGTCTGCATGGCCAGGGCGCCTTGGACAAGCTCCGGCAGGAAGAACTCTCCGCAGCCGAACTTGGTGCCGACTTCCTCGATGCCCTTGACGAGACCCTTGTCGAGGATCTCGGTGGGTGACAGACCCATATCGAGACCCTTCTGCGCCAACTCGGCAGCGACGTCGTCCTCGCCGTCGATCACGGCCTGTGTCAACTGCGCGAAAAGCTCCTCGCTCATCCTCTTCTCCCTTCGTCCGCGATGCGCGCGACCGTCGTAGGGTAAACCCTACCCCACATGAATCGAGAGCAAAATACTCCTCTTGGGCGTCTGCTAGCGTGGGCGTGACCTGAGCCGATGCGGAGGGAACAGTGGCACGAGCGAGGATCCACTACCTGAGCGACAACGAGAAGGAGTTCATCCACGAGAAGGTTCTGGAGGTGCTCGCCGACGTGGGCATCGCCTACAACACTCCGGAAGCGATCGACCTCCTGGAAGCTGCCGGCGCGTTGGTGGATCGCGAGAATCTGACCGCCAAGTTGACGTGGGACATCATCGAGCCGGCGCTCAAGACCGTCCCCAAGCAGGTTCTGCTCGCGGGTCGTGTTCCCGAAGTCGATGTGGTTCTCGGCGGAGATAGCTGGATCTGCACGAGCGACGGCATGACCACGAAGGTTCTCGATGACCTGACCGGAGAACTTCGCACCGGCACTGTTGAGGACCTGGCGCGTTTCACCCGGCTGACCGATGCCATGCCTGAGATCGACACCCTCTGGCCTTCCCCGGAGACCGGCGACGTCGACCCTCACAATGTTCCTCTGGTGATGCAGGCGACGATGGTCCGAAACAGCGTGAAGCACGTGCAAGACGAGATCCGAGCCCCGGAGATGGTGGATCCCATCCTCGAGATGTACGAGGTGGCCGCCGGGGCCAAGCTCACCGAACGTCACTACTTCTCGGTGACGAATTGCACGATCGCACCGCTGCAGCACGACAGGGAGATGACGGAGGCCGGGTTGCTCATGTGCAAGCGCGGCGTGCCGATATTCGTTCTACCGATGCCCCTCGTCGGCACAACGGGACCGGGCACCGTGCTCTCGAACTGCATCGTGCAGCTCGCCGAACTGCTCTCGGGCATCGTGCTGTATCAACTCGCGAACCCCGGCTGCGACACCATCGCCGGTGTCGGCGCCGGTCTGACCGACATGCGCCGGGGCGGCTACGTCGCAGCCAGCCCGGAGATCGGCATCACCAACATGATCTGCGTGGAGATGGCGAAGTTCTACGGCCTGCTTGTGCAGGCGACCGGGATGTCCTCCGACGCGAAGGCCGCTAATTTCCAGGCCGGGTCCGAGGGGGGCATGACCGCACTGGTTGCCGCGCTGATCGGGTCCGATTCGCTGATCGCGGCGGGCGGGCTTGACGGCATCCAGATATCCAGCCTCGCCAAAACCGTGCTCGACTGCGATCAGATCGGCGCGCTGCGGCGCTATATGCGCGAAGACCCGATCGACGAAGAGCACGCGCTGATGGACGACATCAAGGCGATCGGCATGGGCGGCCACTACCTCGGTCGCAAGAGCACCCGAGCCTTCGCACGAACCGAGATCTGGCAACCCGAGGTCTTCCAACGCGGGTCCTTCAGCAACTACGTCGATCAGCCGATCGTGAAGCAGGCGGTCGAGAAGGCCGAGCAGATCCTCGCCACCTATGAGCCGGCGCCGCTGCCGGCCGGCGCCGAGGAACGCATCCAGGAAGTTCTCAACGAATGGGCTGCGAGCGAAGTTGTGGCATAGGAGATGGGTAACAGCATAGGGTTCGGTGTTCGCAGGAGTAGGCCGTTCAAGGACAGGCTGCATCGGTCGTGTCCAGGGTTCAGGAGGATCCGAGCCCAGGGGGTTAGAGAGATGTCGAAACGTTCACCGATAGCCGCATTCGTCGTCGCAGCTCTGCTGGTGGGGATCGTGGGAACCGCCTCCGCGCAGGAGTCCGCCGCCCCGAGTCCATCGCTCACGGGAGGCACATCGTCGGATTCCGGCAAGATCACGTTTACCCTTGGGATGCTTGAAGACCTGCATTCCGCCAACCCTTTTGCGGCTCTCCAGAACAGTGACTACGAGTCGTTCCTGCTGGGATACGACCTGCTCTACGGCTTCGGGGTCGAGGATCTTTCGCCGGTCTCAGGGATCGGAGTGTGGCCACCCACCCACAGTGCGGACGGCAAGACCTGGACGATCAAGATCAAGTCAGGACTGAAGTGGTCGGATGGGAAGCCCCTTACCGCCAAGGACGTCGCGTTCACCTACAACTTCATCAACGAGAACAACATCGGCACCTACAGCAGCGAGTTGGGCAAGCCCATAGCCAAGGATGCCTTCGAGGCTCCCGACGACACCACGCTTGTTTGGCACATGGAGACGCCCTCGATGGCGCCGGAGGCGCCCCCTTGGATCCCGATCGTCCCCCAGCACATCTGGGGCAAGTTCGTCGGTCAGGACAACAAGACGGTGAAGGAGTTTGACAACATCCCCGCGGTCGGGACCGGTCCCTTCACGCTGACGGAATGGAGACCTGGCCAGGGGACGACTTTCGAGCGCAACCCCTACTACTGGGGGACGAAGCCGACCATAGATCAGGTGGTCTTCCGCGTCTACGACAACCCTGAGGCGCTCAAGCTCGCGCTCACCAACGGGGAGATCGACGCGGCGGAAGGCGTTCCCCCCGTCATCTTCCAGTCACTGCAGAACCAGCCCGATATCACCACCAATGTCGCGACGGCCATCACGTGGGACGATCTGGCCTTCAACTTCGTGGGCAGCGCAGACCCTTCGCTCCAGAGCGAGAAGGTTCGGAAGGCCCTGGCGTACTCGATCGATCGCCAGGCGCTCGTTGATCGGGTCTTACTCGGCTACGGAACGGTGGGGGATTCGCCGGTCGCCCCGTCGCTCAAGCGCTGGTACCGTCAGCCGCAACCGCTGACCGACTTCGACCCGGAGACCGCCAAGGAACTCCTGGGTGAAGCGGGGTACAAGGACGTCGATGGAGACGGCCTCCGGGAAACCCCGAGGGGTGACCCCTGGAGCCTCGAGATCCTCGCCGTCACGGACTGGACCACCTCTGTACCCGAGGCCAAGCTGATCCAGGGTTGGTTCCAGGATATCGGCATCGACACGACGCTCAAGGCGGTGGCCACTGAAAGGCTCATGGACATCTGGGGGGCTCAGGACTTCGATATGTATGTGTGGGGTTGGACGGGCAACGCGGATCCGAACTTCATCCTGGATGTCTTCACCAGCGCCCAATGTGAGTGGTGGAGCGATGGCTGCTACAGCGACCCGACCTACGACAAGCTGGTCGAGGCGCAAGCGATCGAGATCGACGTAGCCAAACGCCAGGAGATAGTCGACGAGGCACAGCAGTACTTCTACGAGCAGAACCCCGCCGTAGTGCTCCTGTACATGAACGATCTGCAGGCCTACCGCAGCGACCGGTTCACCGGATACGTGAAGCAGCCGACCGACGGGGGCGCCGTCTTCTACGCCTGGAGTCCGGTGTCGTATCTCAGCATCAAACCGGTTTCCGCAGCCGACGGCGCAACCGCATCGGACGCGGGTGGCGGTGGAGTGCCGTCTTGGGTGTGGATAGGCCTTGGGACAGTGATACTCGCCGTGATCGCAGGAGCCGTCGCCCGGCGCAAGCGCTCCGGAGATACCGAGTAGCGGACCGAGACGAGCGCCGCGCAGCTAGAGGCTTAGACGGGAGAAGATGTGCCGATACTGGAGGGTTCGCAAGCGTCGATACACTACGAACAGGTCGGCGAAGGACCAGACATCGTCTGGGTGTCGGGGGCCGGCGGCACGGCAGACTCCTGGGACTACTACCAGATCCCGTTCTTCAAGGACGACTTCCGCAACACGACGTACGACTGCCGTGGCGTCGGCACGACCACGTGCGACAGGCCGACGCCTTGGCCGATCGAGGGATTCGCTGTCGACGTCGCCGACCTGATCCGGGCGGTCTGCGAGCCTCCGGTTGCCCTGGTCGGGCTCTCCTTCGGTGCCGGCATCGTCCAACAGGTCGCCATCGACTATCCGGAACTGTTGACCGTCGCTGTCCCGATGGGAACCGGGGCGAAGAGCGTCGGCTGGACCTGGGACTACCAGATGGCCGAGATCGAGTGGCGCCGAGCTGGCAACCGACTGGACGGCGAGATGGCCTTCATCCACTACATGGCTATGTTCTATCCGGCCAGGGTTCTCGGCGATCGCGTGCTGTACGCGAAGTTGCGCGAGGAGACCCTTCCCTTCTACATGGAGGGCGGCGAGGAGGACTCGCTCATTGCCCAGTGGGAGCCGTGTGTGCTCTTCGACCAGACCGAGGCGCTGCCCATGTGCAGGGTCCCGATGCATGTCATCGCGTTCGACCAGGACGTGCAGGCGGTCCCCCAGGACGGCGAGGAGGTCGCCGATCTCGCGCCGCTCGGCGAGCTTCACCTGTTCGAGGGGATGGGCCATTGCTCGATCTACGGGCACACACACGACATCCTCAACCCGTTCATCAAGGGCATCGTCGAGCGCTACGTGTAGGAGGCCAGGCCCCCGCAGCTCTAGGCTTTGATGCGCTCCCTCTTGGGGTCGTAGAGAGGCGTCAGGGAAACCGTCACTGGGTAGCGCTTGCCGACGATGTCGAGTTCCCAGGTGCCGCTGTCGATGAACTCGTCGGTGATGTTCTCTTCGAGGTCGATGCTGGCCAAGCCGACGCCGCCGCCGAGTGTATGACCGTAGGCGCCGTTGTTGTTCTCGCCGACGCGCACTCCATCACGGTAGAGCTGCTCGTGGCCGTACAGGAGAGGTTCCGGGTCATTGACAAACACCTGCACCAGGCGCGACGTGAGCACTCCCGTGTCGCGCTGAGCCACCATCGCGTCCTTGCCGATGAAGTCCGGCTTGTCCCAGGCGATAGCCCAACCCAGACCGGCCTCCAGGAGCGTGTCCGAGTTGTCGATGTCGAGCCCGTAGTCGCGGTAGGCCTTCTCCAGGCGCAGCGAGTTGAGCGCACCGAGGCCGGCGTGTCTTAGGCCGAGGTCCGCACCGGCTTCCACAAGCTTGTCGTAGACGGTCAGTGAGTAGTCGGTCGGGATGTGGAGTTCCCAGCCAAGTTCGCCCAGATATGTGACCCGGACCGCCAGCGCGACCCCGTGATGCGCATCGATCTCCTGTGCGCTCATGTAGGGGAACGCGTCGTTGGACAGATCCGCAGTCGTGAGCCTCGAAAGGAGTTCCCGGGACTTGGGGCCTTGGATGGTGAGCAGCGTTCGGGCGCTCGTCATGTCGGTGACCATGACGAACTCACCGTCTGCCTTGTACCGCTCCAGCCATGAAACCATCCGTCGATGGATGATGTCGGCGCCGACCACGACGAACTTGTCGTGATCAACCCGGGTCACCGTTAGGTCCGTCCAGATGCTGCCGTTCGGCGTGCACCAATGCGTGTAGACGATCTTCCCGATCGGAACGTCGATCTGGCCCGCGCTCACACGGTTGAGCAGCGCCAT
>Ga0315281_10000545_pt1 | contig 52493 bp, 51 predicted proteins | sample YL17G07_0_MG_FD_204540 | JGI IMG/M metagenome (GOLD analysis project Ga0315281, IMG submission 204540) | Sediment microbial communities from Yellowstone Lake, YNP, Wyoming, USA - YL17G07_0 | ecosystem: Environmental > Aquatic > Freshwater > Lake > Sediment | place: USA: Wyoming | collected...
TTTGTGCCGTTTATCGGGGATATTTTAATCGAGGTTAGAGAAACTGCCAATACAGCACGAAGCTGTATCAGTATCGTTATTCCTCAATCTCTATTTTCCCAACAAACAATTAAAATTCATCTTAAAATAAATGCTCTGGCAGCCGCAGGTAGTGGTCCCCAAATTGAACCTGGTACTCAAGAAATCACCTCCACCGTGACGCTATATTTTGAAAAGAAGTAGCCTCATAAGATCTCACCTTACGAGGCTAATCAGTCTTGCACAGCGAAAATCTCTCCTTATTTATTGGCCTTCTCTGTAATATTGACTTCTTATCGACATAAATCCATACTATGGGTATGGCAAAACATCGGCAAAAAGTAAAATACAATATTGTCAGATCTTTATTTGATCTTCGTTTATTATCACTTTTCCTAATCTCCCTTTTGACTATTGGTATTTTTATAACCACCAGTTTTATCAAAAGCGGTAAAAACACCGATTCATCTGCCAAAGCTTTTATTGGTCAATGCAATTGTCCACCGGGTAAATGTTATTCTGACTGTTCAAGGGGAACAGGATTAGGGAGTTGTGGAGAGGATTTAGCAGGATACGGTCCTAACCCTGAAGCCTTAGGTAATTACTGCTATAATGAAGCGGAATGTTGTCATCATAACGCAATGACCTGTTGTTGGGCAGAGAGGAAATATTGTTTGCCGTCAACTTGCGGTAGTGGTGGTAATAGATGCGGAGCCGCTTGGGTTGAGGAATGGCCTTTTGGTTGTGTGAATGCGCCTCCTCTAGATGGTGTGCCGCCGATGAATCCTAATCAGCCAACCAATCCTTCTCCAACCAATCCTCCCGCGACAAATCCTCCTCCCACCAATCCGCCTCCACCAACTAATCCTCCTCCTATTCCTTCTGATACTCCGGGTGTTTCGTATCCTTCTAATACACCTAATCCTTCTTATCCTACCGATACACCGGTTCCTATTTTCCCCACAAGTTCTTCTTATGCTACGCCTACAACCTACAATCCGCCACCCGGAGGACAACCTACAACCTACAATCCGCCACCCGGCGGACAACCTACACTTATTCCTTCTCCAACTGTCAAACCAATGATTAAAACAATCCTTAGCGATGTTGGAAATTTTCTGCAAAAAACAAAAGAATCATTTCTGAAGTTCTTCTCTGTTATGCTGCCTTAATAAACAAAAACTCACCTCTTTTGAAACTTTTGGGGTGGAAGAGGGCAAAACTTCCTGTCAATTTTTTTCCCTGTAATATAAATTTATATTCATTTTCAGTTCTTTCTTCCAAAGTATATGTTCCTTTGTCCCAAATCGTAACCTTTCCTGCTCCATATTCTCCCTCGGGAATCGTCCCTTCAAAATCTATATAAGAAATGTTATGGTCATCTACAGCTACAGCCAGCCTTTTTTCACCCAGACTCCTTGGCGGACCCTTCGGCACCGCCCAACTTTTTAAAACCATTTTTCCACCATTAATATTTTCACTTATCTCCAGCCTGAAGTCGAAGTGGAGTCTTGTTGCATGGTGTTCGTGGACAACAAAACGGTTGTATTTTTTGTCCATAGGCAATATGATTTTATCACAGAATTTTCCATGTTTAAAAAATTGAAAATTTAGATTTCATTTAAAATTAAAAATTGAAAATTTTAAATTATGAGAATTATTGCTCATTTGGACATGGATGCTTTTTTTGCCGCTATTGAGGAAAGAAATAATCCTCAGTTTGCGGGTTTGGGAATTGTTGTTGGTGCCGACCCTAAAAACGGCATCGGCCGCGGCGTTGTCTCTACAGCCAATTATCAGGCAAGAAAATACGGTATCCACTCGGCTATGCCTATATCTCAAGCTTTTCGACTGGCTCAAGCCGCATTAAAAAGGGGCAACCCGGAAACAATTTTTCTTCCGGTGAACGGAGCATATTACAGCAGAGTTTCCCAAAAGATTATGGAGATAATCCAAAGGTATGTTCCGCTGGTTGAGCAAACAAGTATAGACGAAGCTTATCTGGATTTGACGTTTTGTGCAGATGAGCGGGAAAAACACAATGTCATCCTGGTAAGCGAGGAACGAGCGCATCCAGGATCTCTTTGGGATTCTGGACAAGCCAGAATGACTATAACTGCCGATTATAATAAAGCCATAGACCTCATCAATAAAATCAAAGCGGAGATCGCATCCCAGGAAAAGCTTACGGCTACTGTTGGTTTAGGTTCCAGCAAACTCATTGCGAAAATGGCGTCAGCGAAAAACAAACCCGACGGATTGACGGTCGTCATACCCGCTGAAGTGGAAAAATTTCTTGATCCGCTCCCAATTGGAGATATTCCGGGAATTGGACCCAAAACCGAGGAATTTTTTCACCAGAAGAAAATTTTTAAAGTAGCAGATCTGAAAAAGATTAGCCGCGAACAATTGATAAGTTGGCTGGGTAAATGGGGAGCGGATTTGTATCAAAAAGCAAAAGGAATTGACGATTCTGCAGTTGAAACGGAGAGAGAGGCAAAATCGATAAGCGAACAGGAGACTTTTGAAGAGGATACTTTAAGTGGGAGCTTTTTGATTGAGAAATTGAATAAAATGGTTGAACGTGTTTTGGAGCGGATGAGAAATGAGGATATAAAAGGTTTTAAGACGGTGACAGTCACAGTGCGCTTTTTTGATTTTCAGACCATCAGTCGTTCTCATACTCTTGGGGAATTTACTGATAAATTATCAATTTTGAAGATGGAAGCGTTAAAATTATTTCTTCCTTTTCTTGACCGGCGAGAAAATCCAAAATTAAAACCAATAAGACTTATTGGCGTGGGTGTAGAGAATTTAAAAAGGATAGAGGAGGAGAGTATCCAGAAAAGATGAGTTTCCAATAATATATAATTTAACTAATACTTGATTCTTTATTCTTAATACTTGATACTATAATTAACAATGGCCAAGTTTGTTCCCGATATCAAAACTCAAAGATGGATTGTGATTGCACCAGTCAGGACCGATCGGCCTGATGATCATAATGGAGTAGACAAATCACGCGCCTGCGTTTTCTGCACGGGAAATGAGAAGATGACTCCTCCAGAGATTTTAAGAATTGGGAAAGGGGAGAGAGATAAGCCGGGATGGAAGATAAGGGTAGTGCCAAATAAATATCCGATTACGGACATACATGAGGTGATAGTTCATTCACCTTCTCATAAAAAAGATATTGAAGATTTTGATCATAATCATGTAATACTACTTCTGACAGTTTATCGTTCTCGTTTTCAATTTCATACCACCGGGGGACAGGTGATGATTTTTTGCAATCACGGCGAACATGCAGGAGCATCTCTAGCACATCCTCATTCCCAGCTAGTAGTTATTCCTCGCCAGATAAACCTGGATGCACTCGTACGTGAGCCGGTGATGAATGTTGTGGATGATAATAATTTCTTTGTCACCTACTGTCCTGATTTTTCCCAATGGCCATATGAAGTTTGGATTGCACCCCAAAAAGAAAATTCTACTTTTGCCGATGTCACTGATGAAGAAATAAAAGATTTAGCCACAATTTTGCAGCGGGCTCTTAAAAGATTAAAAGCAAAGTATGAAGATCCGGAAACGAAAAAAATTCATGGGGTGGCTCCTTTTGCCTATAATTTCTATATCCATCATGCCAAAAATTGGTTTATCCGTATCATTCCCCGGATGGTTCACCGGGCCGGATTTGAGTTGGGAACAGGGCTTTCCGTCAATGTCGTTGACCCCACCGAAGCAGCGAAAGAGTTAAAGGAAATAAAGATTTAGACCGTTGCGCTTTTTGACTGCAGTCCCAGAAGCCACAGGATTGCTTCTTTTTTATACCTTCTGTCTCCCCGGGAATTGATTCTAATTGCAGGCAGTTTCCCCCTTTTGCCCCACCTTTTGATGGTGAGGGGAGAGACGCGGAGAATTTTGGCAACTTCTCGGACAGTAAGAAGATCCGGCCATTCATCACCTAGAGACATAGATACCTCCTTAAAAAATTTTTAGAGGCAGGAATTTACTATCAATTAGTTACATACTGTAACATAACTATTTTTAAGTTGTCAATAGGCATCAAAGAAGTGCAATGGGTTTGAGATGGAGTGATGCATTCTACATCGTTATCACTTCAACTCCACCGTCGCGCCAGCTGCCGTTAACTTAGCTTTGGCTTCCTCAGCAGTCTTCTTATTTACACCGGTTAAGACTTCTTTTGGAGCGGATTCTACCAGCGCTTTTGCCTCCTGCAGGCCCAAAGTTGGAACGAGTTCTCGTACCGCCTTAATCACACTGATTTTGTTGCTTCCCGCGTTTTTCAAAACTACATTAAATGTTGTCTGTTCAGATGCTCCCTCGCTGCCTTCCGGCGATCCGCCGGTGGTTGTAGTAGCAGGCGCTGCCACAGCAGCAGGGGCTGCAGAAACATGAAATTTTTCCTCCAGTGCTTTGACTAAATCGGAAAGCTCCAGTACTGACATTTCCTCAACCGCTTTTAAAATATCATCTTTGGTAAGTTTCGCCATATATATCACCCCCTTCTAGAAACTGTTTCCGACTTTATCGGAATTACAGTTTCTTGAACCCGCCGCTAAAGCGCTCTTTGAGGCGTGTATGAACAATACTGAAAAGCCTCAAAGTAAGCTTAGGCGGGCTTTACATTTGATTTATTATTTTTAACGTTATTTAAAACGACAACCAGTCTTTTCAGATTCCAATTGAGCGCATAGTGTAATCCATAAAGAGGAGATTGTAGTCTCATTGCCAGGGTTGCCAGAAGTATTTCTCTGGTTGGTAAACTAGCCAATTTTATGAAGTCACTATCAGTTGCCAATTTACCGGCAAAAAGCCCGATTTTAATTTTAGGCAGTTCCCTGGTTTTGATAAATTTAGCCAATTCCTTGATGGCTGCAATTTCATCTCCATAGGCAAAAAATGTTGCCGTAGGATTTTTTAAATTTTTTTCGATTAAAATAATTTGTTCTTTGTTATCTGTTATTTGTTGTTTGTTAAATGCTATTTTCATCAGTGTATTCTTTGCCACTACAAATTCCGCCTGGACTTTCTTGAGCGTTTTTTTGAGTGATTCCAACTGCTGATGAGTAAGACCTCTGTAGTCGGTGAGAAAGAGAGACTTGCTTTTTGCCAACTTTTCTTGAAGCTCTGCTACAATTTCCGCTTTCTTGGGATTGATTTTTGTTTTTTTAGTTTGTTTGTCCATAAAAAATGCCTCGATCTATCGAGGCAACTAAACGCTAATATTCTCCTCGGTAGGTCTTACTTTTTGCCTACTGTCTTTGGATTTTCTATTTATACCACATCAGGATGAGAGACGCAACCACTATTTTTATCAGAGTCTGGAGCGGATATCAAGAGCCAGGTTTGGTGAAAGAGGAGAAAGGATACTCACAATTGCTCCCCGGAGAATTCTTTTATATGGAGAATCTTGTGCCAAATTATCCGGAAGATTGTCTCTTAGCATTTGAAAACTGAAAAGAAAAAGAACCAGAGAGACAAATATTATTATTTTGAGAATAGAATCAACACCTTTTCGAAGGACAGTCTCAATTCCAATTGTTCTTTCATTTTCAAAAATTCCCGACATTGTGATCATACAAGTGGGGGATTATAGCATATATATCAAAATAATACAAAATATAGATATAGATATAAGAGGATATCAATTATTTCCTATTATCCCCACTAAAAATCCCCCTCGGAAATGCAAATATTTCCTCGGGGGAATTTAGCTGTTGCTTAGGCGTCTTTTTGTAGTATTGATTTGAAGAAGCAAAGAATTGCCTTACTTCCTCAATAAAACTACAAAAAGACGCGCAATAAAGCAAACACCGAAAGGATAAACCCTTCCAAACTCTACCTTACGATAGAAATTTGTCCCTTAAAGGGAAGTGCGGCACATCCTTTTGTGTTTGGGGACTGACCCCTCCATCTTGAAGGATCAGTCCCTCATCTGTGCAGCCGTCATGACTGCTTACTCAAATGCAGTCACGGGGTCTCCGTACGCCATGAAACATGGATCCTCCAACTCGATGGGTCAGACTCTTCCGGTCTGATGAATGATGTGGATGTTTGAGTCCGGCCCATCTTTCCAAACGGAAAGATAATTTCTGGGAAGACCTGGAAATTTCCAGGTCTTCTTTCGTACTCAACAATCTGCTTGTCTTCGACGCTGGACTAGCAGATTGCGGTCTCCACACTCAACGACAAGCCAGAGTTGTCCGCGATCATCGGGCGACGACCCAAACTCACCACCGGGGTGCCGCGACGATGGCCCAAAATGGGCCGGTGGAAAGCGCGAGGGAGACAGAAACGGCTGGTTTTCTTCGTGGAAGTTGAAGTTGCCATGGCGATCAACGCTACCAACGCCACGATAGCCAGCCAGAGTGACCAGAACTTTTTCATGGTAACCCTCCTTTGGTTACACAGTACACCACGAACCGATAGGCTGCGATGAGAAATTTAGTTGTCTTTAGTTACACCTCCTTTAGAGTTTTTTCATTTTCTCCGAAAACGAAGAAATTACAATTGAGAATTGAAAAACTCTGAATCAATAAACGGTAAAAAAAGGGAGGGGTGTGATGTTTGCTACGATGATGAGCAAAAGAAACTAAATAGATAATTCCCTATGTTCATCACCGTAGCCGAACGATAATCCTTCGACAAGCTCAGGATAACTCTCCCTAATCCTTCGATTTTCTCAGGAAGGGAGAGTAAAGATGTGCAAGATTATTAAAGAGCAACAGGAAAAATAAAAAAAGCCCCCCTCCGGTTTTAACGGCAAAAGGCTTTCTGTACGGTTTTCGCGCTAACGCGAAACATACACTTTCTTTGTAGCACTGCGGCAATCTCTTGTCAATAGCTTTTTCTACTGCGGAATTCCAGTCTCTTTATATTTTTACTTTTATCCCGGGGGACATCGTGGACTTCAGGGTGATGCTTTTGATTTTTGTCTCTCCGATGGATTTGACCAGTGCTTTGAAATTATCTTCTAACTGGCTATCTTTAAATGACATCTTGCCGATTATCTGATGAATGATAGGGAAGTCCGATTCCGTTTTCCAGTTAATCTCTCCACATTGCCATTCTCTCGATAAAAATATCAAAACTTAGCCTTATTATTAGTCGATTATTATAAGTCCGCCGACTATCTTGTTGAAAATTTTGTTACTAACTGTTATATTACGCCCATCCGACGGACATTTTTTAATTATGGCTTCACCATTTGAAACAAATCGAAGGGGACCATCCGCAGAAACTGCTTTTCAGCCTGAACACGGGTATGCCCGGTTGTCAGAGATTTTTGAGACCGCCGCTGAATGGGTTGATAGGACAATCGGAGTACAGGAATTTCCGGACCAAAACTTAAGAGTCCGGTTCTACCGTTTGGGAGAGCGGGGTGAAGATACGCTAGCTGGTTCGATTTTAAACAGGAACGTTTTTGAGAAGAGGTTACCAATCACACGAATTAGATATTTCAACACTAACGGCAGAATTGATAGAAACGAAAGAGGCATAGCCTACGCAGATTTCTCAGTATATTCCCGTGGATGGATCAGGGCAAAACTATCCACCAATGACCAATGGTATAAGCCGGAACCGCCGGATGCAAATATTCTTCAGGATACATTTTTCTACATGTACCGCCTGCTTGGATCAGAAGGAACTTTCATCGTCCTTGAAGTTCAGCGTGACAAAGGGAAATGGGAAAAAATCGGTGAATCAACTGATTTCTATGATTTACTACAAACAAGGGAAAAAGAAAGTATGCCTCAAGCTGAAGAGCTGAAAAAGGCGATACTGGGAATACAAGCCTTTGGAAAGACGGTTTTTGATCAGGCACAAAGAAAAGGACGAATGCCGGGAGCAAGTTCCAGTCTGGTCCGCTTCCGGGACGAAGTATCAAATTCATGGGCTGAAATAAACGTTCTGGTACCGCTTAGGGGTCCAAATCCTCTTTTTTTCCCGCTTTCTTACGCTGACTCAGACTTGTACCATTCAAAGAGTATAAGCAGAATAAGATATGACGTGTCGGATGGAACTATTATTACTGAGAGAAGGGGTAGAAATGAAGGGGTGGGTAATGTGGCAACAGAATTAGATCCGGAAATATTGAAAAAAATGTGGAAAATGATGAGGAAAAAAGATTTGTCTGTAAGAGTCTTGACAAGAAGCGGAAAACTGGAAGACTGGGACTATTTGGATTTATCTGATTATAAAGATGAATGGTGTGGGAAATTGTCCCCGCGCGAAATAGGCGATAAATATGAGCCGTTGGCAAACCAAATACTTCTCCCGCCTCCTTCAAGAAGAACCGTAGAAGTTTTTAGATCGCGCGGATTGCATATTGATATTTCGTAATAAATAGCAGTTTATCCGTTATAAATCAATCTCGGCATTGATTTTATTTGGGGCTTTGGGATAGGATAAATGATTTAAGAGAATTTGATTTTAATCCCCGGGCTCATGGTGGACTTCAGGGTGATGCTTTTGATTTTTGTCTCTCCGATGGATTTGACCAGTGCTTTGAAATTATCTTCTAACTGGCTATCTTTAAATGACATCTTGCCGATTATCTGATGAATGATAGGGAAGTCCGATTCCGTTTTCCAGGAAATTTCCCCTTTGGAAAGTTTTTCAGCCACTTTTTCGGGAGTTATAGAGATGGTACCTGCTTTCGGGTTGGGCATCAGTCCCTTTGGACCCAAGAATTTAGCCACTTTAGCCAGCTTTGACATTACTTGTGGGTGTGCCACCAGCGCATCAAAATCGATTTTACCTTTCTCCACCTCTGCCACCAGCTTGTCGATATTATCGGTGTTGGCAATTGTCACTTTTATCTTTTTCCCCGTTCCGTGCGGAAGCATAATAGATCCCCGTAGTCCTTTCTCAATTGTATTGATATGGAGTTCAACTGTTCCATCAAACTTGGTCAGTGTTATCTGCCGAAGGAGGGCAATTGCCTCTTTTATCGGATAGAGTTTGCCCTGGTCGATTTTTAAAAGTACCTCTTTGTATCTTTTGGAGCGGATACGGACCTTTTTTTTCTTTTTTGCTTTTTCTTCTTTTACCTCAACTTTGATTCCCTCGACTCCTCTGGGGACAAATCCCTCTTCCTGGTCCTTTTCTACTTCTTCTGTCAATTTGGCTAGTTTTTCTATTTCTTCTTCACTTTGTACCCCGACTGCCTTTATTCTTTGTCCACCTTTCATGCCGCTGATATGGACTTTTTTGGCGATTTCGCGCTTTTTCTTTTCCTCGCGTTGAACCTTCTGCTTTTCACGCAGCTTTTCTTCATCTTCGCTTCCCAGTGTGGCAACTTTTATTTTCCCCATATTATTCTACTTTCACTCCCATACTTCTTGCCGTTCCGGCAACAACTTTCACGGCAGATTCGATAGTATCGCAGTTTAAATCCGCCATTTTTTCGCTGGCTATCTCTTCTACCTGTTTTTTTGTCAGTGTTCCTGCTTGCTCCAACCCGGCTTTTCCTGAACCTTTCTCAAGCTTGAGCTTTTTCTTGATCATTTCGGCAACCGGTGGAAGTTTGGTGATAAAGGAAAAAGTTCTATCAACGAAAACTGTGATTACCGCCGGAATGATTTGTCCCTTCATTTTAGCCGTTTTTTCATTGTAAGCGCGGACAAAATCCATGATGGGAAGGCCATGCTGGCCAAGAGCAGGGCCTACCGGCGGAGCCGGTGTTGCTTCTCCCGCCGGAAGATTGAGCTTGATGATGGTTTTTACTTTTTTTGCTGGCATTGTATTTAATTAAAAATTAAAAGTGAAAAATTATTTGAGGGGAATGGGAAAACAGAAAAGAAAATGCTTCTGTAATCGGCATCCCAACCAGTCAAACTGGTCAGAGAAGTTAGACTTCTCGCCTCCCTATCCCGGTTTAGTCGGGACAGGTCTTAATATATTATCACAATAATTTTCAAAAAAAAAGAGGCATTTAACAATACTGTTAAACTTGAGGAAGAGGGGAGGGCATAAAATAGACTGTTCTATAAGGTCGACTCTCTGGAGTGAGGGGTTTGCCGCTCTCTAATACTGCTATTTCCACAAAAATACTCTCAGGACACTTGGTTTGAGCATGAGCACCAGTTGCATCTTTGGCGGAGTTCTCCATTGCAGCATATATAGCAGTCTCGCTAGGGTAGAGAAAAGGATTACTATCTTTTATCATTTTCCACTGGCCCCAATAATGGATTCTTGCTCCACAAATAGCAATGGTATGAATTGTTACCATACGTTTGAGTAATTCTGGCGGAACTTCGGGATGGCTAAAAGTGGAAATGTTTTCTTTTGAGAGAGTCATATACTTTGAGGGGGCTAGTATAGCTATTTAGAGAGGGGAAAGCAACTTTCGCAGCCAATAAATTATAGGCTGTGCATATTTTATCCACATATTGTCCTATAGTTGTTATTGGAAAATTAAATATAGGATATTCTTAAAACAACTATCTATTTCATGTGCTATAGCATAGCATTTAAGCAGTTGTTTTGAGGAGGAAATTTTTTATCGCTTCTGCCACTTCTTTTGGCTTTTCCCAGGGAACGACGTGGCCGGCATTAGGGATGATGGAGAGAGTTAAATTCTTATTGCAGGGAAGAATTTGCCTGCGGATAAAATTATATGAGGTATATACATCCTTATTGCCAATTATTAATTGTGTCGGGAGACTGACTTGGCAAAGTACCTCCAATAAGCCGTAACCTGAAGCGGATATTCCCATTTCCACATAAGCTTGCCTTCTGACTTTCTTTTTACCGACCATACCATAGGAGTCGACGATATCTTTTCTGAATTTGTACATATTCAGGTATTTGGCTAAAAGATAAGCGACGGCTCTGGTTTCGACCAGTCTTTTCAGAGCGCGCTCGCTTAGAGAGGATTTTTGCACCGTTTTTAAAAATATATCGATTGCCGGCGGGATGATTCTGAACCTGCCGTCTTTGATAACTGGACCGTTTAGTATGGCGCGATGCATAAGCTTGGGATATCGAAGCGCCAGATCCGCTGTCACAAAACTGCCCATCGATACTCCTACTACTGCCTGGCATTTTGTAGGCAGCGTTTTTAAGAAAGAAGCGATATAGTCAGCACAGATAGGTATGGAATATTTAGGCAGATTACCGGAATCGCCAAATCCCGGCAAATCCACCAGAAAAAGCGTATAGTCATCTTGTAAGTATTCAACTATCGGGATCCATCCTTCCCAATTATTGGTCCAGCCGTGGATAAAAAGAATAATGGGGCCGTGTCCGACTTTGGCATAATTTATTTTGATCCCCTTTACCTTCTTTTGGTAAGAAAAATATTCGTGTGCATGTGATTTATAGACAGGAAAAAGCAGTTTATAAAGTACCTGATAATACTCTTTCAATCTATTTCTCATAAGATTTTTATATTGTATAGTATTATGAGTGGATTGGGAAGAGAAAAATAGATTACAGTTTGGCTACTTGTAGAAAGTCCAGCTCCACAGGCGTTTCCCGGCCGAAGATGGAGATTAACACTTTTACTTTACCCTTGTCTTCGTCTATTGCCTCAACGGTGCCCAGAAAGTCGGCAAATGGACCGTCGATGATTTTGACTGCCTCACCTTTGCTGTATTTGGTTTTGAATTTCGGCGCCTCGAGCCGCGAGAAACGCATAATAGCCTCAACTTCTTTATCAGAGATGGCGGTGGGTTTATTGCCCGCGCCGACAAAGGCCGTGACTCCGGGAGTAGTACGTACAGCCAGCCAGCTTTCATCATCGAGCGTCATGCGCACCAGGATATAACCTGGGAAGATTTTTTCTTTGGTTTCTATCTTTTTGCCATGTCGAACCAAGACAATATTGCGGGTGGGAACTATCACCTCAAAGATTTTCTTCCCTAGATTCATCGTCTCAATACGCTGCTTGAGGGCTTCAGCGGCTTTATTTTCGTGGCCGGAATAGGTGTGAACTACATACCATTGTCCGAGAGCTGGCGGATTGGTTGTTGGTTGTAGGTTGCTGGTTGTCGGTTCTTTAACCGATGTAGTTTCATCGGCCGCTGATTGTTGAACCACAGGTTTATCTATTTTTTGCTCTTTGCCTGTCCTGAGCTTTGTCGAAGGATTTTTTATTTTTTGTGTCATCTTTTCACCAGAATATCTGTAATTTTAGTAAAAAAATAATCAAGGCCGCCGATATAAATCCCGATTCCAACTGAAACAGCCAGAACAATAATGGTTAATTTCATTACCTCATTTTTGGTTGGCCAGATGACTTTGGAAAGCTCTGTCCTGACTTCTTTTATAAAAATGACAGGACCGCCTTTAAAATCTGGCATCATCGGTGTCGGGATTGCCATGAGAGAAAGTTTATCATATGCAATTTGACTTGTAAAGGAAAATTACTGTATGATCAGAGATACCTTAACAAATTATAATTAACGGGTCCTGCCGCGAAAGTTTCCTGACCGCTCGCTCCAAACTCGCTTTTGTGTTCGGCGCTCAAACAGAGTGGAGCTCGGGTCAGGATGACCTCTTTCGCGTCACCCGTATTTAAAATTAGGGTATAATTAAATAAAGATTTTATGAGAAATCATTCTACCAAAATCCACAAAGCAGTCATTCCCGCCGCAGGATTTGGCACGCGCTTTCTTCCCCAAACCAAAGCCATGCCCAAAGAAATGCTGCCGATTGTCGATAAACCAGTCATCCAATATGTAGTTGAAGAGATTGTAGCCTCCGGCATTACTGATATCGTCATGATCACCGGTTGGCACAAGAGAAGTATTGAGGATCATTTTGATTATCCTTTTGAACTGGAGAAGCGGCTTGAGGAAGCTGGCAAGGAGAAAGAACTCTCTGAAGTACGCCGGATTGCCGAGATGGCTAATTTTATTTATGTACGGCAAAAAGGACCCTATGGCAACGCCACTCCCGTTCTTTGTGCCAAAAATGTTGTCGGCAATGAGCCTTTTGCGGTACTTTGGGGAGACGAGTTTATCTATGCTCGGCCGCCCCGGCTCAAACAGATGATTGATGTCTTTGAGGAATATGGAAAGCCGGTTATTTCCGGAGTCCGAATAAAAGAAAAGTGCGACCTTTCCCGCTATGGTATCGCCAAAGTTAAACATGTTAAAGACAATGTCTATGAAGTTGAGGATATTGTGGAAAAACCCGATCCGAACCACGCTCCCTCCAATCTGGCAGCCCATGGAGCCTACATTTTGCCCCCTGAGATTTTTCCCATTATTGAAAATCTCAAGCCCGGCAGGGGAGGCGAGCTTTGGCTTCCTGATGCGATTGACCAGCTTTTAAAAATTGAGACAGTCTTGGTATGCGAGATCAAAAATGCCACCTATTATGATACCGGAAACAAGTTTGAGTATCTGAAGACTGTAATTGAATTTGCTCTGCGCCACGAAGAGCTAAACGGAGACCTCAAAGCCTACCTCAAAAGCCTCAAGTTGTAACAAAATCGAAAACTCAACCTGGAAAATTGACAGGAGAAGTATAATATATTTGTAATCCAAAATTTAAATATATCATATATATGGATGAAAGAAGATGGCTCGATTTATCAAATGTCCCACCTACAGGAATTGCAAAAAGCAAAGAAGAGTGGGCTGCTGAAGATAGATCAAAAGCACCTATGCCAAGGCAGAGATATAAACAGCCATCAGATTCTGGAACTGGAGAAGCTGTACGCGGCTTTAAAATTGTGCCGGCAATTGCAGAACGTGTAAGAAAAATAGGTGATGTAATTTTCCATGGTCTACATCATAATGGCCATGATCATTCTCCTCCATCATCAGCAGGACAATTAGCTGCTTCCATGCCTCGTGCCGCCTGATCGGATAATAGAACAAAATCGAGGTTTAACCCCGTACTTGTATACAAGAGATTGCTAGATTGATTCTATTCTATGGCGTCTAATCAAGAATATTTTCTTGATACAAGTGAGATTATTGAATATGTGAAAGTCAAAAAAACTTGACAAAAAGAGTAGATCCTAAAAACTTGCCACGCGATTACCAACGTTATAGATAAACTAAGCCTTATAAATATAGAGTTGACCACGCGTGCTATAATAAGAGAGAAAATGAGAGAAATTATAGGCTTGTGGGAGGGGCTTCAAAAATGGTTGTTTACTCGTAAGCGAGCCGGCGGAGAGGCGTCTAAACCACCAGTGCCAGCAGAATCTAAAATAAAACCAATAGAAAGGCACCAGCAGCCTGCAATGCAGATAGGACATCTGACGATCCCTCATTATGTACATTTTCCTGATCATATACCAAATCCTCCCCACCGAGGCAGTAAATCTGGGATACCAGGAGGAGCCATTCCGGTTTTTCCCACCACGGAACGAGTATCAAGATATCCGAAAGGAGATAAAGATGCAGAATTAAGGTGGTTGGATGAGCATCCTCTTAAAGACCAAATTCCTCCCAATCCCGAAGATCTCCAAAAAGATCTCCTAAAAGATTCCGGGAGTCAATAGGTCAAGGAGTAATCACCTCCCAGGTGTATATTTGTATTGTATAATTGATGCTTTAGTGATAGACTCCTGAGTCGTTATGACACTTCGTGAACGTCTCCCTTCTTCTATACAACAGCTATGGCAGCCAGACAGAAAGAAGACTACACCACCTCTTCCTCAACCCGAAATTATAAACGTCGAAACTCATCCACTCCGGTTCTATCCTGGATTTGATAAATTTGTTGAGAAATGGAATACGCATGCAACTGCTGATGCTCGTATGGGATTACAAAAAGAAAAAAGCTTAGCACAGTTTGAGTTGGATCAACACAAAATATCTCCGCAAATTTCGGTTTTGGAAGAAAGGTTAGTCAGACTTAGGGCTGTGGAAGAGCAAAGACGAACAGTGTTTATTGCGAGCAGAGATTTGGTTGAAGTTTCACGAGAAGAAAAGCATCTCCCCTTGAAAAGAGCAGTTAGAGGACGCCGGCGAACAGATGAAAAGTTAAAACGGGAAGAAGTACGAGAAAAAAAGGAGCGAGAGGTTAAAGAGAAACGATTAAATACCGCCATAGTCTCTCTTGTCGCTTTGGATGAACAATTTGCACTTAACTTAGACGAAGACGGAGTGGCATTTTATACAGTGGAAAGATTGAGAAATTATCCTAAAGCACGTGACTTACTATTATTGAAATGTTGCGCAAAACAAAGAATAAATGGATTTTGGCAAAAATTATTCCTTGATAGCGCCAACTATAGATTTTTTTCACTGTTGCGCTATTACGATACACCACAAAGTAAAAAAGAGTCCGAAGAAAATCTTAGAGCTAAGGCACATGAAGCAACAGCAAGACAATTACGAATGCTGGACAGCACACGTCTGACCTGACACACATTGTGACGCACAGGATTTGGGATTTATTTATCCATATGAAACCGGATTTTTCCTTTGAAAAAAAATATTGGAAAAAAGGCTATAGAATTATTATCGGAGTAGATGAAGTTGGTCGTGGGGCTTTTGCCGGGCCGGTAGTGGCGGGAGCGGCAGCATTAAGAATCCAGAATTTCCTCCAATTCACTAAAATCACGCACGTGCATAAATGTGATGAATTTGAAAAGAAAAAGTTAAATGAGTTAATTAAATATGTTTTGACATGCGGCATCAATGACTCCAAGAAACTATCTCCCAAAAAACGGGAGAAACTTATTCCTGAAATAAAGAAATACTTTTACTTCGGGATTGGGAGTTCAAGTGTTTCCGAGATTAATCGCTTAGGAATTGTGAAAGCGACACAGAGAGCGATGAGACGCGCGATCAAAGCTTTGATCGCGCGAAGCACCAAAAGCAAGGTACCAAATCCCAAACAAACGTCGTTTGTTCTGATTGATGCTTTTCATGTCAAGTATATACCAGGTGTCGGGCTTAAGCATCAGAAAGCTATAATTCATGGTGATGGGCGGTGTGTGTCAATTGCTGCTGCCTCAATTTTAGCCAAGGTATATAGAGATAAATTAATGGTTAAATTGTCAAATGGTTATAAGAGGTACCATTGGAGAGAGAATAAAGGATACGGAACAGCAAAACACAGGCAAGCAATTAAAAGATATGGAATAACGAGACTGCACAGAAAACAGTTTGTAAAGAGATGGATTAGTTGAGATGGGTAACAAAAATGCGTACATCTGTTGTGAAACTTTTTCCGAATTCATCCTCAAGAGTGATTTGATAGAAATAAGCAGTATTTTTTACTAAATCCGTCAGTAGGATTTGGTGAAAGGTAGTCGCAACGCCCGAAATGGTATAAGTCGTCATTTGGAGTGTCGATAATCCGTAGGAGATTTTGGATTTTACAGGCACTTTTGTTTGCAGAATGAAACTGACAGAAGTTGGTGAAATGGGAATTGTTTGAATGGAACTTATAATTTCGGCGGCCTTGATTCTTTCCTCTTTTGTCTCCTGCAAATGTGAAACAGTGACGAAAGTAGTCACAAAAAGAAGCAGTATAAAGAGAGCAGGCAAAAAGACTGCGGATAAAGAGGGAAAAGCGACATTTTTTGTTTTATACTCTGTAATTTTTTCTTCCTGATGTTTTTTAAATTCCTCAAGTGCTTTCTGCATGGCGAAGATTCCGTGGCAATTGGAACAGCGAAGAAATCTGACTCCGCGGGGCGTGCTTTCAGACTGATAAGGGGAGAGAATTTTATAGCAGCGGGGACATTTGTGAGTTGGAAATTCTCCGAGATGGGCTTTGGGAAGGACGGTCAAATGAGCCAGTTTTACTACTTCATGATAAGGAATTCTATTGATTTCATAGGGATCAAACCAGGTGCCTCCGCAACGACCACAGTGATCAATCTCAAATTTACCACCGCTATCTGTGGTGACAGCAAGTTTTTGTAAAAGATAACCGCAAGTTGGACAGAACATAATAAAATTTATAATTTATAATGCAGAATTAGAAATTAAAAGATGATTATTTTTTATCGCTTCGATAATTTTTTGGGCAAAGAGCCAGCCTCCGTCTCCTGACGGATGTAAATGATCCGCACTGCTGATATATTTTGCCAGGCCGTTGCCATCCGGTCCGAGTGAGGGGTGATAAGCATCCGCCAGAGGGAAGTTTTGTGAGGTGGCAAAATTAGTCAGGTTCTGGAGGTATGCTTTAGTAGTTTGGGCAGAATTCCATTTAAGATCCTGCGGCCAATTTAGGGCACCATCACCAAAGGTGAGGGCGTTGGGAGCAATTGTTGCCGCCAAGATGATCTTGGTATCAGGAGAATTTGCTTTTACCGTGTCGATAATTCTGGCAATGGTAAGCCAGTGGCGGTTGATATCTGACATCTCCGGCCCCCAATGGTTATAGGCAAAAGACTCAACTACCAGAATATCAGGCCGATAAGAGAGAAGCGAAGGATATGTCTTGCCAAGATAAGTGGTGAAATTAGTTAGCCGATAAAGTCCGCTGTCCATGTCTGTTCCTCCCTGCCCATAGTTTAAAAGTGCAAAAGAATAGGCGGGATACGCCTCCCGCAGTAATGTTTTCAGATGATAAAGATCTGGTCCCAGCGTGTCTACCATCGAATCACCCAAGAGAGCAATCGTGTAGGTAGTTTTTATAGGATTTATATTTAAATCACCAGTAGTATTAAAAGTTGGCAGTTGGTAATCGGTAGTTGATAATTGGTAGTAAGAAGCAGTTTGATTGTTGTTTATAAACGGCGGGGGAGGAATGGGAGTAGGCCGTTCTTTTATATTAATTTGCGGGTCCTGCCCCCTCGACAAGCTCGGGGCAAGCGCTCGTTCACCCGCATCTATATTTAAGGTATTATTCGTAAATGGAATAGTATCTAAAATTGGTATCTTCGGCTTTGCCTGATCAATTTGGGCAAGCAACTCTTTTATTCTATCGGTTTCTGCCGGTAACACTTCTCCCTTACCATTTAATAATTGGCCGAAAGTAACCGTTTTCGCATTGGATTTTTGTACAAAAGAAAAGAAAAATATGGAGAATAAAACAAATATTGAAATGACTCGGACAGGTTTAGTCATCCTATAACCATTGTAAAGCGATATTGTCAGAAATGTCAAAGAGTATTTTATTTTACTCGCAAAATATTATTTCTCTCCGCTATAGCATTTTCCCCACAGTCCTCGTTTATCCTCTTTTGCTTCTTTTTCTGCGGCAGTAAACTCTCCAGAATATTTAGTATCTGGTGGGATGGTTTCTGCTTTTGCGTATCCCTGGCGAACCAAAAAATCATTTATAAATACACCATCTACAAAGATATAGCGAAGAAGCCTGCCATATTTATCTGTATCTGAAATATCTTTCTCCATTTCTACTTCCTGCCCGGAGACTAACTGTTTGTTAATGTCTGAAGCTTGACGACTATAGCACTGGCTAACCCCGCTTTTATTTTCTTCTTCCGGAGTATTGATGCCGATATAACGTACTTTTCTACCATCGGAGAGCTCAATCGTATCCCCATCATATACAAATGCCGCTTTTGCTTTTTCTCTATTTCCCTTATACGGGTCCCCGCCTGCCATGCCTGCGGTAAGCTGGCGGGCAGGCTGCCACTCGCCCCGCTCAGCGGGGCTCGTGTCACCCGTATAAGGAGAGACTTTTATATTAAAGATAATGATTACAATAAAAATTAATACGAAAAAAATGCAGAGAAGTATAATTAACGCTTTTTTTGTTGTCATTCGGCAAGAATTCTGATTCTGGCGTTATCGAGGTAAGCTGGAGCACTAAGGCCGCTTTTTAGCTGAACCCGGTAAAGTTTATTACCATTATCGATACTTAATTTACCGGAAGTGATGGTTTGTTCGGCAGGCCCATTCATGACAACCGGGCTTCCCCAGACGGTGTGTTTGTCGGTAACATTATAAAGCTGGGCCTCAACAGAGCCGTTGAGAGTAGGATTTCTGAGGGAGGCGATAAAATATGCTTCTTTTACATTTCCATAAGAAGAAAAGTCAATTGTGGTTTCAGTGGCAGTAATATTATCCCAGCTATTTTTTTGAGTCGTGCCGCTTCCCAGCGGGATATAATATTCTTTGGGGTTTGCAACTGGAGGGTTGAGGGAAGTTGCAATCTGTTCTTGTGGTGCAGATCCGATCGCCCCGCCCCTAGTTGCTTGTTGAATCATCGATAAACAGTCGGAAGGACAGGAAGAATTATTGGTTGACGATTCAGGACTGGTCGGCCTTGGGCCGGTTGGAGCAGCAGTGATACTGATATCAGCCATCTGAATAGGAAAGTTGGGAGAAAAGACTTTGAGATCCAGAATAAAAAGGTTGACGGTGACAAGAAGAAGCAGAATAAAGATAATTAGATTAATGGCAGAATTTTCCTGCATATAATTTTAGTATAGTATTTTTTCTGAAAAAATGAAACAGACTCTGAGTTACACATTCACACTTGACAAAATTACCTTGAATAATCGAAAATAAATATTGTGGTGCAAAAGTTATTTTTTGCTCTTGTTTTCTCTTTAATTATATTTTTTACAAGTTATACGGCTTCTTATGCGCAGCAACCTACATTTGGTCCCGAGTGCTCACCCACTCCCACTAATCCACCGATAGCTACTACTATACCGGTAGCTACTCCTATACCAACAGCGAGGCCTACTCTTCCAAGAACTGGTACAGCGGGGACAACAATAACTTTTCTTGGCATGGGTAGTATTTTTATTTTTCTTGGGGTAATCGCTTTAAATTCACAAATTTTGCGCAAGAGAGAATAAAAAAGATCAGGCTAAAGCGGTACATCAAAGGTTGCTTCTTTGCATTGAGTTGTCACGTTTGGAGAAACTGTTTTTAACTTCAGCGACTTCGCTGTTTCAGGATTAAATGGTGTAGGAGTAGGTGTTGCAGGTATTGTAGGTGTTGAAGTCGGTCCCACTCCTTGAAGTGCAACATTTTGGGATAGATTACTCTTTGGTCTAAAAATTCCACTTAACCAATCCGCAAGGAGAGAAAATATACTCTTTTTTTGGGTGGTAGAGGTACCAAGGACGACTCTTGTTTGTGGTTGTAAAACTTGGGAGGATTTCCATCCGCAATAAATATCCTCAAGGAGTTTATATGAACCGGGATCATGGATAGTGAAGCTCCATTTTGAGTTGTACCGGTCGATAGGTACGCCTGAGGAGTCTGTCTTTCTCTCTGGGCTGCCGACTTTAATCTCACCTGAATTGGCTATCTCTACATTATCTTTGTAAAGGGTGAATTTCATCGACAATACTTCTGCTTTGTTAGTATCCGGATTCATCACTTTGGCATATCCCGTTGCGTCTACTTTCGTACCGGAATAAAATAATCCTTGCACAATCACACCATCACAATTACACGAAGGTGTAGGTGTGGGGGTAGGTGTGGGTGCTACACATGTATTATTCGCGCAGATCGGACACTGTATATCGCATTGAGCATTACTGGTACATGGACCTCCGCAAGGGACTTTGGTAGGTGTGGGTGCCACACATGTATTATTCGCACAGATAGGACACTGCTTGTCGCATTGAGCATCACTGGTACATGGACCTCCGCATTGTACTACGCAAGTATTATTGGCTCCACACACCGGACACTGTATATCGCATTGAGCATTACTGGTACATGGACCTCCGCAAGGGACTTTGGTAGGTGTGGGTGCCACACATGTATTATTCGCGCAGATAGGACAAGATTTATCACATTCACTGGAGGTATTACACGGCCCACCACAGGCAACGGGACTGGGCGTTGGAGTGGCTGAAGGTCCGGGAGGGGTGTATGTAGTATAAGTTGCTGGCAGAACCTGACCATTACCAAAACCGTCCAAAGCAAAAGTTTGTGGATTAAAAGTTCCTCCGGCTGGTATACCGGCAGGCGGTGATCCATCCTGAAATCCGTCTATAGAGATATATCTTTTTGACTCATCCTGTTGGCCACAATCAAGTCCGGTAAATTTAACACATCCATCCCCATTACTTCCGGTAACGCCTTGATTACCGCTAGTATGATCAGTAACGAGTACACGATTTAAAGGTTGGCCATTATAACTAACACAAACTGTAATTTCAGCCCAAGCTAGAGTAGGAGAAACTTTTATAAATAAGCTGAATATCGCCAGACTAATAAAAAGAAGACCCAAAATAGATATTTTTTTAAAATACTGATATAGCATATTTTTGTTTTTCTCCATTCAACCAGTCACTATAGCTACCATTACCTTTGTTAGTGAGTTTATATACTTTTATTATACCGAAAAATTCTTCTTCATTGGATCCTAAAGGAATACTTGGATCCGGATATTGGATGATTTCAGACATCTGTCCTTCATCCAACTGCCACAGTCTTTTTTCCAGTTCATCATAAACGATCGATTTTTGTGATTTTGGATGATCGTTAAATTCAAAATATGCATTATCTTTATAACTTATATCTATTTTGGACAGCGAGGTATCATTTTTAAGTATGTCTCCAGCCTGAGGGAAAGTGATACGTCCTGCTTTTAGGTCATTATAGATTTTGGTAATTTTTTGTGATGCGAGTGTTTTGGCTTCAGCAAGCGGAATACTGGGTAATCTCACATTGTGGTACCAGACTGAGATGAGTGCGCCGCTAATTTTCTCCTCATTCTCAAGCTGTTTTGACTTAAAATCATCCACGATCTTTTGGCGTATATCGTTATTTTTGTTTGGATTATTAAATATAGAAGGAGATAATTCCGTCTCGCTTGCTTTACTGCCTTCCTGCAAGAGGATAGAGTCTTGCTCTGCATCCTCAAGCGCGCGTTTTTTAACCTCATCAATACCTATCCTGGTTACTATATCTACCGCATAGCGTTTATTGACTATGTAGTTTGCGTCTTTTCCATAAATGATTTCTTCTCCCACTTGAGCTATTTTTTGCTCTGGGGGGAAGAGTGCGGTTGTTTGAGGCGAAATGATGCTTTTGGTAGGAATGGGTTTGCTAGGTGTAGATGGATGTTGGGCAGTCTCCTGATTTTTTTTATTTTTCTGGAATATAAAAATAGCTATCAAAACTAAAAAAATCAGCAGCAACACAAACAAAATTATCAGTTTATTTTTAGGATACTTTGAAAAAGATAAAATTGTGTTATTCATAAAGTGTACATCTTAATTGAGTATTAGAGTTTTTTTGCTGAAAGTCAATAGTGTCTATAGGGCCTATATTATAGAAAGGATTTACTTCCCGACTGTATGTTTTGCAGTCACTCAATTTCTCAAAGGATTTTAATGTGCTGTTGCTGAAGGACTGGCACTGGGAGATGGGGTGAGCTTTGTCCCAAATGGGTTTTCAACTGCGCTGGGTGAAGCGAATGGATTTTGAAAAGCACCTGAAGGAGTGGCAAAAGGCTTGACGGAGAGGGTCGGGATAACTGTTGGAAGGATGGTTGGAGAAGGTAGACTGGGGAGCGGATTTGTTGCATTTTTCTGTTTTGGTGGATTGAGATAGAAGAAAAGAAACGAGCCGGCAAAGCCAATTATTATGACGATCAAAAGAAACGTCACAAACATAAAAGGAAACTTTTTAGGCGGGGGCAAAGAGACTGTTGCAGCTGAAGGTACTGTCGGAGGCGGGGGTGAGGGAGGAGGTTGAGGCGGAGGAGGCGTACCCATTGGGGGAGGATTTGGAATAGTTGGTGATGGCGGTTGATTTGGGGCAGGGTTCATATAAATTTTAGTTAATTGTTACATCCTGGCAAGATTTTCCTATCAATGTTCCTCCCCAGTCGGTAGCGACAAAGCCAGAGCGTACATAGGTGGGAATGTTAGTTAAAGGTGCAACGGACATCGGATAATCCAGACCTTCAAAGATAAATCTTGCCCTGATAAGAGTATCAGGGGCAGTAGAGAAAGTCAGTTGTTCTTGGTTATTTATCATTTCCTCAGGAAGGAGAGTAACAAAATAATAAGGTTTTTCAGAAAGTTTTGGCAACCAATAAGCTAAAAAGTCGGCAGTTTCTTTCTCATTAAAGCCCATTACCTTCATAATATTTTCTATTTTAGATTTTAAATTTTCATTTGGCACCACCCAACCTTCTTTAGGGAAGTCAACCCCTTTTATATTTGCCTCGTAATAAAGATAGGGATATTTTTTAGGTTCTGGGTTATAGGTTATAGGTTCTAGAATGGTGCCGTCAGGATAAGCTTTAACATTCCATCCAGTTTGGGCATTATAAATTGGATCACTAATCGTGAGATCTCCATCAAGACTAAGTTTGATATTAAGATCGATTGGTTTTTCTGGATAAAGATAGATAGCCGGTTTACAGCGGGGCGTTCCCCAAGTCCATTCGTTGAGCATAATCATCTCCATTTTAGCCAGTTGCAAAGATGGATCTCTAGTCAAAATATCTGTTTTTAGTTGTTGATCTGTAACGGTATATTCATAACCCTTATCTGTTTCACCGCTTTTCATCAGTAGAAAGGTTTCAGGTGTCATCTGGTTGGAATAGACATAGAAGGTTTCCACAACTCCTCCTTTTCCGGCAAAACGGATTGTACCTATAGCTTCCAGACAATCTCGTCTTCCATCGGGAGTAACCGGTGTTGGCGAAGGAAGAGGAGCTGCGAGGGTGCTTAAAGAGGAAGTATTCGTTGAGCAGAATTTGGATTGTATGGTTTCTTTTCCTTTGTTTGGATCTCTAAGAAGACTGTTGTTTAATACCAGACTTGTCTGCCGGATGTCCGTTTGAACAGGGCCGTAAGTATAGAATGCATAGCGTTCTTCCATCCCTGTTTCCGGAACGACTTTACCCATGGGCCGTTCGCTTCTCAGTTTATTTAAGGCGTCGTAATTGTATGTAATTACATTATTTCTTATTTCTTTGACGATGTTGGTGAAAGGTTTAGCGATAAACTCAGGCGGTATACTGAGGTTGGCGGGGGCAGCCGGAATAGAGATCGTTTTCTCTGTGCAATTTCTGACAACCTGATTGAAGAAATAACACTGATCTTCATACTGCTCCTTTGTAGGCGTAATACTTGGATTGATAGTGGGTTGTGCAAGACATTTATTGTATAAATCTTCTGCCATATAGATTTTGAAGTAATGCGAACAAGCCTTTTGTATTGCGGTTCCGGCGTCCCAGGTGACGGTGCAGCTGGAGTTGGTATAATCCGGAGGGAAGGCATCACGTCTGGAATTCCCATTTTTATCTTTTGCCAGGACAAAGACCATATCCTTCATATTCATATTACTGGTTACCCCTGGTCCGCAATTGGGAGTTTCTTTGCTGTAACCGCAGGCAACATTGTGACTGTATGGAGTCCAATATACTTCTAAAGGACTGCCTTTGGCGTCTTTTGCATCGGCAATTTTACGCAGTTCTGTATAGCCTCCCGGATCACAGGAACCCCGATGGATGACATCATTGACAGACCCGCACGCCTCCGGTCCTCCTGAGCTTTTGGGTCCTGCCAGTTCGTCTGTTTTGCAACTGGGGACTCTGACCTCGCTACCTTCTATACCTCTAACTAAAATAAAAGTTCTTTCTTCTTTGCCACCCATGGGTAGTTCTTTGCAACTGAGATCGGTATTAAATATACTACTAGTTATTGGTGTTTTTCCGCCGCTTCCCCAAATACTCGGATTCAGAGTGGCTCTGGGGTCAGAAACATTTATGAAATTTGTATTCCAATTCAAAACAATTTTGTCCTGCAGATTTGGGGTATAGCAGGAAACTGTTTGGGAAGTGACAACAGATTGGGTGCGGTCTAGGGAAGGACTAGTTATGCCCGTTACGCTGGCCCCAAAACCAATAATTGCCGAAAAAATAGCAGCCAAAAGACCTAACATAATCTATATTTCTAGTATACATCATATATAAATATATTTTGCAAGAGGGAATTTAAGCGACTACTTGATTTTCCTTCAGATAATAGTTACTATCAAAGATAGAAAGTAAGTTTATGAAAAATAAAAAATATAGCTGTTGGATGATATCAGGAATATATTTCTTGGTATTTCTTTTTATCTCAATACTACTTAGTGTTGTTATCTCTTTCCTTCTTCTAATAATATCTGGTTTTTTCCCTCAAGCTTTTATCATGTCCGTATATAAAATTCTTGGTTTTATAATTCCTTTTGTTATTATCTGGCTGGCGATAAAGTTAGCGGCTAGTTTAATCAACAAGAAATTCGTGGTGAAAAATGTGGAGAAAGTAATAATCCTGGCAACAATATATAATATTGGTGTTGAACTCTTAATGCGTTTTGTTTCTATAAGCGAGATGAATGGAGCCTCTGTGATACACAATTATCCGTTGGAACTTGTTTTTTCCCTCTCCAGTATCGTCCTCTTCTACTTCTTTAGCCGCAGATATCTGCGGGGAAAATAACTGCAAGACTTTTGTTCAAACTTCTAACTTTGTGTACTCAAAGTTCCTTCTTAATTTCTCGATAAAGTAATATGTGCTTAGTAGTGGATTTATGAGCGGTAATTAAAGGATATGGAAGTTATCAATTGAAAGGATTGCGCCTTTATCAGTCAAATTGGTCGTGAGGGATAGAGTAAGATCACTTTGTTTCCCGTCAATCCACAAGTCAAAATCTACATGCCAAGACTTTGAGTTGGGACCACTTATTGGAATAATCTCTAGTGAATCAAAAACATAATCTGGCGCAATAGTGACTTTTCCTCCGTATTTATTAAGGGTGGTCTCTATATCTTGGGCGGTAAGTCTACTTTCTTTAGTCAGAGATATTACCCGCTTGAAGTCCTTATCAACTAAAGCCTTTTCCACCCCTCGGATTGCTTTCTCAATCTTCCATGAGGTTTCTTCATCCAAGGGAATTAACATAACCTAAGTATATCAAAAGTGCGACCGCTCGGGAAGGTTAAGAATGGGGGATTGTTAGAAGGCTCTAAATCTAATTTTGCAGGGCTTTTGGCCAAACTTCTGATATAGCATTATAAAAGGTTATTACCAACTACAGGAAATATTTCTTCAAAGCTCGATTCCGCATGGGAGGGTAGAGTAGATTGATATATTTAAGTGAAGCTATTCTTTTAAAATATTTTCCAACATTCTGTGGATTCTTTTCCAACCGGAGGTGGATTTGAAATATTTCTCACAATTTATTGCATCTTGTTGATTGATAAATCCAGAGTAATAAATTAATTCATAAGGAGCGAAAGGCTTAGTGGCTTTATTTTTACTACTATTGTGTGATTTTAATCTTTCTTTTAAATTGGTTGTTTGTCCAAGGTAAAGTTTATTGTTTTTCTTACTTTTGAGGATGTAGAAGTAGTACACGGCAGGCAACAATTCATGTTCGCTTTTTTTAAAACGTGAGTTTCTCTGCTACCATCATGGATTCTATTTTCACAAGTGGCTTGCAACGTTCATGAGCGAAGCGAACTGAATGTTGCAGGGCTGCCCCGACTTGAACGGGGAATAGTGCTTTTGGAGAGCACTGTGATACCGTTTCACCACAGCCCTAAAAAGACATTCTTTAGAAATTATACCAGAAGTAGAGGTTATTGGACAAATTTGAAAGAGGAAAGTGCTGCTTGGAAGGTTTCTCCATAACCGGCAAGTATTATTTCCAGACCGCTGGATGGATGTTTGACGATTACTTCATCACGAGGATTTCCGTTTGTATCCTGGTCGTGATAAAGAGTGGCGGGCACACCTCCCAGCGTTATTGATTCGATTTTATCTGAAGAAACCGGCGGTCGGGGAAGTGTTTGGGCACAGGTAGCAGCAATCATTGCTTTTGGATCATCCGGATCTGTAAAAATTACCGATTGCTCATTTTCCGTTTTTTGCCGCATGAATGATCCGGGATAGGAAAAAGAAAATCCGCAGGTTCCGTTTTGAAATGTCGAGAGGCTAGTTACTTTTTTGGTTGGAACAGCAGAGGAAGAGGAGACCGGTGAAGGAAGACTAAAAGTGGGAGAGGGGAGCGGCGGAGGATTGCTAACTGTTGATTGAATTGGTGCCGTTTTTCCTTGATCAAGATTTATCCCCAGTTTTATTCCAAAAAGTAAACTGGCCAGAACCGCCAAGACAAAAAGAAAAATAATAGTTCCTTTAGCCATAGTTAATCCAATTTCTCTGATTCTTTATGTTCTGTATGTTTTCGACAATGCTTACAAAACTTTTTCAATACCAGCTTTTCTTTGGCCGTTATTTTATTTTTACTGGTAGTATAATTATGACTCTTGCACTCTTTACAAACAAGAGCAATTAAGACTCTTTTTTCTTTTTTAGCCATCCTTCCTCCTTTCAGTTGTCAGGATAAATTTTTCTTTTTTAGGAGCCTGGAGCGGGAATTGAACACATGAAAATTTCTGATGAAATTTCCAGTGTAAACCCCCGACCTAGTACTTATCCCAGTAGTATCTTGCTTCGCCGTTTATTGAGCCGAAGACGGGAATCGAACCCGTGACCTAGTACTTACCAAGTACTCGCTCTACCACTGAGCCACTTCGGCGAAGCTTAGAACTACTGGATCCCGTACATCTAAGCAAAATTCTATGAATTTTGCAAGATGGTACTGGGGCCAAGTACTCGCTCTACAACTGCCTGCCCCGTAGACGCGACACCATGACGCAAGGCTGTAAGCCTTGGGAATGGCGAGCGCTCTTCGGGGAGCCATCCAGGCTACTAGCGTATTCTACACAATTTGATCTTTTTGCTCAATAATCATTTGCCCTTTCAAATTGCAGATTTGCCTGATATCCTGTAATATGTTATTATTTCGCATCATGTTTACATATTTAGCTTGTAGATCATGGTAAGAATGATCGTCAGATAGCCCATGAATTTCCCCACTTGCGGGGAATTTTTTCGTGGAAAAATCTGACTTTTTGCACCTTAAAAATCTCTGTTGACTTAACTTTTTCTCCTAATCATCTTGGGAAAGGGAATTTGGGAGGAAGATAATTTTTTTCTTCCCAGTTTCCCTTAACCCAAGATTAGAATAGAAAAAGAAAAAAGGAGAAAAAGGCAAAAAACCGATGAGAGGCCGCCTACCTCGCGATCGAAACCCAACCGACTGGCAGTATAGCCTTCATGCGCAGGTTGCGTGAATTAGCCGTGCTGCCGAACTCTTTTCGAGTCAATTCCACTCACAAGTGGATGATTCGAAATTTCTTCTGGAGAAGAAAAAATGAAGACCAGAATTTTGCTTGGATTTGCGATCGTATGCTTTTTTGCGATCGCACTAGTAGTCCTTGTCGCGCCTCCTGTCGCCTCCGCCGGTGGCGGCCAATGCGAAGAATGTATTTTCTCGCCGATGTGTGGCGGGAAATACGTTTTGAAAGGTAGCGCCTGCGTGCCATGTACTCCCTACGTGGAGCCAGTGCCAGTACGTCCAGTGCCACCGCAATGCATGTGCGGATACGTGACGTGTCCGTGCCCTGGACCTTCACCAATGCCAGTGCCAATGCCAGTGCCGCAGCCGCCACCTTGTTCGTGTAGCTACTTTGACCTATGTCCATGCGAACCGGTGGTTATGCATCCAATTACCGTGGTGCATCGGGAAGTAGAGATAGACGTTTGGCGCATCAGGCCATGGCATACGTACCTGCACAGGTTCTATTGGAGGTGACCGCGGGTCGAAATTACGATCGTGTTTGAGCAATGCTAAGGCACAATTCCTTGGCTTAAACGAAATCGAATTTCGCAAGTAAACAGAGATGTATTATCTCGGGGTTGCTGGTTTTTATACCAGTTTTTTACAATACAGCTTGCCAGCACCCCGAGATTTCATTTAAGATATTATAGGATAAATATGACCATACTATTCAATCCCCGAAATACTTCAGTCTTCTCATAGATAGAAAGAGCATCAGCTGATTTCCGATTAGGTTCGGAGAGAGCCTCAACTTGCTTAAAATAGGCTCAAAGAGACCGATTGACTTTCGCCGGCAATCATAGAAGAATGGAAATAGAGACAAGGGGGTGAGACGAGTGGGGAAGCAACATAAAAAAATCACAAAATATCTCACAGAACATCCCATATACAATAGTTGTATACATGTTCTGGCAGGCATTGGGGTAGGAATACTTATTACCTATCCTTTTATAGGTCCGCATCCGGTGAGGTGGGGATTAGTGTTTTTCGCTTTGGGCATTTTAGGCCATTTGTATCCTTTGATAGTTAAGTAATTATTTTATCTTACTTTATTATATTAAGATATAGAATAATATATTAAATATCCATTTGATAATGGCAGACTGAATTTCACTGTAAATACTTCTCTATATTCTCCTTATGCTCCTCGTAGGTTCTAGCACAGTGGATCTGTTTGTTATGATCGTGAAGATAATAGAAACAGTCGGTTTCCGCCGGATAAACGGCGGCTTTAATTGAAGAAAGAGAAGGGCTGCAGATAGGGCCGGGAGGCAACCCCTTTACATTATATGTATTATAGGGAGAATCGGTTGAGCGCATATCGCTTCCTGTGACACTTCGCCACCAATTATCGGGTTTACCCAAAGCATATTGGACCGTGGCATCTATTTCCAATTTCATTCCTTTATTAAGCCTGTTCCAGATGATGCCGGCAATTTCCGCTCTGTCACTGTCTCCGCCTGATTCCCGCTCAATTAAAGAAGCAATTTTAATTGCTGTATCGTTTCGCACATCTTGGGCAAGCAGATCTTTCTGCATTTGGGCATCAAAGTGCTCGTTGAAGTTGGAGGTCATCCTTTGGGCAAATTCCTTCCCTGAATAATCGGTGTTTAAAAGATAAGTATCGGGAAACATATAACCTTCACGAGCGTTATCTAGAAATTCTTTGGTTTTTTCACTACTCCAGCCAAATTTTTTCGCCAGCTTTTCAGCCGTTTGTTCTACCCGTAGTCCTGGAACGAGAATAATCCATTTTTGGTAAGGATGGTTAAGAAGAGTATCTGCGATCTGGATGGTATTCATACTGCGTGACAGCATATAGGCGCCTGGTTCAAGACTGCCGGGAAATTTGATCAGTCCCAAAAAAAATGATAAAAGCCGGGTAGACCGGACATAATTTTCCGCTTTTAAACGGTTAATTATTTCCTCCTGTTTTGCTTCAAGAGGGACGACAAAGCGTATTTGTTCAGAGGAAAGGGAGGTGGGGGAGAGAAGAAAGAAAATATACAAAAGCGGGAGAAGAATGATAAAAGAAAGGACCAGAAAAATTCTTTTCATCCAACCATTTTATCACATCAGCGGGAAATAAAACGTGGTGCAGCGGGAAGGATTCGAACCTTCGAAGGCGTAAGCCAGCAGTTTTACAGACTGCCCCATTTGGCCACTTTGGTACCGCTGCTTTGAGCCGCCTGTCGGGATCGAACCGACGACCTAGTGTTTACAAAACACTCGCTCTACCACTGAGCCAAGGCGGCGATTATTATTCTTTTTTATTTTACATTAGATTTTTCCAGCTGTCGAGTGTAAACATGCCTGAATTCCCCTTGACTTTTAAATATGCTTTTGCAAAACTGGAAGAAGATATATTGTTGTGGGAAAGCGGCCACTTGTAATAGCTAGTGTTTTATTTTTAGTTCTCTTTATTGGGAGAAGCTATTCTTTCGCCCAAGCGACACCAACTCCTACAGGCAGTCCACCAGCTGCATCATCAAATCATGAAGTGGTCGTTGTTTTCAAAGATAAGCCGGTAACTAAAACATTGATTAGTTTTCTTAGTCAGAATGACAATCTGATGCCTTCCGGCAGTCTCTCTGGTACCAATGCCATGGTTTTTTCCCTGCCGCAAGGAAGTATTGCTGATACAATTGCCAGTCTGAAAAATGATCCGGATGTTGAGACAGTTTTTCCGAATAACCCTTTATATCTCATTTCAATTCCTAATGATCCTGAAATAGTAGCTACCCCTATTCCCGGTAAACCCAGGATGCAGTGGAATCTATTTAATACTGGATTTGCAGGAGAGGGGAAGAGCGCTTGGGACATAACCACCGGCTCGCCCAATACAGTCGTTGCCGTGCTTGATTCGACAGTTGACTCATCTCAATCCGATCTTTCCGGGAAATTTTCCTCATTGGTTGATTGTTCGGGATCATACTGTTTTGAAGTGCCATCATTATCAGTTCCGGTAGGCCCAGACAGTAAATATTATTTAGATCTTGCACACGGTACTCATGTGGCCGGTTTGGTCGGAGCAGCGACAGCTAATCAACTGGGAATAGCCAGTACGGGTTATAACACCAAGATGATGATGATTAAACTGACAGATGAAGAAGCCGGTTTCGGTATCAGTAATGGAATTAATGCAATTCGCTATGCAGCAGATCACGGTGCGAAAGTCATTACCATGAGCTGGGGGAAAGCAGCCGAAAATTTCGATAGTGCCGAGTTGGAGCAACTGAACAATGCTCTTTCTTATGCTTGGGATAAAGGAGTAGTTCTAGTAGCAGCTGCCGGAAACTGCGGTGAGGGAACACCTCATACCGGTCGCGATGGTAATCCGGATGCTTGTGACCAGGTGAATAACTTCGATGAATTGAAAATTGTGAAGCATCTAGTTAACCCTAAGTATTATCCAGCGGCTTCGCCTAATGTTATTTCCGTGGCAGCTTCGACTTTCGATGATAAACTGGCTTCTTATTCCGATCATGGTGATTGGGTTTCTGTCACCGCTCCCGGAGGCAGTGGTGACTGTTTTGCCCCTGTTGAATCTGATCGATATACTTGTATTTTATCAACTTGGCCGTCTTCAAATTTATTTTTTCTATCCGGCACCTCTATGGCTGCTCCACAGGTTGCGGGACTGGCGGCTTTGCTATTTGCGGAAAAATCTGGCATCACCAATGCACAGGTTAAAGATATCATTGGAAAGACAGCACATAAAGCCTCGTCTTACGGATCTGCATTTGGTTTAGTGGATGCGCTAGCAGCAGTTTCTTTTGTTTCCAATGAGCCTACCCCCACAAATGGTCCGACAGTTACCCCTGGTGGACCTACGCCCACAAAAGGTCCTACGCCCACAGTGGGTCCAACAGAGACTCCCGCACCTACAGCTATACCAACTCTTACCCCCACCCCTACTATCACACCTTATCCGACAACCGGGCCGGCAAGATTACCAAAGATTCCTCCGGATCCATATCCTCCCGGACCATATTGCATCGCGCCTGACTTAATTGCCATAAATGGTATATGTCCATTAAAATCTGCAGGGGATGCCAACTGCGATCCGCCTCCGGGAAAGGTAGATGAACTTGACTATAAAATATGGTTGCCACAATATGATATTATGCCAATCCCTGCACTTTATCCGCCAAATCAGGACGCCAACTTCTCCTGCACGGAAGGAAACTCGACTACTTATTTTGTCGATATGGTGGATTATGAAATTTGGAGAAGACATACTATTTCAGGACTAATTACCCCTGTTCCTACCGGACCAGTTACGCCTTCACAAGCTACCCTTTTTCTGGAGCCTTCGCAAGCAAGTTTTGCCATCAACGGGGCGAAAATATTTGATTTAAAAGCAAACTTTGCCAATGGATCCTCAGCTCAAAAGCTTGATTATTTCAAAACAGAGATTTCTTTCTCCAAAGATTTCCTCCAGATACCAGCTGAACATTATATTGATACTTCAATGTCTGGATTTAAGAAAATCTTTCGCGTTGATGGTCCCACCGCTGCCAACGATTCCGGAAAAATTATTATCGAGCTGGGGGCGGATGTACCTGGGGGAGGTCCAGTAACAAGTAACATTGTTACTATTGGAAAAATTACTTTTGCCGGCCGAGCCCAGACTACATCTTCTCAAAATATAACAATCGGTACAACACAAATAGTGGACAATCGGTCGCAAGCACTGTCGGTCGCCACTCAAGGAGTGGCTTATTCTGTTGGGAGTACAGGTCAGTAGAGGAGAAGATAAAAACAGTACATCTAGTTATTTCTGTACATAATTTGTGTTTGATATTTCTTTTAAAACGTCTCCATATAATCTTTGATATTCCACCAGCATACTTTCCTCGGAATATAATTTATTGGCTTTATATCTTGCTTTCTTTCCTAATTCTCTTCTTAATTTTCTGTTCTTTAGTAAGGATAAAATACTGCTTGTACATTCATCTTTATTTTGTGCTGAAAAGATTACCCCATTTTGCATGTGTTCTATCAATTCTCTATTGCCGTCAATATTGCTCACTACGCAGGGTAAACCAGCATGCATCGCTTCTATGATGCTTAGGGATAGTCCCTCATCTAGTGAAGGCATTACAAAGATATCAGCTAGATTTAAATAGTCATCCACATTTTTCTGCGGGCCTAATAGCATTATTTTTTCTGCCAAATTTTTTCCCTTAATCGTCTCACCAATCTTCTCCTGTTCTTCCCCTTCCCCGATTATGATGCAGTAATAATTGCGTTGGATGCGAGATAAAGCCTCAATAAGAACAGTAAGATTTTTACGGGGAGATAACGATCCTATATATAAGATTATTGGTATTCCTTTCTTCAGTTTTAAACTTTGTTTAATTCTATTTGATTCTTTAATTACTGGAGAATAATCCGCCCCATTTACGATCGTTGATACTTTTTGAGGAGATATTTTAAGTTCGTTGATGATTTTTTCTCCTATATGTTTAGCTACACAGACATTCTTATCAACGAATCTGCAGGAAAAAAAATATAAGATATTTTTAAAAAAATGACAAAGGGAATTATTCTGAAAAAAATAATTATGTCGTACAGCAACATGATAAAAAGGATAATTACCAAACAGTAGAATTTTCACGAGAAAAATTACGTAATCACTTCTTACCGCTGGTGTTTGTACGATGCAGTTAGATAAATTCTTAATGACTTTTCTTATTCGAAGAACGTCAATGAGTATATTACCAGAGGAGACATAAAAATGATCTTTTAAGATAGATTGGAATTCACCAAGTAGGCTTCCTCGGCTTCTTAAACTATATACATACGGTGAAAATCTCTTCTTATCTAGATAGGAAACAATCTTTAAAACCATTCGGCTATGAGAGATTTCGTCTAACTCATTAAGTAGGAAAAGAATAGTCTGCATAACGAAATTACAAAATAGTGTAGTATTTCTCTGTCACTACAGGGATGTTGCTGGAAGGGAAAAGCGCAGGTATTTGAGAGGTATAGAACTTGATAAGTGTCTGCTTTCGACTGATATTATCAAATATTTTAAATTTCAGATGAAATGGCTTCTTATTTAGTGCTGTCTTGACTGCTTGTCGTGATATATTATAGGGAAAATCTTCCCAGTATATAGTAGTAATTCCAATTGCTTGTGCTGTTTCTTGAAGTAAGACGTGATCTGCATGTCCGCCTACCCCCAGCGGAGCAAATAGCAATGTTTTCGAACTTTTGGGAATAAGCATCTCTAATTTCTTCTTTATAGTCCGTTTTAAGCCGTAATCATCATTAGATAGTCTTCCAGAGAATTCCTTTTTCTCATTCGGATAGACATGAGCTAATGTTGGTATATAAGAGAGAAATGATCTAAGCAATGGATATTTATGAAATAACGAGGATTTTCTCCATGCCGCATCAGCAAAGTCAAGGTGAATATAATCACAACCTGAATGCTTTAACGCTTGGATGTCCTCCTTCTTTCTGTCAGGAAAAAATTTTCGTGCATCCGCATAACTGCACTTTTGCATGTATCTTTTGGCCATTTCCGTAAATGGGGCAGAAGTCGGTTTGGTAAAAACAGTAATTACTCTTACCTTTTTATGTGCAAGTTTTAATCGCCGAAGAAGAAAACCACATGATAGCACCGCGTCATCAAGATGAGGCGAGATGAAAATAAAATGATTATATTTTCTCAGTATATAAGATTCTGTCAGATAGGTTTAAATAAAAATTTCTCGATAGTTAAATAAGACTTTGGAGCAGCTCCATAACCTAAATATATTTTTTTGTCAGGAAATAGACCCTGCGGAAAGCGATTATCAGTTATTTCATTTATATCAACTTTCCCAAGTAAGCTGCCGCTAGAATCAAAAATCTTAAAATTTATTCCATCTTCGCCGAATATAAAACGTAAAGATTTATCAGCATTTTTAAGCTTACCATCAAATAATGTTAGAGGAGAAGTAGTAGATTTATCACTTATATCTATATGGAGAAGACTTCCGTTGTCTGCTATACCAATAAAAAGCTTTGTATCATCGAGTCTGCCATATAAATTTATTCCGGAAGAAAACACGCCAATGGATTGCAGATTAATGATAATCTCAAAAGGTCCTGTAACAAGAATCTCTTGTCCCGGGTCTTTAAAAGTATATCCTATCCAGATATTTGTATCATTTTTCAGATCTACCTGCCATGCTTTATTTAACCAGAATTGATATAGACTAGTGTAACCATGATTATAATAGTATGCTGCGATAAATTGGAAGAAACCTCGCATATCAGATAGATCAGAACTAGGCACTTCATAGTGTTGTTTAATTGTCTGAAAAAAATCTGTTATTTGATCGTTCTTTAAACTCGTGCATTTTGTAGAGCTTTGCATAAAAATATTCTGAACATCCAGATCGTATGGAATCAGCTTTAGATAATCCCATGAATAATATGTCGTACTACAATAATTTTCACTTTGAAATATTTTGCGGATGATATATTTATTTAAATCCGCGTTCATCTCGGAATATTGTTTTAGCTTGTTCTTTATAGCAATTAATTCGTCAGTTCTAGTAGCGTTGTTATCTACCAGAATGGTCCAAAAAGCTGAATCATATGGAAATAAATTAATAGCCTGCAAATTTTGCTGAGTAAATAAGAAAAATGATGAATAATTAATCAGATATCTTGCCCAAAACAGGAAAAAGATAGCAATGATGGTTAAATACATGATTGGGAAAGATTTTAGGTAAAATAATTTGCTTATAGCTGATTGAGACAAGATATCTATTTTTCCAGAAGAAGGTTTCATAAGAAGAATGAAAAAAAGCATTAAAATAGGAAGTGCATTCAAATCGTAGATACTTCCTAGCGAGTAAATTATAAGAGAAACTAGTATTATTTTTTCTGATAGAGAATAATTTTTGAAGTTCTTCCGGAAGCTATATATTATGAAGATCACTAAGGTAAACACCGCTATGATGCCATTTTCTATCAGGAATTGAATAAAAAAATTGTGTGAGGATTTTGTCCAAATATTCGGCTTACTTTGATACATGTTTGACAACTCGAAGAAATTATCTAAACCATAACCAACTAGTGTCCGTTTTAAGGACATATTTTGAAGCACTTTTAAATCCTGATTTAAATATTCAAATCGTGCAGACAGTGATGGTTTATAGATTTTTTCTTTTATCCACTGGTTCTTTGGGATAGCAATTATGAGAAATAAAACAAAGATAGAAGCTATAGTAATGGTCGGGATTAATATTCTTTTGATTGACTTTTTTTTCTGGCGCTTCATAAACAATAACAACACCATTTCTAATAAACACACAAAGATAGCTGTTTTTGAAAAACTCAAAAGAAAGAAAATAATAAAACAGATGAATATTAAATACCAAAAACTCACTTTCTCTTCTAATACTCTTTCTAAAACATAAGGGAATACAGCAATTAAAAAAATTGTATAAAAGGCATAACCATAATGGGGAATGATTAAATTTATTGAAGTATCTAAAAAATATAGATTATGGGGAATATCTATAGATAATGCTCTAAATAAAGTATATAGAGTAGATAATATACCCATAATGAATGATCCGAATACGTAACTTTTTAATAATATTTCTTTTTGGTACTCTATAAATGTTGCGGAAAGAAAAAAAACAAGAAGATACGTAAAAAAATACGGAACTGAGCTGATTTTATTTATAGAGAAAACCGTCGAGAGAAACAATAATATTGCCAAAAATATATATGTTTTTGGAAGAGTACGATTGAAATCTAACCCTAGAAAGAATAAGATGGGAAAGAAAGTGAATATCTGAAACCACCAAATTGAGTCAGGAGATATGGCGAAAAAAACCAATACCAAGGGATAAAAAAATAGAAAGATATGTGTACCTGACCATTTGATGATTGATAAGATAGTGATAATAAATATACTAAGATCTAGAAAAACATTCCGTTTTCTTATATATTCCAAATCAGATTCCATCCAGGCAGTAAATGACAGATTATGCGCACCCCTGATGACCCAAAGAGATGTAACTCCCGGTTTTACCAAGAAACGCTTGTGATATTTTGTGGGAACCTTGACCGCTTCATCCACCGGTAAGGGTCTTGGCCCCACGAATGACATCTCACCTTTGATGATGTTTATCAGCTGGAGTATTTCATCAAAACCTGTGTATGCCAGTACTCTTCCAAAGGGAGTAAATCTAGGATCATTTTTTATTTTAAAAACAGGACCATCAACTTCATTCAAATGCGCAAACTTTCTTTTCATCTTCTCTGCACCATCAACCATTGTTCTGATTTTATATATATAGAAAGGTTGAAAATTCTTTCCACTCCTCTTTTGTCTGAAGATGAAGGGACCTTTTGACGTTAATTTAACTATTGCATAGAAAATAAGAAGAATAGGGGAAACTATTACTAGTAATAATAAAGCAAGTACTCTTTGCATTTCTAAGGAAATTCTAGTTATTCATTCCTTAACAGGTCATGAATTAATAGTAATTGCGAGGAATAAGCGCTAATAAACAAAATATGTGTTTTTACTCCAAAATATCAGTAACCAAAAATCCAAAGTCGTACTTCTCTGTATGGATATGTAACACTTGATTAATTTCTACTTTTTGATTTTCTCTAAAATAGTAAATACCCTTGTCATAAATTGTTTCTACATCCATTATGAGATTCATATCAACCAGATAGGGATCTTGGACCAAATGTGGATTTCCATTTGCATCAACTGTTCTTCTTGAAGCTGGTTTGACTTTTTTTTCTAATACTTTTGCGATAGTGTGATCATCGAAATCTTTCATTTCATCTCCAACTTTAACAGCTTCTGCAATCCATGGCTCAATTCCAGTTGTAATATAAGTATAATTTTCTCCATTCTCCAGTGTCACCAAAACTTTTTTATGTACTTTTTTCCTTTCATCAGAGATGCCTTCTATTGAAGTAATTACTCCTTCTGACAATATACCATTTGGTTTTACGCTGATTGGGCCTCCGATCATTAGATCTTTAGAAGAATAAGTGTATTTATGCTGATTTTTATTATATAGAACGTTAAGTCTTAGTTTTTCATACGTTTCTTTATAAGAACCCCACGTGTCATATGTTTTAATATCAATAACCTCAGCGACAGGTTGTCCAAATCCATCATATTCTTTATCACCTTTTTTGACGGTATTTATTAACCAGTGCGGTACACTTCTATATTCACTTGTTATTGATGGATCCGTCGTGACTTTCATTTCTACATTGATCCATTTTTTGGTATTGTGGAAATAAAGAAAAACGAAAATAAAAATAGAAAGAAAAAATAAGAAAAAAAGAATTTCTGTAAAACCAATTCTTTTCAAGAATCTAAGTCTATGAAAGTTTTGCATATGCGTTGTAAATAGTAGCAAATATAAGCAAGTATAGCATAGTTGAGGAATAGACAGGTTGAACTAGACCGTTAAGTAAGATGCTTATTGTTGCAGAAAAAAAGATTAGCCCTGGTATTTTATGAGAGAGTAAGTTGTTTATGGTTGATGGTATTTTGGGGGAAAGCAAGATAAATAAGAAGGAAAAAAAGAGTAGGAAAGGGATTAGACCAATTTCTTCTGCAAGATTTAAATACATGTTGTGAGTAGGTGTAGGGAAATAATACATCTCGCCTAGTGGATTTTCAAGAAACATTCCTAGAACACTCATATCTTGACCTACTCCAAATAGTGGGTATTTCGTGATAAGATTCACTGACTCTTTGAGTTGATTAATACGGAATAGTCCGCTTCCTCCTTCCGTAAAAGCAAGGTTACTTCTTTGCAGTCTTGGTACAGCAAAAAGCACAATTAGAGGTAAAAATATCACAGTGGCAGCTATCAAAATTTTCATATATCTACGATCGAAAGTTAACCTATATTTTTTTTCAAAAATAACGGTTGATACGAGGACTGTCAGAAATAAAGCGACCCAAGAGGATCTGCTGAGACTTATTATTATTCCGGATAGTCCGAAGGTAAAACCCATAATAAGATAGTTTTTCTCCTTTATAAATTTGATATATCCGTACAGAAAAAATATTAGAGTAAACGGCAATAAGAAATTTGCCAGGTCGTTAGGATGATTGAATGTTCCCCAGGGTCTAAACCATGATTGACTGAGATCAGTTCCTTCGAGAGCAATATTATGAAAGAATACAAGTGAAGGAAATAGTGACGATTTTGTAATGTATTGAAAAAATGCCCATAGAGTTTCATAAATCACAAAGACTGAAAATAATTTAAGTAAATCAGAGATTAAATTTTTATCCTTCATTAGTTCTCTTTTTAGAAAACAAAAGAGTGGTAAGAGTGGTAAAACAAAAAACCAGTAAATAATTGACAATCCGAAATTTATTGAAACAATAGAAGAAATTAATGACAGGAAAAAGTAAAGGAGAAAGACTTTAGAGTACTTGTCAAGCTTTATTGTTCCTTTTACCATACTCAATATAAACCATATGATCATGATTAAGCCAATAAAAAATTTTGGGCCAAGAATAACAAAAGTTTCATATCCTTGATAGCCGGGAATCCAATGTCCATAAGCTAAGCTTGACAGAGGAATAAGAATAAATTCAAATGTTTTACCCACCGAAAATAGGCTGAAGAGCAAAAAAGAGTAGATTAGGGCTTTTGATAAGGACCGAAGGATAATACTTGTAGTGATTAAATAAACAAATGAGGCCGTAATTATTGTTTTATTATCAATATTAAAGCACAAAGCAATAAGGAAGATTACGGTAAAGCGGATATAATACTTTTTCTTCAAATAGGTGGACAAGAAATTTCTAATAATTCGTATAAAGTAAGTCATTTAGGTATATATCCGTTTTCCAATATATAATCGTATAGTTGATTCGCAAACATGAGGTTTGCTTTTCGAGAAGGATGTTTATCTTTCTCTGAAACATTCCAGTCAGACTGTTTTTTTATATATTTAGCGATATATCCTTGAGTAGGATAGATAACAGTAAGATTATTCTCTTTCAGGGTTTCCACTATTTTACTTAGATATTTATCATTGATAGGGTAATACGAATAATAAATTGCGTTTTGTTTTGGTAGAAGAGGGGTGATATATTTTCGGATACAAAGATTGCCATACTTATTATCAAATGAATCATAAAGACTTTTGGTGTAAAGATTATCCCAATTGAGTTGTAGTTCAGACTGATATTTAGGTTCAAATACGTACGGTTCAGGGCATTTAGCGAGTATTTCCTCATATAAAGCCTTATTATAATTATCTTTTTGTGCTGAAAGTATTAAGTCATTATTAGAGACCCCAAAAATATAAAAGTCAATGTCTTCATCGTTGTCACTTATCAATTTGTATTTTATATAGTTTTCTATCATCCCGTCGCCACTATTTCCTAAAGAGATTACTTTTGAAGGGAATATTTTATTTAATTTCTCCTCCAGGATATTTGCGAATCTGTCTTGCTCCCTTAAGCCCTGTCCCCAGACATACGAATCACCGATGACAGCTATTGTGAATGCTTTATCGGCGCTCGTACCCAAGACGTTTCCCGTGTTACTTTTTTTATTTTTCACAGGGGGAACTAAAGCAATTAAATCCTGACCCCGCTTACCAAAATCTTTCCAAGAAAGTTTCTTGTCCGGTACCCAATAACCATGAGTAACACTTTTATAATAGTAAAATTTGTCGAAAAAGAAAGTTTCGGAAATCCAAAGAGAAAGTTTTACTGTCAATGTTATCGAAATTAGAGACAGGATTAATTTTGGTATAAGCTTTTTCATTTAGGATTTAACTAAAAATAATTTATATTTACTTTCCATTAATTCTGATCCTATTTTCCAAGAAAATTTTGTTTCCGCAAACTCTCGAGCCCTTCGGGCGATTTTTTCTGCTTCTTTTTTATGTCGAAATACCCAAAATACTTTCTTGCCGATAAATTCGGGAGAATATTTGCATAATAATCCTAAGTTATATTTTTCTATTATATCTCCAATATCACCAACTTTATTGGAGATAATTGGAATCCCAGCAGCAAAACAGTCGCCAAACTTCATCGGAAGCCGGGCATTATTAGTAAGTGTATCTGATAAGGGAATAAGCGCGACGTTACTTGCATTTAAATACAAGCGTAATTTGTTCCTGTCTAATTTGCCTACTATTTTAATGATACCTTTTTTTATCAGTATTTTAGAAGTCTCGTCAAAGAAATGTTCGGGAAATTCTCCCGCCAATATAAGAAAGGAACCAGGTAGGTGAGACAAGATAAATTTAAAACTCTGTAAAACCATAGGAAAGTCATAAAGAACGAAACTTGGATAGATGCATATGTTAGCATTTAACGGAAGATTTAAACTTTTTCTTGCCTTTTTTTTATTTTCAGGATAGATGTTTCTGATATCAGCATAGTTGGGAAGCAAAGTGATGCTTTCTTTTTTTACACCCAGAGACAAAGCCCGATTAAGTAGAAGCCTTGAAACGACTGTTGAGTGTACAGCAAATTTTCGGAAATATTCTTCAAAAAAAGTTTCAATGGGGGAGAAAAGAGTAGTTAATATTCTATGAGGTCTTAAAGAAATGGCCCCACCTCTGCTCCACCAATCAGACCAGTCAATAAAAAGAGGGATGTCTTTTATGAATTTTTTATAAAAAAAAGCCGGGATTATAACAGTGGGTCGGGTATCAAAAGCATGGATAATATCATAAGATTTATCACGTAAATAGACACACCGCCGGAATACATTCATCGGATCCCATCCTGTTCTCAGACTGCCCCAGAAGAGATCTGGACACTCTACAATCATGACTTTTCTGTCAGTGTATTGCCTGAATTTTATTCTTTCTGTTCGGGAGTTCGTAATAATAGTTACCTGATTACCTGACTCTGTTAATTCACGGGCTAATGCCAAACATCGGTGATATGTGCTTTTACCGATGACATTATGGTTAAGAAAAAGAATTCTTAGCATGAATTAAAGACCTACCTGGATTCCGGGTAATAATACTTCGATATACTTTAGTATCTCATTTTCTGAAAAATGTGTTTTTACGTAGCGACTGGCATTATTTCCTATTTTTCTGCGTAGATTAGGTTGTTTTAGCAATGTTTCAACTCTATTAGAATAATCGTCAATATTATCTTCGATAAAAGCTGTTTTGCCATTTACCAAATATTCATCTGAGCCTGGACATTTTTTTGTCACAACACTTAATTTAGCAGCCATCGCTTCCAATAAAACAACAGGCATTCCTTCATAAATGGAACACATAGTAAAAATTTTTACTTTACGAAAATAAGAAGATAGGTTATAGACACCTTTTTTGATAATAACATTCTCCCCCAAATGGTTATCTTGTATAAATTTCTGCATCTCGTTTTTCTGACTGCCGTCTCCTATAAAGCATACTTTTAAATTGGGTATTCTATCTTTGACTTGTTTAATAACCTTAAGCAAAAAAAACAGGTTCTTTTGTTTATCAAATCTACCGGCATACAGGAGGTCAAAGACTGGTTTCACTTTGTGTTTATTTGCAAACATCAGCGTCCAGTTGGGAACGACTGTAATTTTGTCTGCCGGAACAGAGAAATTGTCGACAAGATCATTTTTGGATGCGATGGTAGGAGATATGATTATGTCTGCAATGGGGTAAAAAATTTTAATCAGACGCTGTTTAATAGAAGAATTAACATAGGGTGATGTTAATATATCTTCGTTTAATACAATGCGAATTTTCCTCCAAAATAAAGTTTTTGCAGCAATTATTGAAAGAAAAGAAGTATAGTCAAGAAATGTCAGGAGTGTTACCGGTTTGAGTTGGTAAGCCTTCCATATCATGTAGAGAGTGAAAGGTATATGGAGTTTTTCATTCGCAAATTGGGGTCGGTAATATATTTTTGCAGTAGATTTGCTAATTTGATTATCCATTCGGAAGTCAGTTTTGTCTCTTAGAAGGATATGAAATCTGCAGTTCTTATATTTGCCTTTTTCACAATAATGCGTAAGGTCTACAATTTTCCTTTGAATTCCACCTATTCCTAAATTCCAAAACACAATCAATATATTTATTGTTTTAGATTTATCAGTCATTGCGTGTAGTTGTAGGTTACAATTTCTTTTCTTTATTGTTAGAATTATATATTATACGCTTACAGTATAAAAATAACAGATAGAACAAATTATGAGAAATAATGATAATTTTCTTTTTATATTGCCTTTTTATAATAGGAAAAATTGGACAGCAGATTACCAAGTACAAACAGTGTCTATACTCTCAAAGAGATATCCAGTTATAGTCTACTGTGAGTACAATAAGACTTATCTGAAAGATTTGATAAGCCTAAAGAAAAAACCGAATGGATTTTTGTATAAACAGGATGGGGTAAATTATTACTCGCAAATTGATTTTATTCCTTTTATCCGATTCAACCTGGTCAAAAAACTCAATGCGCTGATAAATACAGTTTTATTATTTTTATTCCTGCATACAAGTCCTTTCTCAAGGAAAATAATTATTTGGGGTTTCCATCCCGAGGTTGCCGATTTTGATAGGTATTTCCCATTTCCCGGATATTCGGTATATGACTGCGTGGATTATTTCAGTTCAATTATTCCCGAACATAATCAAATCATAAAGGAGCAGGAAAAATGCATCATGGAGAAATTTGATTTGGTAACCGTGAATTCACAAACATTATACTCTCTTTATAAGAAAAAGAGGAAACAGATTGCAGTTGTTCCGTTAGGATTTACTCCGCCATCCAAGAAGTTAACAAAAACAATATATTTTCCCAAAGAGCGGCCAATTATTGGGTATGTAGGTGCAATGAACTACAGACTTGATTATAGATTGCTGAAAAAGTTAGTTGAGAGCAATAAACAATGGACATTTGTTTTTTGGGGACCTAGACAGAAAGATGTACAAGATAAAAAATTTAAGGTGGATGAAGCGGTAGAATATTTATATTCTTTGCCGAATGTTATCCATGGAGAATCTGCGAGTAGAGATGAAACGTATGCCGTCATTAAGCAGTTTAATGTATGTATAATACCTTATAACGCCCGGTTAGACTTTAATAAATATTGTTTTCCGATGAAGTTGTTTGAGTATTTCTATATGGGAAAGCCGGTGATATCCACACCGATAAATGAGTTGAAATATTATTCAAAGTTCGTAAGAATGGGTAGTAAAGTAGAGGATTGGGAAAGATATATTAGAGAATTGCTGGAAAAACCTTGGCCAGAAGAATTTAAATCAGAACAAAAGAAAATAGCACTTGTGAATACTTGGGATAAGAAAATAAGTACCATTTCGAATTTTCTACATTGGGATAAATCATGAGTCGTTATCTTCAACTATTAGAGGTCTTTGCAATTAGGGAGATTAAATCGCGGTATAAATCTTCAATATTGGGATTCCTTTGGATAGTGATTTTTCCACTAGCTACTGCAATAATTTTAAGTCTAATCTTTGGTACCTTTATTCGAATTTCAACTGAAGGTGTTCCTTATTTTCTGTTTTTATTATCCGGACTTTTATATTGGAACTTTTTTCAACAAGGTTTTATTCTGGCCAAAGATGCTCTTATCTGGAATAGAGATCTCGTAGTTAAGACAGCCTTTCCTAAGGTAACTTTACCTCTCTCATACGTTTTATCCAGGGTTCCTGATTTTTTTGTAAGCTTTCTTATTTTGCTTATTTTTTATTTAATATATGGTTATAACCTGAATATTAATTTCATATTAATAATTTTATTTATTCTTCCTATACTCCTTTTCTTGGCAGGTATTTCTTTAATCATTTCTTCGCTTAACGCCGTCTTTCGTGATTTTGGGAGGATAGTGGATTTATTCATGACGTTATTATTTTATGCTACACCTATAATTTATCCAGATACTGCCATACCTCACCAGTATAAATTGTTTGTGTTGCTAAATCCGATTAGCGACGCTATCATATTTACCCGCGATTTATTATTCAAAAATAATATAAGATATGATTTGTTCTTTCTGTCATTAATTTTAAGCCTGCCAATTTTTGCTTTCGGAATGATCTTTTTTATTAAGATGGAGAAAAAAATTGTTGACTTGATATGAATTCAACAGCAATTCTTCTTAAAAACGTTACCAAAAGATATTATTTGGAAAAGCCAAGGACTTTAAAAAGGTGGTTCAGTTCGTTATTTTCACCTTATGGGAGATTTACCGTGATAAAAAATTTTTCTTCGATAGTGAATAAAGGCGAATTCGTTTTGGTGACTGGTCCAAATGGTTGCGGAAAGACCACACTTTTAAAATTAATCGCCGGTATTACTTTACCCGATGCGGGTAGTATAAAAACTTATGGTAAGGTAGTTCCTCTAATCGAGCTTGGGGCAGGATTTAATTATGAATTAACCGGCATGGAAAATATACTTATCAATGCTACAATCCTTGGGATTGATAAGAAAATAATTAAGACAAAAACAAGAGATATTGTAGAATTCTCTGGACTTAAGTCATTTGTAGATGTTCCTTTGAAACGCTATTCATCAGGTATGGTCTCTAGATTAGCATTCTCTATAGCTATCTCTTCCGAGCCGGAAATACTACTACTTGATGAAATATTCGCAGTTGGGGATGAGGAGTTTAAAGAGAGATCATTCTCTAAGCTATCTGAATTTCATAATAATAGAGTAACAATACTTCTTACAACCCATTTTGAAAAATTTATAAGAATAAAACCAGACAGAATAATTAATTTACAGAAAACAAACTATCATAACATTCTCAGAGATTAGATGAACGATTTTATCAGTCTATTCGAATTTGTTGATCTTAATTTGTTATTTTTGACAAAATCCTGTTAACAAAGCTTGAATCAATATCGATTTTTATCTTACTCTCTATAGTTCTGAGGATTTCATTCATATACTTTTCTTTATTACAGCTTCCTTTTACAGTAATTATCGAATCTGATAATCCATATATCCTATTTATGACAGACCCCTTATTTTTATGAACTTGCACAGTTAAATTCTTATAAGTAGACAGATAGTCCAAACCATAAATTTCTTTTAATATCCCAGAGTCAGAGGGAATAATACTTTTTATAAAAACATGCTTATCTTTTTTATTTTTTTTTATTTTTATTTTTTCCCCAAGCGCTATCGAGATATATTTCTCTGCGAAGTTTATTCCTGTTGAAAGATGATATTCTTCCAGTATATTGCCGCCTGGTGGTCGTCCTGCAATCTCAAGAAGATAAGTCTCTTTTTTCGTCAGACGGAGTTCACAATGGAATCCGCAATTGTCAAATCCTAATATTTTAATCAGTCTGGAAACAAGGTTCCTGGCTCTTTTTTCCAAAGAAAAAGATATTCTTGCCGGTATACATTCTCCTTCCTGAACCAAGAATGGCTCTTTTCCCATAAAGAATTCAGTCGTTCCTATGATGAAAAGTTTATTATTCTGAACAAGTCCATCTACGCTGATAACCTTACCCGGAATATATTGCTCTACAATCCAGTCATTTTTATAGAGGTCGTAATAATCCATCCATTCGTCATATATATGATTTCTTTGGTTTTTTGCTAATAAAAAGCATTCTACAAAATCTTCCTTTTTTTCAATTTTTATCGCTCCAAAACCATGCCCCGAACGAATTGGTTTAATGACAGCTGGATATTTTAATACACCAGATTTTTCCATCCCTTCATGATAAGAAGTGAATGAAAAAAAATCTGGTGTATTAATTCCTGCCTTTTTACTTATGATTCTCATGACTAGTTTATTACCCGAGCTTCTTCTGGCTGCCTCAGATGAAAGAAAAGGGAGGGAAAGTACAGAAGCAAGATCAGCAGTGGGGATAATACTCATTTCAAAAAAGGTGGTAACTCCATCAAAAGAAACCCTGCTATTTTCCATATAATTAAATACGTCAGTAATAAGCTTCTCCGAATCGTAAGGATTTGTGATTATTATGTTTTTTTCGTCGACAAAGTTTTTTACCCAATTAGGATATTTAGCTGTAGTGGCAAGGTAGAGCACCAGTCCCATTTTCTTTGCAACTTGAAAGGGATAGACTTTATCCTGTGTTCCCCAGTTTACAAGAAGTAATTTTTTTCTTTTCAATATATCTTTTTTCATTTTATTTCACTTTTATTATATTGGTATTGAAAACCCTCATCTCTTTTTCTGCATAAGAATTAAATACAAATACATCTTTGGCTTTTATTGCTATTTTGCGACAAGTTTCGATCAGGGTAATCATTTCAAAATTATTTCTTGGTAAACGAGAAGGGAAAACCAGATAAGACGAAAGGTCAGAAAATAAATTATAGAGGAAATAATATTCGTGTGGTTTGAATAAAAAGACAAGGTCAAGTTTGATTATTTTTGCCAAACATAACATGCTAAATACCACTAACCAATTAATATATTCATTAAGTATTCTGATAAAAGCAAACCTTTGCCAAGGCAAAAAATAAGGGATAGAAATAACATTATTGATTTTTTTTGATTCGCCTATTTTCAGCGTAAACATTTGTTTTAAAATAAAAACTTTAGAGGATGTAATAAAGAATAAGTGATTTCGTTGATTCTTGCTAAAAAAATTCCTTACATTATCCTTTTGCAGTATTTTATTGTAGTCATCCGGAATGATAAAAATACAATTAATATTCATAATCTTTAAAAATGAGATACTTTCTCCCAAATTCTCGTAGACGCATTTCCATCTGGTTTATGCCACCAGTAATTGAGTAAATTTTGATGGGAAGATGTGAATCTAAAAGAATTTAAATAGCTTTTCAACAGGTTTTTGATCGCGGATTGTCTAATCTTTACAGTAGGAATAACCTTTAGTATGGGGTTAAGATTTTTAGGTAGGCCAATATTATTATCAGTTATGATTAATGGTTTTTTCGCTAAGAGAGCTTCCAAAAGTATAGTTGAGGGATCGGATATGACCCCAACTGCTTGTCTGAATAAATCCGCAGTGAAAGAATTGAAATAAACTTGAGAACTCCAATTACTCTTTAAGTATTGATAATAAGTTAATGGATGAAGTTTAATAATAAGCTTCAGATTTAATTCGCTGCAGATTTCGTCCAGGATTGGTACCCATGTTTCTGGCTGTGAGGCTCTGGAATTATATATTGATATATTACTGACAGTATTGCAATAAATTAAGAACGGTTTTGTATATGGAGGATTAAATAGAAAAGGGAAAGAATAAAAATCAGTTTTGCTCCCACCAGTCATATAATATTTTGTTTTGATCTTTCTATTCTTGAACTGCTCTAAATATGCTTGCCCATGTAAAAAAATAGCACTGAGATATTCATATCGTTCTTTATATAGATCAAATAAAGAGACGTCCTTAATACTTTGGCAGTATTCGTGTAGGAAAATCGGAAATCTCTTTGCTAATTTTGCTAATTGTATAACAGGATAATTACCAGGTAAAACTATTGTAGGTAAAATGATCCCATCTGGTTTTTCTTCCGCTATTTCTTCCCACCATGGTTGATCAATTACCTCAATACGGATATTCTCTTTTTGCAAAGAGGTCTGAGTATATGGAACTATAAAATGTTTGATTTTTTGTTTATAAAACCTATACCGGATCGATGAGAGTTTCGACTTAAAGTATATTTGAAAACCAAGCTGTTCCAGCGATAAGATACCATCTGGCTCTGCACTGATTTTCTGTGGGAATTGAATAAACCATATTATTTTGACATTCTTAGGTTTAAAATGAGCCAAGGCAGCAAGATTTGGTACATGGTTGCCTAAATAGGAATAAAATATAATTTTCTTCATAATTATGTTCGGGAAAGTACATTTTCAGCAAATTTTAGATCATCAATATCATCAACTTCAAACCACATCATTTCATCTTTTATTACTTCGGCATAAACACAACAAACATTTAAATATACAAGTGCTCCAATTATCAGTTCATAATAATCTTTTTTACCAAATTTGCTTATATATAAATCAAGCACAGGTTTATATACTTCTTTGATAAATTTAAATGTAAAGTGATAAATGTTGATAGTTTTGTAATATGAGCTTGCATCGAAAAAATTACCTTGTTCTCTTTTAGGAATAAGTCTCTGAATAACTTTTGTATTTTCATTGATTTCCACAATCGTTCCATCCATATATGGTTTATACTTTTCAATAAATACTGTATCTCTTCTACGTTTAACCTTTTTCAGAAGTTTAGGTTTAAAAATAATATCTCCTTCCATTAGTAGTAACTCTTCGGTTATGTATGGAAGAGCCAAATATAGAGAGTAGATATTATTTGTAGTTTTATATTCTATGTTGTCGACGTATCTGATTTTTATTCCTTTGTATCTATCACCTACTAGTTTTTTTATTTTTTCTCTCTTATATCCTACGACTATTATTATTTCAGATATGTTTTTTATTTTACTAATAGATTCTAATTGGTAAAGAATAAGTTCTTTATTACGAATTTTAGCCATTACTTTGGGGACTTCATAGGTAATAGGACGAAGTCTTATGCCAATGCCTGCAGCCAAGATGATAACTTGCATAAATGCGGTATATCTATTTTCGTCTATTTAAAAATAATTATACTCCAGAGCAGAGAATAAAAATTAGAAGGATAAATTTTGACAAGCAGTTTTTGCTAATTAATTTCATATCTTCTGCATTATACCCAAACCCGAATGTTTAGGTTCAAAGAAAGTAATTTTATTTTCGTCTTTTAATTCTTGCCAAAGTTTCCAGACTCCAAAAATACCAAGCTCAGGAGTTTTTTTGACTGTTATGTCGTGGAAGACCATAAAGCCTCCTTTATCCAGTCTAGGCCAGAACAACTCATAGTCGGTTCTTACGCCTTTATAGGAGTGGTCGCCGTCTATATATATGTATTGGTAATTATATTTATATTTTTGAGCAAAGTATTTAGTATTCATCACATAAGTTGTCATATATTTGTTTACATCGAGGAAAGAAAAATGTTTTTGGGGATCCACTCTTTTCCACCAGGCGACTCCTGACCAGTGATTTGGATTTTCCAGACCGTACCCGGCATCAACAAAATCTACCGTCCCTTCTCCATTTTCCTGACAGGCTAGAGCACAAATTGCTGGAATAAAACCCTGGCGTGAGCCAACACAAAGAACTCTTTTTGGCTTAAGATTAAGAATCAACGAATAGTGGATAAAGCCGTAACCCAAATTGCCAGTTTCACGGTCGATTTGATGTCCATCATCTCCGCCATAATAGTCAATTATTTTCCTTGCCACTGATCTATTGAATATGATTGATCTGTTTTGTCCGAATAATTTCTTACTTAATTGGTTTGTGGTGAGAAATAATCCAACTTTATCCCGAAGATGAAAATTAATATCCAAACTGAACAGTTTCATAAATTAGGCAAAAAGACCTGCCCAAATCTTCATAGCGCGTTTAAGATACTTAAAGTAATTTTCTTGAGGAAATTCTACTTTTTGGGCTAATTCGAAATAACAATCAGCAGGATTGGTTGATTTTAGCCTGACTTTCTCTATCATTTTAAATAAAACTTCATTGATTTCCATTCCTTTCGCTTCCTTCTCTAAGTTTTTAAAGACATTTGACACTTGTTTATGCTCCACAAATGGTGAACCGTTGGCCGCAGAAAACCCAAGATGATCGATGATTTTTTTGGCAAAAATGCCTGCCCAGATATCGTCAAATCTATCATACCCCCAATAGTTTCCGTTTGGGTTATATCCCATAAGTGGAAAGTACATAATTGGAGCAATTTTTGTTTTAAAGGCAAGATTCATCGAGCACATCGGGAAGAAATAATTTTTAGGTATGAATTCAATGAAGTCAAAACTATTTGGTACCTTTAAATCATAGTGTAGCAAATGGGTTGGCGCGTCAAAATCTAAAATATTTTTCCACAGTCCGTGGCTAATTACAACTTCACCTTTATTGCGTATAGAATAGGGGATGCCCCTGGTATAGTAATATTTCCGATGAGGATAGGTAGGATACCAGTTTTCTGGTGCAAAGAGAGCAAGATTATTAAGGTGTTGTTGAACGAATTTCTGATTTTTTACCGGATAGCAATCGTCGTCGATTGTGATAACAGTCTCAATACCCAATTGGTAAGCCTTCCAAAAACCGAAGACTCGTATACCAGCATTTTTTCTAGAGATAATCCACGAATGTTTTCCCAATTCCTGATCTATCTCTTTCCAACTGTAATGATAAACTTTTCTGAAAAAAATCTTTGGGGTGTTTACCTCTCTTGTTTTGTGATCCTCGATAATGATACCGATGCACTCTCGAAATTCATTTCCCCATGACTTGAGAAATTTTAAATTCCTGATGGTGGGGATAACTATTGCGGCTTCTTTATTCTTCATAAGATTTATATCATTATAATTAATGCAAAGCTTAAAAACAATTTCAACCTGATTCGACATCGATCAAAGCTAAAAGATATTCTTCGACTTTTTAAAAAGTGAATTTTGTTTTTGCCAATTCTCAACCGCTAGCGGAGGAAAAGAAAAAGATAAGAGATCTGGTAATATCGAAATATAGCAAGAGTAATAGCAGAAAAAAACAGTTAGAGGAAGAAAGTGGGAGCAATTCAAAGTTTTATTAGATATCATGCGTCTTAAATTTGCTTGATTATTGAAAAGATAATCTCTTGACAAGTAACTTGGGTATGATATTCTGGATTAAATGACTACAATTCCACGTAAGCGTGTTTTCATGGGTGTTCTTTTTTTAGTTGTAATGGGTGGCCTTTTAACGATAGCTTTTATCGGTTCTCAACAAAAACAAGTTTACAGATCTAGGGCATATGCTGAACCAACTACGCCTCCTCCACGTACGTCTCCAACTCCTACTCCCACACCAAATCCAGCAGCTCCAGTAATTAACAACGTAACGACGTATTTTACTGGCGTACCTTGGGAAATATTAGTCTGGGATGGTGCAAGTCTATCCGCAAACGGCAACTACAAAGCCCAACTGTTTGATGTCGATGGAACAACACGATGGGGAGAGGATATATCGGCCCCTTATGGAGTCGCGCCTCCCTATACATATGTCGATGTTAAACTTCCAGGTACTTCTCCTCCTTCCGGTTGCAATACCAAAGCTACCTGTGCTGTTTTCGTCAGACTTCTTGATACTAATACTGGTCTTCTCTCCAATACCTTTTCTTTTACACTGCCTCTCATCACAGGTGCTACACCTACTCCTTCTCCTACTCCTACACCGACTTATACCGGTTTGGTAGGTTTCTGGAGCATGGAAGATCCATCCGGCAATCTCGTGACAGATTACTCCGGCAATTTCCACAACGGCACCGCTTACGGGACAACCATAATTGACGGAAGATTAGGAAAAGCAAGACAGTTGACTG
>Ga0315281_10000546_pt1 | contig 52441 bp, 54 predicted proteins | sample YL17G07_0_MG_FD_204540 | JGI IMG/M metagenome (GOLD analysis project Ga0315281, IMG submission 204540) | Sediment microbial communities from Yellowstone Lake, YNP, Wyoming, USA - YL17G07_0 | ecosystem: Environmental > Aquatic > Freshwater > Lake > Sediment | place: USA: Wyoming | collected...
CGTTCTCGATTTTAGCCCCCTCATCCCAACCTTCCCCCGCCAGGGGGGAAGGAGTATAAGGTAACCCCGTAGCAAGCTACGGGGAATTGTCAAGTTCAATGAAGATACTTATAATCAAACCGAGTTCTCTCGGCGACATCATTCAATCAAATCCAACGCTGGCGGCTCTGAAAGAAGCTTACCCTGATGCCGCAATAACCTGGCTTGTCTTTGATGCTTTCGCCGATATTTTGCCGCTGTTTGCCGGCCTTGACCGGATAATGGTCTGGAACAAAAAAGGCGGCATGAAGGAATACCTGCGGGTGATGGGCGCCATACGTAATGAGCGATTCGATCTTGTCATCGACTTGCAGGGTCTCGCGCGCACCGCAGTGCTCGCATTTTTATCCGGCGCCGCAAAAAAGATCGGCGTGCCGGGGATGAAAGAACTGAGCTGGATTTTCGTCAAACAAGCCTTCCCGGAAAGCCGGGGGCTGAACGCGGCCGCGCGAGCGCTTGAGACCGTTCGCTATCTTACGGGGAAGAAGCCGGGGTGCGCCTTCAATTTGCGCATCCCCGCCGCCATTGAGGAGTACACGCGGGAAATACTGGCACGCCACAAGGCCACGGGCCGTGAACGTGTCGTTGCGCTTATTCCGATGGCGCGCGGGAGTCACAAGGTATGGCCGGCAGAGCATTACCGCGAACTCGTCGGGCTGTTAATCGAAGATGCACCCGACACAAAAATATTCATCCTGGGCGCGTTAGAAGATGTTCGTCGAATACGCCATTCCGCTGCCATCGATATCTCCGGCCGGACATCGCTGCAACAGATGGCCGGCATTCTCAGTAAATGTGACGTTGTCATCGGCGGCGATACCGGCCCCGTGCACCTGGCATCGGCCCTTGGTGTTCCACTCATAGCGGTTTTTGGCGGGTCCGATGTGCGGGAGACGTCTCCCATTGCTGCAAACGCCGTTATCCTTAAAAAAGATTTCCCCTGTTCTCCGTGCCGCGGCCATGCTACTTGCAATGATATGGCGTGCCTGTCGGCTATTACGGCACAAGAAGTCTTTGCGGCTGCAAAGGCTATTATGTGTAGTTGAGGCATGCGATGGAAAAGATAGCATTCTTCCACATGAACCAGTTGGGCGACCTGTTGTTCAGTTTACCAACGCTTGAGGCGGCACGCCGCCGGAAGCCGTCAGCCCGGATCGTAAGCATCGTGCGCCCCGAACTCGCCCCAATCGTCGCGGCATCGGGACTGGTTGACCGAGTGATACCGAAACAGCGCGGCGCCGCCGAAACGTTATGGCGGGTGAACGCGCTGAGAGGTGAACATTTCTCTCACGCGTTACTTTTTTCAGAATCGCCCGAGAGCCTGATTACGGCATTTTGCGCCGGCGTGCCGGAGCGGTATGGTTTTGCCACCGCGTCCCTGAGTTTTCTTTTGACCCACAAGGCGGGACGTGCCGGCGTGCCGTCGCTTCTCAACAACCGGAACCTGGCTGCCCGTTTCGGTTTTAACGACCTTGCGACGGACTATACGGGACTGGTCAAAGTACCGCTCCGCGAGTCCTCTCTGATAGAACAATGGATGGTATCTGAAAAAATCGAGCCGTCGCGCCTGGTGGTGCTTGCCCCCGGGGCCAGTAAACGGCGCAGGGACAAATGCTGGCCGGAAACTTCATGGAGCGTGTTGGTGCGGTTAATGCAGGATAAGGGCCTTGTACCCGTCATGTGCGGATCTCCATCCGAAAGAGAGGCGTTGGAATATCTCTCTGAGAAGGGATCACCCCGCCCCACGGTTTTTACCGCGCCCGACGGTATCCTTTCCTTTGCCGCATTGCTCGCTCGTGCCCGGCTGTTTGTCGGCGTCGATTCCGGGGCGATGCACCTTGCGGCGAGCCTCAAAGTTCCCGTTATCGCCCTTTTTGGCGCCACCGACCCTCAACAGATAGGCCCGAGGCCGCTCGCCCGGCACACCGTCATCAGGAAACAACCGATAAAACAAATCAGCCCCGAGGAAGTCTTTACCGAAGTTATCGCGCGGGTGACTCAACCCGAACAGAACTGATGGGAACGATCGTTTGGTTATCTAATTATTTTTTTGCCCTGACCGTGCCCTTTACTCATATCGGCGGTTATCTCGGCGCCGGCGTCGGTTTACTTTGCGTCGGGGCCTGCTGGAAGCGCCTGCGATACGAGAAACTGCTGGCCTGGCTGCTGCTGTTTATCGGTTACGGCCTCCTCAGGTCACTTTTTTCCGCTCAACCGGCGATCGGGTACGGGGCGATGTTCGGTTACGCCGCACATTGGTTGTGGCCCTTTGTGCTCGGGTACGGGCTGGTGGATGGCCGGTCTTTTCGCAGGGTTTTCTCCGTCTATGTCGCAACAGTAATATTTATACTGGTCTTTTCTCTGCTTGCGTATTTTGGCATGTTCCCGCCGCGTTTTGGAAACGGATTTTTTCTGGTTGAGGACGGCCTGCTTAAAGGCCTGCGTTCGCATATCTCACTCGCGTCTATATGCCTCATGCTGTCGCTTCTGGCCGCAGGGCATGTCATCATTTCGGGGGAGATGCGCGCGGCACGGCGGGCCGGAATGATAACACTGGTTTTCTTTTTTCTCGGCGCCCTGTTTTTGACTGGCTCGCGCGGCTACTATATCGCGGCCGCCGTCACCTTTACGGCCCTGGGTGTTTACTGGGTCGTGCATACCCGGAAAGCAAAGCTCTTTGTCGCCGGCGCTGCCGGCATGGCAATTTTAGTGACCGTGCTCCTGCTCCTGTCGCCGGACCTGCGGCGCCGCATAACGAACACGGGGCCCCGCGATAACAATGTCGTGGAGAGAGTTACCCTCTACCGGGTCGCCTGCTGGGAGATAGAGGCGCGGCCGCTGGTCGGTTTCGGCCCCGGGCAGGGAATCAAACAAACAGCTTTCTTTGACAGGTTGCCTGAACCCCAACGCGCCGTCCAGCGCCATCCGCACCTTCATTCGTTTTACCTTAATCTCGCCGCGGATTTCGGTTTGATCGGGGTGGTTTTATTCGTGCTGATAACCGTTCGGGCATTGCAGGGACTGTGGACGACGGCTAAGGCCGGCGACCCATTCGTCCGGGCCATGGCCTTCGGCCTTTTCTGGGGGTTCATCGGCATCCTTATCGGCGACAGTTTTGACACATTACTGCGTGGGCCGGGAACGGCGATGGAGTTGTTCTGGCTGACGGGCCTTGTGCTGGGGCAGGCAAAAATCGATGCCGAAAACCGTCGGGAGACCCCTGTATGAAGATCAGCGGCGCGATGATCATTCGCAACGGTGTTAAGCTCGGCTACCCGTTTATCGAATCGGTCAGATCAATATTACCATTCTGTTTTGAAGTGATCGTTGCCGTCGGCAAGTCCGATGACGATACCCGCGCAAAGATCGAAGCGATCGAGAGCCCGAAAATACGCATAGTCGACACTATTTGGGATATGCATCAGCGTTCGGGCGGTACGGTGCTTTCGCAGCAGACCAACATCGCCATGGGCCACTGCGCGGGTGACTGGATTTTTTACATCCAGGGTGATGAAATTGCCGACGTGCGCTCTATCGATGCCGTCAACGCGGCGCTGGCGCTGGCGGCTGATGACCGGCGGATCGACGGCATCGCCTTCCGGTATGTCCATTTCTACGGCAGTTATTATACGATTCAGACGGGCAGAAACTGGTATGACAGCGAGGTGCGCATCGTGCGCAACCATGCCGGCATTACGTCCCACGGGGATGCCCAGGGGTTCAGGCGGCACGGCGCGAAAGTGCGGGCGCTCCTCTGCAGTGCATCCATATACCATTACGGATGGGCGCGGCCGCCGCAGATTATGGCAGACAAAATCAGGTCGTTCCATGCCTTGTGGCACAACGATTTATGGATAGAACAGAATTGCGGCGGGCTCAAGCTTGAAGAGTATTTCACTGATCTTGGCAACATTGCTCAGTTTACGGAGGATCATCCTCTGCCCATTCTGCCATCCGTCAACAGGGAATTCGAGCCGTTCATTCTCCGGTGCAGGGAAAACTACATTAAGCGCCGGACATGGAAACAGCGGCTCATAGACCTGTCCCGGAGGTTACCGCTTGGGAAACACCGAAACTACGAACTCGTCAAGGAATTAAAATAAATTTGTAATAGCACCGTAAGGAGGAGAAACCCTGAACCGAATCCCGGATAAGAAAACGCAAAAAAGCTACCGTTGAGGCATATCAGGATGAATAGTTTAAATTAACAAGGAGGAATTAATCATGTCCATCGTATCGGAATCGGAATTCAAAGGGAAGCCCATGCTGGTCATCAAGAGCGCTGAAGAGGATAATTTCCCTTTTCAATTTGGTTTAAAGAAAGCGAAGCTGATTTTAGAGAATATTGAAAGCATTAAGAAATTCGTAGAAAAAAACGATAAGTAACCGCGTTCTCTCTTGCTACGGAGATTTTATGTCCAGGTTCGTGAACTACCGGAAACTGTTCAGGCTTTACGAATTCATCCAGCCGTATCTGAAATACTCCATTCCCCTGGATGACCGGTTGCCGGGAAAAAGTGTGCTGGTCATTGCGCCTCATCCGGATGACGAAGCTATCGGGTGCGGCGGGGCGGTGTGCCGGCATGTCGCGGCCGGCGGCGCCGCTGACCTGCTCGTCTGCACAATGGATGAGGCGCGTAAGGCCGAAGTAGGCGCGTCTGCCCGGGTGCTCGGCATTCGTGACACCATATCTCTCGGGTATCCCGTTGAATCGCTGGGTGAACAGGCCGCCCTTGCGGAACAGGTGTTCGGTGTCCTGAAAGAACGGCAACCGGATATTCTTTTCGTTCCCTTTTTGTTCGATAATCACCAGGACCATCGCGCCGTAAACGAAGCGTTGATCAAAGGGTATCGCCGGCACGCATTCGATTGCATGGTTTACGCTTATCCTGTCTGGTTTCCGCTTCATCCGAACGTTGTGATCGATATTGGGCCGGTCTGGGCGACAAAGAAGCGGGCCATCGAATGCTACCCCTCACAACTTGCGACTCGCGACTACGTTACCATGAGCCACGCGCTCGGACAATATTGGGCGCAGGTAAAAGGACACGGACTGGACGTTGTTGAAAGCTTTTTCCGCGCTACCATGACTGAGTACGTTGCTCTGGGGAAAAAGATGCTTTCCCGCTGAAAAGCAAAAAAAAGCTTTAAAAATGTGCAAAAAAGTAATATAATACGCTATTGTGACCGGAAAAAAAATAGTGCATCTTTATTCTTCCTGGACTGCCGGCGGAGCGGAGAAGATTTTGCTCTCGTTGGCGGAAGGGCTCGAGCGGCGGGGATGGAAAAACATCGTTGCCGCCCCGAAGAACAGCTATTTGTTTTCCCGGGCGAAGAAGGCGGGGCTTGCCGCGTATCCCGTCGCCATCAAAGGGTCGTTCGATCCTATTGGTATTCTGCAGCTTTTTCGCATCGTTCAGAAAGAGCGGGTGGATATACTGCATGCGCACCAGGGGAAAGTATTCTGGCCGTGCGTTTTCATGAAATGGCTGACCGGTGGACGGGTGAAGGTCGTATTTCACCGGCACGCGCACCTGCCGCACCGCTTTTACAGCCGGGGCCATTACCGCTGGGCCGATCGCATTATCGCCATATCGGGTATCGTCGCCCGGGACCTCCGTGATATTGAGAAAGTTCCCGAATCGAAAATACGGGTCGTGTACAACGGCACGGATTTCGAGCGTTTCAATCCCGCGGTTTCCGGTGAGGATGTGCGGGAACAGTACCGGCTCGGCCGTCGTCCGGTGATCGGCACCGTCGCCGCTATGAACCGGCCGAAAGGCAAGGGACAGGAATACCTGATCGAAGCGGCGCAGATCATAAAGGCACGGCACGGGGACGCTGCCTATCTTATCGTGGGCGATGGGCCGATCAAGGGCCATCTGGAAGGCCTTGCCCGTAAACTCGGCGTGGCTGACAGGATCATTTTCACCGGGTATCAGGAGGCCGTGGAAAGGTATATCTCGGCCATGGATATTTTCTGTTTCCTCTCGTGGGACCGGGAAGGGTTCGGCCAGGTGATGGTTGAAGCTCAGGCGATGGCAAAACCGGTCATTGGAACCAATATCGGGGGTATTCCCGAAACATTTCAAGATGGAGTGACCGGGTTCATGATTCGCCCCCGGGACTCGGAATCTCTGGCCCAGTATATCTCAGTGCTGCTGGACGATGCGGAAAAGCGCCGCCAGATGGGACAGGAAGCGCTCCGTTTCGTTCGGAACACGTTTAACCGTGACGCGATGATCGACAACGTCATAGCCGTCTATCGTGAGATGTAATGGAAATGATTGAAGTAACGGCATTAGACAGGATAAACTTCGGATAAAAGAGTTGAGACATAATTAAAGATATGTTGAAAAGAGGTTCTATCAGATTTTATCCTGTTCATCCTGTCAAAAGATTTTTGTATTGCGGCGACTGAGTTGCGGAGGGTTGATGGAACGACAGAAAGTGTCCGTGTACGTGATGACGTTTAATGAAGAAGCCAATATCCGCGACTGCCTTGAGAGCGTGAAATGGGCCGACGAAATAGTGGTCATGGATTCCTTCAGCACTGACCGGACGGTCGAGATTTGCCGCCGGTTTACGGACAGGATCGTGCAGGAGAAGTTCGCCGGCTTCGGCGCATTGCGCAATAATGCCGTCGCTCATTGCACGCACGACTGGATATTGAGTGTCGATGCGGATGAGCGCGTGACGCGGGAACTGAAAGAGGAAGTACTGCGAAAGCTGGCTAAAGGCCCCGACGCCGATGCATACTACGTGCCGCGCAAAAGCCATTTTCTAGGTTCCTGGGTGCGGCATTGCGGCTGGTATCCGGATTACCGGCAACCCCAATTCTTCCGCAAACATAAATTGAAATACCGGGAGCAGCTGGTTCATGAAAGTTTTGATCTTGACGGCAGGATCGGTTATCTGAATGAGCATGTGTTGCAGTATCCCTTTTTGAACCTTGCCCAGTTCCTGAAGAAAATGGACCGCTACTCTTCGCTCCGCGCCGAAGAAATGGCGAAGGATGGAAAAAACTTCCATGTCGTGCAGGCGGTCGCGCGCCCGGCGGCCATGTTCTGCAGGATGTACGTGCAAAAACTCGGTTTCCTGGATGGTAAAATCGGGTTTATTCTGTCGTTGTTGTACGGCTACTATACCATGATCAAATACATTAAGCTATGGGAGATGAGGCAGGCACCCCGTCAATGAACGATTTATTGTCCGCACTACTTTATCCGCTGTCGTTTCCCTACGGCCTTCTTGTCGGACTTGACCGCCGTTTCACCAGGGCGGTTGACCTGGCTCGTCCGGTGATCAGCGTGGGCAATATAACCTGGGGAGGCACCGGCAAGACGCCGGTTGTCATCCGCCTGGCGCGGCAACTGGCCCAGCGCGGCTACCGGGTATGTGTTTTGTCGCGGGGCTATCGCCGCAAGGTGAATAAGGGCATATTGATCGTCAGCGACGGGAAATCCATTCTTTCGGACCCGGCCGCAGCAGGCGATGAACCCTTCCTGATAGCGCGGAGTTTGCCGGATGTCAGTGTGGTTGTCGGGCCGGACCGGACCCGTGCGGCAGCAACAGCGCGTGAACGCCTCTCGCCGGACGTCTTCATTCTCGATGACGGTTTCCAGTGCTGGAAAGTCAAACGCGATCTGGATATCGTGTGCGTTAATGCGGCAGATCCGTTCGGCAACGGCAGGCTTCTGCCGGCAGGAATTCTCCGTGAGCCGCCGTCGGCGCTTTCCCGTGCGGGGCTTATCGTGCTGACCAACTCGGATGTCGTGCCTCCGGATACCGTAGTAGAAGCGGAGGGGCGCATCGCCGCCTGCAGCGCGGCGCCGGTACTGCGGTCAGGACGCAGGGCGTTAGATCTTCGGTGTATTATCGACGAAGCCACGGATTTGCTGGCGATTGACGTGATAGCCCTTTCCGCCGTCGGCGACAATGAAAGTTTTAAAAAAACGCTGGAGCAGAACGGCATGAATATTGTGCGGCAGTACGCTTTTCGGGACCATCATTGGTTCAGCCTGCAGGACTTACGAACACTGCTGGCGGAAAACCCGCCGGAGTTGCCTGTTGTTACTACGACAAAGGATGCCGTCAGGTTGGCGATGATACTGGCAACACTTGAGCCGGTCAATGCCCGCCGTTTTTTCGCCCTGGAAACCGAACTATATGTAAACGGAGAGGACCTGTGGGAAAAAGGAATCCGAAAAGCCGTGCCGTTTTTTTAGATCGTGACGGCACACTGATACTGGAAAAGAATTACCTGCGCCATGTTAAGGACATTAAACTCATCAGGGGGGTTGTGCAGTCGCTGAAGATGCTGCGGGAACAGGGATTCAAGTTGATCCTGGTGACAAACCAGTCCGGCATCGCCCGGGGCTATTTCACGGAAGAGAAATTAAAGAAGATCCATGGCCGTCTGCAAAAAATGCTTTACAGGAAAGGAGCCGGGCTTGACGCCATATACTACTGCCCGCATCACCCGGATGATGAATGCCTGTGCCGTAAACCCAGCCTGGGTCTCATAATACAGGCGCGGAAGGCATTCAATATCGATCTCCGCGCGTCGTACAGCGTCGGCGATCATACGGGTGATTTTCTTCTGGGCCAGGAAATGGGAGGGAAAGGCATATTTGTTCTGACCGGGCACGGCGCCCGCGAACAGGTTAAGATCAGGGCCTCTCAAGGAAAACTCTCCCCCGATTACGTTGCAAGAAACCTTCCCGCCGCCGCCCGATGGATATTAAACGACAGCCGGCAGGGACGGCATCGAAGCGTTTCCCGGAGAACAGGCGTGAAATGAATGGATAAAACTATTGGTCATGCAATGGTCAATATTTCCGGCAATCGCCGCAGGGAACTGCGAACCGCACTTTGGCGGGCGTTGCGCGTTGCTGTTTTGTTTTCGCCGCTCGTTTGTCCTCTCCCTGTCCGCGCGGCGAATGCCGGTGCCGGATCGTTCCACACGGTTAAATGGGGGGAGACGCTTGCACGTATTGCCCATAGGTACTATGGACAGGGTAATCTGTACCATCTGATCGCTGACGCCAATCACATTACGGATCCGCACCGTATACTTTGCGGGGCGGCGCTGGTAATACCCCCGCTGGATCAGGGGACGGGAACGCTCTCTACGGCATCTACTCCCCCGATAGCGATATCACAAACACCCCGGCCGCTCGCTTTGCCGATGCCCGCGCCTCTTCCTCTGTTTCTATGGCGGCAGGAGCCGTATAAGGTCTTCGATGCCGGCGAAAAGTTGACATTTGCCATCAGATGGAAATTCATTACAGTGGGGTTTGCCACCATGGAGGTTACAGGGATTGAAGATATGGGCGGCAGGCAGGCCTACCATATCATAACCGACGCCCGTTCCGCGCCATTTTTTGATAACTTCTATAAGGTACGAGACATCAATGAATCGTGGATAGACGTACAAAGTCTCTGCTCCGTTAAGTTCGAGAGTCATAATTCTGAAAACGGGATGAAAAACGACGAGACTATAAAACTTGATCAGGAAAAGAGGCGGTTCGAGATCGTTGAGACGGGGAAGAAAGGGGATATCCCGCCCTGGGTGCAGGATGTGCTCTCGTCTCTGTACTACCTGCGGACCAAAAACCTCACCGTGGGGCAGGAGCTATGCATCGATACGCATTCGGGTGATACATCGTGGCCGCTGAAGGTGAAGGTCCTGCGGCTTGAGACGGTGGACGTTCCGGCGGGCCGGTTCATCTGTTACGTTGTTGAACCTGCCATTCGGGAGGGAGCCGGCCTTTTTCGGGCCAGAGGGAACCTGCAGGTCTGGCTGACGGCTGATGAAAAGAAAATACCGGTGATGATGCGTTCAAAAATCGCCATCGGATACATCGATGCGTCGCTGACCGGGATGCGACTAAAATGAGAGGAACCGTTCCATGATTGCAAAGAACCGTAAAAAAAAATCAAAACTCAGCGGAGCTCGCCCGGCAAGACGACTTTCCGGGAACATCACGGGGATCGACCTGCGTAACGTAACGACGGTGTCTCTGTGCCGGCGTCCAAGCAAGGTTACCGCCAACACCTTTGCTTCACGACTCGCGAGGCCGGTAAGCTTCGGGCAATTCTGGAATTCTCTTCCTTCGATACTTGCTGGCAATAATATCAAAAATTTAGTAAAATTAATCCTCAAGGCACGGGAAAAAGATAAACCGGTTATCCTTACCTTCGGGGCGCATGTCATCAAATGCGGCCTCAGTCCCATCCTTATAGACCTTGCAAAACGCGGTTTGATTACGGCCTTTGCCAGTAACGGAGCGTCCGCGATACACGATTTTGAGCTGGCATACGCGGGACGGACGTCCGAGGATGTTGCGGTGCGACTGGAAGACGGCTCTTTCGGCATGGCGCGGGAGACGGGTGAGTTTCTAAACCGCGCGGCAAAAACAGCACGGGACGAGGGCGAAGGGCTTGGGTACACCATCGGCCGCGAAATAGAAAAATCCCGCCTGCCGAACCGCTCGTTAAGCGTCTTTGCCGGCGCTTACCGCATGGGAATACCTTTCACGGTGCACGTGGCCATAGGTACCGATATAATCTATCAGCATCCCCAATGCGATGGCGGGGCATGGGGACACACAAGTTATAAGGATTTTTTGAAGTTTGCCGACAATGTATCTCGGCTCGGCAACGGCGGTGTTCTGGTGAACTTCGGCAGTGCGGTCATCCTCCCCGAGGTTTTTTTGAAAGCATTGACGGTGTGCCGTAATCTGGGGCATAAGGTCGCCGGTTTTACCACGGCTAACTTCGACATGATACGTCAGTACCGCCCGCAGCAGAATATCGTGATCCGTCCGACACGGGCCAGCGGGCAGGGATTTGATTTTGCGGGCCACCACGAGATAATGCTGCCGCTCCTCTATGCGGCGTTGGTAGACTTAATAGGTTAACAAAGAATTAGACAGGATGAACAGGATAAACTTCGGATGAAAGAGTTAAAGACGTGTGGCAAAGAGGTTTTATCAGATTTTATCCGGTCAATCCTGTCAAAGATTTAAGATGTAAACCCAATTTCCAGGGAGAAAGCATGAAAAATTTGATCGGATTTATCCCGCATTTTTCCAGGCAAAAAATACTCGTCATCGGCGATATCATGGTCGATAAATTCGTTTGGGGCAAGGTGTCCCGCATTTCGCCTGAAGCGCCGGTGCCGGTTGTCGAAGTGAGCCAGGAAACGCATAAGCTGGGCGGCGCGGGCAACGTCGCAAATAACCTTAACAGCCTGGGCGGAAAGGTGTACCTGGTCGGGGTGATCGGCAGCGATATCGTCGGCGAGCAGCTCAAAGACGATCTGAGGGAAACTAAAATCAGCGTTGACGGCATTATTTCTGACCAAACCCGCCCGACCTGCATCAAAACACGGATCATCGCCTCACACCAGCAGGTGGTGCGGGTGGACAAAGAAGTAAAAGGCGCTTTCACCGCCGAGATTGAGCGGAATATCATCGACCGGATCGAATCGATCATTCCGCAGGTACAGGCGATAATTATTTCGGATTACGGCAAAGGGGTGGTTACCCCCGCCGTCTTGAGCAGGGCAATCCAGCTTGCCCGTAAAAACGGAACCCCGGTCACCGTCGATCCGAAGATCGAGCATTTCCTCCGGTACAAACGCGTCAGTTGCATCACGCCCAATCTTTCGGAGGCTTTCAGCGGTATGCGGACACTGCTTGTCGATGAAGACAAAAAGATCATTGAACTGGGCAACAAGATACTCAGAAAACTTAATTCAGACTCGGTTCTCATTACTCGCGGCGAAAAGGGGATGACGCTTTTTGAGCCGGGCAACAGAATAACACACATCCCGACACGCGCCAAGGAAGTTTACGACGTTACCGGCGCGGGCGATACCGTTATCGCCACCTTTACGCTGGCGCTGGCGGCCAGGGCGGATTTTGTAACCGCGGCCGAAATATCGAACTTTGCGGCAGGCGTGGTGGTGGGGAAACTGGGAACGGCCACCGTATCCCTTGCCGAACTCCGTTCGGCCATACTGAATTATCGGACATGAGAGTTATCGGTGTCATCCCCGCCCGTTATGCTTCAACTCGTTTCCCCGGGAAACCGCTTGCCCTGATTAAAGGCAGAACGCTGATAGAGCGGGTGTGGCGCCAGGCGCGCATGAGCAGGGAACTCGACGACGTTATCGTGGCGACCGATGACCGGCGAATCGTTGCCGCGGTGACGGAATTCGGCGGACGGGCGGTGCTCACGTCCCGCGCCTGCACCAGCGGCACGGACCGTATGGCCGAGGTGGCCGGCCGGGTTGAAAAAAAAGCCGATATCTTCATCAATATTCAGGGCGATGAGCCGCTGATCTCTCCTCTGCTGATCGACCGGCTTGTGCTGACCCTGCGGCAGAACCCCGCGGTGATGGCCGTGACGGCCGTATATCCGCTGGATATCCCTGAAGAACAACAGGACCCGAATGTCGTCAAGGTAGTCACGGACAGGCAGGGTTTCGCGCTTTATTTTTCGCGTTATCCGGTGCCTTTCGCGCGGTCCGCAACGTCGGTGCGCTCATTCAAGCATTTGGGGGTTTACGGATACCGCCGTGATTTTCTGATTCGTTTTGCGTCATGGAAACAAACCCCGCTCGAGAAGGCGGAATGTCTTGAGCAACTCCGCATTTTGGAGATGGGGTGCCGGATAAAGACGGTAGTTGCGCGCCACGATTCGTTCGGTGTCGATGTCCCCGGCGATGTTGTTAAAATTGAGAGGTTGATCAAATGACAAAGTACATTTTCGTTACCGGCGGCGTCGTCTCGTCGCTGGGCAAGGGTATTACGGCGGCATCTGTCGGCTGCCTTCTGAAAAGCAGGGGACTCAAGATAAATGTCATGAAGTTCGACCCGTACCTGAACGTAGATCCGGGAACGATGTCACCCTACCAGCACGGTGAAGTCTTCGTGACCGTTGACGGAGCCGAAACGGATCTTGATCTCGGGCACTACGAGCGTTTTCTTGACCAGGATACGCATCAGGAAAACAATGTAACCTCGGGCAAGATATATGAAACCGTCATCAGCGCCGAACGGCGCGGGGACTATCTGGGAAAAACGATACAGGTCGTACCGCATATCACCAACGAGATCAAGAACCGCCTGAAGAAAGTGGCGCCGGGACACGATGTGGTTATCGTTGAGATCGGCGGGACGGTGGGCGATATCGAGGGTCTCCCGTTCCTGGAGGCCATCCGCCAGTTCCGGCTGGACATGGGCCGCGATAACGTGCTCTACATCCATGTGACTCTAATCCCCTATATCAAGGCCGCCGGCGAGATGAAGACGAAACCCACCCAGCACAGTGTCATGAAGCTGCGGGAGATCGGCATCGAACCCTCGATACTCATTTGCCGCATGGAGAAGAACCTCACCAACGAACTCCGGGAGAAAATCGCGCTCTTCTGCAACGTCGAGCCGCGCGCGGTCATCGATGAAAAAGACGTCGGCACGTCAATTTACGAGGTCCCGCTCTTATTGCAGGCGCAGAAGCTGGACGATCTGATCCTTGAGTACCTGCACCTGCCGTCGCCAAAACAACACGACCTGAAAGCCTGGGAGGCCATGGTCTATAACTGCCGCTATCCCAAGCAGAACGTAACGATTGCCGTCGCGGGAAAATACACCGAGCTGAAAGACGCGTACAAGAGCATCTGGGAGGCGCTGAACCACGGCGGCGCCGCCGGCGCCATCGGTGTCAATATAGAATATCTGGATGTTGAAAAGGAGAACCTGGAAGACGATCTGGCGCAAGTAGACGGCATCCTCGTGCCGGGCGGGTTCGGTGACCGCGGCATCGAAGGCAAAGTCAATGTCATCAGCTACGCGCGGAAAAACAAGATACCGTTTTTCGGCATCTGTCTCGGCATGCAGTGCGCTGTCATCGAATTCGCGCGCGACGTGTGCGGCTGGGCGGATGCCCAGTCGACCGAATTCAATCCCGCGACCAGACACCCGGTAATCGCGATGATGGCCGAGCAGAAGAAAGTCGACCGCAAGGGCGGGACTATGCGGCTTGGCGTCTATCCCTGCCGCATTGAAGCAGGCACTCTCTCGCGAAAGGCATATAAGAAAGAACGTGTCATGGAACGGCACCGCCACCGTTTTGAATTCAATAACCGTTACCGGAAACTAATGGAGCAGAAGGGGCTGGTCGTTGCCGGGGAGAACCCGGACCGGAAACTTGTCGAGATAATCGAGCTGAAAGACCATCCCTGGTTCGTCGGCGTGCAGTTCCATCCCGAGTTCCAGTCGCGGCCCATACGTTCTCATCCGTTATTCCGGGATTTCATTGCGGCGGCGCTCAAATACCGCGAGGGTAAAGAGAAAAAATGAGTGAGAGAACGGTCACACTTTCAGCGCATCCCCTCAAGATCGGCAACCGTCTGCCGCTGGTGCTGATAGCCGGCCCCTGCGTGATAGAGACGGAACGGACGACGCTTCTGATTGCGGGAAAACTGCGTTCGATCGCCCGGGCCGCGGGGCTTCCGTTCATATTTAAGGCATCCTATGATAAGGCCAACCGGTCGTCCCTGCGGTCTTACCGCGGGCCCGGCATCACCGCGGGGTTGGCAATCCTGGACAAAGTCAAAAAAAAATACGATGTGCCGGTGCTGACCGACGTTCACAGTGCGGATGAAGCGCGCGCGGCGGCAAAAGTCGTGGATATGCTGCAGGTTCCCGCCTTCCTGTGCCGCCAAACCGACCTCCTGTTGGCATGCGCCGCAACCGGCCTTCCGGTCAATGTCAAAAAGGGGCAGTTCCTGGCGCCGGAAGATATGGGGAACATTATCGAGAAGATCGAGAGCAGGCAGAACCGCCGGATACTCCTGACCGAGCGCGGAACATCGTTCGGTTATCGCAACCTGGTTGTCGATATGCGCTCCATCGCCGTCATGAAGACGACGGGCTACCCGGTCATATTCGACGCGACCCACTCCGTTCAACAGCCGGGCGGCCTCGGCAGATCGACCGGGGGATGCCGGGAGTTCATCCGGCCGCTGGCGACGGCGGCTACGGCCCTGGGCATAGCCGGGCTGTTTCTGGAAGTGCATCCCGATCCGTCAAAAGCGCTATCCGACGGCCCCAACAGCCTTTCACTGCGCGAGCTGCCGGCGTTTCTTAAAGAGATCGCGCGTCTTGACCGGTTGGTCAAGGAACGGCAATAGAGTGACATTACGTAGTCAAGTGCAGGAGGCATCGCATGAAGTGTTCAAAGTGTCAAATCGAAAATAAGGAGACGGCAAAGGCCTGCCGCAAATGCGGGGCGGAACTTGTGCTTGTCCCCTTGTGGCGTCCTACGTGGAAATGGCATGCCCGCACGCTCGTTATCATATACGGTATCCTGCTTGTTGCCTTCTTTTTGCTCAATCACGTGCTAAAACCATATATGCGGCAAATACCGAAAGATATCACGCCGTGGCTGAAAGAGATGCCGCAACAAAAAATAGTAGGATAACATATTCGGCGTTCGATGTTCCTGGTGTCGAACAAATACACATTACATGCTTGCAAGGAGACAACGATGGCTGCACACCGTGCGATGATACGGCGGAAAGCGAAGAACATCAAGTTGATTGCGATGGATATCGACGGTGTCCTGACGCGCGGCGAGATTATCGTGCTTGACTCCCAGGAAGAAGTAAAGATATGGAATGTTAAGGACCGTTTTGCATTCCATCTCGTACAGCGGGGGAAGATCAATATCAAGTTCGCCTGGATCACGGGCAGGCATTCCCAGCAGGTGATTGACCGCGCGCGGGAAAGCGATATCGATGTTCTCTACCAGAACTGCATGAAAAAGAAAGAGGCGTTGCAGGAGATCGCCCGGCGGTTCGGCCTTTCGCCGGCTGAGATAGCCTTTATAGGCGATGACCTCGTTGACGTGCCTCCGCTGCGCTACGCCGGCCTTGCCATTTGCCCTTCGGATGCGACCACAGAGGTGATAAAGGAAGTGGATTACGTTACGTCCGCCTCCGGGGGCATGGGTGTTCTGCGAGAGGTCGTTGATCTCGTGCTGAAATCCCAGGGGCTGTGGAAAAAGGCAACCGAAGGATATCTATAGACCCCCGGGGATATCTTTTGTGAAAAAAGTCATACGCTATTGTTATTACCTTGTGGCTCTTGTCATATCGGCGTGCATACGGGTTATGCCGTATGGTTTCGCCGTTTGGTTGGGGGGGGTCCTTGGGCGCGGCGCATATACGCTCATCCCCGAAGCCAGGCGCATTGCAAAGGAGAATCTACGCCGTTCATTCCCGGAAAAAACTGCCGGTGAGATAGCATCTCTGGCGCGGCGGGTTTTCATTAACCAGGGAAAAAACACGTTTGAGCTTTTTAGTTTTCCCCGTCTGACAAAGGACGATATACACCGGCTGGTTCGAATTGAAAACGTTGAGGCAATTACCAGAGGCATGGCCGACGGCAAGGGAGTACTCCTGGCCAGCGCCCACTGCGGGAATTGGGAAATACTCGGCGCGGCATTGTCGCAGAGCGGTTTCGGTGTCAATGTTATCGCCCGGCGCATTTATATTGAAGGACTGAACCGCCTGCTATTGGGTCTAAGGCTCTCGCAGGGCATGCGTATCATTATGCGGTCGGGACAGGAGTCTGCGCGTCAAATGTTGCGTAGCCTCCGGAATAACGAAATTCTTGCCATGCTGATCGATCAGGATACCGACGTTCCTGGTGTTTTCGTAGATTTTTTCGGGTGTCCGGCATGGACGCCCTCGGGGCTTGCCGCTCTGGCGTCGCGCGCGGGGGCGGCAGTTGTTCTGGCTCTCGATATTCGCCAGCCGGACGGATCGCACCGCGTCATTATACGCGGGCCTCTGCAACTTTCGTGCAGCGGCGATAAAGACAGGGACACGCTGGATAATACACAAATGATAACGGCGATGATCGAACAACATATTCGGCAGTATCCCGACCAGTGGGTTTGGATACACCGGCGTTGGAAAACGCAACAGAAAACCGCTTGAAAACCAGATCATTTACGCGCATCATGGTGATTTTTTTCTGTCTCCTGTCTCTGGGCGGAGTGGGGGCGTGCAAAAACAATAAAGTGCGGAAAACGGAGCAGGTTCCGCAGATACCCGAACAGGCAATTGAAAAGTTTACCGTGACCGAGACCGAAGGCGGCAAACCTCATTGGGTGCTTGACGCGACATCTGCCCGGATACTGGAAAAGGAAAAACGCGCACTACTGCAGGCGCCGCACATTAAATTCTTTCAAAACGGCAAGTACGTCTCGAACCTTACGGCGGATCACGGACGGATCAACACCGAGAACTATGATATCTGGGGAGATGGGAAATGTGTCCTCGATACGGCCAAGGGAGAGCATCTTGAAACAACCAACCTCTATTACAAATCGGACATTAAGAAGATAATGACCCGGGAAAAAGTAAAACTGGTGCGCCCCAACGAGATTATTTACGGGCAGGGGCTTGAGGCAACGCCTGACCTTGAGAGCATAACGATAAAGAAACAAAGGGTTGAGTTACGGGAGAATAAATAACCGATGCGTTTAGAAGTGAGATGGGCATGGCTGATCGTATCGCTTGTGCTGGGGTTATTATTTTCCCGGCTCGGCGCGAAGGAGCCGAAAACAGTAGTAACAGGCGACCAGATGGAGATACTCCAGAGCGGGGATAAAATTATTTTTACCGGGAATTCACGGGTGTCGCGCGGGGAAAGCGTGCTCAATGCGGATCAGTTGATCCAGGACAAGAAGAATAACAGGATTGAGGCGGCAGGGAAAGTCAATTTTCGAAGTTATACGCAGGAGCGCGAGACTGTATTTGGGAGGTCGGATAAAGCGATCTACAGCCCGGAATCGGGCCAGGGCGAGTTATGGGGGGGAAGGCCGAAGATCATCTACAACGTCAAGAACTCGACAGGCCCGGTTGAAGTTGAAGCGGACAGGATCAATTTCGATCAGAAAAAAGAAGATATTTTTGCGAGCGGGAACGTTGAAATCGTATCGTCTTCGATGAGCGCTTACGCTCCCTCGGCTCAGTTCCGCCAGAATGAAAAACAGGTTGTGCTTACCGGGCAAAAGCCGCAGCCGCTTATTGTTTATCGCGGCGAAGACCAACAAGGGAAATATCGCGCGGACCGCATTACCATGATCATGGATAGTCATACCGTCGTGCTTGAGGGCAACGTTACAGGCGTGATAGAACTGGACACAAACAAAAAAAAGGTAAACCGTAATGATCCTTTATAGCAGAAACCTGCAGAAAAAGTATCGCCATCGCATGGTCGTTAACGGCGTCAGCATTCAAGTACGACAGGGCGAGATAGTCGGTTTGCTCGGCCCGAACGGCGCCGGCAAAACTACAACATTTTACATGACGGTCGGCCTTGTCCCGCCGTTGTCGGGCCAGGTATTGCTGGATAATACTGATATCACCGATTTGCCCATGTATCAGCGGGCACGACAAGGGATCGGCTATCTGCCTCAGGAACCATCGATTTTCCGCAGGCTCACCGTTGAAGAAAACCTCCTGGCAATCGCCCAGATGCTGCCGCTTTCCAAGATGGAAATGAAAGAGAAGGTTGAACGGCTTCTTGAAGAACTCGGATTGACGCATTTGAGGAAACAGCAGGCGCTGACCCTGTCAGGTGGCGAGAAACGCCGCTGTGAGATCGCGCGGGCGTTAGTCACGGATCCAAAGTTTCTGCTTCTGGACGAGCCATTTGTCGGGATCGATCCGATTACGGTCACGGATATCCAGGGTATTGTGGCCCGTCTCCGGAACAAGGGCCTGGGCATACTGATCACTGATCACAATGTCCGCGAGACACTGGAGATCATTGACCGTGCTTACATTATTCATGAGGGGAAGATACTGCTAGAGGGAGGTGCAAAAGAGCTGTTGGAAAGCCCTGAGGCGCGAAGGGTCTATTTGGGCGAGAAGTTCAAACTGTAGGTTCCGAGTTGAAAGATTTCTATTTATTTGATATAAAAGGAGAGAATTATGCAAGTTAACATTACCGCACGCCATCTGGAACTGACAGACGCTCTTGCTGACTACGTTCGAAAGAAAGTGGAAAAATGTGAGCGTTATTTTGACCACCTGGTCTGGGCTCAGATAATTCTTTCCGTAGAGAAATACCGGCAGGTCGCCGAAATAGTCATTCATGCGAGCAAGGTGACGTTCCGGTCAAAGGAAGAATCCATAGATCTTTACGCCGCCTTTGACCTGGCGATGGACAAAATGGAGAAACAACTGCACAAACATAAGGAAATCGCCAAAGTTCACCGTAAGGGGGCCAAGGCCTCTCCTGCGCTCAGCCGAAAGGCGGTTCGCGGTGGGGCGGAAGTCCTGGACTTTTCCGACATTGCCGCCAATAAACACAGTATTACCGAAGTGCGCCGCTTTGATGTCAAACCGGTTTCGATCCAGGACGCAATCAATGAGATGGACATGATGGGGTATACGTTTTACATGTTCCTCAATAATGCGACATCACAAATCAATGTTGTCTATCGCCGTGATAACGGTTCGTACGGTATTCTTGAACCGGAGATATAATTTACTGGCGTTGAGAGACGTAGCTAGGAGGAAACAAACGGATGAAAATTATGGATTTCCTTTGTCCCCAGGCAATTACCATTGATCTGAAGGCTCAAGACAAGAAATCAGCCATTACGGAGCTCGTGGAGATGCTCCATAAGGCCAAGAAAGTTAAAAAGACCAGCGGGGTTATCGAAACCATTCTTGAGCGTGAAAAACTCGGTTCAACCGGTATTGGACAGGGGGTAGCGATACCCCATGGGAAAACCGATACAGTGAGCGAGCAGATCGGCGCTCTCGGCATTTCACAGAAAGGCATTGAATTCAGTTCTCTCGATGGCGAACCGGTGCACCTCATATTCGTTCTGGCCGGCCCTGCGGAAGTGGCGGGCCAGCACTTGAAAGCATTGTCCCGGATATCCCGCCTCTTTAAAGATAAGTTCTTCCGCCAGGCTCTCCGTGAAGCCAAGTCGCTTAATGAAGTCGTTAAGATAATCGAGCAAGAGGACAGGTATTGATGGCGGGTATAACCGTCGGCACACTTCTTCAGGAAAAAAATGAAGATTTGAAGTTGGAACTCGTCGCCGGGGTGGAGGGACTTCAGCGTCCGATCAAGGTGTCGGAAGTCAACAGGCCGGGGCTTGCTTTCACCGGGTACTTTGACCATTTTCCCGCCGAACGTATCCAGATCATCGGCATGGCCGAATTTGCATTCCTCAACTCCCTCCCTCCCGATCGGCAGACCGATGTCCTTGAAAATGTTTTTTCCTTTCCCGACATGCCCTGCTGTATCCTGTCCCGCGGCCTTGAAGCGACCGCGGAAATGGTGAGGGCAACCCAGAAATTCAAAATACCGCTGTTCCGTACCCCCCTCCGGTCGTCCCAGTTGATGGGAGAACTGATCTTTTTCCTTGAGAATACGATGTCACCGTCGACCAATATGCACGGTGTTCTGGTGAGCGTCTATGGGCTCGGCGTGCTTATAATCGGGAACGCCGGGATCGGTAAATCGGAAAGCGCGCTGGAGCTCGTCAAACGGAACCACATGCTCGTGGCCGACGATGTGGTCGAAATATTCCAGCGTTCAGGCGGAATTCTGGTTGGACGCGGCGAGGAAATTATCCGCCACCATATGGAAGTGCGCGGCCTGGGCATCATCGATATCCGCAGCCTTTTCGGTATAGGTTTTATTCTCGATGAAGCGCGAATCGAACTCGTGATACGGCTTGAAGAATGGAATGCTAACCGGGAATACGAGCGCGTCGGACTCGACGAGCATACTACCACGATACTCGACGTAAAGGTGCCGGAAATCATCCTCCCCGTAGGGCCTGGAAGGAATCTTGCAGTACTGGTGGAAATCGCCAGCCTCAACCAACGTCTCAAAAACAAGGGCCACTATACTGCCCAGGAACTGAACCAGCGTTTGATACAGCTCATGTCACAACGATGAAATCTAAATTTTACATTATTACCGGATTGTCGGGTGCAGGGAAAAGCCAGGCGCTTAAGAGCCTTGAGGACATGGGATTTTTTTGCGTAGACAACCTGCCCCTTGCGCTGGTGCCTAAGTTTGCGGACCTGTGCCTTGAAATCGGCGGAAAACTGAAGAACGTGGCGCTGGGCATTGATATACGCGCAGGGGAATCCATCTCTTCGCTGGACAAGGTGCTGGCGGAAATTAGAAAAAAAAAGATACCATACCGCAGCATCTTTTTTACGGCCAACGACTCGACGCTGTTGCATCGTTTTTCTGAGACGCGGCGCCGTCACCCCCTTGGCAAACGGGTTTTAGAAGGGATACAAAAAGAGCGTCGCCTGATGGCGAAGGTTCTGGCATTGGCAGACAAGGAAGTCGATACCTCCTATTTAACTATCGGCGAACTCAAGGAAATCCTTGCCAGGGAAATGGAGGTGTCGCCGGTCAAGAAGATGACCATCTCGCTACTTTCGTTCGGTTACAAATACGGCATTCCGCTGGATGCGGACCTGGTGATGGATGTCCGCTTTTTGCCGAACCCGAACTACGTTCCGTCGCTCCGGTCGAAAACCGGACAGGATGCGGCTGTCAAACGATACGTACGGCGTCAGGTAGCCTACCATGAATTTTTTGTCCGTTTCTCAAAACTGGTCGATTTCCTCCTGCCGAATTATATCAGCGAGGGGAAAAGCTATTTGACTTTGGCCGTCGGGTGTACGGGCGGACGGCATCGTTCGGTCTGTGTAGCGGAAAGTATGGCGCAGTATCTCCATAACCGAAAGTTTGCCGTGCAGATCTATCACCGCGACATCGACAGGGGCGTGTAACGGCAGGTAACGGTAGTAGTTAAAAGAGGTCCTGTCATGGTTACCAGTTTTGAGCCGAGAATCGTTGTCTTGGGCGGTGGAACCGGCCTTTCAACATTGCTTCGAGGACTCAAAAAATATTCATCCTCTCTGACGGCCATCGTGACGGTAACCGATGACGGGGGGAGTTCCGGAGCGCTCCGCCGGGAGCTCGGGGTGTTGCCGCCAGGCGATATCAGGAACTGCCTGGTCGCCCTCTCAGGCGAAGAAAACCTTATGGCGAGGTTATTTCAGTACCGGTTCCCCGGCGTCGGTTCGCTCGCCAAACATTCGTTCGGCAACCTTTTTCTTACCGCGATGGCAGCCCTGTCCGGTGGGTTTGATAAGGGTATTGCCCGGGCCGGCGAAGTGCTGGCCATACGGGGCCAGGTACTGCCTGTGACCTTAAGCTCGGTAACTCTCGAGGCGCGCCTTTCAGACGGGAACCTGGTACAGGGTGAAACAAATATAGCCCGGAGCAATAAGCCGATTGAGCGGCTGACCATTTGTCCCAGTCCGCCGCCTGCGGCCCCACGTGTCATTGAAGCAATTGCCGATGCGGATGCCGTGGTTATCGGTCCCGGGTCGTTGTATACGTCAGTCATAGCGAACCTGCTGGTCAAAGGCGTGGTCCCGGCCCTGCGCCGGACACGAGCGCCGAAAATATACGTGTCCAATATCATGACACAGCCGGGCGAAACCAATGGTTTTTCAGCGGACGACCATCTGTCGGCCATAGAAGAACACGGTGCGGACAACCTCATGGATTACATGATCGTCAATAGCGGCAGGATACCTCAAGCGGTGCTCCGACGTTACGCCCGGCAGGATTCTTTTCCGGTTTCTATCGATGCCACGCGTTCCCGGGGCTCAATTATGATCCGTGCTAACATGGTGTGCCCTGAGGGATATGCGCGTCATGATTCCCGCCGCCTGGCAAAGGTTATTATGAACATCGTGGCACGGAGACCGTCTTGGAGCTAGTGGTCTGTCAAGTAAAATTTCAATGGAAGTCGTAGGGCGCGTTCCCCGAACGCGCCGTTTTATGCCGTCAAACGGCCGGACTGTTCGGGGAACAGTCCCTACAAAAAACTACTATCAAGAATTAACTTTACGGAGCACTAGTATGATCAATGTGCTGTTGATAACCCATGGCGAATTTGGCCGGGAAATGCTCAAAACTGCCGAGGGTATCGTGGGTAAGCAGGAAGGCGTGCATGTCCTGGAAGTTACTTTCCGTGACAGCCTCTCGTCCATGTCTGATCAGACTGGCGCCATACTTCAGCGTTTTACTGATTCTGACGGGGTACTGATTTTGACCGATATGCTGGGCGGTACCCCCTGCAACGCCTGCCTCCCCTTTAGTCGTGATTGCAAGGTAGAGATAATAACAGGACTGAACCTCTATATGCTGCTTGCCGCATTCATAGGGCGCCCCGGTATGTCGCTGCCGGAACTTGCCGTCAAGGTCATGACGGACGGGCAGCGTAACATTTCGAACGCAAAAGAGGCTTTTCTGAAAAAGTTACAGCAATGAACCCGATTGTTTGCTGCGTGGCAGGCTAATATAAGCTGCAAAACGGTTCCTGTACCATGTCTATCGGAGAAGGTGTTTGAGCGCTCCGGCCGGTACCGGGATTTATTCACTGCGGAACATATGCCCATAATTCTCGTTCGCATCGACGACCGCCTGATCCATGGACAGGTTGTTGAAGGATGGCTAAGGGTAATCAGGGTAAACCACATCGTGGTCATATCGGACCAGGTTGCCAGGGACAAGGTACAGCAGGCGCTGCTGAGCATGGCCGTTCCCAGCAATATCAAGGTGACGAATTGCATGGTCGATGAGGCGGCGCTAAAAATCAACGACAGCTATTTTGAAAGCGACCGGATATTGGCTCTTCTTTCCCGTCCGCATGACGTTTTGCGGCTGCTTAATGCCGGTGTTAAGTTCTCATCCGTTAATGTCGGCGGCATGCATTATTCCCCGGGAAAGCGCCAGATACTGCGTAATCTGTCGGTCGATGACAGCGACCTGGCCGCCCTCAAAGAGATAAGAAGCATGGGTATTGAATTGGAAGGGCGCGTGCTCCCTTCCGACGACCGGATCGATATTATCGAGGCTGTGCACCGTATACTCGGCGCTGAAGCGGTCAAAAACAATGGCAATGCGTAAGGTTTATTTTATTCTGGGTATTCATAATCATCAGCCCGTTGGAAACTTCCCCGAGGTTTTCGAGAAGGCCTATCAGGATGCCTATCTGCCGTTCATCAAAGCCATGGAGCGTCACCCACGGATCAAGTGGTCGCTGCACTCGACCGGCATCCTATGGGAATATATCGCCGACAAGCATCCCGAGTATCTGAATATAGTGCGGGCGATGGTCAAAACCGGCCAGGTGGAGTTGATGACAGGAGGCTACTATGAACCCATCATGCCTGCCATCCCCGACCGTGATAAGAAAGGGCAGATAGAGAAATTGACTCATTTTCTGAAAAAAACATTCGGCTATGCGGCGCGGGGTATGTGGCTTGCGGAGCGCGTATGGGAACCGTCGCTGGCCAAAGCGCTTGCTGATGCCGGCGTCACCTATACGGTTGTCGACGATGCGCATTTTGCCGCCGCCGGCTGTGACGTAGATAAACTGCGCGGCTACTACGTGACGGAAGAACAGGGTGTGCCGCTGAACATATTTCCCATAAGCCAGCGGCTGCGCTACGCTATCCCCTTTCAGACGGTGGAGACAACGATCGAATACATGGGTTCTGTAGCCCGGGATGGAGGGTCTCCGGCACTCGTGATGGCGGATGACGGTGAAAAATTTGGCCTGTGGCCCGAAACGTTCAAACATGTATATCAGGACGGATGGCTGGAGCGTTTCCTGAACGCTCTTGAGCAGAACCTTGATTGGATCGAGCCGGTGACATTTTCCGAGTATCTGCGCCTGGCGCCGCCGGAGGGCAGGGTTTATCTTCCTACTGCTTCCTACTTCGAGATGTCCGAGTGGTCTCTGCCCGAGGACGCTCAGGAAGCGTTTGAGGGGATCGTCCGGCAGTTCGAAAACCGGACCGACGTCAAACGGTTTTTGCGTGGTGGTTTCTGGAGGAATTTCCTAACCAAATACGACGAATCAAATAACATGCACAAAAAGATGCTCCGTGTCAGCGGCAAGATAGACGAGCTCAGACACCGAAAAAAAGGAGCAAAGGCGGTGCCCGCGGCAGTTCTGGCCGCCGCCACGGATGCCCTCTACGCCTCCGAATGCAACTGCGCTTCCTGGCACGGTGTATTCGGCGGGCTGTACCTGCCGCACCTGCGGACTGCCGTCTACCGGCAAATGATCGAGGCGGAACGTATCTACGCCTCGGCGGCGGACGTCAAGCCGCGCTGGCGCCGCACCGATTTTGATTACGACGGCCGCCCCGAAGTGCTCTTTGAATGCAAGGGCCAGAACCTCTACATCACACCGCATCGGGGCGGCGCATTGTTCGAATGGGATATACTGCATAAAGGCGTGAACCTGCTGAATGTGCTGACGCGGCGTAAAGAGGCATATCACCAGCGGTTACGGGAATTTGTCGCGAACCCCCGGGCTGCCGCAAGCGGCGTAAAGACGATACACGATCTCATCAAAGTCAAAGAGCAGAACCTGGATCAGTACCTGCATTACGACTGGTACCGCCGGGCGTCCCTGATCGACCACTTCATTCATCCCGCGACGCAGTATGACGATTTCCGCCGGGCGCAGTTCGGCGAACAGGGCGATTTCGTGCTCGGAAACTATACCCCGGCGGTGGAAGGAAAGAAACTGGTGCTTAAACGCGACGGTGTTGTCTGGGATAATCAGTCGCCGTTTAGCGTTACCGTCACCAAGGAGATCACGCCCGCGGCGTCCGGCTTGAAGGTTTCCTATACGTTGACAAACCGCCAGCGGCACGGCATCGATATTGTTTTTGCCCCGGAGTTCGCCTTTGCCTTTTCCTATATGCTTGACGGGGAAAACGGTGTTTTCGAAAACCGGCGGCAATGGTCGCGGAAAGATGAAATATTCAGCATACAGCTTGAAATGCGCTTTTCCGCTCCCGTGACGCTGTGGGTTTTCCCGCTGGAAACGGTCTCGTTGTCTGAATCAGGATTTGAACGGACGTATCAGGGGACGGTGGTGCTTCCGGTATATCCGGTGCACATCCCCGCCCGGGGCGGAGTGAGGCTCGATGTTATTCTCACAGTTGATTAAATTACGAATCGCATGCGCTTTATGCGGTTTGGGTGGCTTACAATGACGGAAACGGTATTTCTGGCGGCGTTGGCGGCGGTCTTGAGCCTGGACATAACGACATTCGGGCAGTTTATGGTCTCTCGGCCGATCGTCGTAGGGCCGTTGTTCGGGTATCTGGCGGGCGACATAAAGACGGGGCTGTGGGTCGGCATGATGGTGGAACTGATATGGGTCAATGCCATCCCCATGGGTGCGGCCATTCCCCAGGACATCATGTCGGTGGCAATTCTTTCCACCCTCTGGGGGCTTAACACTTTCGGCGGGCAGCGCAGCGCCATGATCCTTGCCCTGGTTCTTGCGGTGCCGGCGGGGATATTGTACAAAAACCTCGATATTATCTTCCGCTACTATAACGTGCGTATAGTGCACTGGGTGGAGGAAGGGGTGATATCCGGAAATGAACAGCGAATTATTAACGGCATTTACATCGGGTTGCTGCTATCACTGCTCAAGGCCTTTTTCTTCTACGTGATTTTCATCTATGCGGGCCAATGGCTTATGTTGAAGATATTTTATCAGCTTTCGCCGGATATTGCAGGGGGGCTGGAATTCGCCTGGCGCCTTCTGCCACTGGTGGGATTCGGCTCTTTGCTCATTATGTTCCGCTCGAGCAAGTTTCCGTGTTACAAGTGACGTTGCGCAGTAATGGCATCTCCTATGAAAGAAAAACGTGTAATCCTTTCGATGCTGTGGCGTTCGTTGTTTATCCAGGCTATCTGGAATTTTGAACGACTGCAGAATATCGGTTTCGCTTTCGGCCTTCTGCCGCTTTTGAAAACACTCTACCCTGACCGGGAGAAACGTAAAGAGGCATTGGTTCGCCATATCGGTTTTTTCAATACCCATCCCTACATGGTGAATATTATTTTCGGGCTCGTGGCGACCATGGAGGAAGACAAGGTGAGCGGTAAGCCGGTGACCGACGATGAGATCGTGGTGTTAAAGCATAACATGGCAGGGCCTCTGGCGGCGATCGGCGACACGTTTTTCTGGGCGACCTGGCGGCCGTTTGCGGTCATTATTTCCGTAAGCCTGGTATTGTTCTTTTTTCGAAGCCGGAACTTTTCCGGGACGTGGCTGGCGCCGGTAACATTTCTCGTAATCTACAACGCGCTGCATGTGCCGTTCCGCTACTGGGGCTTGAAAATCAGTTACCACCTGCGCAACCGGGTGGTCGATATTATCGCCGAGTTGGAGTTCCAGTCCGCGGTGGACATGGTCCGCATGGCCGGGTTTATTGTTCTCCTGATCGTTATGGCTCTTTATTTCTGGCTGTTTTCTTCGAACCTTTTCGAGAAGGCGGCCTATATTCTGGCGATCCTTATCGCCACGGTGATGGGATGTCTCCGCCTTTCTCCGGCAATAATCTTTTATACCGTTATTTTGCTCAGTTTCGGATTGGTCTGGTTGAGGGGAACCTGATATGTTCAGTGTTCCTGGTTCAGGGTTGGAAGTCAAAGACATTCCGTTGTTGACATCGAACGGAGAACACAGAACGCCGTTTGATGCTGCGTCGTGCATAAAGAGGTTTTCGAGGATGAGAAGGTATGCTTGAGAAAACGGTAACGATCAAGAACAAGATGGGGCTTCATGCGCGTCCCGCGGCCATGCTGGTTCAAACGGCATCGCGATTTAAGTCCATGATCAAATTATTCCGGGGCGACCAGGAGGTCGACGGAAAAAGTATTATGGGATTGATGACGCTGGCTGCCTCGGCCGGATCGGCGCTGCGCATTCTAGCTGACGGCGAGGATGAAGCTGCGGCGATCGCCGCACTGGAACAACTTATAGGCGACGGTTTTGGTGAAGATTAATATGCTCACAGGGGAGTGTAGGCGCTATGACTGAGAGAGGAATGAATATCCTGCAGGGTATTGCCGCTTCTTCGGGTATTTCCATCGGGAAGGTTTTTCTTCTTGAAGACGACGAATTCTGTCTGATTCAACGGGAAATATCCAAAGAAGAAACGAAAAAGGAAATCGCCCGTTTTCGCGAGGCGCTTGCTAAGACACGCACGGAAATGATCGGGACTAAAGACAAGATATCCAAGACGCTGGGCAAGGACTATGCCCGCCTTGCCGACGCCTATCTCATGATCCTTGAAGATCCTCTGATCACCCGTGACGTGGTCAAGAAGATCAGCGAGGGGGTAAACGCCGAGTATGCGCTGTTTCGGATATTAGAAAAAGTTATCCGTTCGTTCGAAATGATCGAAGACGAGTACTTCCGCGAGCGCAAGCACGACATTCAGGACGTGGGAAAGAAGATACTCCGTCATCTGCTCGGCAAGGAACGGCGGCCCCTGTCCGACATTTCATCCGAGTCCATCATCGTTGCGCATAACTTAACGCCGGCGGATACCATTTCAATGCGGGAAAATATGGTGAGGGGGTTCGCCACCGATATCGGCGGGCGGACTTCTCATACGGCCATCGTCGCTCAAAGCCTCGAGATTCCGGCGGTCGTGGGGCTTAAGAACGTGACGGCCCAGGTCCGCGAGGGCAATATCATTATCATTGACGGGAACCAGGGCATGGTCATCGTCAATCCGACACCCGAACTCCTGGAAAACTATCGGCGTGAACAGGAAATACAGCTGGCCCAGGTCAGGGAACTGGAAAAACTCCGAGACCTGCCTGCCCAGACCGTTGACGGCCACCGGTTAACGATCGCGGCCAATATAGATAATCCGGAAGAGACAAAATCCGTCATGCACCATGGCGCCGAAGGGATCGGCCTGTACCGGACCGAATTCCTCTATTTTAACCGTTCGACAATGCCGACCGAAGAAGAACACTACCAGAACTACGTGCGCGTGGCACAGAAAATGCTGCCCTATTCGGTCATAATACGCACGATGGATATTGGCGGTGATAAGCTGGGACACTTCGGCCTCGAGGGATTATCGGAGGAGAGTAATCCATTTTTGGGCCTGCGCGCCATCCGCCTCTGCCTGAAATACCCTGAGTTATTTAAAGTGCAACTGCGCGGTATATTGCGCGCCTCCGCCGAGGGGCGAATCAGGGTCATGTACCCCATGATCTCCGGTCTTCAGGAACTCCGCATGGCTAACAAGATTCTCCAGGAAACAAAAGAGGAGCTCCGGCGGGAAGGAAAGAAATTCGACGAGAATATCGAGGTGGGCGCGATGATCGAAGTGCCGTCGGCGGCGCTGACCGCCGATCTGATCGCGCGCGAAGTGGATTTCCTGTCCATCGGGACCAATGATCTCATCCAGTACACGCTGGCTGTTGACCGGATCAACGAGAGCGTTGCCTCGCTCTATGAGCCGTTGCACCTGGCAATCCTCAGGCTTCTGAAGAATATAGTGGACGCCGCGCACAATGCCGGCAAATGGGTGGGCATGTGCGGGGAGATGGCGGCCGATCCAGCCTATACCATGGTTCTCATCGGCCTGGGGCTTGATGAATTAAGCATATCTCCGATCCAGATACCAAAGATCAAGAAGATTATTCGCAACACGTCACTGATGGATGCGAAAGTTCTGGTGCAGGATATCCTGCTTTCACCGGACAATGAAACGGTTTTCAAAAAAATGAAAATGCGTGAATTCAAAGGGCCGCTTAACTGAAGGAAATACGAAACTTCTGCATTATTGCCCATATCGATCACGGAAAAAGCACCCTCGCTGACCGGCTTCTGGAATTTACGGGAACGATATCGCTTCGGGAGATGCGCGCGCAGGTGCTTGACGGCATGGATCTTGAACGGGAGCGCGGCATCACCATAAAGGCCAAAGCCATACGGATGGATTATGTCGACGCGTCGGGCAAACTGTACATCCTGAACCTCATTGATACGCCCGGGCATGTCGATTTTACCTACGAGGTGTCCCGGTCTCTTGCCGCCTGCGAGGGGGCTATCCTCGTCGTTGACGCATCACAGGGGGTCGAGGCCCAGACGCTGGCCAATACCTCTCTTGCCCGGCAGTCAAAACTCAAGATTATCCCGGTCATCAACAAGATCGACCTCCCGACGGCAAATATTGAGAATGCCTATATTCAGATGCGCGACGGCCTGGAGATCGAGGATGAACCCATCCTTGCCAGCGCCAAGGAAGGCAAGGGCATCAAGGAGATCATCGAGGCCGTTATCCGCGAAGTGCCGCCGCCCCGCATGAGCGTCACCGAGCCATTGGCCGCGCTCATTTTTGATTCGTTCTACGATTCGTACCGCGGCGTTATCATGATTGTTCGTCTTATGGACGGCGAGATCCGTGCCGGCATGAAGATCACCATGATGGCTTCCGGAGCAACGCATGAGGTGCTGGAAGCAGGATACATGAAAATCAAACTGATCCCTGCGGGGAAACTCGCGGCGGGCGAAGTGGGATATATCGTTGCGGGTATCAAGGATATACACGACGTCAAGATCGGCGATACGATCACGGAGACCAACCGCCCGACGGTGCATCAGCATCGGGGCTATAAGGAGGTCAAACCCTTCGTATTCGCCGGCCTCTACCCTTTCAGCACGTCGGATTACGACGGGCTCAAGACCGCCCTGGAGAAACTGCGCCTGTCGGATTCGTCCCTGATCTATATTCCGGAAACATCGGTAGCCCTGGGGTTCGGATTCCGCTGCGGTTTTCTCGGCTCGTTGCACCTGGAGATCGTCAAGGAGCGCCTGGAGCGCGAGTTCGGAATGAATCTCCTCGTCACCGCTCCCAACGTTATCTACAGCGTTACCACGCAGAAAGGGACGTCGGAGATCGACAACCCGGCGAAATTTCCGCCGTACGGCGATATCCTTGAGATACAGGAACCTTACGTGACGGCAACCATCTTATGCCCGGCCGATTACCTGGGGCCGCTTCTCGACCTGTGCCAGAAACGACGCGGGAAACAGACGCTGCTGAAATATCTTGATGTCAAGACCGTGATCCTGAAATACGAATTGCCGCTGGCGGAAATTATTGTGAGTTTCTATGACGCGCTGAAGTCCGTTTCGAAAGGATACGCCTCTTTTGATTACGAGTTCATCGGCTGCAGGCCGGGTGACCTCGTGAAACTGGAGATACTGATCAATAACGAGGCGGTCGACGCTTTTTCACTGATCGTACATAAGGAAAAAGCCCAGACGGTGGCGCATTACCTGGCGGAAAAACTCCGCGGCATCATTCCGCGCCAGATGTTCGAAATTCCCATCCAGGCGCGGGTAAACAATAAAATCATCGCCCGTGAGAACATCGCTGCCGTGCGAAAGGACGTGCTGGCCAAGTGTTACGGCGGCGACATCAGCCGTAAAAGGAAACTTCTGGAAAAACAAAAAGAAGGCAAGAAACGCATGCGCCAGTTCGGGCGCGTCGAAATACCGCCGGAAGCGTTCATCGCCGTGTTGAAAATAAGTGAGTGACGCTCCTCCGGCAGAAGCCGGAGGCTTCTTCAATAACGCGGCCTACTGCGACATCATTATGCATTCATTCCCCGACTTCAGTCGGGGAATTTCATGTCGCATGTACTAAAATGGAAATTAAGTTATTCTTCGCCGGATTGATCCTGTTCGTGCTGGCCCGCATTATGGCGGCTCTGAAGCCCCGCGTGCGCAAGCCGCTGGCGCAAAAGGTGTACGGTGAGATATACGAATGGGTCGAAACCGGATGGTCAGCCGTTCTTTTGGCGGCGTTCCTGATGTTTTTTTTCATTCAGGCTTTCAAGATACCGTCGGGCAGCATGAGGATGACGCTCCGTGAAGGCGACCATCTTTTCGTAAATAAGTTTATATACGGGTTCCGCGTTCCTTTCAGCGATGGAAAGCGCGTCTGGCCCCTGCGCGAGGTGCACCGCGGCGACATCGTCATTTTCCAGTGCCCGCCATCGGCGTTGAGCTTCACCGAACGTCAGGACGACGTAAAGAAAGACTTCGTCAAGCGTTGCATCGCCGTCAGCGGCGACGTTGTGATGATCAGGAACAAAAAAGTGTACGTCAATGACGAACAGTTGCCGGGGGGCTACGCGAACTACGTCGACGACAGCGTATTTGCGACTACGAAAGTCTTCCCGACCTCGGAGCAGTACCAGCGGACATGGGAGGCGGGGAAGTTCGACACCCTGCCGCCGGGCATCATCCGCGATAATTTCGGGCCGATCATCGTGCCGCCCGGGCATTACTTCGTTATGGGCGACAACCGCGACCGCTCTTTCGATTCGCGTTTCTGGGGTCCGCTGCCCGGCAAATATATTAAGGGCCGGGCTCTCCTTATATATTGGCCGTTGAACCGTATTTGTCTGGTTAAGTGATCCCGGCCGCAGGGCACTCCATTTTGTAATAAATCGATACTTTCCTGCCTTTACAAATCGACTATAAATTACTATAATTTTCATGTCTGAGCTGGTGGTTGTTAACAGGCCACCCGGGAGAAAATAACATGTCCTGGTCGTTCTGGATGATATCTGCCGTTGTGCTTTTTCTTTTCGAGATTCTCACGCCCGGCGCATTTTTTTTCGCGTGCCTTGGCATCGGCGCTTTTTTTGCCGGCCTTTCTGTTTTCTTGAACCCGCCGGTATGGCTCCCCTGGTCCGTCTTTGCAGTCGTTGCTCTGATCTCGATATATACGCTGCGTCCGCTGGCTCGTCGTTTGTTTGTGCCGGTTGAAAGTAAAACCAACGTTGACGCGCTGATCGGACAGAAGGCCCTGGTTACCGATGCGATTCATCCGCCCGCACTCGGGACGCTGAAGGTCGAAGGTGAAGTGTGGAGAGCCGAGGCATCCGAACCGATCGAAGCAGGGGCCGGTGTTGTTATCGTCGCCGTTAGAGGCACCCGGCTCGAAGTAAGAAAAGTGTAATAATGAACCTCCGCGCAGCAAGCTGCGCGGTATCAATGGTAGAATGTTGTTCATCCTCTCCCTCGACGGGAGAGGATTGAGGTGAGGGTGATCGGAAAGCTATCGTTCTCGATTTCAGCCCCCTCATCCCAACCTTCCCCCGCCAGGGGGGAAGGAGTATAAGGTAACCCCGTAGCAAGCTACGGGGAATTGTCAAGTTAAAGGAGGATCCCCATGATGTTGCCATCAGGATTAGTATTCGTCGCCGTTATTTTTGCGGTCATTTATGTATTCCGGGCCGTGCAGACGCTCCGGCAGTTTGAGCGCGGACTGATCGAGACGCTCGGCCAGTATACGCGCACGGCCAGCCCGGGGCTCGTAATCATATTCCCGCCGCTCCAGGTACTGCGTAAAGTTGATATGCGCGAACAGGTGATCGATGTGCCGCCTCAAGACGTTATTACGAAGGACAACGTGCCCGTAACCGTTGACGCGGTCATTTATTTCCAGATAACCGATCCGATTAAGGTGGTCTATAACGTGGCGAATTTCGCTCTGGCGGCGCTCAAACTTGCACAGACCAACCTCCGTAACGTCATCGGCGACATGGAGCTCGACCAAACGCTTACTTCCCGCGAGAAGATCAACACGCAGCTCCGGATGGTGCTCGATGAAGCTACTGATAAATGGGGAGTCAAGGTAACGCGCGTAGAACTGCAGAAGATCGATCCGCCGCGCGACATTACTGACGCTATGTCCAAACAGATGAAAGCCGAACGCGAAAAGCGTGCCAACATTCTTGAAGCCGAAGGGTTCCGGCAGGCGGCGATATTGAAGGCTGAAGGATCGAAACAATCCGCCATCCTTGAAGCCGAAGGCAAATCCGAGGCGATCCGCAAGGTTGCCGAGGCGGAAAAATATCAGATACAGGTGGTGTACAGCGCGATCCACGAAGGCAATCCGACAAACGACCTTATAGCCATTAAGTACCTCGAGACGCTGGAGAAGGTGGCGAACGGACAGGCGACGAAAATATTCCTCCCTCTCGAATCAAGCGGCGTGCTCAGCTCGATCGCCGGCATCTCCGAGTTGTTTAAGGAAAAAGGTAAATAATCCGGGACCTATATTCATGTACGGCCTGTACGTCCATATCCCGTTCTGCCGGCGCAAATGTCACTACTGCGATTTTGTTTCGCAGACGACGGCGGATGAATTTCATGCCTCGTATCTCGCGGCATTGTCACGCGAAATGCAGAATTATGGCGCGCAGCCGCTTTCAACGGCATTTATTGGCGGCGGGACGCCCAGCATTCTTTCTGTTCGTCACATCGATGAGTTGTTCCATCATATCCGCCAGGTGTTCAATTGCACCCACCTGGCCGAAATCACTTTTGAAGCCAACCCCGAATCACTGGATGACGCAAAGCTCCGTGTTCTCAAGAAAGCGGGAGTCAACCGCCTGAGCATAGGCGCCCAATCGTTTAGCGACAATGAGCTCTCCTTTCTTGGAAGGATACACACCGCTGACGATTTTAAACGGGCGTATAATGCCGCCCAGCGGTTAGGTTTCGCTAATTGCAGCATTGATTTGATATACGGGCTGCCGGGGCAGGATATATCGTCCTGGCAGAATACGCTGAAAAAAGCCGCAGCCTACGCGCCGCAGCACTTATCGCTGTATCCCCTGGTTGTTGAGCCTGATACCGAATTTGCCCGCAAAGCCGTTCATGTTGACGAAGATCTCCAGGCAGAGATGTATGAATGGTCGATTGATTTTCTGGCAGGCGAAGGGTATGAGCAGTACGAGATATCGAACTGGTCAAAATCCGGGTACCGGTGCAGTCACAATTTTATGTACTGGCAAAACGGCGAGTATATCGGCCTGGGGGCGGCGGCGGCTTCGCATGTCAACGACCGGCGGTGGAAGAATACAGGCGATATCGGGGCGTATGTCCATGCGGTGCAGAGCGGCCAGAGCATTATCGCTGAAGAAGAGACACTGGACGGCGCGCAGCGCCTGGCAGAGGATATGATCCTGAAGTTGCGTTGCCGTGCCGGTATCGTTCACACGCCGACGATTGATAAGCACTACGGTTCAAAGATCGAAAGTCTTTTGAGGGACAACCTTTTAGAACGCTGCGGAGAGAATCTACGTCTCACAAGGCGCGGCATTCTGCTGGCCAATCAGGTCATGCGGGAATTCGTTTGAACCCGGATTTTGCAAAAGGATTGTGTCGTCTTCCTTCTCCCCTCGCGGGAGAAGGTGAGGATGAGGGGTGGTTTTCGACGATAACTATTATCCACCCTCACCTTGATCCTCTCCCATCAAGGGAGAGGAAAATAAAAGGCGAAAGATCGTCGATAAACTCAAAGACGTGGGTAAGGATTAGAGGTAGTAATCGGGGATCTGGTATAGACGAAAACCACAGATTCCCGCTGGAGCAAATCTTTCATGGTAGACGTATCGCTCATAATCCCCTGTCTGAATGAAGAAAAAACGATCGCGGCCTGCATCCGTAAGGCGCAGGAAGGATTCCTGCGTTCGGGTTTGTCCGGTGAAGTGATCGTCGTTGATAACGGTTCTACCGACCGTTCGGTTGAGATCGCCAGGGAGGGGGGCGCCCGGGTACTGCTCGAAACGCGGCGGGGCTACGGCAACGCCTTGCGCAAGGGGATCGAAGAATCAAGCGGGGCGTATATCATCATGGGTGACGGTGACGATACGTACGATTTCTCCGACAGCAGCCGCTTCGTTGACATGCTCAAACAAGGTTTTGACCTTGTGATGGGCTCGCGCTTTAAGGGAAAAATACTTCCCGGCGCCATGACCTGGTCTCACCGCTATATCGGCAATCCTATCCTTTCGGGCATGCTGCGGTTATTTTTCGGCGGCAAGGTTTCCGATTCTCATTGCGGGTTGCGCGCCTTTACCAAAGACGCCTACATGAGAATGGACCTGCACACAACCGGCATGGAATTTGCCTCGGAGATGGTAATCCACGGCTTGAAGAAGAAATTGCGCATCACCGAACTCCCCATCACATATTATCCGCGACAGGGCGAGTCGAAGCTTGCCTCGTTCCGTGACGCATGGCGGCATATGCGTTTCATGCTGTTGTACTCGCCCGGCTACCTGTTCCTGGTGCCGGGGCTCTTCATTTTTCTGGTGAACTTTGCCGTCACGGTGCGACTGTCTTTCGGCGAGATATTCCTTTTCGGCCGCCCGTGGGATATTCATCCCATGGTTTTCAGCGCGATGTTTGCGTTGCTCGGCTGGCAGATCGTCAACCTCGGTATAGCGGCCAAGGTGTTTGCGCATACGATCGCCCTGGAAGAAAAGAGCTGGATTCGGCATCTCATCCGGCTGCTCACGCTGGAGAGGGTGCTGTTCTTCGGGATATTGCTCATTCTTACGGGCGCTGCAGTCATCGGTTACATCTTCTACGTCTGGGCATCGAACGATTTTGGCGTTTTGCGCGAAGTTAAGACCGGCATTCTCGCCCTGACCCTGACCGTCATGGGTCTCCAAAGCATTTTCACAGCCTTTCTTACCAGTATGCTTCAGATAAAGTATCGATGAAAATACTCGTCATCAACGAACCTTTTGTCCGCGATTTTTGCCGGACCCAGCGCTGGGCGGCGCGCACCCGGGGCCGCGTGCTCCGGGCGCCGGACTGGCTGGCCTATGCCGCGGCGGTACTCGAGAAAAACCTGCCGGGCGTTACCGTGAAGCTTTTTGATTTTCCGGCGATGAATTGGGACAAGAAAGCCTTTGCCGGACTGATCCACAAAGAACAGCCCGATTTTGTGGTGCTGGACTCGACGACGCCGTCGCTTTTTTCCGACCTTGAATGCGCGCGTATCGTCAAAGAACGTTCCAGCAGCAGGGTGATCATGGTCGGGCCTCACATTTCGGCATTGCCCGAAGAAACCCTGGCGCTCGGCGCGGGCGCAGTCGACGCGGGATGTATCGGCGAGTATGATTATACGGTGCTCGATGTCGTCAGAAATTTCAATGATTTGTCGGCAGTACGCGGTATCTGCTATCTCAAGGACGGCAAACCCGTGCGCACGGAGGCACGGCCCCTGATCGACAACCTCGATGCCGTGCCGTTCCCTGCCTGGCACCACCTTGACCTGATGCGTTATTTTGACGGGGGGAAGCTCTATCCGTATATCGACATCATTTCCGGCAGGGGATGCCCGAACCGCTGCATCTTTTGTCTGTGGCCGCAGGTAATGCACGGGGTCGCCTACCGGCTGCGTTCACCGCGCAACGTGGTCGACGAGATCGAACATGACATCAAGCTTTGCCCGCGGGTCGTGCGCGGCGGTGAGTTCTTCTTTGAGGACGACACATTTACCGTTCACAAAGAGAGGGCTGTCGCTATATGCGAGGAGATACTGCGCCGGGGACTGAAAATAACGTTCTCGGTCAACGGCCGCGCGGACAGCTACGACCGTGAGATGTTTTCCATGATGAAGAAGGCCGGCTGCCGCGAGGTGCTCGTCGGCTTCGAGTCCGGGGTGCAGGATATTCTTAACTCCATGCGCAAGAACATCACCGTTGAACAGTCACGGGCTTTCACGGCGGCGGCGAAAGAGGCGGGTCTGCAGGTGCACGGCTGCTTTGTCATCGGCCTGCCGGGAGAAACCGAGGCGACGGCTCGTCAGAGCGTTGATTTTGCGCTTGGCCTCGGCCTCGATACGCTGCAGTTTTCCGGCGCCGTGCCGTTCCCCGGGACGGAATTTTTCGCGACCTGCGAGGAGAATAACTGGTTGAAGACGAAGGACTGGAGCCGGTGGCTTGACGCGGGGGAACAGCAGGCCATTGTACAATATCCGTCCATATCCCCGGAGCGGATCGGTTACTACGTTGACAGCGGCCTGCGGCGGTTTTATTTCCGGCCTTCCTATATGATCAAATTCCTGCGCAACACTCGAAATTTTTCAGATCTGTACCGGAAACTGCGGGGCGCCTATAATTTCATTTCTTATTTGCTCGGGAAGAAATCATGAACCGTTCGCCTTTGATTTCGGTGATTGTCGCGGTGCGTAACGGTGAATCGACGATTGCAAAATGTATCACTTCGCTTTCTGCTCTTCGCTATCCGAACCGCGAGATCATTATAGTTAACGACGGTTCTACGGATCGGACCGGACAGATTCTCGAAAATTTCAAAGAGAACGTACGCATTATCGCAACCCCCGGGCTCGGGGCATCGGCTGCCCGCAACCTCGGCATCAGAACCGCCCGGGGCGCCTATCTTGCTTTTACTGACGATGACTGTATCGTTGACCCTGGCTGGCTATCTGCGCTTTTTGACGGTTTTCAGCGGGATGGGCTCATCGGCTCGGTCGGGGGAGATCAGCAAAGCCCTCCTGACGACACACCCTTTGGGAAAACCGTTAACTGCTTCATGAAATCGGTCGGTTTTATGATTGATTATGTGAAAGACGTCCGTCAAAGTTTTATCGCTACCAGCCATAATCCGAGCTGTAACGTCATGTACGACCGGCGGGTGTTTGATACAGTCGGTTTTTTTTGCGAGGATCTCTGGCCCGGTGAAGACGTGGAGTTCGATTACCGGGTGCGAAAGTCGGGTTTTGCTCTGTTGTACAATCCTTCAGCTGTGGTACAGCACTACCGGCCCGCCACACTGGATCGATTCGCGCGTATGATGTTCAATTACGGGAAGGTGCAGGCGTTGCTGCTGCGCAAATATGGTTTTTTCCGTGCACTGCATTACGAGCCTTTTGCGCTGCTTTTCCTGATGCTCCTTGCTGTTCTGCTGATACCGGGGGCGCGCGGTTGGGGAATACTCCTTATTTCTGTGACCGTTCTTGCTGTTGTTGCGTCGGTAGCGAAGGCTCCGGATAAAAGGTTATCTCTTCGATTTTTCTCTCTGGGGCTGGTGGCACTCTTTTTCTGGAATGCCGGATTTGCCGCAGGGATGATCGGCAAGGGGATACGGATCTAGTATGCTATGGGATTTATTGAAGCTGGCCGGAGCGGCACTTTTCCTTCCCTATAAGGTTCACGTGCTTCCGCGGCATCTCCAACTGGATATTACCACGAGTTGTAACCTGAACTGCCGGATGTGCTATGCAAAAAAAGTGGTCACCGACGGCGAGAAGCACCGGCATCTGACCATCGAACAGTTCAATAAAATATTTGATTCATTGCATCCCGCTTCTGTTAACCTGGCCGCGAGCGGCGAACCGCTTTTGAATCCCGACCTCTTTGAAATCATAGCGTACGCCCGGAAGAATAAATGTATCACTATAATTGCGACAAATTTTGTCGCAGCCGATACAACACTGATTGGCCGTTTGGTTGACAGCGGTCCGGATATCATGAAGATATCAATAGATGGCGCCACAAAAAATGTTTACGAACGGGTACGGGGGCCGTATTACGATCGTCTTGTAAGCAATCTGAAGGAGTTGGTGGCACGGCTGGATAAGCGGACGGACAGCAGATTGAAAGTTCGTTTTGATTATGTCATGTTGAAAACGAATGCTGAAGACATCGTGCGTATTCTGGAGTTTGCCCGGCAGATGAAGGTTAGCCACATTTTTTACAGGATATGTGATCCGAGAGGATGGAGCAGTGTGGAAAAGGATGAGCTTTTGCGAGGGTCTTTCTCTGCGGTCAGGGAAAAATTGAGAGAGGCGGTACGTGTCTCCGGCGAACTTGGGATGACGACGAACGCCGCGGATCTCCTGTCTCGTTCCGATGAATGGCGTTTTATTTACGAAGATCCCGACGCCGTGCCGGATACTGCCGGAAAACCGGTGTGTTTTTTACCGTGGTCGCAGCTGTTTTTGTCAGTACTCGGTGACGCGAGCTATTGCTGCAGTATATATCCTTCCCATGATGGCAGCCTGGGGAATGTTTTTGACGATTCATCGCAAGAACTCTGGAACAATGCGCGGTGGCAATCGGTCCGCCGATTGTTCCGCAGGAAGGAAAACTATAAAACTTTTGAAGGCTGCCGCTATTGTACCCCGATGAGCCGCAGTCATTTGCTGGGGCTTGTGCGCATGTTCCCCGGGTTCGTCAGGAAAAAAATATGAAAAGGAAAACAGTCCTTTTTGTATGTTCGGCCGGGGGTCATTTGACTGAATTGGTTGAGATCGCCGACGCTTTCGCGGGTATGGAAAAAGTCCTGGCGAGCTATTATGAAGACAAAAGCCTGGAAGGAAATGTTTTTGAGCGACACTACACATTGCAGGATCCTTTCAGCCCTGTTCGTTTCTTTGTCGTCATCTCACGGGTGGTTCGCATTCTGGTAAAGGAATCGCCGTCCGTGATTGTTTCGACGGGCAGCGAGATTACCATTCCTTTCTTCTATCTGGGAAAACTCCTGGGCGCGAAACTTGTGTATCTGGAGTGCAGCGCCCAGGTATATACGCCGTCCATCACGGGCAGGATCGTCAATCCTATCACCGACCTCTTCCTTGTCCAATGGAAGAACCTGGTGGGCAAGTACTGGAAAAAGGCAAGGTACGCGGGGGGATTGATATGATTTATGTAACCGTCGGCAAACATAGCCAGGCGTTCGACCGGCTGGTCCGCAAGATTGACGAGATTGCGCCTTCTCTCGGAGAAGAGGTTGTCATGCAGACCGGCGTCTCCGCCTATATGCCGGTGAACGCGCGGTATTTTTCTTCGATCTTTTTCCGTGAAGCTGAACAGTTCATACAGCAGGCGAGACTGGTTGTTTCCCACGCAGGCGCCGGAACGATTATGCTGGCGCGGAAGCACTCGATACCGCTTATCATCGTACCCCGGCGGAAAAGGTTTAACGAGCACTTCACCGATCATCAGATGGAGCTTTGTCAGGTTCTGTCGGAGGAAAAAAGAGAAAATCTGTATGTCGTCTACGATCTCGACCGCATTGAAGAGACGATCCGGCACGTGCTTGACTGCGGGAAAGCGCCGGTTTCCTTCAACAGTAACGGCAGAGACAAAATATTGCATGAGATAAAGATATTCTTAAACGGAAATATATGATTGAAGTCTACCGATTCCCAGCCAATTTTTTTCCTTTATGGCATCTGGGCGCCCGCATAGCCTTAGGCCCCTATAGGAATTTCCTTCGGCGGGCGCATCGCGCGGGTAAGGAGCGCCTGCTCGATATTGGCGCTGGCGGCGGATGGCATTCCCTGGTTGCGGCGCTCCATGGGATGCGGGTAACGAGTTGTGACATATCAGAAGACAGTCTGCGTAATATTGTATCGGTTGCGCAAAAAATGCACGTAGAAGAAAGAATTACGACACTAGCCGCTGATTGCTGCGCCCTTCCTGTCAAAAATGAAAGCCAGGATATTGTCATAGCTTCCCATATTATCGAACATCTCGATCATCCCGGGCAATTGCTGCGGGAGATTCACCGGGTGCTTCGCCCCAACGGCGTATTGTTCCTGTCGTGCCCTTCGGAGAGCCGCTACATGCGGATTTCCCTGTGGTTCGGTATGAAGTTTGATCCGCCGGATCACAAAGTGTCCGGTTACGGGCGGGAAGAGATTGCCGCAATGCTTCCCGACGATATGGAGATCCGCAGAGTTTTCTATCAGGGACGGTGGATTGAAAGCAATATAATGGATCTGCAAGCCCTCGCGAGCATCCTGACGGGGATTCGAGCCAATCCTGTCAACGGTACTCGTCCGGCGCCGTCCGATACCCCGCTGGTACGTATGGCATCAGTACTCAAAGAATTTATTCTCCTGCCGTTGATTGCCGCCGGCGCCCTGGAAAACAAGGCCGGATCAATTTACCGTGGAAGCATCCTGAACTGCGAAATCGAGAAAACGGAAATGTGCCGCGATAAATTGCTATGAAAAAAATGCGTCTGTTTGTATATACCGCACGGGAGATTCCTGAGACGTCGTACACGTTCAACCCGTGGGACCGCCTGGCCGCGGTATTCGAATCGGATGTTTTCTTCGCTGAAATTCCGGCGGGATGTTCTGACTGGGAAAAACTGCTGCGGGTGAGTGTCCGGTCGCTGGTTCTGATATCACGGATGTGCGCTCACGATGTCGTTATCAGTACGAGTGTTGTCAATGGCTTTTTTTTCGCATTGCTCCAGCGTATGTTGGGGAAACGAATAATCAGGCCCCGTCACATCATGATTGACGTTGGTTCAATGAGAAGGTTTTCCGGGGCGGGACGCGCAGTGCGTTCCGTAATCAGCTGGTTCTTTGCGCCGCTGGATTCCATCGTCTGCTACGCTTCAAGCAGTATCGATTTCTGGCAACGGACTATCGGCGTTGGTGTTGAGTGCTTTTTTGTTCCGCTGCCGGCGGCAGGGCCGCTCGTCCCGGGTGGTTCCGTATCCCCGGCCGCGGAAGGCTATGTCTTCAGCGCCGGCCGTTACGGGCGCGACTACCCGCTGTTGCTTGATGCCATTGAGGGGATGGATGTACCCCTGGTGATTGTTGCCGATAACACGACATATTCATCGCTGCAGGCGCGGGTCGGGCATAATCCCCTGATCCGGATATACCGGGAAATTTTATATTCCCGCTATGCGGAATTGCTCCGTGCCGCACGTTTTGTCGTCCTGCCCCTTTTGCCGGTCGCATATCATACGGGACAAACCGTTCTTATGCAGGCAATGGCGCTTGGTAAAGCCGTGATCGCCACACGCTCAAGCGGAACCGTTGATTATGTTGCGGATAATGAAGACGGGGTACTGGTCGAGCCGGGTAATGCTCTTGAGTTGCGGAACAAAATTCTGTTTCTCCTGAACAATCCGGTGGAACTTCGAAGGATCGCAGAAAATGCGCGCAGGAAAGCGTCCGTCGAATTCAGTGATGAGGCATTCGGGAAACGGATGGAGCACATTGTGAGTCGCCGTTGTATCGGTGACTCGCAATGAAAGGATAGCATTACTATGCGTGTTGTGCTTATTTACTCGGGCATAACCAGTATCGGTTTTGACAGCATCGGTATCGGCGCCGAGGGTTCATGGATCAATCACGGCCTGTGCCTGCTGAGCGCCTGTGCCAAACAGGCGGGGCACGACGTGCGTCTTATCGATCTCCGGCGATTGAAAGGTTGGGAAGATTTTTGTTCAAAGATTAAGGAGTATCAACCTCAGGTTGTCGGCGCCACCATGATGAGCGTTGACTTTGAGCCGGCCGTCAAATGTCTCCGGTTGGTGAAAGAGGCTGACCGCGGCATAAAGACGGTAGTCGGAGGCCCGCACCCCAGCATCATGCCCGAGGAACTTTTAGGGCTTCCTGAAATTGATTACATCATCACAGGTGAAGGTGAGATTAGTTTTGTGCGCCTGCTTGATGATATAAAGAATGGCCGTCACCCTTCGGAAAAAATTATCGCGGGGGAGCCGGCGGACCTCGATCATCTCCCGTGCGGCGACCGGGATTTATTTGGTATTGGGGAGCAACCGTGGTGGCTTACGGACAAAACGCCATTCGTCACTATTATCGCCGGCAGGGGATGCATATACAATTGCAGTTTTTGCCAACCGGCCGAACGAAAAATATTCGGTAAAAAGGTCAGAAGACGCAGTGTTGATAATGTCCTGGCTGAACTGCGGCTGCTACGTGACCGTTACCATTTTCAGTCATTTATGTTCCATGACGATTGCCTGATCGAAAATCAGGCGTGGGTCAGGGAGTTCTGTGTAAAATACGCAGAACAAGGATTCAACCAGGAGTTCATTTGCCAGGGAAGAGCGGATATTATCTGCAAGCATCCTGATCTTATCAAGGATATGAAAAATGCCGGGCTGGTGGGAATTATTATAGGATTTGAAAGCGGTAACCAGCGGATACTCAACTTTCTGCGCAAAGGAGTGACCGTTGAACAGAACTATCGCGCGGCGGCTATCTGCAAGGAGTTGGATGTGCGGATTCAGGCCAACTATATGCTGGGTATCCCGACAGAAACCAGGGAAGAGGTATTGGACACGCTGCGAATGATTGAAACGATACAGCCGAAACTGTACAGTCAGTCGGTATACACTCCGGCGCCGGGCAGTGATCTTTTCGAATACTGCAAACAGCATGATCTTTTACTTGTTAACTCTCATAATGATTACCGCCGCGATGCTCACATGATGAATAAGATCAAAGGCGTCGATTATGCCTTCCTGGCGAAGGCAACGGCTCGGATGAAACGCCGGTCCCAACCATGGTACCGGGTGATGATAAGCAGCGCCATCGTCTATCTTGTGCGGAAGAATCGGTTCACCTTTGCCGTAATGAAACAGTTGCTGCGAAACGATCTCTTTCGCCGTCTGGCCCACACTATCATGCACAACTTTGGTTGAAATTGACTACTATGAAGAAAAAAGAAAAAGCGATGAGGGCGCCGGCACCGAAACTATTTGAACCCCGCCTTCCGGTAACGCTTATTGCCGTTGCCGGGATGGCATGGTTGTTTATGGTGCTCATGTCCTATTATAAAGCCAACCCCTTCAATAGCGGTATATTTGAAGTGTATTTTTCGTTGGCGCAATTCGGTGTTCCCTTCGGAATGCATCACCTGTCCGCCGCGCTGGTTCATCTTGCCTATTTAATCCCCGCCGTGCTGATAGTCTTTGCCGGATACAGCGCCGGGCGCCTCTTGCTGCCGCTCTTTAAGCTCAGGGACGTCACTGCGCTCGAATACCGGCTTTTCGCAACTGCCATCGGCAGCGGTGCGGTCATTTTCGCGATATTCCTTTTGGGCATTTTCGGGGCCTTGTACCCCTCAACCGTCTGGGGAACGATTATACTGTGTGACATCTTCGGACTGCTCCGCATAACGGACAAGGCGGGCGGGGGTGGGGCGACTGTCCCTCCGTTCACGCTCAAGACATTGCGGGGTTTTGAGAAACTATGGGTCCTGCTGGCCCTGTGCCTGGGTATCGTCGTCCTTGTCGGGGTACTGGCTCCGGAAACGTTTTACGACTCCGCGGTGTACCACCTGGCAAAACCGAATTTCTGGATACAGAGCCACCGTATTGTTCCCGATGAAGCGAAACTCATCACCGCGTTCTTCCCGGGGAATATAAACGTGCTCTATGTCGCCGGGCTTATGGCGAACGGGAACGGAGTTGTCGCCAAATGCGTCCATTTCCTGTTTACGCTCCTGACGTGTGGAGTTGTTTACGCGATGGGGAAAAGATTTTCCCGACGGGGCGCCGGGTTCCTCGGGGCAATGCTTTTCCTCACGGTCCCATATATCGGGGTCGTGTCGTATCGCAGCGCCATGGAGATGCCTCTCGCCTTCTTTGAAACGCTGGCCGTGTTTTCGCTGGTCAGATGGATGACGGATCAGGACAGGAAATGGCTGATCATGGCCGGCATTCAGTGCGGCCTGGGCATGGGCACAAAATATACATCGTTCTACTGCCTGATCTCTCTTCTCGGCGCTATTGTCCTTGATGCGGTAGTGAACAAACGTTCGCCGCGCGCCATGGCAACGGCGGCGATGCTGCTGGGCGGTACTGCTGTCGCCGCATCCTCACCGTGGTGGATTTACAACTATCTCTATACCGGCAACCCGCTGTACCCGTTCTTTGCAAAGTATGCGGGATACATAGTGCCGCGCATGAGCAGCGACCCCGCCCTGCGAATCGTCACCGTCAGCAGGTGGGGGAAGTTATTCGACGTCATCAAAGGCCCCTGGACCATAACCATGGGGCAGTACGAAGAGGCCTTCATCGGCCCGGCGTTATTATTGATCGCGCCGCTGTTCCTGTTGTTTAAGAGCCGGTGGAAACCGGTAAAATCTTTGTTCGTGTATGTTGCCTTGTATTGGATTATCTGGGGGGTAGCACACGAAATGTATGTCCGCTACTTTTTGCCGGCGATCCCGGTAGTGTGTTTCCTCTGCGCCGTTTTTGTTTACGAATCGCCGCTGCCGCGCTATGCCCGCTCGATCATTTTCGGTGTCCTTACCTTCGTCATGGCAGGTAACCTCGCGTTTGTCATGAACCTGCAGAAAGCATCGAACAATAGTCTTGGTGTTGTCCTGGGATTTGAATCGGAAGCCGATTATCTCAACCGCTCGCGCATGACCTACCCGAACCCCTATTACGACGCCGCTTGCTGGATCAATGCCAACACGCCCCCTAACGCCGTTATCGCGCTCGTCGGCGAACTGCGCAGCCTGTATATAGAGCGCAAAACGCTCATGATGGATTTCTCGAATTACTCCCCGCTGATCGTCTGGGCCGAAGAGTCGAAGGATGGGGAAGAGCTTTTCGCAAAACTGCGGCAGAAAGGCATTACACATATGTTGCTGAATGTGCCGGAAGCCTGCCGCCTGACGAGTCTCGATCCGCTGAACTTTGAGGCCAGGGGGTTGCGCAATTTCGGATTGTTCTGGAAAAAACACGTCCGGGAAATTTATGACAGTATCGGTGACAATGAAATAGCTTACAGGGGCATCTTTTCAACACGGACGCAGCTGCCCGAGTGGTGGTCGAACTTTTCATCCAACAGGTATAACCACGTGTACGTATATGAGATCGTGTCGGGGGAGAACGATAAGAAGGACAGCAAGCGCTCCATCCCATTCAACTTCTTAATGACACCGCAGCTTTATGCGGCAAGCCGTTGGGTCGATCTTGAACCTGTCGCAAAGGAGTATTGGCGGCAGAACCCGTCTCCTGCCCCGATGCATCCATAGCTGTCCGGGACGGAGGGGACAGGACGGAGGGGACATCTTGACAAAGAATCTAATTGGTGATATAATGTTAGCACTTAGGTAACAAGAGTGCCAGAATTGAGGGGGCGCACACGAGACATTAAGAATATGCGTCAAATTGATCCGTATATCATCGAGCAAAGAAAAAAGCGAATCCTTCAGGCGCTGATTCATCACTTCATTCAGACCGGCAGGCCGGTCGGTTCAAATGTTCTTACTGAGGACTATGATTTCGACCTCTCTCCGGCCACGATTCGCAATATCATGGCTGAGCTGGAAAACGAGGGGTTTCTCACTCATCCGCATACCTCTGCGGGCCGTACGCCGACGGATAAGGGATATCGGGCGTACGTTGATTCATTGATCGAGTTGCAGAAACTGGTGATCGACGAAGAGAAACGGGTCAGACAGGAGTACGACAACCGCATCAGGGAAATGGAAGAAACCCTCATTCAGACATCCCGTATACTTTCGGTACTGTCCCAGTATTCGGGGTTCGTTATGACACCTAAGATTGAGCGTAATCTATTGCAGCATATAGAGCTGGTGCCGGTATCGGACAGCAAAATACTTGTTATCCTGGTGACCCATTCGGGTATGGTCAAACACCGTATGGTTGAAACGAGCATTCCCCGTGCAAAACTGGCCAGGCTGACGAACCTGCTCAATGAACGGCTCAGGGGACTCACGCTGACCGAGGCCAGGCGTTGTGTCCTGCAGGAAATCGAAGAGGCACAGCGTACCGAGATGGAAATATTATCCCTCGCCCGCGACTTGAGCAATGACATTTTCACTCTCGATGAAGAGATATATATGGAAGGCGCCGCGAACGTGCTCGCGCTTCCCGAGTTCCATGATTACGGCCCAATGCGTTCCCTGCTGCGTCTCAACGGGGAACGGAATCTGCTGTCGCATATTCTGGATGAAGACTTGACCCGGGAAGGGGTTCAGGTTGTCATCGGCTCCGAATCTTCCTGCCAGGAGTTTGAGAACCTGAGCATAGTCAGTTCGGTATACAAGGACGGGGAGACCCCCGTGGGTATCCTCGGCATTGTGGGCCCCAAGCGTATGGAATATCAGAAAATGATGGCGCTGGTGGGCGCCGTTTCCAGGATGGTGAATAAGATACTTGCGAAATAGAATAGAAGGATGGGAGAAAACCTTGGCAAATCACAAGACCAACAATCAGGCGGACCCAAAAAGCGAATATATTCCGGAGGAAAAATCGGAGGCCATCGACACCGCGGCTCAGGAAGAAAAGGTGCCCGAGCTTGAGATCCTTCAACAATCGCTGGAGGAAAAGAAACACCAGGCAGCGGATTATTACGATCAGTTAGTGCGTCTGAAAGCCGAATTCGATAATTTCCGCAAGCGTTCGGAGCGGGAAAAACAAAATCACCTTGTCTGGGGGAAAGAGGAGATACTTCTCAAACAGATCGGGCTGTTGGATGTTCTTGAACAAGCGGCGCACAGCGCGAGCAGCTGCACGAACATTGAAAGTATCCGTACCGGGCTGGAACTTATTACACGTGAATTCGCGAAGATACTTTCCAGCGAAGGCATCAAGGAAATCGAAAGTATGGGGGGAAAGCTTGACCCGTCTCTCCATGAAGCGGTGGAGCAGAGCGAAAGCACGGAACCGGAAGGCACGATCCTCGGAGTAATGCAGAAAGGGTACATGCTTAACGGCCGGGTAGTTCGGCCGGCAAGAGTGAAAGTGGCGAAGCACGCGGTGAAAGAAACTACGGACGTAAACAACGAGTCCGAAGAAAACCAATAAAATAAGTAACGTTTGCTCATAAAGGAGGATGTGACCTATGGCTAAGATTATCGGCATCGACCTCGGAACTTCGAATTCAGCGGCGGCGGTGATGGAAGGCGGAAAATCAACTATAATCCCCTCGGCGGAAGGGACGACACTGGGAGGGAAAGCGTTCCCATCCTACGTCGCCTTCACCAAGGACGGGCAGCTACTCATAGGCGAACCGGCCCGCCGGCAGGCGGTCAGCAACCCCGAAGGCACGATAACCGCCTTCAAACGGAAAATGGGAACGGATCACAAATACACTATTCACGGCAAAGAGTTCACCCCCCAGCAGCTGTCGGGATTTATTCTGCAGAAGGTCAAACGGGACGCCGAAGCGTTTCTGGGCGAACCGGTCTCCAAAGCGGTGATAACCGTCCCCGCATATTTTAACGATCACCAGCGCCAGGCCACGAAAGACGCCGGCGCCATTGCCGGCCTTGAAGTGGTACGCCTCGTGAACGAACCGACGGCGGCTTCCCTGGCCTACGGCATCGATAAGGCCGGCCATGAACAAAAGATACTGGTGTTCGACCTTGGCGGCGGCACCCTGGACGTTACCATCATGGAGATGGGCGCCGAAGGCACGTTCGAAGTGCTGTCGACGTCCGGCGATACACAGTTGGGCGGCACCGACATGGATAATGCCCTTATAGACTATATAGCCGATCAGTTCAAACGGGAAAACGGCATCGACCTGCGCAACGATACGATGGCGGTGCAGCGGCTGAAAGAAGCGGTGGAAAAGGCAAAGATCGAGCTCTCAAATGTCCTTGAAACTGATCTTAACCTGCCTTTCATTACGGCGGATGCCTCGGGTCCGAAACATCTGACCATGCGGCTGACCCGTGCAACGCTGGAGAACATCGTGCGGCCGATCGTTGAACGCTGTAACCATTCCATCGATCAGGCGCTTTCTGACGCGAAGCTTTCCGCCGATCAGGTTTCCCGCATCATCCTCGTCGGTGGCCCGACCCGCATGCCCATCGTGCAGAAGTTCGTCGAAGATCATGCCGGCCGCAAGGTCGAGCGCGGCGTCGACCCGATGGAGTGTGTGGCCGTCGGCGCCGGCATCCAGGCGGCGGTGCTGACGGGTGAGGTGAAGGATATCCTGCTTTTGGACGTTACCCCATTGACACTGGGGGTCGAGACTCTCGGTGGGGTACGCACCCCGATCATTGAACGCAATACGACGATCCCGGCCAAGCGTTCGCAAGTCTTTTCGACGGCTGCCGACAACCAGCCGTCGGTGGAAATCCATGTGTTACAGGGTGAGCGGCCCATGTCCAGGGATAATGTGTCTCTGGGGCGTTTTTTTCTTGAGGGTATTCCGTCGGCGCCCCGTGGCCTCCCGCAGATCGAGGTCACGTTTGATATCGATGCCAACGGCATCCTGCATGTAACGGCGAAGGATCTCGGTACCAATAAGGAACAATCCATCCGGATCACGTCGTCAACGAAACTCTCGAAAGATGATGTGGAAAAATATGTCAAAGAAGCCGAGAAATATGCGGCAGAGGATACGAAACATAAAGAGGAGACCGAAGTGCGCAACGAGGCCGACAACCTTGTCTACTCCACCGAAAAGAGCCTCAAGGAGCACGGCGACAAAATATCGTCAGACGAGCGCCTTGCGATCGAGCGGGCGCTGGGCGACACGAAAGACGCGCTGAAGGGAAGCGACGTTGAGGCCATCAAGAAGGTGAAAGAGAACCTCACGGCTGCCTCCCATAAATTGGCCGAGGCCATTTACCGGGAAGCCCAGAAGAAACAGACGCCGCCGCAGGGAGGCGGAGAACCCCAGGGCGGCGCTCAGCAGCAGGGACAACCCTCGGGTGGTGACAATGTTGTTGACGCCGAGGTAGTGAGTGAAGAGAAAAAATAGGGATATTATGAAACGTGATTATTACGAGGTTTTGGGAGTCGGTAAGAATGCGACGCCGGAAGAGATCAAAGGGGCGTACCGGCGACTTGCGCTGAAATATCACCCCGATAAGAACCCGAAAGATAAAACGGCCGAAGATAAATTCAAGGAAATCAACGAGGCTTACGAGATCCTTGCGGATAAACAGAAACGGGGCCAATACGACGCTTACGGTCATGCCGGCGTAGGTAACGCGCCGCCACAACCCGGCGGTGGCGGTGTTGGCGATGCCGGGGACATGGGTGATATTTTTGGCGATATATTCGGCGACATTTTCGGTGGCGGCGCCGGCGGAGGGAGAGCGCGTTCAGCACGAGGACGCCGCGGAGCCGACTTGCAATACGATCTTGAATTGACGCTTGCCGATGCCATTCATGGCGCCGAAATACCGCTCGAGACGCCCCGGCAGGAGACCTGCGCCACGTGTCACGGTTCGGGCGCTAAGCCTGGAACATCACCGCACATCTGTCCTCAATGCAAGGGCACGGGTCAAGTGCGCTATTCACAGGGATTCTTTTCGTTCAGCCAGGCCTGTCCGCGCTGCCATGGGGCCGGTAATGTCATCGATACCCCCTGTCCCGCCTGTCGCGGCGCCGGCAGAGTGCGTGGCACGCACAAGGTAACGATTCGCATCCCTCCGGGGGTTGATGAGGGGACGTCTTTGCGGGTTGCCGGCGGCGGCGATGTGGCTGAAAAAGGCGGTACACCGGGTGACCTGTACGTCGTGGTGCATTTAAAAAATGACCCCCGTTTCCGGCGCTCTGGCGATGATCTCCATACCGACCTGGAGCTAAGTTTTACGCAGGCGGTCTTTGGGGGCGACTTCGACGTTGCCACGATCGACAAGAGCGTCAAGGTAAAGATCCCGGCGGGAACACAGCCCGGAACCACATTCAGGATCAGGGAAGAAGGATTTCCTCATCTTGAACGCCGTGGACGGGGCGACCTCCTGGTACGGATATCGGTGCGTGTGCCGAAAAATCTCAACGACCAGCAACGGGTTGCTCTCCGCCAGTTTGCTCAGGCCTCAGGCGAAAATGTAGCTGCCGACTCCGAGGGCATATTTAAGAAAGTGTTCGGATAAGAGTATGCCCCATTTCTTTATTCCTCCCGAAAACATCCACGGACAGTCATTTGTTTTGAAAGGCCCGGAAGCGCACCACCTGCTCAATGTCCGGCGCTGCCGGGTAGGACAGACGATACACCTTTTTGACGGTACGGGAAAGACCTACACCGGACGGATCGATCGAACAACGCGCGAAGAGATAAGCGGCGTCATTCTTGAGAAAGATGAAGCGCCGCTTTCATCGTGTACGGTGCGGCTCTATCAGTCCGTGCCCAAAGGCGACCGGTTCGACTGGCTTGTAGAGAAAACCGCAGAGCTGGGTGTTGCCGTCATCATTCCACTGATAACCGAACGCAGTACAATAAAAGATATCCCTACGGCAAAGATCGAACGATGGCGGCGGCTTGCCCTTGCGGCCTGCAAGCAGTGCAACCGGGCCGATCTCATACAGGTCGAAACGCCGGTGCGATTTGCCGACATACTGAAATCCGGACTGCCGTCCGGGACCGGCATTATCCCCTGGGAAGGGGAAGATTCGCAAACGATGGACGAAGCGCTTTCCGGAATCGCTGCCGATACGGTCAATGTCTTTATCGGCCCCGAAGGGGGATTTACACTGCAGGAAATAGAACGCTCCCGCTCGGCAGGGCTTGTACCCGTAACACTTGGTCCACGGATTCTGCGTGCGGAGACCGCCGGCCTCGTTGCGTCGCTGCTCGTGCTCCACTCCGCCGGTGAATTCGGGGCAAAGAAATAAAGTTGAGCCAATTGAAAAACGGAAACCGATGAACTGGCGGACGATTCCTGCGTTCCGCGCGACTCGCTGATGCGCGAATTTATCGGCGGCAGCAGTTATCGGTATTAGTGTATGTAGCGCGCGGTTTGAAACTCCCCAGAAAAGCGCGGTTTAGGATTCCCCGCTTTGACGTTTGGGCGTAAAGTATCCAATATCGCCGTTTAAAAAAAGACAAAGCGGAGCT
>Ga0315281_10000547_pt1 | contig 52383 bp, 45 predicted proteins | sample YL17G07_0_MG_FD_204540 | JGI IMG/M metagenome (GOLD analysis project Ga0315281, IMG submission 204540) | Sediment microbial communities from Yellowstone Lake, YNP, Wyoming, USA - YL17G07_0 | ecosystem: Environmental > Aquatic > Freshwater > Lake > Sediment | place: USA: Wyoming | collected...
ACGTGAGCGAGATCACCTCGATCCTGGGTTTGGCGCAGTCGGGCATTTCCCGGCACTTGAGCCTGCTGCGCAAGGCGGGGCTGGTGGAGGAACGCCGCGAGGGCGTTTGGAGCTACTACCAGATTCCTGGCGGCCTGACCCTGCTGGAGCGGGGGGGCGGCGCGGAGGAAAGCAACGGCGAGTCCGAGTCCGCCGACCCCGAGTTGCGCCAGGTCTGGAGCTTTGTCCGCACCCGCCTGACCGAGGCGGAGGACGCGCACCACGACCTGCCCCGCCTGGCGGAGGTGTTGCGCCAGCGGGAGAACTTCGGCGGCGGACTGAACGAGAAGCTGCTGGAGCCGGGACAGTCCTGGTTCGCCTGGGCGCGGGCGCTGCAATCCCTGCTGCCGGCGGTGGACGCCATTGACCTGGGCTGCGGCGACGGCTCGATCACGGTGGAGATCAGCCGCTTCGCCCGCAAGGTGGTGGGCGTGGACGTGAACCCGCGGGCGCTGCTGGCGGCCCGCAAGCGCGCGGAGCGGGAGCGGCGGGACAACGTGGTCTTCAAGGAGGACCGCATCGAGGCCCTGCAGGAGCGCGACGCCGCCTATGACCTGGCCGTGCTCTGCCAGTCGCTGCACCATCTGGCCGATCCGCGCCAGGGGCTGAAGGAGGCGGTGCGGGTGCTGCGCCCGGGCGGGCGGCTGCTGGTGGTGGACCTGGCGCCCCACAGCGAACAGTGGGTGCTGGCCAAGCTGGGCCACAGGCACCTGGGGTTCGACGCCCAGGTACTGGGCCGGCTGATGAGCGAACTGGGGCTGGCCCGCGTGTCGCTTGAGGAAGTGCATCAGATGAGGGGGGAGGTGTTCCGCGTGATCGTGGCCACGGGCTTGAAGCCGGGGCGGACGCGCGGAATGGAACTGTAGCCCAACCACCCCGCGGCGGCGGCGGATGTGCGCCCCCGCCCATTGACAGGACGACCCGCATTGAAGACCCCTGAACAATCCCAACGGGAAGGCGCCCTGCGCGCCGCCCTGCGCGAACGAATCCTGGTGCTGGACGGGGCCACGGGCACCTACCTGCAAGGGCTCCCCCTGACGGCCGAGGACTTTGGCGGCGCCCGCCAGGAAGGCTGCCTGGAGCAGCTGGTGTTGAGCCGGCCCGATGTGGTGCTGACCATGCACCGCGACTACCTGCGCGCCGGGGCTGACATCGTCGAGACGGACACCTTTGGCGGCACGCCCCTGGTGCTGGCCGAGTACGGGCTGGAGGCGCAGGCCCATGAGATCAACCGCCGCGCGGCCGAATTGGCCCGCCAGGCGGCGGCGGAGTTCAGCACGCCGGAGCGGCCGCGCTGGGTGGTCGGCTCGATGGGCCCCACCACCAAGGCCATCTCGGTCACCGGCGGCACGACCTTCGAGGAACTGGAGCGCAACTTTCACGACCAGGCGGCGGGCCTGGTCGCCGGCGGCGTGGATTATCTGCTGCTGGAGACCTGCCAGGACACCCGCAACGTGAAGGCGGCCCTGGTGGGGATCGAGCGGCTGTGGGACGAGCTGGGCCGCTCCCTGCCGGTGGCGGTCTCCTGCACGATCGAGCCCATGGGCACCATGCTGGCGGGGCAGGGCGTGGAGGCCTTCTATGCCAGCATCGCGCACAAGCCGCTCTTCTACGTGGGGCTGAATTGCGCCACCGGCCCGGCGTTCATGACCGACCACCTGCGCTCGCTGGCGGCGCTGTCCAAGGCGCCCGTCGCCGTGATGCCCAACGCGGGGCTGCCCGATTCCGACGGCCAGTACCTGGAAACCCCGGACATGATGCGCGCCGTGCTGGAGCGCTTCGTGGAGCGGGGCTGGGTCAACCTCGTCGGCGGCTGCTGCGGCACCGGCCCGGAGCATGTGCGCGCCTTCGCGGCGCTGGTGCAGGGGCGCTCCCCGCGCGCGCCGGCGGAGTACCGCCGCGCGATCGTCACTGGCATTGACCTGCTGGAGTTGACGGCGGAGAACCGCCCGGTGATCGTCGGCGAGCGCACCAACTCCGTGGGCAGCCGCCTGTTCAAGAACCTGATCGCCGAAAGCAAGTTTGACCAGGCGAGCGACATCGCGCGGCGCCAGGTGAACGGCGGCGCGCAGGTGATTGACATCAACCTGGCCAATCCGGACCGGGACGAGGAGGCCGACATGCGGGGCTTCCTGGAGCAGGTCATCCGCAAGGTGAAGGTGCCGCTGATGATTGACTCCACCGACGCGGCCGTGATCGCCACAGCCCTGCCGTATTGCCAGGGCAAGTCCATCATCAACTCCATCAACCTGGAGGACGGGGAGGAGCGCTTCCAGGCCGTGGTGCCGCTGGCCCGCAAGTACGGCGCGGCGCTGGTCGTCGGCACCATTGACGAGGACAAGCAGCACGGCATGGCCGTCACGCGCCAGCGCAAGCTGGAGGTCGCCCGCCGCTCCCACGATCTGCTCACCGGAAAGTACGGCGTGCCGCCGGAGGACATTATCTTCGATCCCCTGGTGTTCCCCTGCGCCACCGGCGACGAGAACTACATCGGCTCCGCCGTGGAGACCATCGAGGGCCTGCGCCTGATCAAGGAGGCGCTGCCGCGGACGCGCACCATCCTGGGCATCAGCAACGTCTCCTTCGGCCTGCCCGCCGCCGGGCGCGAGGTGGTCAACGCCGTCTTCCTCTATCACTGCGTGCAGGCCGGGTTGGACCTGGCGATCGTCAACGCGGAGAAGCTCGTGCGCTACGCCTCCCTCCCGGAGGAGGAGCGCATCCTGGCGGAGAACCTGCTCTTCAACCGCGGGGAAGACCCCATCGCGCGCTTTGCCAACCACTTCCGGGAGAAAGTGACCACCCCGGCCCTGCCCCGCGCCAGCCTGCCGCTGCCGGAGCGCCTCGCCGCGTACATCGTGGCGGGCTCCAAGGACGGCCTGCTTGCCGACCTCGACCTGGCCCTGCAAGAGAGCCGCCCGCTGGCGATCATCAACGGACCCCTGATGCGCGGCATGGAGGAGGTGGGGCGGCTCTTCAACGACAACAAGCTGATCGTGGCCGAGGTGCTGCAGAGCGCGGAGGCGATGAAGGCCGCCGTGACCCACCTGGAGCCGCACATGGAGAAGCACGAGACCGCCCACAGCGGCACCATGGTGCTGGCCACGGTCAAGGGCGACGTCCACGACATCGGCAAGAACCTGGTGGACATCATCTTCAGCAACAACGGCTACAAGGTCATCAACCTGGGCATCAAGTGCGGGCCGGAAACCCTGATCCAGGCTTGCCGGGAGCACAAGCCGGACCTGATCGGGCTCTCCGGCCTGCTGGTGAAGTCCGCGCAGCAGATGGTGGTGACCGCGGAGGACCTGAAGGCGGCGGAGTTGAGCATCCCCATGCTGGTCGGCGGGGCGGCGCTCAGCCGGGAGTTCACCCAACGCCGCATCGGGCCGGCCTACGGCAGCCTGGTGGCCTATGCCAACGACGCGATGCAGGGGCTGGACCTGGCCAACCAGATCATGGACGCCGAGGCCCGCCCCAAGCTGGAGGCCAAGCTGGCCGCCCAGGTGGCGCAATTGCCCAGCCGCGCGGCGGCCAGCGCGCCCCAACCCGCCCCGGCCGTGCGCTCCTCCCGCATCCGGGTGGACATCCCCAGGCCCAAGCCGCCGGATCTGGCGCGGCACGTGCTGGCCGCCCTGAACCTGGACGAGGTCTGGGCGCTGCTCAACCCCCAGATGCTCTACGGCAAGCACCTGGGCCTCAAGGGCAACGTCCGCCACCTGCTGGAGCGCAAGGACCCCAAGGCGCTGGAGTTGCGCGCGGTGGTGGAGCAGGCGCAGGCGGAATGCCGAGCGGGCGGCATGACGGCGCGGGCGGTGTGGCGGTTCCTGCCCGCCGTGGGCCAGGGCAACCGGCTGACGCTCTACGACGCGGCAACCATGGCGCCCCTGGAGACCTTCGACTTCCCGCGCCAGGCCAAGCCCGACGGCCTCTCCCTGGCCGACCTCGTCCTGCCCCCGGACGAAGGCCGCCCGGACGCCGGCGGTATGGATTCCGTCGCCTTGTTCGTGACCACCGCGGGCGAGGGCATCCGCGAGCGGGCCGACGCCCACAAAGGCGCCGGACGCTACCTGATGTCCCATGTCCTGCAGGCCCTGGCCCTGGAGACCGCCGAGGCCGCGGCGGAATGGATCCACGCGAAGATCCGCGCCCTGTGGGGCTTCCCCGATCCGCCGGAACTCACCGCGCCGCAGCGCTTCCAGGCCAAGTACCGCGGCAAGCGGTATTCCTTCGGCTACCCGGCCTGTCCCAATCTGGAGGACCAGGCCCAATTGTTCAGGGTCTTGCGCCCGGAGGACATCGGCGTGCAGCTCACCGAGGGCTTCATGATGGAGCCGGAGGCCTCGGTTTCCGCGCTGGCCTTCCACCACCCGGACGCCGCGTACTTCGGCGTCGGGCCGGAGGGCACCGGGGAGGCGGCCGCGGGGGAATAGCGGAGCCGTGCGCATGCGGCGGACGCGGGCTGCCGGGCGGGGTAGCCCGCCGCGGGCCAATCCGCGGCACGACCTACTTGGGTCCGCGCGCGCCCGGGGTGAAGCGGGCGCCCTGCTGGGCCAACTGGTCCGGGGTGTGCGGCATGCACACGAGCCGCCCGTAGGGGCTCACGCCGTTGTGGATCAGAAAGCTCTGGGCGACCAATCCCACCCCGGCGGCGAGGGTCTCCGCCACAACCTCCGCGCATTCGGCGTCGCCCACGGCGGCCCGCTCGAACAGGGCGTCCGGCGACGCCTCGCGGGAGGCGCAGAACCCGAGCAACACCGTCACCCGGCGCTCGGCTTCCGCCGGCTCCACGCCCACCCAATGGACCAGCTTGTCTTCCCAGTAGACGACCCGGGGCGACTGCCTCCAGGGAGCGAAGTCGAAGGCCATGCGCATCACTCCGGATCAGGCTGCCGGACCGCCGCCACGACCGGCAGGAGTTTGGCTGGGGGGCCACAAGCCCGGCGGGCGACTGTCTGTTGAGAGGCGGTTCCGGCCGGGGACTACATCCAGGGCGGCTTCTCCGGCGGAATCCTGAATCCGTTGGCGATGAAGAAGGCGCGGACGATGTTGCCCCGGAAGTTCTGTTCGGCCCAGGTCCCCGGCACCTGGGCGGAGAACTCCCGGATCTTGTCGGTGTAGAATCCCCGCTTGCGGTACTTGTGGGTCACCTTGTTGTACAGTTCGTCCACCATGGCGTCCGGTGTCCGGTCCACAAACTCGGTGAATTGCCGCAACAGGTCAAACCGGCGCGCCTGTTCCTCCGCTGAAAGGTCATCCAGGCTCGCCGCGTAGTGCTGGACTGATTCGAACGCTTGAAAATCCCCCGGCGCAGGGGCCGGCCGTGCCTCCCCGGTCATCGCTGGTTCTCCAACCGGGAAGTTGCAGGGCGCCCTCGGCGCCCCGCGGGACGATGGGCCACGCTTGCGCCTGGCCGCGTCATTCGGGCAGGCCGAAGGTCGCAGCCAGCGCGCGCACTTCTTGAGCGCGCCACGGCAAGGGCGCCGAGGCCTGGATCATCCCGGCCGCCTGGAGCTCCGCCACCACCTTCGGGTCGCGCTTGAGCGGCACGCCCCACTTGCCGTTGAAGTACAGCTTTTCGAAATCGGGACGCGGCCGTTGCCCGCCCGCCTCCGCCGATTCGGCCGGATAGCCCAGGATCTGGATCTGGGTGGGCGTCACGGATTCGGGCATGCCGAAGAGCTTGCGAATGTCCTCGCGCTTGCCGGTGAGCAACTGCGTGCCCAGGCCCTCGTCCACGGCCGCCAGCAGGGCGCTGCCCACCGCCAGGCCGCACTCGAACGAACTCAGCCATTCCGCGAACTTCCGGTCACCGGCCATGACGTTGAAGTCGGCCGTCGGCATCACGACCTCGTCAATGAATTTCTCGCTCCAGCCGTAGCTGGAGTTGAGCGCGCGCACCTTGATCAGCTCGGTGAGGTTGCCGCGCAACTTTTCCCATTCCGCCATGTCGAGGGTCCAGATGATGTGCACGGGGGCCTGTTCGGCCGCGGGCTGGCTGTACAGGGCCTCGACCAACCCCTTGCGGAGGTTGTCGGGCGTCTCCCCCTTGGTGACGACCACCGCCTTGCGGATAGCGGAGGCGTTGCCATGCATGGACTGCAACCGGGCGGCCTCCAGAATCTTTTGGATCTTCTCCTTCTCGACCGGCCTCCAGGGCTGGTAGTAGCGGATCGAACGGCGCTTTCCCACAACCTGTTTGAAGTCCATGATCACTCCTCCTTTGCAGACCCACGGCTCCCGCTGGGCAATGGGCCCAGCACCCGCGCCAAAGGCAACGCTTGGGAAGCGGCCGGCGCGCACCACATTGCGGTGTTCTCAGTGGACTGCCTCGCTCTCTACCATCGGTTAAGGTTCGAGTCAAATTGGAATCCGGCCGGAGCTTGGAGCAAACCGGAGGCTTCGGCGCAAGAGAACATTCGTGCGCCGGCGGCACGCGATCGCGCGGAAGCGCCAGCGGGGCGGGCCCTGGGGCACGCTGGCCGGCGGCCTCCCCGCGCGGGGCGCGGCCGGATTGGCGCCAAATTTGCGCGGAGATTTGCTACAGTCCGGGTGCGGCGCTTTGGTGAATTTGGCCCTGGCTTCCGTTGGAGGCGGTCTTGCCTGCGCGAGGTGCGATGGCCATGAAGATTGCGGCCCTGGCCGGGGGCACCGGCGCGGCAAAACTGTTGCGGGGCATCGCCGCCGTGAACGACCCGGCGGAGTTGACCGTCATCGTGAATACCGCGGACGACTGGGAGTGCTGGGGGCTGAGGGTTTCACCCGATCTGGACTCCGTCGCCTATGCCCTGGCCGGGCGATTGAACCGGGAGCTGGGGTGGGGCCTGCGCGGAGACACCTTCCGCTGTCTGGAGGCCATGGCGGAATTTGGGGAGATCCCATGGTTCAACCTGGGCGACCAGGACTTGGCCACCCACATCTTCCGCACCAAGGGCATCCGCCAGGGGCAACGGCTTTCCGCCATCACCGACCAAATCCGGCGCAGCCTGAAGCTCCCCACCCGGCTTCTGCCCATGACGGACGACCGGGTGGCGACGCGGGTGCGGACCCCGCAAGGCTGGCTGGACTTCCAGGAGTATTATGTCCGGGAGCGGGGGCAATTGGAGGTGCTGGAGGTCCGCTACGAGGGACTGGAATCCGCCGCGCCCCTGCCCGCCGCGCTGGCCGCGATCCGGCAGGCGGAACTGGTGCTGGTCTGCTGTTCGGACCCCATTTGCAGCATCGGCCCCATCGTGAGCCAGGAAGGATTCCGGCAAGCGCTGCTGGAGACTCCCGCTCCGGTCGTCGCGGTCACCCCCATCGTGGGCAACGCCATGGTGGCCGGGCCGGCGGCCCACTTCATGCGCGCCAAGGGCTATCCGGTCTCCTGCCTGGGTCTGGCGCAATGGTACGGCGCCTGGCTGGATACGCTGGTGATTGATCGTCAGGATCGTGCCGAGCGCGCTGCCATCCAGGCGCTGGGCATCGCCGTGCATGAGGCCGACGTGGTGATGCCCGATGCGGCGGCGGAAGCGGCATTGGCCAGGGAGGTGATCGCCTGCGCCGCCCATGCGAAGCGAACGCGGTGAAGGTTCGTGCGGCGTGGAGCCGTCGCGTCGCCGGGGTGCCCGCGCGGCCAGGCGCAAGTGGGATTAGATTGCGCCATGGTCCGATCATACCGGATCGGGCTGGCGGCAATCGGAGCGCGGTGTAAGCTCAAAGGGACCTGGGCGAATGGGCGCCCGGCCGGGGTTGCGATGGCAGAGCGGCTTTGTTGGACTGGAGTTTCCCCATGACCCACTTCACGACCCCCCTGGCTTACCGGCGCCGCCCCACCCGCGTGGTGCGCGTGGGTGGAGTGGGCATCGGCGGCGGCGAGCCCATCCGCATCCAGTCCATGCTCACGTGCGGCACCTGGGACGTGGAGCGGGTGATCGCCGAGACCCGCGAGCTGGTGGAGGCGGGGTGCGAGATCGTGCGCCTGACCGTCCCCACGCAGAAGGACCTGGACGCCCTGCCCGCCATCCGCCGCCGCATGGAGCAGGAGCGGCTGCGCGTGCCCCTGGTGGCGGACATCCACTTCAACCCGCGGCTGGCGTTGGGGTGCGTGCCCTGGGTGGAGAAGGTGCGCATCAACCCCGGCAACTACGTGGACTCCAAGCGCTTCGCCGTGCGGGAGTACACCGACGCGGAGTACGCGGCGGAACTGGCGCGCATCGAGGAGGCGCTCGTGCCGCTGATCCGCGCCCTGCGGCGCCACGGCCGCGCCCTGCGCGTGGGCGTGAACCACGGCTCGCTCTCCGACCGCATCCTCAACCGCCACGGGGACACTTCCGAGGGCATGGTGGAGTGCGCCCTGGAGTACCTGCGGGTGCTGGCGCGGCACGGCTTCCATGACACCGTGCTGTCCATGAAGTCCTCCAATCCCCTGGTGGTGATCCAGGCCTACCGGCTGCTGACGCTGCGCATGGCCGCGGAGGGCATGGACTATCCCCTGCACCTGGGCGTGACGGAGGCCGGCGACGGCGCGGACGGCCGCATCAAGTCCGCCATCGGCATCGGCTCCCTGCTTTGCGACGGGCTGGGGGACACCATCCGCGTATCGCTCACCGAGCCCTCGCGCCACGAGATTCCGGCCGCGCGGGAGCTGGTGGCGGCGCTGGAGCGGCTGCGCACGGGCCCGGCTTGGCCGGAGACGGCCTTCCGCGCGCCGATTGACGTGGCGCGGCGGGCCACCCGGCGCGTGAGCGTGGGGCCGGTGGCCGTGGGCGGCGGGGAGCGCGTGGCGTTCTTCGCGCTGGCGGACGGCACGGCGCGGCTGCCGGCGCAGGATGGCCCGTTCGACGCGGAACTGGCGCCGCCTGCCGAGCGGGCCGCCGAGCTGGGTGCGGGCGGACCTGGCGGCGGGAGCGGCTTGCGGCTCGTGTCCCCACGCGAGGCGGTGGGCGGCGACGCGCCCGCGCTCGTGCGCGTGGAGGGTCACCGCATCGAGAGCCGCTCCCTGGCCGACCTGTTGCGGCGCGGGCGGGACTTCCCCCAGGGGGCGCTGCTGCTGCTGCACGGGCCGCACCTGCTGTTCCCGCTGCGGCGGCTGGTGGATAAGCTCGCGGCCGCCGGCCTGGATTGGCCGGTGGGCGTGATGCTGCCGCCGGTGGAAGCCGGCGGCCTGCCCTTGGGCGTCGCGGCGGAGGTGGGCAGCCTGGCGGCGGACGGCCTGCTGGACGCCGTTGTCTGCCCCACCGCCCAGCCGGACGCCCCGGCCACCGCCTTCAGCACCACGCTGCTCCAGGCGGCGCGGCTGCGCACCTACAAGACGGAGTACATCTCCTGCCCCTCCTGCGGACGCACCCTGTTCGACTTGCAGGAGACCACGGCCCGCATCAAGGCGCGCACGAGCCACCTCAAGGGCGTCAAGATCGCCGTGATGGGCTGCATCGTCAATGGCCCGGGGGAGATGGCGGACGCGGACTTTGGCTACGTGGGCGGCGCCCCGGGCAAGGTGAACCTGTACCGGGGCAAGGAGTGCGTGGAGCGCGCCGTGCCCACCAAGCAGGCCGTGGAGCGGCTCGTGGCGGTGATCCGGGAGAGCGGGCGCTGGGTGGAGGCGTAGCCCCGCGCCCTCACGCCTCCCGCGGCTGCGGCGGCTTGGGGGGCTTCTTGTTGCGGTCCAGCACGGTCAGCAGACCCTGCTCGGCCAGTTCCCGCGCCACCGTGCAGATGCGCTTCTGGGCCGCCTCGATCACCGCCACCGGCGTCGGCTGGAGTGCATCCAGCGCCTGCTGCATGGCCTGGGCGGATTCCGGCGCCATGTTGCGCAGGAAGTGGCGGCGCAGCGCGTCGTCGGCCAGGCGCAGCGCCCGCACGAGGTCCTCCCCCGGCGTGCGCGCCAGCACCCGCTGGATGCCGTAGTTGTCCACCTTGATGAAGTCCTCGAACGGGAACATCTGCCCCCGGATCTGCCGGGCCAACTCCGGGTTCTGGCGCTGGAGGTGCCCCATCAGGGCCTGCTCCATGCGCTTGGAGCCTGAGCCCAGCACCCCGGCCACGCGCTGCGGGCCGCTGCCGACCTCGCCCTTCGGTTGGGCGGCCATCGCCTCGTCCAGCGTCTGCTCGACCTCCTTGAGGACATCGTCGGGAACGGCGCGCAGCTTGGCCATGCGCGTCAGCACGTCGTGCTGGAGCGGGTCGGGAAGCTCCGTGACCACCGCCTGGGCCAGCCCAGGATCGCCCAGGTTGGCCAGGATCACGGCGATCACCTGGGGATGCTCGCCGCCGATGAACTGGGCGATGGTGTGGGGGTCGTGCCACTTGAGCCGCTCGATGGGGCCGGCGGCGGTGTTCACCAGGCCGTCCACCATGGCCTGCGCCCGCTCCTCTCCCAGGGCCCGGCCCAGCACCTTGCGCAGGAATTGCACCTTGGTTTCCGGCCGGCTGGGCAGCAGCCGCGCGCGCTCGGCCACCAGGTAGAACTCATTGACGGTGCGATTGACGTCGGCGGGGGTAAAGTCCTGATAGCGCGCCATGTGGCGGCTGACGCTGACGATTTCGTCCTCGCTCAGGTTCTTGAGCACCTCCGCCGCCGCGTCTTCACCCAGCGACAACAGGAGAATGGCGGCCTTTTGCGGCCCGGTCAGTCGGCTCGGCATGGCGCTCCCCAAATGATCACGTCCTGTGTTGGGTCGGGTGTCGGCGCGGCACGGGCGCCGCGGCCGGCATTCCCGCGCCGCACTGGCGGACGCGCCCTAGCGTTTCGCGTCATCCTGACGCTGCGTCACGTTGTCCCAATAGGTATCAAACTCCCCGGCGTTTTCAAGCACAAGTTTGCGCTGCGCCACGACCTCTCCGAACGGCGTCTCCGGCCGCGCGGCGGCGCGGAAGCTGATCCAGTAGGTGCGGCGCAGGGCGTCCACCACCTCGGCCTTGAACGCGGGCAGGGCATAGGTGCGCTGCTCGTGGCGCACCTGGCCGCCGGGCAACACCTCGTAGGTCAGCTTGAAGGTCTCGCGGGCGCGGCGCCGCACCTCCTGGGCGGCCGCGCGGCGCGTGCGCTCCGCGTCCTCGCGCTGCCGCACCATGAAGGTCTCCAGCAGCGGCGCCATCTCCGCCAGGGTCGCGGAGACATCCGCCTGCTCCTCGCCGGTGATGCGGGCCAGCGTCTGTTGGGCCGCCTCCAGTTGAATCTGGGCTTCGGACTGCCGTTGCTGGGAGAAGTAGAGCAGAAGGACAAAGAACGAGACCAGCAGGAACAGCAGATCAATGGTGGCAATCAGCGGCCCTTGCGACCGCTTCTCGGCCAGGGGTTCGGGCATCAGCGCTCCCGGAACAGGCGGACTTTGTCGGAATGCTGCCGGTCATCCTCCGGGTGGCGGGGCGCGTCCGGCTGGTCCGCCTCGCCCGCCTCCAGGAACACCTGGCCGGCCAGGCGCGGGTTGTTGCTCAGCAGCTTGGGCTGCGCGCCGCCCATGGCCGCCAGCTGGCCGGAGATCTGGTCCAGCAGCACCAGCGTATCGCGGGTGAGCATGCGCAACTGGAGCAGGTCCACTTCCATGCGCCCCCGGGGGGCTTCCTCCAGCTCCGGCGCCGGGCGCTCGATCTTCGTGGCGAGCATCTGCACCGCCTCGGTGAGGCGGGTGAAGGAGCGGCGCTGCTCATCGAACTGCCGCGCGTCAAACATGTCGCGGAAGGCGCTGAGGGAATCGCGCACGTTCTGGGCGATCTCGGCGGTGTCCTGGGCCAGCGCCCCGCCGTCCACCGGCGCCCGCACCTCGGCCATCCCCTGCACCACGTCGGAGAGCCGCTCCAGGGATTCCGAGAGGCGGCGGTCGGCCACGGCCGCCACTGGGGGGCCATAGCCCGTATGCCCGGCGTAAGGGGACGCCGCCGGGGCCTGGGTGGTGCGCTCCAGCACGGACTGCTGCGTGGGCAGGATGAACATCGCCATCAGCATCTGCAAGGTGCTCAGGATCTCCTGCATCGAGCGCTCGTTGCGCATGTGCAGCGGACGCAGCACCAGCACGAACAGGTTCGCCAACAGCGTCGTGCCCAGCGCGGTGGCGAAGCCGCTCAGGATGGAGATGGACGGAGCGCCCGCCCCGCCGCGGAAGGACTGGAACATCTGCGTCATGCCGATCAGGGTGCCCAGCAGCCCCAATTGCGGCAGCACTTCGATCAGCGTCCACGCCAGCTTCATCCCCCGCTGGGAAAGCAGCGTCTGGATGTCGGCGATGGAGGCGTCCTGGTACACCCAAGTGCGGCGGTTTCCCGCTTCGAACGTGCGCAGGATGTTCTGGTAGTGGATCTGCAGCAGCTTGCTGCGGAAGATCATGTTCTTGGACTTCGAGGAGAGGACGCCCAGGATGCCGGCTTTCTTGTCCTTCTCCTTCTTGCCTTCTTCCGAGGCCTCCCCTTCGGCATGTTTGTTGATCATCTCCCCGTCCATTTCCAGCCGGTGCCCCTCCATATGGAAGAAGGCCCCGTCGCGCAGCACCATTGCGATGGCCACGGCGAACGCGGAGAAGATCGCCCCGTAAATCAGGTAGTTCGCCCACTGCGCGTTGGCGATGCCCAGCACCACCGCGCCGCCGGCCCCCAGCAGGTACATGAAGTTCCAGTGCAGGGGCGAGCTGACGTAGACCCGGTGTGGCGGCAGCTTGAACTGCTCGGCCTCCTTGCGCTCCTGGGCGGCCTTGAGCGTCTGTTGGGCGAAATCCTGCCAGGAGGGAAAATCGTCCATCACCCGCCGGTCAATCTCCCGCGAACCCATCCAGCCGAAGAGCCAGCCGAACGGAGAACGGGAGGACCGCGACGCGGTGGAGGCGCTCTGGCGCGGCGGTTTCATAGGGGAAGGTCCTGGTCGAGGCCCGACAGCCCGCGGCATGGAGGGCGCGGCTTGGGGCGCCGTGGATGGATCAGCCGGTGTCAGCGCTTGTTCTTGCGCTTGAAAGATTATCCATTATCCACGACAGCAGTGCAAATACCGCTCCAAGCCGCAGGCCGTCCGGCGAACCGTTGTCCACCCTGGCACGGGCGCCGGAACCGGCCGGGCCGGGCGCTGCGATCAGGCCCCCGTCAGCAGACAATCCTCGAACCAGCCCCGCTCGTCCGTCCAGCGGCGGGCGACCCGCAGGCCCGCTCCCGCCGTCACCTCCGCGATGGTCGCATCGTCGTACTTGTGGGAGTTCTCGGTATGGAGGCGCTCGCCGGGCGCAAAGCCATAGCTCTGGCCCAGGGCGTCAACGGCGACGGTCTGGCTCGCCAGGCTCTCCAGGTGCATCTCGATGCGCCGGGCGGCGCCATCGTAGAAGGCCACGTGGCGGAAGCGCGCCAGGTCGAAGTGCCCGCCCAGTTCCCGGTTGATGCGGGCCAGCAGGTTCAGGTTGAAGGCCGCGGTCACCCCCTCCGCGTCGTTATAGGCGGCGTGCAGCACGGCCGGGTCCTTGATCCGGTCCAGCCCCAGCAGGAAGGCATCCGCCGGGCCCATCGCGCCGCGCACCAGCGCCAGCAGCGCCCGCGCCCCGGGCAGGTCGTAGTTGCCCAGGCTGGAGCCGAGGAAGAGGAACAGCTTGGGCGTGGCGGCCCGTGCCTTCAGGGCCTGGAGGGCCTGATGGTAGTCGCCCACCAACCCGTGGATCGCCAGCCGGGGGACGCCCGCCAGCAGCCCCTCGGCCAGGGCGGCGAGGGACGCCGGCGACACGTCAATCGGCACGTATTCCACCCGCGGGGCGTCCCGCGCCATGCGCTCCAGCAGGGGGCGGGTCTTGCGGGCGCTGCCGCTGCCCAGCTCCACCAGGCAGGCCGGGCGCCCGGCCGCCGCCAGCATCTCGGCGCCGTGCCGCTCCAGCAGGGCGGCCTCGGTGCGGGTGGGGTAATACTCCGGCGTGTCCGTGATGCGCTCGAACAGGCCCGAGCCTACGGCGTCATAGAAGAACTTGGGGGCGATGCGCTTGGGGTGGGCGGCCAGCCCCGCGGCCACCGCGGCCAGGAAGTCCCGGCGCTCATCGGCCTGGGCCAGATGCTCGATCACGAGGCGGTCGTTGCGCGGCACGGGTGCCCGCTGCGGCGGAGTCATGGCGGCCCACTTCGGGTTGGCGGATGACTGGCAGTGTAGCCGCCCGGCCGCCGCGCCGCAATGCCCGCCTCAGGCGCTCTTGCGGGCGGCCGCGCGGGCGCACAGGTCGGCAAAGTGCCGGTGCAGTGCGTCCGGCGGGGAGAGCTCGGGGTGGAACGTCGTCGCCAGGTGGTGGCCGTGCTCGACGGCGATGGGCAGGCCGCCGTGCTCGGCCAGCACGGCCACGCCCGGCCCGCGGCGCACGATCCGCGGAGCGCGGATGAACACGGCCTCCTGCGGGGCGGGCGGCTGCTCCGGCAGGCGCAGCTCCACCACCGCGATGAAGCTCTCGTTCTGGCGGCCATAGGCGTTGCGGCGCACGGCGATGGGCAGCAGCGCGAGGCTCTCCTGCGGGGGCTGCTCCACTTCCTCGGCGATCAGGATGCACCCCGCGCAGACGCCCCACACGGGCCGCCGCCGGGCGAAGTCCAGCAGCGCCGGCCTGAGGTCATAGGCGCGGATCAGCTTGAGCATGGTGGTGCTCTCCCCGCCGGGGAGGATCAGCCCGGCGCAGCCCTCCAGCTCCGCCGCCGCGCGCACGGCCACCGCCTCGTGCCCCAGCGCGGCCAGCTTGGCGCGGTGCGGCTCCACGGCCCCTTGCAGGGCCAGCACGCCGAGCCGCATCACCACCCCCGCGCCGCCAGCTTCTGCTCCTCCGGCAGGGCGTTGCGGGCGATGCCGGACATGGGCGTGCCCAGATTGCGGGACACCTTGACCAGTTCCGCCGGCTTGTCGAAGTGCGTCGTGGCCTTGACGATGGCGGCGGCTCGCCGGGCCGGGTCGTCGGACTTGAAGATGCCGCTGCCCACGAACACCGCCTCCGCCCCCAGTTGCATCAGCAGCGAGGCGTCGGCGGGAGTGGCCACGCCCCCGGCGGTGAACATCGGCACGGGCAGCCGCCCGTTCTTGTGGATCATCCGCACCAGCTCATAGGGCGCGCCCAGGCGCTTGGCCTCGGCCATCAATTCCATCTCACTCAGTTGGGAGAGCAGCGCCATGTCGCGCTTGATGGCGCGCAGGTGCTTGACCGCCTCGACGATGTCCCCCGTGCCGGCCTCGCCCTTGGTGCGGATCAGGGCCGCGCCCTCGCCGATGCGCCGCAGGGCCTCGCCCAGGTTGGTGGCGCCGCAGACGAAGGGCGTCTTGAAGGCGTGCTTGTCCACGTGGTGGGCGTCGTCGGCGGGGGTCAGCACCTCGCTCTCGTCAATGTAGTCCACGCCCAACTCCTGGAGGATCTGCGCCTCCGCGAAGTGCCCGATGCGGCACTTGGCCATCACGGGGATGCTCGCGATCTTCATGATCGCTTCGATCAGGCCGGGGTCGCTCATGCGGGCCACGCCGCCCTCGCGGCGGATGTCCGCCGGCACGCGTTCCAGGGCCATCACGGCCACGGCGCCGGCGTCCTCGGCGATCTTGGCGTGCTCCGCCGTCACCACATCCATGATGACGCCGCCCTTCAGCATCTCGGCCAGTCCCACTTTCAACCGCAGTCCTTCGTCCATGGTCGTCTCCTCGTGTGTTGGGGGTCTGCCCGCGCGGCGCTGCTGCGGCCGGGCGGGCGATGTTCCGGGTGTGCCGGGTTCTAGTGAATGGACTGATACTCCCGGATGGCCGGGGGCCGGACGCGCCCGCTCAGCAGGCGGCGCAACTCCGCGCCCAGGATGGCGATGCCGCGCCGCAGCCGCTCCTCCGGCTCCGCCGCCACGCACAGCCGCAGGCCGTTGCGCCCGCCGGGCACGGGCTGATAGAGCGCCCCCGGGGAGACCAGCACGCCCGCTTGCGCCAATTGCCGGTAGAGCTGGGCCGTGTCCACCTGGGGCGGCAGGTCCACCCAGGTGCAGAGTCCCCCGCCGGGCCGGGCAAAGGGCGCTTCCTCCGGCAGGGCCTGCTCCAGCATCTCCACGGCCAGTTCCATGCGCGCCCGGTAGAAGTCCCGCACGGCCGCCACGTGGCGGTCGAAGAGCCCGCGCTCCATGAACTCCGAGATGGCCGCTTGCAGGATCAGCGAGTGCGAAAGGTCGGTCATCTCCTTGAGCTCGGTCAGCCGGTGCATGACCGGGGCCGGCCCCGCCAAGTAGCCCACCCGCACGGCGGGCACGAGCGTCTTGCTGAAGGTGTTCAGGTGGAGGGTCTGCGTCAGCCCGTCCAGCGCGGCCAGGGCCGGGCGGCTCTCGGCGTCCCGGTGCAGCTCGGCGTCGGAGGCGTCCTCGATCAGCAGGCCGCCGGTGCGGTAGACCTGGGCCAGCAGCGCCTGCTTCTCCGCGCCGGTGTACGAGTGCGCGGTCGGGTTCTGGAAGTTGGGCACCGCGTAGAACAGCTTGGGCGCATTGCGGCCCAGGGCGCTCTCCAGCCCCGCCAGCGAGACGCCCCCCGGCCCGACGGCGTAGGGGATCAGCGCCGCCCCGTTCATCTGGAAGATCTTGAGGGCGATGGAATACATGGGCGACTCCACCACCACGCCGTCCCCGGGATTGAGGAAGGCCCGCGCCAGCAGGTCAATCCCCTGCTGGCTGCCGCTGGTGACGAGGATCTGCGCGGGGGTTACCGGGATGCGCTGCCGCTTCAGGCGCGCGGCGATGCGCTCCCGCAGGGGCAGGTAGCCCGCCGGGCTGCCGTAGTTGAGCAGCGCCCGGCCCTGCCGCCGCAACACGGTGTTCAGACACAGCCGGAACGCGTCGAGCGGAAACAGCCCCGTGTGCGGGTGCAACTGGAACAGGTTGACCGGCGGCTCGCCGCCGTCCCGCGCCGGGGGCGCGGCGGGCAGGGCAAAGGCGGCGAAGTGGCCGGCAAAGCGCCGCTCCCAGTCCAGGTGGTCGAAGCGCCGCGCCGCCGCCGGCGCCGCGCCGGGGTCGCCGGGCCGCCGCAGCGTGCTGCCGCCGCCGAAGCGGGAATCCAGATACCCCTTCTGCGCCAACTCCTTGTAGGCCTGGGCCACCGTGTTGCGGTTCACGCCCAACTCCACCGCCAGGCCGCGGATGGACGGCAGGCGCGCTCCGGTGGCCGCCGGATCTTGCCCGACCCGGGCCATCACCTGGGAGACAAGCTGATCCACCAGGGGCTTTGTCCTATCCAGCGGGTTGAATGGAATGCCCATGCCTTTGTTCCGAGACTGGCCCAGCGCAGCGGCCACGGGGCTTGGCCGAACTCTATTTGTACGGAGGGCGGGCGGAACTTGTCAATAGGACAAAACAGAATTGTGCATGAAACTGAAAGTCAAATCTGGGCGTTGGACATCAGAAGAGAAGAAGGCGCGGCGCGAAAACCGCCACAAGCCGCCGCTACTCCTCGAACAGCGAGACCACCAGATTGTGCAGGCGCGGGCGGAAGCGGATCATGTCCGGCTGGTTCTTGTCCCGGGACATGTGGACCCGGTTGGAGAGGGCGATCACGATCAGGCCGGTCTCGGGCTCCATCCACAGGGAGGTGCCGGTGAAGCCGGTGTGGCCGATGCAGCCCGGGCGCATCAGTTCCCCGCAGCTCATGTAGCCGGAGCCCTCGCCCTTGAGGTCCCACCCCAAGGCGCGGGGGGCCAGGCGGCTTGGGTTGTGGTTGCTGATCATGCGCTCCACGGTGCGGCTGGCCAGCAGCCGCGCGCCGTCCAGTTCCCCCTGGCCCAGGATCATGCGCGCGAAGCGATGCAGGTCGGTGGCGGTGGAGAAGAGCCCGGCGTTGCCGCCTTCGCCGCCAAAAGCGAACGCGTTCTCATCATGCACCACGCCGCGCAGCAGTTGTTTGCGCCAGGGGCAGTATTGCGTGGGCGCGATGGGGCCGCCGAGCTCCCCGGCCAGCGGGTTGAAGCCGGTGTGGACGAGCCGCAAGGGGTGGGCGATGTGGCGGCGGAAGAACTCGGTCAGGCTCTCCTCGCTCACGCGGCGGATCAACTCCGCCAGGATCAGATAGCCCAGATCGCTGTAGAGCATCACCGTGCCGGTGGGGTGTTGCAGGGAGACGTGCAACAGGCTTTGCAGCGCCTCGGCCTGGCTGCGGGTCGTGCTATAGAAGTCCATCCAGTCCGGCAGGCCGGAGGTGTGCGTCAGCAGGTGCCGCAGGGTCACCCCGCCCTTCTCCGGCGTCGCGAACTCCGGGAAGTAGTCCACCACCTTTTCCTCCAGGCCCACCGTCCCCTTCTCCAGCAGGATCAGCAGCGCGGTGGCCGTCGCCACGGGCTTGGTGAGGGAGGCGATGTCAAAGACGGTGCCGGGCGCCATGGGCTGGGCGTCGGGGCCCACCTCCAGGTGGCCCCAGGCCTCGTGGAGCAGCACCTGGTCGCCGCGCGCCACCAGCAGTTCCATGCCCGGGAACAGCCGGCGGCGCAGCGCGGCCTCGACCAGGTCGCTCAACTCCTGGCGGCGATTGCGGGTGAAGTTGATGACGGGAATTCCGGTCACGCGGGCGCGGCTCCCTTGGGGTGCGGGGCGGGGCGGCAGAGACCGGCTTGGAGCCGCGCGGCTCCAGGAGGCCATGCCCCGGAATAGGATAGAGAATCAGCCATCTTGCCCCAATGTCAAGCGGCAAGCGAGCGCCCGGCGCTCCCCCCGCCCGGCGTTCTCTCCGAGGCCCCCCGGCCCTCACGCCGCGAGCGGCAGGCGCCGCTGCAAGGCGCGGAAGAGCAGCAGGATGGGCGCCGCCAGGGCCATCAGCGCCGCGCCGAAAACCAGGGAGGCAGCCGCGCCGCCCGTCAGGTCCTGCAACAGGCCGCCGATGGGCGTGAGCAGCGCGATGCCGAGGTAATACTGGGTGAAGAAGATGCCGAACCCCACGCCGCGGTTGTCCGGCCGCAGCGCCTCCGGCAACAGGCTAATCAGGGCGCTGATGCCGGGCGAGCCCAGCACGCTGGCGGCCACCAGCCACAGCGCCACCCACTGCCCCGTGAGCTGCATGGCCATGCAGGCCGCCCCGGCCAGGCTGCTGAAGACCACGAGCGCGGTCTTGCGCCCCAGCCGGTCCACAAACACGCCCGCCAGGGGCACCACCGCCACGCCGACCCAGGGCGAGATGCTGACCAGGGTGGCCACGCTGGCCGGGCTGCTGCCGCGCTCGATCAGCAACGCCGGCAGGGCGGTGAGTTGCAGGACATAGCTCGCGTTGGCGGCGACCCACGCCAGGCCCAGCACCAGTACCAGGGCCAACTCCCGCCCGGAGACCGCCAGCACGCCGGCGACGATGGCCGGCACCGGCGCGGCCGCGGCGCCCGGCAGGGGGGGATAGAGCAGGGCCATCGCCGCGAACGCCGCCAGCGGCAGCGCGACCGTGACCCAGACGGCGCCCTGCCATGAGCTCGCCGCGGCGATATGCCCCAGCATCGCGAAGGCGGAGGCGATGCCCAGCGGCCAGGTGGCCAGCAGCAGGCTCATCGCCGTGGCGATCTCCTTGCCCGCGAACCACTCGGCCGCTACCTTGGTGAGCAGCGCCGTGAGCAGCACGACGCCGCCGCCGCTCAGCATCCGGCCCACCAGGGCGGGGGCGAAGGAGCGGCTCTCCGCGAACAGGGCGCCGCCCGCGACCATCAGCGCCAGCCCGGCCAGCACCCCCGCCTTGTCCCCGAAGCGCGCGCCCAACGCACCGCCCACCAGGGCCAGCACGCTGCCCGGCAGCAGGAAAAGCCCCACCAGCAGCCCGATCTGGGAGTGGCTGTAGCCCAGCTCCGCGACCAGGAAGGGCGCCAGCGGGGGGACGGACTGGAACTGGAAACCCAGCCCGATGCGGGCGAAGCAGAGCAGGGCCAGCACTGCCCAGCGGTTGGTCGGCATCGGTTAGGGCTCTCGGCTCGGGCGGCGGCGCGCCGTCACTCGGCGACGGGCGCGGGCGGGGCGGCGGGCGCGGGCTGCGCGGCGGCGGCGGCGGCGGGGGCCTCGGGCCGCCGGGGCCGCTTCACCAGCAGCACCAGGGGCATCGCCAGCAGCGTCACCAGCAACATCGCCTGGAAGTCGTCCAGGTAGGCCAGCATCGCGGCCTGGCGGGTCACCTCGCCGTTGAGCTGGGCCAAGGCCGGGCCGCTCTGCAAGTTCCACGAGCGGGCGATGCCGGTGTGCAGGAGGGGATTGTAGGGGCTGATGTGCTCGGCCAGGGCGGCGTGGCGCGTCTGGACGCCCCGCGTGAGCAGGGTAATCACGGTGGATATGCCGATGCTGCCGCCCAGGTTGCGCATGAGGGCGTAGAGCCCGGCCGCTTCCGTGCGGTGCTGGGGCGCCAGGGTGGCAAAGGTGATCAGCGTGAGCGGCACGAAGATTAAGCCGAAGCCGAAGCCTTGCAGCACGCCGGTCCAGAGGATGGTCGTGGTGCTCACGTCCAGGCTGAATCCGGTCATGATCCAGAGCGTGAGCGCCGTGAGGCCCAGCCCCAGCAGCAGGAAGACGCGCGGATCGCCCCGGTTGCCCAGCCGCCCCAGGATGATCATGCCGGCCATCGTGCCCATGCCGCGCGGCGCCAAGAGGTTCCCGGTCTCCAGCACCGGATAGCCCAGCAAGCCCTGGAGGAAGGGCGGCACCAAGGCCATGGTGGACATCAGGATGCCCCCCACGACGAAGATGAAGGTCAGGCCAGTGACCAGGTTGCGGTCCTTCAGCAGCGACAGGTCAATGAAGACCGGCCCGCGCGCCGTGGCGGCATGGGCCGTGAACAGATAGAAGCCCGCGCACACCAGCATCGCCTCGAACACGATCTCGGGGGATTCGAACCAGTCCAGGCCCTGGCCCCGGTCCAGCAGCATCTGCAAGGCCCCCACGCCCAGGCTCAGCATGGCGAAGCCGAAGCCGTCGAAGGGGCGCCGCACCCGCGCGCCATCCGGCAGGTAGATGGAGAGCAGCACCAGGGTCAGGATCCCCACCGGAACGTTGATGTAGAACACCCAGCGCCAGTCGTAGGTCTCCGTCAGGTAGCCCCCCAGGCTGGGCCCCAGGATCGGACCGACCATGATGCCCATGCCGAACATGGCCATGGCGCTGCCGTGCTTCTCGCGCGGATAGGCGTCCAGCATCGAGGACTGCGCCAGGGGCGCCAGGGAGGCGCCGAACACGCCTTGCAGCAGCCGGAACACCACCATCTGCTCCAGGGAGCGGGAGAGGCCGCAGAGCACCGAGGCGGTGGTAAACGCGGCCACGGACACCAGGAACACCCGCTTGCGGCCGAAGCGCCCGGCCAGCCACCCGGTGGGCGGGGTCATCACGGCCGCCGCGACGATGTAGGACGTGAGCACCCAGGAGATCTGCTCGCTGGTGGCGGAGAGGCTGCCCTGCATGTGGGGCAGGGCCACATTGACGATGGTCGTGTCCAGCACCTGCATCATGGTGGCGGCCATGACGGCGAAGGACACCATGCCGCGGTGCGGCACGGGCGCGTGGGCCGGGGCGCTCACGGCCCGCTCCTCCCCCAGGCCATGGCCTTGCGCAGGACCTCCGGCAGGGCGCGCTCGAAGCCCGTGTCAATCTCCACCGTGGCGCTCATCCCGGAGCGCAGGGGCGGCAGGTCTCCCGCGGGCAGCAACGTCAGCCGCACCGGCACGCGCTGCACCACCTTGACCCAGTTGCCGCTGGCGTTCTGGGGCGGCAGCAGGGAGAACTCCGCGCCGGTGGCCGGGCTGATGCTGGCCACGGTCGCGGGCCAGGTATGCTCCGGGTAGGCGTCAATGCGCACCCAGGCGCGCTGCCCGGCGCGGGTATGGGTGAGCTCGGTCTCCTTCAGGTTGGCCTCCACCCAGGGTTGCGCGCCCACGATGGTGAACACCGGCTGGCCCACCTGCACGTATTCCCCGGGGGTGAGGAGCATTGGCCCGACGATGCCGGCGATGGGCGCGCGGATCACCGTGCGGTCCAGGTTGAGCTGCGCCTGGTCGCGCTGAGCGCGGGCCTGCTGGTAGCGCGGGTGGCTTTCCGTGGGCGTGGCCGGGTCGCCGCCCAAGTCCGTCAGCGCGCGCTGCAAGTCCTCCCGCACGGAGGCCGCCTGCAACTCCGCGTTGCGCAGTTCGTGCTCGGCGGCGTCCTGCTGCGAGGACGGCGCCAGCCCGCCGCGCACCAGATCTTGCAGGCGCCGGTACTCCTTGGCCAGGAAGGCGGTCTGCTGCTCGGCGCGTTGCAGGGCCGCCTGCCGCTCCCCGTAGACCGCGCGCAGCGACTCGATGTCCCGCCGCACGGAGCCCAACTGCGCCTCCGCCTGATCCAGCGCCAGGCGGCCGGGGAGGTCGTCCAGGCGGAACAGCGTCGCGCCCTCCGCCACCTGCTGGTGCTCGCGCACCGTCACCGCCACCACCCGGCCGGAGATGTCGGCGCTGACGGCGATCTTGTCCGCCTTCACATAGGCGTTGTCGGTGGACACATAGCGCCCGCCGGAGAGGTACACCTGCGCCGCCAGCGCCAGCGCCACGGCCGGCACGCCGCCCAGCAGCAACACGCGCAGATAACGGGTGCGCAGGCGCCCTAGGGCGCCGCGGAGGCGGGAGCGCAATGCGTTCATGGGCCCGGCGGGAGTGGAACCCTCAGGTGGGGTGCCGCGGCGAATGGCCCCCCACGGGAGCCGCCGTCACCCTTGGCAAGCAGTATGCGCCGCTGGGGTCTGATGGGCAAGATGGGCGGCGGCGAAGGACGCGGGAAAAGACGGCTCACGCGAAGGCGCGAAGGGCGGGGGGCGCCTCAGAAACTTGCCGCCGCTTACGCGGGTCCCACCGGGCCGATGCGGAGAATGGAAGCCCTATTGTCCGCATACTACGCGGAGAATAGGCTTGCGTGGGGGGAGAATCCGGGCAATTGAATCTGACGCGACCCTGCGCCTCCGGGCAAGGGGGAGACGGACAAGGGGGAGAGGGCAAACTGACTTCGTCCAAGTGGGCCGCGCTCGGCAAATGCTCGCAGGATACGGCGTCCCGCGACATCGCCGATCTCGTCCGGCGCGGGATGCTCACCAAAGACCCGGCGGGCGGGCGCAGCACCCGCTATTCGTTGGCGGAAGCGCGGGCGTGACGCGCACGGTGGGGAAAGAAGGCGCACGGGAAGGCGGGAAGGGTAGGCGCTGGCGATGGAGGGGGGCGGGTGGCGCTTTCTAACCACTCTTCTTGAGTCGAACAAATTGGGCGGCAATGTCTAACAGCTTGCTCAGGTTAGCCTCAGTTCCTCCACCCTTCTCGATCAATTCAGCCAAAGGACTCGCGGCGTTGGAATGTTTTTCATAGAGCCGAATTGGGTTTTCTGAAAGCACCGAAATTGCGACCTCGATAAGGCGAATCTTTAACGTTGGATCGACTGCATTCGCCTCATTTTTATACCCTTCGAAGGCCATTGCAGCTGCTTCTTTGTATGCGTAGTCTTCCTGAACTCTTCGACTGTACCCGTATTGCCTGACGGCAAACCAAGCCAGCCAAACCAGAGCCGCAGACATTGGAAGTCGAAACAGTAGGTCTGGAAGATGATCCTTCAATACCAAGTCCTTCGGTAGCGAATCTATAAAATTTTTTGTAATTCCAATTAGAATGAAAAGCGCAACAGAAAAAGTACCGATCCACAAAAAATTTGCCCACATAAGCTGTTTTTTTCTGTTTCTGAAAGACGCGGCAATTCCAGTTCGATTCGCGTCTCCAAGTTGTTCATTAATCTTATTCTTACTGCTTTCAAGTTCCGCAAAGAGTTTATCATGACTCGCCTTTCGTTCAGAGAAATCAGCATCTAGTCTTGACAATGATAATACCTTCTTTGCCGCCTCCTCGGACGATTTGACAGCTAATTGTGCGTGCTGTGAGGCTTTTTCCGCAGCGCCGCCGCTTTGAACTTCGTACGCCTCAGTCTTATTTACAAGTTTTTGCGAAGCAGATTCGAGATCGCTTACATTCTTCGCATTTGATTCGAATTCGAGAAGGAGCGCAGAATACTTTTTTTCTTCGGAGCGAAACTTCGCTTTCATTTCCTCCAATGCCGTCATAGTTTCCACGGCCATGTCTAGATTCTCTCTTATAGCACTTGAGGCGGATGAGGCCGCTTCCGCTGCCGCTTCTGCATCATTTTTCGCCGTCAGTGTGGTCTTTCTTGCGAGTTCAACCTCTTCGACTATTCTAGAGGAAGACTCTCTGGTCGATTCGATTTCTCGAAGGGTCTCTTTCAATTCTTCGTTAATGCTTTGGGCTTTTTTCGCATGCCAAATTGCTTCGGAAGCTTCTTTAACTATGCGACGAAGAGTATTCCTTTGCTTAGAGGCCCTAAGGTCAAGACTCGTCAGAAGTTCTGTGCGTACTCTTTGAAGCGCTTCAAAGAAATCATCGAAATGCGCCTTGCCCGCACCTTGCTCCAATTTCGTAAGACAATTATCGAGTCGTATTATTGTTTGCGTGACTACGTGACGACTGATCGAGTCCAGTTCAAATGCCGCAAGCCCAGATTGCACGACCATATTATCCATTATTATCGAGATGTCTTGTCTTGTAATTCCAGGAAAACCTGCGGAGGCGAAGTCATCAGGAATCTGTCCTTAGGATTGCCAGCGATTGCGCACCCCAAGAAGTAGGTTTTGTGTAATTATGTCCATAGTCACAACTCGATTCAATCAAGATGATGGGAGTTACGCCGGACAGGAAGCCGATGTTTGGCGCGAGTTCTGCCCCCGGGTCCATACCATAAATAAATATACGGGAAATGGCTAGTAGGAGCCGTCTCTTCTCTCCGAATTGCGTGAATGGCTAATTTCTTTCATGTGAGGGTAAATGGAGCAAAGGAAATGTGCAATCAGAGTTGGTCCCCTTGCGGCTCCGGATCGTTGACCAAAATTGGTATCGAGATTAGATAAAAGGCATCTTGGGAAACTCCCGCACCCGCGCCCAGGCGGGCCACTCGGCAGGGTCGGCGCCGTGGGCGGACATCCAGCAGTTTGCCCTGGCGTGGCGTGCGCCGAATTGCTTGACGAAGAGCGGGGCACTTCCTGGCGCGGAGAGCGGATCGTGGTGGCGATGCTTTCTAAAGTTGACCCTGCGTTTCCCCCGCCCGCCGTCCCACCTTGACCACCAGCCGCATCCGTGCTATACATATGTAATGACCCTTCCCTCCCCCATCTCCCCGCTGTTCCCCACCCGGGGCCGCCCCGCGCGCTGGGGCCGCCACATCGCCCGCCACTTTGTACTCATCCGCCGTTTCGCGACACTCGTTGCATTCCAACAAAAAAATTCGCGATGCGAACCCAATTTGAAAATCGCGCAACTCTATGATCCGACAGGCATGCAGCACAAAAGCACCGGAAAATCCGGATACGAGGTTTCTCAAGCTGACAGAGCGACGTTCCCCACCCTGGGCCGCCCCGCGCGCTGGGGCGGCCTCGTCGTCCTCCTCCTTGCACCCTTCCGCCGTTTCGCGACACTCGTTGCATTCCAACAAAAAAATTCGGCACCCGAACCCAATTTGAAAATCGCGCAACTCTATGATCCGACAGGCATGCAGCACGAAAACACCGGAAAATCCGGATACGAGGTTTCTCAAGCTGACGGAATGACGAACGGCACCCTTCGCGGCTTCGCGCATTCGCGTGGGCCTTCTTCTTCTTCCCCGATGCCGCCTGCGCCCCCGCCCTTGGCAATTTCGCGACACTCGTCGCGGTCCAGAAGAAAAATTCGCCATGCGAACCCAATTTGGAAAACACGCAACCCTATGATCCGAAAGGAGTGGTGCGCGAAGGCGCCGGAAAATCCGGATATGAGGTTGCTCAACATGACAGCCCCCTCTTCCGCACCTCCAGGCTCCGCCCTTCCCCACGCCCGAACCTCTCCGCAATTTCGCGACACTCGTTGCGGCCAAACACGAAAAATGAACAAACAAACCCAATTGGATAATCGCTTGATCTAGCGGGATAAAGTAACATTCCGGCGGGCCAGCCTGAACGGCAGGCTGCTCAATCTGACAGACAGGCGAGAAGCGTTGTGGAGGCGGGGTGCTGGGACAGCGCGGCGGGGCCGCCCCGGTGACCCGAGGCGGCCCCGCCGTTGGGGGGGGCCGGGCGGCTAGGGCACGGACTCGCCATGCTGGGAGAGGTCGAGTCCCTCCATCTCCTGCTCCGGGGAGACGCGCAGGCCGATGGCCAGGTCGAGGCCCTTGAGGATGAGGAAGGAGAGCAGGCCGGAGTAGACCAGGGTGATGAGCACCCCGTAGGCCTGCGTCAGGAGCTGCCGCGGGTTGCCCTCCAGCAGGCCGGCGGTGCCGCCGATGCCCTGCACGGCCAGCACGCCCGTCAGCAGGGCGCCCGCGATGCCGCCCACTCCATGTACGCCGAAGGCGTCCAGGGAGTCGTCATAGCCGCCCCAGTGCTTGAGCACGGTGGCGCCCCAGAAGCAGACCAGCCCGGCCAGCAGGCCGATCACCAGGCCGCCGCCCACGCCGACAAAGCCGGAGGCGGGGGTCACGGCGACCAGCCCGGCCACGGCGCCGGAGATGATCCCCAGCACGCTGGGCTTCTTGCGCAGCACCCACTCGGCGGCCATCCAGGAGAGCGCGGCGGAGGCGGCGGCCAGATGCGTGACCAGCATCGCCATTCCCGCCCGGCCGTCCGCGGCGGTGGCGGAGCCGGCGTTGAAGCCGAACCACCCCACCCACAACATGGCGGCGCCCATGACGGAGAGCGTCAGGTTATGGGGCGCCATCTGCTCCTGGCCGTAGCCGCGGCGCTTGCCCAGCACCAACGCGGCCACCAGGCCGGCCACCCCGGCGTTGATGTGCACCACCGTGCCCCCGGCGTAGTCCAGCACGCCCCACTTGCCCAGGAAGCCGCCGCCCCAGACCCAGTGCGCCACCGGCACGTACACCAGCAGCAGCCACAGCCCCATGAACCACAGCAGGGCGGAGAACTTCATCCGGTCGGCGAACGCCCCGGCGATCAGGGCCGGGGTGATGATGGCGAAGGTCATCTGGAAGGCCGCGTAGACGGTCTCGGGAATGGTCGGGGCCAGGGCGGCCAGCGTGTCCACCTTCACGCCGGCCATCAGCACCCGCTCCCAGCCGCCCAGCAAGGCCCCGCTGCCGGTGAAGGCCAGGCTGTAGCCCACCAGCACCCAGAGCACGGACACCAGGCAGGTGACGCCGAAGCTTTGCGCCAGCGTGCCCAGCACGTTCTTCTTGCGCACCATGCCGCCGTAGAACAGCGCCAGTCCGGGGATGGTCATGAACAGCACCAGCACGGTGGAGGTGAGCATCCAAGCGGTGTCCCCGCGGTCCAGCGTGGGCGCGGGCGCGGCGGCGGGCGCCGGTGTGGCCGCCGGGGCGCTCTGGGCGCCGGCAAGGTGGGGCAGCGCCAGCAGCGCCACGCCAATCAACAACAGCAGCATCAGGCTCAGCATTCGCGGTCTTGCAATTCGCACGGGGGTCCTCCGTTGGTGGCGATTCAGGGTGTTGGATGGGGCGGGTCCGCTCCCTCCATGGAAACTTGGCTAGAGGGCCTTCTCGCCCGCGTCGCCGGTGCGGATGCGCAGGGCGCTGCCCACCGGGTAGGTGAAGATCTTGCCGTCGCCGACCTTGCCGGTCTTCGCGGCGCCGGAGATGGCCTCCACCACTGCGCGCTCCTGGCTGTCGGCCACCACCACCTCCAGCTTCAGCTTGGGGAGGAAGTCCACGACGTATTCGGCGCCCCGGTAAAGCTCGCTGTGCCCCTTCTGCCGGCCGAAGCCCTTGACCTCGTAGATCGTCATGCCGCTGATGCCGATCTGGGTCAGGGCCTCCCGCACCTTGTCCAGGGTATGGGGTTTGATGATCGCTTCGATCTTGACCATTGCGTATCTCCACGCCGGGATTGAACTCCCTGGTCCGGGGCGCGCTCGCGGCCTCCGGCTCTTGACACCGGCGACCTGTCGCACGAAGGGTGCCAAGGCCTGCCGAAGATTCAAGCAACTGATGTATGGTGCAATCCGGCCCAGCGTCGCTGCTGAGGAACTGGGCGATCTGCTGAATTTGTAGGCGTTTGATCGCGGGTGTGCCCAAGAAAGAGGCACAGACATACCTGGCGAGGTTCGGGGGGCGAACCTGATGGGTGGGGCAAACAGCCTCCGCCGCGCCCGTAAGTGACGGTGCGCGGCGGAGGTCAAGCGAAGGTCAATGCCCTCCACGCCGCCCCGGCTCCGTGTTGCGGCCGGGGTCGGCCGGCGCCATCACGTGCCGGCGGAGGGCTCCAGGGTAGACCCCGTATAGCCGGGCGCACCCATCTCGGTGACGTCCAGGCCCTGCTCCTCATCGGCGCGGGAGACCCGGTTGCCGCCGACGATCAAGCCCGTCAGCTTGAAGAAGACGAACCCGGAGACCGCCGCCCAGGTGACACAGGCCAGGACCGCGATCACCTCGGCCAGGAATTGCTTGGAGTCCCCATAGAACAGCCCGGTGACGCCTTGGCCCGCGACGCCGAGGTACTCGTTGTAGCCGATGCCGTTCCATCCCGCGCCGTAGGTGCCGTCGGCGAACAGCCCCAGGGCCAGAACGCCCCAGATGCCGTTGACGCCATGGACGCTGATCGCGCCCACCGGATCGTCAATGCCGCGGCGCTCGATGAAGTAGACGCTGGCGACGACGAGGACGCCCGCGATCGCCCCGATCAGGAAGGCGGCCCACGGCGCCACGAACGCGCAGGGCGCGGTGATGGCGACCAAGCCGGCCAACATGCCGTTGCACATCATGGAAACGTCCGGCTTGCGGTACATCCACCAGTGATACAGGGTGGCAAACAGCGCGCCGGATGCCGAGGCCAGCATCGTGTTGGTGGCGATGATGCCGATCCGTCCATCCGTGGCCGCCAACGACGAGCCGGCGTTGAACCCGAACCACCCGAAGGCGAGGATGAACGTCCCCAAAACGGCCATGGGAATGTTGTGGGGCAGGATCGGGCGCGGCCGCCCTTGGGCGTCGTACTTGCCGATGCGAGGGCCGACGATCACCGCCAGCACGAAGGCCAGCACGCCGCCTTGCAGATGCACCACGGAGGAACCCGCGTAGTCCACCGCCCCGTGGGCCAGGCCCGCGCCCAGGCCCAGTTGCGCCAGCCAACCGCCGCCCCACATCCAGTTGCCGTAGATGGGATAGATGATGGCGCCGACAAACAGGCTGAACACCGCGAAGCTGGCGAACTTCCAGCGCTCCGCCAGGGCGCCGGTCGGAATCGTGGCGGTGGTGTCCATGAACACCATCATGAACAGGAACCACACGATCACCGCCGCGTCATACGCCTTGCCGGTCAGCATGAAGCCGGTCGTGCCGAACAATCCCCACTCCGTGCCCGCGATCTTGATCGTGAACATCTGGTCCAGGGTGGGCAACCCGCCCAGGGCGCCCGGCCCGCCGATGGCCGTGCCGTTAACGCCGCCGCACATCAGCGCGAACCCGACGATGAAGAATCCGGTCATGCCGATCGCATACACCAGGAAGTTCATGCCCATGGTGTGCGCAACGTTCTTGGCCCGGATCAGGCCGGTTTCCACCAGCGCGAAGCCCGCCTGCATGAACATCACGAGAAACCCGGCCACCAGCGTCCACGCGAAGTTGATGGAGTAGAAGCCCCGCGCCAGGTTGCTGGACAATTCCTGCGTGGTGGGGTTCTTGGGATCCGCGTAGGCCTTCCAGTTGCCGTTCTTGTCCATCGTCCCCGTCCCCCAACCGGCAAGATAGCTGTTGGGCTGGTAGAGGGGGCCGGCGGCGTCAATGCCGGCCGGATCCGGCTTGGGGGCCGCCGGGGCGGGCGCCGGAGCGGCTGCCGGCGTGGCAGCCACCGGGGCCGGTGTCTGCGCCTGGGGCGCGGAAACCGTCATCGTGAACAGCCCCACCAGCAGGGCCATCCCAACGAGCAACTTCAGCTTGAATGAAAATGGCTTTTGCAAGGTACACCTCCAGTTGGCGTGGTTCTGACCGCTTCCAGCGCGGTCCGGATTGTGGGTTCGGGCGGGCGGCTCTACAGCGCCTTGTCGCCGGTGTCGTTGGTGCGGATGCGCAAGGCGCTGCCCACCGCGTAGGTGAAGATCTTGCCGTCGCCGATCTTGCCAGTCTTCGCCGCGCCGGCGATGGCCTCCACCACGGCGCGTTCCTGGCTGTCGAGCACGACCACCTCCAGCTTCAGCTTCGGCAGGAAGTCCACGACGTATTCCGCGCCGCGATACAGTTCGCTATGCCCCTTCTGCCGCCCGAATCCCTTCACCTCGTAGATCGTCATTCCGCTGACGCCGATCTGGGTCAGGGCTTCCCGCACCTTGTCCAAGGTGTGAGGTTTGATGATGGCTTCTATCTTGACCATTCAGAAATCTCCTCGTGTGCTGGTCCGCCTCCTGAGCAAGCCGTTGTGGTGCCGCCATGGCCGGACTATCGCAGGAACGGGGCCATTCGCCGCCAAGGAGCGAACCGGCTCAATTGACAATCTTTTTTCAAGCGCCGGGTTTGGCGAAGCCGAGTGCGCCGCCCGATGTTTGAGCAGGTGGGTGTCGGGATGACTCAATACTTGGGCATTCCGCCGGAAATTGGCCCACCCCGCCCGGCGTGCTAACCTGGAGCCGGTGCGCGGGCATTCCGCGCTTGGCCCACGGGACCGAGGAGGCCATGGTCGAGTCGCTTTCCGCATTGCACACCGCCCGGCACGCCGTGCTGGGCGAAGCACGGGGCCGCCCGGTGCCTCTGGGCTATGGCGACTTCGCGGGCGAGGTGGAGGCGCTGGGCTCCGGCGTGGGCGTGCTCGATCTTTCCGCCTGCGGAGTGATCGGCGTCGGGGGCCGCGATGCCGCGCTCTTCCTCAATGGCCTGTTGACCAACAACGTGAAGACGCTGGGGCTTGGCCGCGCCCAGGAGAACCTGCTCTGCGCCACCAAGGGCAAGATCCTCCATGCCGTGCTGCTGGTGCGCACGAAGGAGGAGGAATTCCTGGTCGTCACCGAACCCGGGGAACTGGAAGCGGTGGCGGCGCACCTGGACGGATACCACGTGCGGGAAGAGCTGCGGATGGGGGTCGTGCCGCTGGCGCGGCTGGACGTGCTGGGTGCGCGGGCCGAGGCCGCTTTGTCCGGGCTGGGCTTTGCGCTGGCGGCGCCGGGCCACTTCGTCCCCAACCGCGGCGGCGGCGCCCCGGTGTTGACCCTTGCCCTGCCCATGGCGGCGCTGCCGCGGCAAGTGTTGCTGCTGCCCGCCCCGGCCGCCGCCGCGCTGGCCCAGGCGTTGCTGGACCGGGCCGCCGCGCGGCTGGTGGGCCTGGAGGCCTGGGACGAGGCCCGCATCTGGGCCGGCTGGCCGCGCTTCGGCACGGACTACTCCCCCGATCACTTGCCGGCCGAGGCCGCCCTGTATACCCACATCGCTTTCGACAAAGGCTGCTATGTGGGGCAGGAGATCCACGCTCGCATGCATTACCGCGGTCATCCCAACCGCAAGCTCGTGACGGTGGACCTGGCCGAGGCCGCGACGCAGGGCCTGGCCGCGGGCAGCCCGCTGTACCACGGCGGTCAGCCAGCCGGCCACCTCACCAGTCTGGCGCGCCTGGCGCGGGACGGCCGGCGGCGCGGGATCGCCCTCATCCCCTACCCGCTGGCCGCCGACCGGACCGCCTTGGCAACCACCGCGCAAGGGCCGGCGGAGGTCGCGGTGAGTCCCCTGGCCACCGACCTGGGAGCGGCGCAACGGTGACGCCCCTCCGATCGCTCCGCTGGCCGGCCTTGTTGGCCCTTCCCGGGCTGCTTGGCGCCTGCGCCACCTGGCGGGAGACCCCCCGCATGTACAGCTATCCGGTGCCGCTGGGAGAGACCTTCGATCTGGCCCAGGGGCGCGTCCTGGAGCCGTCCGGCCAGGCGCGGCGGCTGGAGACCGTGCGCCTGATCTTCCTGGGGGAGCAGCATACCGACCCTCGCAGCCACCAGGCGCAACTCGCCGTGCTGGAGCAGATCGCCGCCCAGGGCCGCCCGCTGCTGGTGGCCCTGGAGATGTTTCCTCCGGCGGCGGATGCGGTGCTGGAGGAATGGCGCAGCGGCAAGCTGAGCGAAGCGGCGTTCCTGGAGCGCTCCCGCTGGTACGAGACGTGGGGGTATCCGTTCAGCCACTACCGGTCGGTGTTTACCTGGCTGCGGGACCATCGCATCCCCTTGCGGGGCATCAATGCCGACGAGGCGACGCGCGCCGCCGTGCGCCAGGGGCAGCTGGAGTCCCTGCCGCCCGCCCTGCGCGCGGAGGTGGGCGATCTGGATGCCGTGCTGGAGCCGCACCGGGACTACCTGCTGGACACGCTGCGCCAGGCGGGACACCGGGGCAACCTGGATGCGGACGCGCAGGACTTCCGGCGCATGTTGCGCGTGCAGACCCTGTGGGACCGTCTGATGGGCGGGCGGGCGGCCCGCTTGGCCGAGTCGCAGCCGGGCAACGGAGCGGTGGCCGTGCTGCTGGGCTCCGGCCACCTGGCGTACCGGCTGGGGGCCAACCTTCAGGCGGCGCGTGTGACGGACCTGGCCCAACTGAGCCTGTGGGACACTACCGTCCCCCGCTCGGCGCTGGACCCCGGCGGCCGCTTCCCGGTGCCCGTGGGGATGGCGGACTGGGTGCGGGGGTACCGCCAGGAGGAGCCGCAGCCGGAGTATCCGCGCCTGTCCGGCATCAAGCTGGCCGCCCACGCCCAAGGGGTGCGGGTGGAGTCGGTGCGCCCCGGCCCTTCCGCCTACCCGCTCCAGGCCGACGACGTGATCGTTGCCCTCAACGGCGCGCCCGCGGGCGGGACCGCCGGCCTGCGCCTGGACTTCGAAGCGCTGCCGTGGGACCGGCCCGCCGAATTGACGATCCTGCGGGCGGGCAAGACGTTGACCCTAACCGTCACGCCGCATCGGGACTAGCGGGGCGCCGGCCCCTTCAGCGATCTTGCGCGCGGGCCAATGCCCGGCGGGCCTGCCGCAACTCCTGGCCCAGCTCCCGCCGCTTGCGGCGCGCCTCGGCGCGCACCAGCCGCTCCCGCTCGCGGAGCATTTCGACCCGGGCCTGGGCGCGCTTGGTTTCGTGGACCTCCCTGCGCTCGATGCGCCCCAGATCGGTGGTGAGTTGGCGGGCATACCGGCGCCACTCCACGGCGTTGCGCGGCGACTGTGGCGTGCCGGCCTTGCGCAAGGGCCGCACGCGGATGAACTCGTGATCGGAATGACGGGCGGCTTGGGAGCGCTCCTGCTCCAGCCGCTTGGTGGACAACCGGTTGGAAATGATGTGCTTGGCCGCGGCAAGCTGGTCCTCCGGCCGCATCCGGGCCACATAGCGCAGATGGCGGGCGGTGAGCGAGTGTCCACGCGCGCTGCCCTGGATGTGGCGCCGCACCTCCGGGGCAATGTTGGAAATCGCGAGGATATTGGCGACAAAGTCGCGCGTCTTGCCGACGGCGATTCCCAGGTGCGCCTGGGTCCACCCCAGGCTGTCCTTCAGCCGTTGCAGGGTGTCGGCCAACTCGAAGGGGTCGAACGTTCCCTGCTGGAGCCGTTCGATGACCTCCACTTCCGCCTGGTACTCCCGGCCCAGGACGAGGCAGTCCAATTCCTCCCAGCCCAGTTGCTTGGCGGCCAGGTAGCGGCGCCAGCCCATGACGATCCGATAGCCGCCACGGCGCGCGGCCTCGGTCACCAGGATCGGCTCCTGCTGCCCGCGCCCCACCAGGGAGCTGGCCAGACCCTCCAGGGACGGGTCTTCCGCCACGGATTTCGGCGCTCCGCTCGCGCGGATCTCCTTGAGGGAGAGGCGCCGCAGGTGGTGGAATTCTTGCTTTTGCCGGCCCATGCGTACGTCCCGTCGTTACGAAGTCCCACGGACCGCGAGGCGGATCATCCGTGCAGGTTGGGCGCGATCACGATCAGCACCACCAGCCGCCCCGGCCCGCTGTTGACCACGCCGTGGTCGAGATTCTCCGGCACATGCAGCAGCTGGCCCGCGTGAAGCGTGCGCGTCTCCGTCCCGACGGAGAACTGCCCGCTGCCTTCGAGCACGTGGTAGAGCTTGTCGGCCCCCGCGTGCGCGTGCGCCTTCTGGGATTGGCCCGGCTCGAAGCAGTTCAAGCCGCAGACCAGCCGCGGGCTGGCCGCCAGATCCACCTTGGCCATCTTGTCGGACTGAAAACGGGCCATGCTTTTCAGGTCCAGGACGTTCATCGTCATGCTGCCTCCGGGATTGGGGTTGCGGGAGCCGCGGTGGCCGGCATCCCGGGTCTCTGGTCGAACGGCCCGAGCCCCGTGCGGTGGGGGTGTCCGCCGCCACGGGGCCCGCCGTCAGTGTGCCTCCAGCCAGTTCTTCCCCACGCCGATATCCACCTTGAGCGGCACCTTGAGCGCCATCGCCCCTTCCATCTCCCGGGTGATCAGCAGCTTGAGCGCCTCCAGTTCGTCCCGCGGCGTGTCGAAGAGCAATTCGTCGTGGATGGTCAGCACCATGCGGGAACGCATCCGGCGCTCGCGCAGCTGCCGGTCCACCGCGATCATCGCGAGCTTGATGATCTCCGCCGCCGTGCCCTGGATGGGCGTGTTGATGGCGGCGCCCTCCGCCAGCCGCGCGGCCTGGGAATTCCCGCTGTTGATTTCCGTCAGGTAGCGGCGCCGGCCGAGCTTCGTGGTGGCGTAGCCTTCCTTGCGGGCCTGTTCCACGAGGGCGTCCTGCAGGGCGCGGATGGTGCCGTACTTCTCGAAGTAGCGCGCGATGAACGCCCGCGCCTCGTCCTTGGGGCGCGCGGTGACCAGCGCCAGCCGCTCCGCCCCCATGCGATAGATCAGGCCGAAGTTCACCTCCTTGGCCACGGCCCGCATCTCCCGGTCCACCGCCTCCGGCGCCACGCCGAAGATCGCCGCCGCGGTGAGGCGGTGGATGTCTTGTCCGGTGCGGAACGCCTCCAGGAAGGTCGGGTCGCCCGAATAGTCGGCCACGACCCGCAGTTCCACCTGGTTGTAGTCCGCCGACACGAGCACGTGCCCGTCGTCGCTGGGCAGGAACAGCGCCCGCACCTTGCGGCCTTCCTCGCTGCGCACGGGGATGTTCTGCAGGTTCGGGTTGTCGGAGGCCAACCGGCCCGTGGCCGCCGCGGTCTGCCGGAACGAGGTGTGGATCTTGCCGGTTTGCGGGTGGATGAAGCCGCTCAGCTGGTCGAGGTAGGTTGACTTGAGCTTGGCCAGCCCTCGGTAGTCCAACAGCGCCCGTACGAAGGCGTGCTGGGCCATCTTCTCCAACGTTTCCTCGTCGGTGGAGAGACCCAGGCCGGTCTTGATCTTCTTGGGCCGCACCCCCAGCGCTTCGTGCAGCTTCAGCTTCTCGTACAGGATGTGCTGCAAGTCCGGCACGGAATTGATGTTCCAATCCCGCTCGCCGGCCAGCTCGTAGATCTGCGCCCGCGCCTGCTCCAGCTTGGCGGCCAGGTCGCGGGAAAGCTCCGCGGCGCCCTGGGGGTCGAACCGGATGCCCGCCCGCTCCATCCGCACCAGCACGGGCACCAGCGGCATTTCCACCCGCTCGAAGACCGCCTGCTGCTCCATTTCCTTCAGGCGGGGGGTGAAGAACCGATAGAGCCGAAAGGTCACCTCGGCGTCCTCGCACGCGTATTCGGCGACGCGGTCAATGGGCGCCTGCTCCATCGTGATTTCGTCCTTGCCCTTGCCAATCAAGGTCTCGGTCTTGATCTTGGTGACGTTGAGGCGGCGCAGCGCCACGCTGTCCAGGTCGTGCCGCCGCTCCGCCGGCTCGGTCAGGTGCGAGGCGATCATGGTGTCGTGGGCGGCGCCCCGCACCTCGATCCCCGCGCCCAGCAGCATGTGCAGGTCGAACTTCATGTTGTGGCCGGCCTTGGGGGGCTGGGCGCCCTCCAGCAGCGGCCGCAACACCGCCAGCACCTCCGCCCGCCGGGGCGCCAGGGCCGGATGGTTGAGCGGAATGTAGAACGCCTCCCCCGCCTCCACGGAAAACGACAGGCCGACGATGCGGTCGCCCAAGGTGTCCAGGCCCGTGGTCTCGGTATCCAGCACCAGCATGGGCGCGGCCTGCCAGCGCTCCGCCTGGGCGCGCACGGCCTCCAGGGTGTCCAGCGTCACATAGCGCCGCGCCGGCGCGGGCGCCGCCGCCCCGGCGATGCCCTGCTTGAGGATGCGGTCGCGCAGGCTCTGGAACTCCAACTCGCCCAGCAAGTCAATCAGCGCCGGGTTGCCCGCCAGCGTCGTGGGATGCACCCTCAGCGCGTCCAGCCCGGCTGCCAGGGGAACATCGCGGCGGATAGTGACCAGCTCGCGGGAAAGGAAGGCGTCGTCCCGGTGCGCCTCCAGCGACTGCCGCAGTTTGTCGCCCTTCACCTGGTCCAGGTGCGCGTACAGGTTTGCCAGGCTTCCGAACTGCTCGATCAGCTTGCTGGCCGTCTTGGGGCCCACGCCGCGTACGCCCGGCACGTTGTCCGAGGCGTCGCCCATCAGGGCCAACACCTCCACCACCTGGTCCGGGGTGCAGCCGAACTTCTCCCGCACCCCGTCCTCCGCCGTCAGGGTCACCTGGTCCCCCTTGGCGGAGTACATGCGGGTGCCGGGGGCGATCAATTGCATGAAGTCCTTGTCGCCGGAGACCATGAAGATCTCCAGCCCGGCCGCCCGGCCCAGTTCCACGAGCGTGCCGATGATGTCGTCCGCCTCGAAGCCGGGCAGGATCAGATAGGGCAGCGCGAGGGCTTCCACGATCCGCGGAATGTAGGGGAGCTGGCTCACCAGTTCCTCCGGCATCTTCTCCCGCGTGGCCTTGTAGTCCGGGTAGCGGTGGTGGCGGAAGGTGGGCTCCGGGCTGTCGGAGACGACAGCCAGGTAATCCGGCTGGCGCCGTTCCAGGATTCCGATCAGCGTCCAGAGCAGGCCGTTCAGGCCGCTCACGTTCACCCCCTTCGAGTTGATGAGGGGCGCGCGGATCATCGCGAAGTGCGAGCGGTACAGCACCGCCATCGTGTCCACGGCATAGAGGCTGGGCATGAGGCACACGGGCGCGAGAGGGTCTGGGGCGGGCGTGAAACGCCCCTGCCTGTCCTGTATACCCCAGCGGGCCGCCGGACGCGAGGCGCGCTACGGAGCGCCGGTCGGGTCCCAGGCGGGATCGGCAAACACGGTGAGCAGGCGCTCCAACACGCGCTCGCGCACATGGCGGCGCTGGTTGAGCATGATAACGAACACGCGCCGCTCGCCCTCCGGCGCCGGCAGGAACCCCGCCAGGGAATGGACATCGCTCAGCGTGCCCGTCTTGGCGAGCAGGCTGCGGGAGCCCACCGCGTGGGGCTTCAGCAGCCCCCGCCAGGGATAGAACGCGTCCGTGATGCGGAGCATGGCGCCGATGTCCACGCGGTTGAGGCGCGAAATGCCCGAGCCCTCCACCAAGTGGAAGCTCTCTGGCGCCAGGCCCAGGTCCTCCGTGAGAAAGCGCCGCAGGCGCTCCACACCGGCCTCCAGCCGGGCTGGCGGCCCGGTCTCCCGCAGCGCCAGGGTCAGCAAGATCTGATTGGCGATGAAGTTGTTGGAGAACTCCAGCATCCCGGCCACGACCTCCCGCAGGGTTTGCTCCGAGAAGTGCACGAGCAGCGGCCGCAACCCGGCGGGGACGGGCCGGTACGCGATGCCGGCAATGTGCGCCCCCTGCGCCCGGAAGATCGCCAGGGCCAGTTCCGCGGAGTACCTGGGCCCATTGGCCGGGTTGCGGGACAGATTGATGCGGTGCTCCCCACGGCGCAGCTTGCGGGCCAGCTCCCGCGCCAGGGGCGTCAGCGGCGTCTGCGGCTCGGCGGACTCCACCCGCCCGCCTTTGAACACCCGGACGTTGGCGGTGTTGAAGTTCGATACCAGCGCCCCCGGCCGGGCGTCATAGGGATTGAGGGTGTACTCCACGCCGTCAATCCGGAGGTCGGGATCGAACGCGCCACCATCCAGCACCAGCTGGGCCAGGGGCAGATCGAAGACGCCGAGCCGCTCCAGCTCGCCGGCCATGCGCCGCCATTCCTCCGAGACGAGGAACGGATCGCCATAGCCCCGCACATACAGGTTGTTGGCTGCGTCCAGGTACACTTCGGTGCGGAAGCGGAAGTCCGGCCCCAGCAGCTTCAGGGCGGCCTGGGCGGTCGCCAGCTTGAGGATGGAGGCGGGGACGAAGCTCCCCTTGCCGTGCTGGAACGCCAGCTTGCCGTCAATGGCGACGGCCACCGCCCCGCGGCGCACCAGGCCCCGCAATTGATGGTGCAGGTCCGTCTGCTCCTGGGCCGTGAGGGGCAGCGCCCACGGAGAGCGGGGCCAGCAGGCCGCCGCGGCCGCAACCGCGAGGATGAGCCATGCCCGCCGCGCGCGTGGGAGGATCATGCCTGACAGGCCGGGCAATAGAAGGTGCTGCGCTGCTGCTGCCGGATGCGCCGCACGGCCGTGCCGCAGGCCGGACAGGGCTCGCCTTCGCGGCCGTAAACCTTCAGGAAGCGCTGGAACTCCCCGCGCTTCTCGTCCACCCGGCGAAAGTCCGAGATGGTCGTCCCGTTCTTGCGGATGGCCTGACCGAGCACCTTGCGGACGACCTTCCACAGCAGACCGGTCTGCGCCCCCGTCACCCGGTCCGCCCGCCGCCGGGGGGAGAGCCCGGCCCCAAAGAGAATCTCACAGGCGTAGATATTCCCCAGTCCGGCGATGCGCGTCTGGTCCATCAGCCAATGCTTGAGCGGGGCGCGGCTGCGGGACAACCGCTCGCCCAGCCACGCGACCGAGAACGCGGGGGAGAGCGGTTCCGTCCCCAGCCTCGCCAAGCCGCGGCATTCCTCCAGGCGCTCCACCAACTCCAACGTCCCAAAGCAGCGCAAGTCCTGGAAGACCAGGATGCCGCCATCGTCCAAGTGCAGCCAGACCCGATGGTGCGGGTCCGGCGCGGCCAGGGGGGGAGACAAGGTGAACTTGCCGGTCATGCGCAAATGCGCCACCAGATGTCCGGCGGGGATCAGATCGAACAGCAGGAACTTGCCCCGCCGGCGCACAGCGGCAAAAGTGCGCCCCATCAGGCCCGCGCGGAAGGCCCGCGGCGTTGCCTTCCCCAGGGCGTCGCGGCGGAAGACCTGCACCTTCGTCACGCGCCGGCCGGGGAGCCGCGCGGCAAGCTCTCGGACAATCGTCTCCACTTCAGGCAATTCGGGCATCTAGGGCTTCTTTCGTCCTTTGTCCTTGATGAACTCCCGCATCAGCATCGCCGTGCGCACGGGGTCGGTCTTCAAGGTGTGCAGCATCTGCTCGCGGTCGGGCTTCTGCTGGGAGAGGGCAGTGGGAATTTGCAGCTCCTCCTGGTCCTCCGGCAAGGAAGCCTCACTGGGGTGAAGAATCTGCTCCATCTCCTCCCGGCGCGTCAACATGCCCCAGAGAGGGCGCAGGGCAAAGACGCCCATGGCGACCACCGCGGCCAGCGCGAAGAAGATCTTCAGAATCAGCAGCAAGCTGGCTTGCGCGGTCATGGGCCCTGTCGCCCCCCTTCCGTTCGCTGCGCGTGGATGGGGGTTCCTACCGCCGCCCCATGGCCGGGGCCGCCTTGAGCGCCTGCACGGCCGCGGCGCGCAGTCCGGCGATGGCCTTGGCGTAGTCGGCCTGGCCGAACACGGCGGTGCCGGCGACGAACACGCTCGCCCCGGCGGCCGCGGCCGGGCCAATGGTCTGCTCCGTGATGCCGCCGTCCACCTGGATCGGCACCCCCAGCCCGCGGGCGTCCAGCATGGCCTTGAGGGCGGCGATCTTGGCCGTGACCTGGGGGATGTACTTCTGGCCGCCGAAGCCTGGGTTGACCGACATCAGCAGCACCAGGTCCAGGTCCTCCAGCACATGCTCCAGCGCGTTCAGGGGCGTGGCCGGATTGAGCGCCACCCCGGCCTTCATCCCGGCGCCGTGGATGGTCTGGAGGCTGCGGTGCAGGTGCGGGCAGGCCTCGGCATGGACGGTGACGCGCTGGCAGCCCGCCTTGGCGAAGGCCGGCACGAGCGCGTCCGGGTGCAGCACCATCAGGTGCGCGTCCACGACCAGCCCGGCAGGCTTGGGCCAGCGCTCCACCACCGGCGGCCCGAAGGTGAGGTTGGGCACGAACTGGCCGTCCATCACGTCCAGGTGGATCCAGTCGGCCCCTGCGGCGTGGACGGCGGCGATCTCCTCGGCGATGCGGCCGAAGTCCGCGGAGAGGATGGAGGGGGCGATCTGGGGCATGGGGAACTCGGGGCAAGATGCGCCCGCCGGCCAGCCGGTGGGCGGCTCGCGGCGGGGAGCGGCCAAGCGCAATCACCAGCATGGACACGCCTGGGGTTTGAGGCGAACATACTCCATTGTCGGCGCCCTGACGAGGGCCTGGCGAATCGGCACCGCGGCGGGCCGCCGCCACCCACCCCATGAGAGACCCCATGCCCCTGCTCCGCCCGCAGCCCGGCCCGCCGCTCAGCCTGACGCTCTCGCGCGACCTGGTGCGCACGCTCAAGCGGGGCAACCCCTGGGTGTTCGCCGACGCCCTGCGGGAGTCCCCGGGGGAGTTGCGCGCCGTGCCGCCGGGAAGCCACGCCCTGCTGCACGACACGCGCGGCAAGCCCCTGGCGCTGGGGATGTACGATCCGGGCCCCACCCTCTGCTTCCGCGCCTGCACGGTGGTGGGGGAGGGCGCGGCGGGCGGCGGTGGCAAGGACCCGGCCCCCCGGCCGCTGGACGACGCCTGGGCGCTGGCCCGCCTGGAGCCGGCCCTGGCGCTGCGCCGCATCTGGCTGGGGGAGGACACCACCGGCTGGCGGCTGGTCAACGGCGAGGGCGACGGGTTGCCGGGGCTGGTGCTGGACGTGTACGCGGACACGGCGGTGATCCGGCTGGACGGGGACGGGCCGGCCGGGTTCTACGACGCGCGGGGCATCGCGCGCTGGGCGGCCGACGCGCTGGGCCTGCGCGCCGTGGTGGAGCGCACGCGGGGGGAGGAGGGCGCAAGCGCGCTGGTGGGGGCGGCTCCGGCGGAACCCGTGCCCTTCCTGGAGAACGGAGCGTGGTTCACCGCGGACCTGGCGCGCGGCCAGAAGACGGGCTTCTTCCTCGATCAGCGGGAGAACCGCGCCCTGGTGCGGCGGCTGGCGGCGGGGCGGCGGGCGCTCAACCTGTTCGGCTACACCGGCGGGTTCTCGGTCGCCGCGGGCCTGGGCGGGGCGGCGCACGTCACGACGGTGGATCTGGCGGCCCCGGCCGTCCAGGCCGCCGGGGAGCACTGGAGCATGAACGGCCTGCCCCATGCCGCCCACGAGGGGGTAGTGGCCGACGCGTTCGACTACCTCGATCGCTCCGCGCGCGCGGGCCGTGCCTGGGATCTGGTGATCGCGGATCCGCCGTCCTTCGCGCCCAACAAGGCCGCGCTGCCCAAGGCGCTGGCGGCCTACCGGCGGCTGGTCGCGGCGGCGGCGGGTGTCACGGCGCCCGGGGCGCTGCTGGCGGCCGCGTCCTGCTCCAGCCATGTGGACGCCCCGACCTTCCTCACCCTGTGCGAGGAGGGCATCGGCACGGCACGGCGCCGCGCGACCGTGGTGGCCGTCCACGGCCAACCCATGGACCACCCGACTCCGCTGGCGCTGCCGGAGTTCCGCTATCTCAAGTTCGTCTTGCTGCGCGTGGAGTAGGGCGGGGCGGCTGCTTGCGCTTCTTGGGCGGCGCCTTCAGGCGCTTGGCCGGCGATGCCTTGACGGGCGATGCCTTGGCGGGCGTGGAGCCGCGGCGAAACCACTCGGCCGCCATCTCCTCGTTCGCGCGGCCGGTCGCCAGGGCCACCAGCATCTCCACCTCGTCCGCCTCGGAAGGCTCGAACGCGTGGCCATTGAGGAACAGGAAGGCGCGCGCGCACAGCAAGGCGGAACGCTTGTTGCCGTCCACGAATGGGTGGTTGCGCACCAGCACGCCGCACAGGGCGCCTGCCATGCTGGCCAGGACCGGCGCGTCGCCGTAGTCATACAATTGGCGGGGCCGGTTGAGGGCGCTGATCAGCAACCCCTGGTCCCGCAATCCTTGCGCCCCCCCAAACCGGGCGATTGCCTCCTCGTGAATGGCAATGGCGATGCGCTCCGTGATCCAGCGGGGTTCCATCAGCGCTTCGCCAGTTCGAGCAGGGCGTTGCGATGGCGGTGCATATAGTCGCGGTTCGACTCCAGCGCCGCTTCAAGGTCGGTGTCGCAGGCGGTCAGCCGCACGCCGTCCGGGACGCGCACGGGGTACAAGGTGTCCCCTGGGCGCAAGCCCAGGTCGTCCAACAGGGACTTGGACAGAATCACCCCATACGCCGCGCCGATCTTCCGGATCTTCAAAGCTCTCGTCATGGAATAGCCCCTCGCGAAGGATACACACTGGGTATACCCCGGTACGGTTGCTTTTTCCACCGCCAATCCCAATAGTGGTCGGAATCCGCCTCGCGACCGACTTTTCCTTGCCGGTACCGGAGGCGGCACCCCTCTTCTGGCAGATGACGATGGCCCCCCCGAACCGCAACCGAGACAAGGGCCGCCCGCCCGGTAAGGAAAAGAGCCGCAGCCGTCCGGCCTCGCAGGGGGCGAAGCCGCGCCGCCCGGGGTCCAAGAGCGGCGGCGGCCGCTCCGCGCCACCCGGCCCGGCCCGGCGGGGAGCGCCCGCGGGCAATGCCGCCACGCGAGAGCCGCGTCCAAGGCTAGCGCCCCGCCGTCTGGACACCCAGACCTGGGGTGACTTTCCCCGTGGGGTGGACGAGGAGTTCGACCAGGACCTGGAGCAGGGAGCGGAAGGCGGGTCCCGGTACGGCCGCGAGCGCGGTCCGGGTCGCGGACCGGGCCACACCCCCGCCCGTGGCCCGGGCCATGGCGCGCAACGCGGGCCCGGCAAGGGCCGCCCCGCAACGCGCGGAGCGCCCCACGCGGCGGGCCGTCATGCCGCCCCTGGACGCGGCGGCCACCGCGCCACAACGGGCGAAACCCGGCGCCAGGAAGCCCCACCGCCCCGCGGGTCAAGGCCGCGTCCCGAACAGACACCGCGGAGCGGCCAGGGGCGGAGCCGCGAACCGGAGCCGCGGGCGGCCCTGGCCCCGCGGGTGCCGCCCATCGCCGGGGAGGCGCTTTACGGCATCAATCCCGTGCAGCGGGCGCTGGAGTCGGGCCGGCGGGTGCTGCGGCGCCTCTACTTGCGCGCCGGGCGGGACTCGGACAAGTTGGCGGCGCTGCGCAAGCTGGCGCTGGAGCGCGCCCTGCCCGTCTTTGACTGCTCGCCGGCGGAGCTCGACCTGCTCTGTTCCGCGCCCGCCCACCAGGGCGCCGTGCTCGCCTGCGGCCCGCTGCCGGTGGGGGACGAGGCCCAGGCGCTGGCGCTGCCCGTCGCGGGCAACCCCCTGCTGGTGGTGCTGGACCAGGTGGAGGACCCCCAGAACGTCGGCGCGGTGGGGCGCAACGCCGCGGCCTTCGGCGCGGCCGGGATCATCGTCCCGCGGCACCACGCCGCACCCTTCAGCCCGGCGGCCTCCAAGGCCTCGGCGGGGGAACTGGAGACCTTTCCGCTCTTCGAGGCGGTGAACCTGTCGCGCTTCCTGGAGGGCTGCAAGGAGCGCGGCTATTGGGTGGTGGGCGCGGTGAGCCAGGGCGGCATGCCCCTCGCGGACCTCAAGCGGGACAGCCCCCTGATCGTCGTGCTGGGCAACGAGGGCCGGGGGCTGCGGCCGCTGGTGGAGCGCCACTGCGACCTGCGGGTCACCATCCCCCTCGCGGGCGTGGGCAGTCTCAACGTGGCCTCGGCCAGCGCGATCCTGTTGCATCACCTCTCTCTCGGGGCGGCGCCGCCGGCTGGGCCGGCACCCACGCCGGTCAAGGCCCAAGGGAAGGCTGATGCCGAGGAGGACCTGGATTACCCGCTGGACGAGGAGACCACGGGGGCCTGACGGCCAGGCTTGCTTCTCCTTGGCGGAGCCTCGCTTCTACCGGCGCCCCCGCTCCGCTCCGGCCGGCCCGATGGCCGGGGCCTGCCTCCGGGGTTGGGCGGGTTTCGCTGCTGGGCCCAGCCCTGGCGCGCCGGGAGCATCGGACCGGGGACAACGCGTGGAGTTAGGGAACCGGTCCGGATTGCAACTTCAGCGGGAGTCAGGAGCATGACGTATCTGTGGGTGGGGTTGGGCAGCGCCTTGGGCGGCATGTTGCGCTACTTCTTTTCCGGGGTGGTGGATCACCGGATCGGCGAGACCTTCCCCTGGGGCACCATGGTGGTGAACATCACCGGCTGCCTCGTGATTGGTTTCTTCGCCACGCTCACGGCGCCGGACGGCCGCTTGCTGATCGGCACCGCGGGCCGTCAGTTCGTCATGGTCGGCATTTGCGGGGGCTACACGACCTACTCCTCCTTTGGACTCCAGACCCTGAATCTGGCGCGGGACGGCGAATGGCTGTTGGCGGGCGGCAACGTGCTGCTCACGACAACCCTGTGCCTGGCGGCCGTGTGGGCAGGTTACGCGCTGGCCGCCGGCCTCAACCACTAAGCGGGGCAGAGCCATGCAAATACCACGGGCCGCGGTGCTGCTGCGCGTATTCATCGGGGAGGACGACCGGCACGACGGCCGCCCGCTCTACGAGGCGATCACCCTCAAGGCCCGGGAGATGCACCTGGGTGGCGCCACGGTGCTGCGCGGGCCGATGGGATTCGGCCATTCCAGCCGCCTGCACACGGCCAAGATCCTGCGCCTTTCGGAGGATCTGCCCATCGTCATCGAGATCGTGGACAGCGAGGACAAGATCAACGCCTTTCTGCCGGTGCTGGACCAGATGATGGGCAGCGGCCTGGTGACCCTGGAGAAGGTGCAGGTGCTGCGCTACGGACCCAACGGCAACACGTAGCCGGCCGCCCCGCGCCCATGCCGCGCTGGCGTATTCCCCCCGCTCCGGCCGGGCACCCTTGCGGGCCGCCCGGGAATTCGGCACCGTGATGAAAGATGCACCCGCCTTCCCAGAAGGAGAAGCCATGGCCAAGCGCAACGCGGTTTACGCCCAGTCCGGGGGGGTCACCTCGGTCATCAACGCCAGCGCCTTCGGCCTGATCCGGGCCGCGCAAGCCTCCCCGCACATCGGCGCCGTCTATGCCGGTCAGGACGGCATCAACGGCGTGCTGGACGAGAACCTGATTGACCTGGCGCAGGAGTCGCCCGAGGCCATCGCAGCGCTGCGGCACACGCCCGCCGGGGCCTTCGGCTCCTGCCGCCGCAAGCTGCACGACGTGACCAAGAACAAGGCGGAGTTCACGCGCATTCTGGAGGTATTGGGCGCCCACGAGGTGGGCTACTTCTTCTACAATGGCGGCAACGACTCGATGGACACCGTGGCCAAGTTGAGCGCCTTTGCCCAGGCCCAAGGCTTTCCGCTGCAAGTGATCGGCATTCCCAAGACCATTGACAACGACCTGCCCATCACGGACAACTCGCCCGGCTTCGGCTCGGTCGCCAAGTACAACGCCGTCTCCGTGATGGAGGGCAGCCTGGACACCGAGTCCATGAGCAAGGACTCCACCAAGGTGTTCGTGCTGGAGACGATGGGCCGCCACGCCGGCTGGATCGCCGGGGCCACTGGCCTGGCCAGCCGCTCGGAGCAGGACGGGCCGCACCTGATCCTGCTGCCGGAAGTGAAGTTCAACCCGGCGAGGTTCCTCCAGGCGGTGTCGGAGACGGTCGCCAAGCGCGGCCTGTGCTCCATCGCCGTCTCCGAGGGCGTGCAGGACGAGGCGGGCAAGTTCCTCTCCGAGACCGGCACCCAGGACGCCTTCGGCCATGCGCAACTGGGCGGGGTGGGACAATACATCCAGGAGCTGGTCAAGCGCGAATTGAAGCTCAAGGTGCATGGCGCCGTGCTGGACTACTGCCAGCGCTCCGGGCGCCACCTGGCGTCCAAGGTGGACGTGGAGCAGGCGGTGGCCTGCGGCGCCAAGGCCGTGGAGCTTGCCGGGCAGGGCCAGAGCGGCGTGATGCCGATCATCCAACGCGACTCCGACCGGCCCTACCGCTGGTCGCTGGGCCATACCGACGCCGCCAACATCGCCAACCGCGAGAAGGCGCTGCCCGCGGACTTCATCCGCTCGGACGGCTACCACATCACCGACAAGTTCCGCGCCTACTGCGCGCCCCTGATCCAGGGCGAGGACTATCCCCCCTATGAGGACGGCCTACCCGCCTACCGGCGCATGAGGAAGGCCCTGCTGCCCAAGAAGCTGGCGCCGTTCCAGGCCAAGACGTGACCGCATCGCGCTGGGAGACCGAATGAACATCGCCCTCCTCTGCGCCGGTACCTGGGGCATCAGCCTGGCCACGCTGCTGCACGGCAAGGGCCACGCGGTGCGCGTGTGGGAGGTCGCGCCGGAGGTGGTGCGCGTGCTCTCCGAGACCCGCCGCCATCCCAAGCTGCCGGACCTGCGCATCCCGCCCGACCTGCCGCTGACCACGGACATTGCCGCCTGCCTGCACGGGGCGGAGGCGATCGTGTTCGTCCCGCCCGCGGCGCACCTGCGGGAGACCGCGCGCCGGGTGGCCGCCGCGGGCTACGCCGGACAGCGCGCAATCATCTGCTCCAAGGGCATCGAACAGGGCAGCCACGCCTTGCCGCTGGAGGTGGTGCGGGAGGAGCTGGGCCCGGCCGCGGAGGGCCGCATCGGCATCCTCTCGGGCCCCAGCCACGCGGAGGAAGTGAGCCGGGGGCTGCCCACCGCCGTCGCCGCCGCCGCCGCCGATCTCGCGCTGGCGGAGTGGATCCGGGACTTGTTCGCCACGCCCCGCTTCCGCATCTACACCCAGACCGACGTCGTGGGGGTGGAGCTGGCCGCGGCGCTGAAGAACGTGATCGCCATCGCCTGCGGCATCTCCGACGGCTTGGGCTTCGGTGACAACGCCAAGGCCGGGCTGATCACGCGCGGGTTGCAGGAGATCCTGCGCCTGGGCACGGCCCGGGGCGCGCGGCCGGAGACCTTCTTCGGGCTGGCCGGCATCGGCGACCTGGTGGTCACCTGCATGAGCCGCCACAGCCGCAACTGGAAGTTCGGCTCCCTGGTGGGGGCCGGCACGGCGCCGGAGCGGGCCCTCAAGGACGTGGGTATGGTGGTGGAAGGCTACTACACCGTGCGCGCGGCGGTGGAGCTGGCGGCCCAGGCCGGCGTGGACATGCCTATCAGCCAAGCCGTCGCCGCCGTGCTCTTCCACGGCCAGGCCCCCCTGGAGGCCGTCAGCGCCCTCATGCTGCGCGACCCCAAAAGCGAGATGCAGCGGTAGGCGGACGCCAGCCGCTGGGGCCTGGGCCGCGCGCCGGGCCTCCGGGCGTGGGTCCGCCTACACCGCCAAGTGCTGCTTGAACCCCTCCGTCGCCCGCGGCCGCCAAGTGGCCTACGCCCTTCCGCCGAAGCGGACCTGGGCCGCCGCAAGCGCCGGAAGATGCGCCCGCAGTTCGGCCTGGAGGGCGGCCGCGATGGCGGCCGCCGCCGCCACGGTGAGGCTGGCGTCCACGGCGATTGTCAAGTCCGCGTGGAGGGCGTGGCCGATCCAGCGCGCCTTGACCTCGACCACGCCGTCCACGCCCGGGACGTGCCCGGCGGCATGCCGGATCTCCTCCACGGTGCCCGGCTCCACCCCGTCGAGCATCCGCGTGACCACCGCCCAGGCCGACTGCCAGACGATCCCGAGGATCGTCAGGGTGATCAGGAGCCCGATGAGCGGGTCCGCCAGCGGAAATCCCAGCCACACCCCCGCGGCGCCGGCGACCACTGCCAGGCTGGTGAGCCCGTCCGTGCGGGCATGGAAGCCGTCGGCCACCAGCGCGGCGCTGTGGATGCGGCGGCCGACCCGGATGCGGAACACCGCGACCGCCTCGTTGCCGAGAAACCCGACCAGCCCCGCGGCCGCGACCCAGCCCAAGTGCGTGATCGTCTGCGGGTGGACGAGCCGGTCCATGGCCTCATACCCGGCCACGCCGGCGCTGAGCAGAATGGTCAGCACCACGGCGCCGCCCGCGAGGTCCTCCACCCGGCCCAGGCCATAGGTGAAGGTCTCCGTGGGCTTGCGGCGCGCCAGGCTGAAGGCGACCCAAAGGGGGAGGGCCGTCGTCGCGTCGCCAAGATTGTGGATGGTGTCCGCGAGCAGGGCGACGCTTCCGGAGAGCAGAACGATCACAATCTGCAGCGCGGCCGTGACGGCAAGAATGACGAAGGACCACTGGATCGCCCAAATCCCCTGCGCGGTGGACGCCAGCGTGGGGTCAACCATTCCGTGGAGATGGCCGTGCCGCTGCCCGTGCTGCGCTTCGTGGGCATGGGCGTGCCCCTCCCGGTGGTGCCCGTGGCCGGCCCGGCCCCAGCCCAGCCAATCCCGAATCACGTTCCGCATGGCGGATTCCTAGAGGTACTTGGAGAGCGCCTTGAATTCGCGCAGCGCGGCCTTGGGGTCCATCCCCACTTGCTCCTCGCCCTCGCCCAGGCAATGCTCGATGTGGTCATGGATCAGCTCACGCTTCGCGTTGGAGATTGCGTTCTCCACGGCGTGGAGCTGCTGCGCCAATTCGACGCAGCTGCGCGCGTCGTCGAACATCGTCAAGATCGAGCCGAGATGTCCCTGGGCGCGCTTGAGGCGGACGACGATGTTGGGGTGGCTGGCGTGCTTCATGGTGGCCTCGCGGGATCAGGCATGCACGGGGGCGTCCGGCGCCGCGGGCCTTTGCAGCAGCACGAACCAGGCGTTGTTGATCGCGCCTTCGTCAATGACCTCGAAGCCGGCCCCGCCGGCAAGGGCCCGCCATTCCCGCTTGGAGGTCAGGAAGAAGGACAGGACGCTGGCGACGGCGAACATCGCCCAGCCCGGCACCCAGACGGCCATGAGGAACCGTCCGCCCGGCTTGAGCACCCGGAACACCTCCCGCAGCGCCTGGGCCTTGGCGGAGCCCAGATGGTCGAAGACGTGCGTACTGACCGCGGCGTCAAAGGTGCCGGCGGGGAAGGACAGCGCCGCCAGGTCGCCGGTTTCCACCCGCACGCGCCCGGTCAGGCCGGCCGTGCGCAGGTTGTCCACGAGCAGACCGCGCCCGCCGTCCTCGATGTAGCCGGCGTCAAACCGATCCACCGCCACCACGCTGCCGTTGCGCAGCACCCGGCTCAAGGCCAGGGTGGTGCGGCCCGCGCCGCACCCGGCGTCCAGCACGAGATCCCGGTCGCCCCGGATCAGATCCACCATGGGCAGCACGATGTGGTCGCCGCTCCGGAACGACCGCAGGATGAAATTGCCGGCGAAGAACCCCGCGGCCAGGAGCAACGCCAGGAAGGCCAAGGGCCACCACGCCGGGGCGGCCGCCTGGATCGCCACCGCCAGCCCCGCGACCGCCAGCGCGATGACGGCCAGGCCGTTCATCCACTCGGGACCCCATCCGAAGCGATACGCCTGGCCGCGGTGCCGGGTCTGCCTGCCGCGGAAGCCCAGCCCGCGCCGCAGCCAGCGGCGGGGCGCAAGCACATAGAGCGAGGCCAGCAGGACGATGCCGCCCACGAGGTGGAACCCCGCGAACAGCAGCAGGGTGTCGGAGACCCCTTTCCACGAAGGAACAAAGAGCATCAGGAACAATCCGGCGGCCATGCCCACCACGCCGAAGATCCAGGTGTGGCTGTGGAGATTCCGGTGGGCCAGCCGCCGCCCCTGTTCGTGCCCGGTCATGGTGCGCTCCTCGCTTGGAAGTTTCAGCGGCCTGCCGCCGCTAATATCCTATCCTATAGGATAGGATCTTCGCCGTCCAGCCGGATTTCTGGAAGCATCCCCGGGCGCCCAGGACGCAAGGGAAGGAGCGCCCTTGGAGGCGGTCAGCCCGTTGCCTTGGCAGGCCGTTTGTCGGGTTGATAGCCGATTGCCGACAGTGTCCGATTGTTGGGCGGGGGCGCCAAAAACCCTTTGCCCATCGCGACAATTATTCGTATCTATGGTGCGCACCCTGAAAACCGGAGAGGCGGCATGCCCGAACTCATTCTGCATCATTACGACGGTTCCCCGTACGCGGAGAAGATCCGCCTGGCGCTGGGGCTCAAGGGCCTCGCCTGGCGCTCGGTGGAGATCCCCCGCATTCTGCCCAAGCCGGACCTGATGCCGCTCACGGGGGGCTACCGCCGCACGCCCGTGCTCCAGATTGGCGCGGACATCTACTGCGACACGGAGCGCATCGCCACGGAGCTGGAGCGGCGCCGGCCCCACCCCACGCTCTACCCCGACGGCTCGCGGGGGCTGGCGGCCGTCGTGGGGCTATGGGTATCGCATACGTTGTTCTCCACCGCCGTGGGTTGGTCCTTCTCCCTCAACGCGGAGAAGTACCCGCTGGAATTCCACCAGGACCGCGCCGCCATGCGCGGGGCGGAGGTCAACCTGGAGCGCATCAAGGCCGCCGGGCCGCGCCACTGCGACCGGCTGCGCGCGCAACTCGACTGGATCGAGGCCACGCTGGTGGACGGCCGGCGCTTCCTGCTGGGCGCCAACCCCGGCCTGGCCGATCTCTCCGTCTACCACTGCCTGTGGTTCGTGCGGCGCAACGGCCGCCGCGCCGCCGCCGTGCTGGAGCCCTACGAGCGCACCCGCGCCTGGATGGAGCGCGTCGCCCGCATCGGGCACGGCACGCCCACGCCCATGGAGCCCACCCGCGCCCTCGACGTCGCCAGGCGCGCCCAGTCCAGCGCCGTCCCCTCCGTTGACCTCCACGACGCCTCCGGCCTGCGGCCGGGCGACCGCGTCACCGTCACCGCCGAGGACACCGGCCGCGACCCCGTCGCCGGGGAGGTGGTGCGGGTCTCCGTCCATGACATCGCCATCCGCCGCTCCGACCCCCGCGTCGGGGAGGTCGTCTGCCACTTTCCCCGCGTGGGCTACCAGGTGCGCCGCCTGGGGTAGAGGCAGGCGCACCGCTACGTCGCCGCCGCTTTGCGGGCTCCCCTCGGGACCTCTCCCCCGCCATTCGGGCACCCGAGGTTACCAAAAGAATGTGTCAACCATGTCCCCGCACGTATGTTAACCATGTCCCCGGTCAATACAATTGCTTGTTGAGGGGGTTGACTGGCGGGCGGTTGTACTCCAGCCAGCCCACGCGGTTGCGCACCGTGACGCGGATGAATTCGTAGGCGTAGCGCATGGTTCCCACCCGGGTTTTCTATCGGCTCTGTTGACTCCCCTGCGGTTCCGACAATGCCCGGATGCGGTCAAGTGTCATCGGCCCCGCCCAGGAATGGCCGTCAATTTTGGGGGGGCGAAGTCTCGGCGCTGACCTTGTAGTAATCCTTGACATTCCTCGATGACATTACTACACTGAATACCGGCTTATTGCCATTCCGACACTCGCCGGATTCACGCTGCCCGGGTTGCCGAAATGGCATGCCATCTACAGGGTACGTCGCCATGAAATCCAAGCCAACCCAAGCTCGAATGCAGCATGTCGTTCCTGGCCTTGCGCTTTCTAGCGATGGCCGCAGGTATTCAATAGACACCAGTGCGATTGAGCCTAGTTCAAACATTTTTCCGGCAAACCAGTTCCGGTTGAAGCGTCGCAAGAACGACCTGCTGCTGCTTTTCGGAAGTACATCCGATTTCGATGACCATCCCGCGAATTTCGACTTGGCAATCCAATTGGAAATGCCTATTGGCTACCTTGCGGATGGCTTAATCTTAAATATTTGGGATAAAAAATCATTTAGGACTGAACAGCCCCTAAGCCAACATATCGAGGAGGCCTTGGATGCCGATGAAAAGGCTTGGGCACAGGACTACGAGTGCAATATCGCACTCCCGGATAGAAATGTGCGGGATCGCACCTTTCGCAAATTTCCTGTCAGCGTCGCCATGGTTACGTGGAGTGACCGGCGCGGATTCATCGAATTCTTCGAGGTATCCGCGCCCTCGATGGTAGCGATGCACACGGGTAGTCCGCGCAAAGGCGACGCGATAAAATCGCTCCTCACCGTGGTCATGGAGGCGAAATTGCTTTATGCATTTCTCCTGGCCGTCAGGAAGGAGTTGCCGGACTACCAGGAAATCCTGAGGCAGCAGAAGGAGGCACCATGAACGCTTGCTTTGGAAATTGGAGAGAGTTCCTGGAAGGAGAGGTTTTTTCGGGTAAGTTTCAACAAGGGCGTGCCGTCAGGGCGATTCTGCGCAAGTCTGGAAGACGAATTTTCCGCACTGCCGTGGAATTCACCGTTGGCGGCGCGATAATATTTGCGACGACCCAAATCCCGCTTCCTGGTGCGAACGCAGCCCCGCCGGCGACGGTCTTTTCCGAAGATTCACACTACCCTTCGACGGAGTTCAGATCGCGATTTCGTAGCGCGCGGGAGT
>Ga0315281_10000548_pt1 | contig 52377 bp, 46 predicted proteins | sample YL17G07_0_MG_FD_204540 | JGI IMG/M metagenome (GOLD analysis project Ga0315281, IMG submission 204540) | Sediment microbial communities from Yellowstone Lake, YNP, Wyoming, USA - YL17G07_0 | ecosystem: Environmental > Aquatic > Freshwater > Lake > Sediment | place: USA: Wyoming | collected...
TTCTTTCGAGTCAAGATGCGCTTGCTCATCCATTCTCTGCCGTATAACTCGAAAAGTAAGGCACCGGACATCCCAAGCGCAATAACCTTCGAATCGTTATTTTCCAATTCCAATGACCGCCTATATAAATAAGACAGTGGAATGTTTTTCAATTTATTATGAAGCATTTCTTCCCGCTAGATCCTAAAGCTACCATTCCCTCGTCGACGACTGCAAGGAATGCAGTCGGTAGGCTGTTGGGTTGCGCTACGCTTAACCCAACCGATCGCATTAAAGGACAGCCACAGTAAAAACTTTTTCGTGGAAGTGAGCTTGTCTTGATGCCGGTCATATGTATTTATCAAGTCAATTCGTAACGAAACACTATTGTTTTTGTACAAATTTTACTAATTTCCAACTACCCTTAATAACAGCTGCCTCGATTGCAATTAGATACAAAAGATCTTCCAATTTGTTGCCAATTTTAAGCTCCGCGCTGATCATGTTCTCTGTGATAGAGACGGGTAATGTCTTTCTAACAGTATTATGCCACGGTGGCAATTCTGGAAATTCGTTCTGAATTATCGACCGCATATCAGCTAGAAGCTGATGAGTTTCTCTTTGCCACGCCTTAGGCAATGCGTGCGTCTTGTCCCAAACCGATCCAGCAATCCAGATAGCAGCCTGTACTTCAGGGTTGGTGCTATTATTGTACAGTTCAAACGCAGTACAAAGAGCTCCTCTATTAATAGTCTCGCCAAAAAGAACATTTTCATCAGCCAGTGCTGATGCAAGTTTTTCATATTCATTGGTTGGCCACCAGCCAATACCCTCATAGGGATATTGTTGAGGGGGGCTATCTCCCGCAACTTCATGGAATTTGAACAAACTTTCTAATGATATGGGAAATCCTGAGAGGAGATATTGCCAGTTCATATAAACGTCATTCCACTTTACAGTCATTTGAGTTACCTTTCGATTGTCGTATTCTTTGAATCAATAATCTTTTTTACCTCTTTAGTCAAAGTGTGCAGCCCATAAGCCAACTGAGATCCCCCAGAAGGGGAAAAGAATTTCTTACACGCTTGCCGGACGTTCGCTAACCTACTACTATCGATTCTTCCAAAAATAGGTTGATTTTATCACGTTCCGGTAATTCTCGTCACATGCAGGCTGCAATGCGATGAGCGCAGCAATGCGCCGTGCCATTTCCGTCACGTAACGGACTTCCTCAGAGGTCAGGCCACGGCCAAGAAGCGGCTTTTCACGGTACGACAACCACTTCTTGATGACCTGATAGCCGCCGATGGTGTAGTCCCACACCGCCTCGGGTACGTTCCGCCAGTATGCGTCATCGTTGAGGTAGATATCATACGCCCCGTCGGCCCGTCGTATGACTTTCCCTTTGCCCGGCATGGTGATTCCACCCTTCCCGCCATGACCCCACCCGGCGGTCAAATCCAAATCGGCAGTGTCAGGGTTAGCAGGCTTGCCGTCCACGCGCTGAAAGACCGCGATGTTCTTCAACTCGTCACGAATCTTTCCGGTGGTCACGCCGGGAACCTGCACCTCCGTGCCTAGCAACGTCGCAACCTGCCGTCCAAGGGCTGCGGAGGCGAGTAAAAAATCTTTCGCCTTCGGAAGTGGAATCCTCGGCCAGTCCTGTCGGAGTGCGCCCATGTTCTCCGTTTGATACGCGTAGGAGTGCAAAGTGGCCAGCGCATGATAGAACAACTCCTCGGCGCTGGTACCAATCACAGCGTGATACTCGGCAGCCCTCGCGCTCAGGTTTGGTCGTGGACCGGCGGCAGCAGCAGAGTCCACACCAAAGAGCCCGGGGTCGATGGCTGTCGGCTGTAAACGAAGGGGGAAACAACTCGCACTGCGATCCATGAGATCAAGGCAACCCAAAATTGAAGTTGCCTGTGACGGCGTCCATTCTCGGCGTGGCTTTTGTTGTGACACGAGAAAAAGATTTCCGGGGAAAACGTTTGGGAATAAATCCGGGCTCCGTCGACCTAACAGCGTGCTTTCCGGCTCCCAGTAAATCCACCTGTTATCGAAAGGGCGAAAGGCGAATCGTACAATATACTGAGGTAGGAAACCCCGCTTAACCAAATACTCGCGTGTTGGCTTTGGATCGGAAGCGTTGGTGCCATCCATCGAACCTGGGTGCAATCGAGCTAGTTGCTCCGCTGCAATACTCCCGTTGAAATAATCATGCATCCGTTTGAGGAGAATGGTGCGGTCGATGTCTACAAGAAGATTATCCTGTTTTGTCTGGACGCCGGGGAACGAGACCGGGAACAAATCCGGCAACGACGGCCATGTGACGTAGTCTACGGCCATTTGGCCGGGCATGAGCGCGAGCCCCATCTCCGGCACCGGCGTCACTTGCTGGTAGTCGCCCACGTCTTCAAGCAGTTGAGCACGTTTGTCCTTGCCCCAGAAGTGGCGAAATTGAACAGCACTTACGCTGGTGTGCTTCACGTTGCGGACAAGCAGGGCAATTGCCGTGCCGACCTGGATGCCTTCCTTGTTGAACTCCGTGGAGAAAACACTGGGATCGGGCGCGCCCTTGGGTGTAAGTTTGCCGGTCTTGTACTTGTCGCCGTTCAGACAGTCGATGCTGATCTTATCGAACACATCGAGGTATCGCTCCCGCATTCCGGTAAACGACAACCCATCGAGCCATGAATAATTCGAAATGAAACAAACAACGCCTTGCCCGTTCTTTTCCACAATGCGGCGCTCGGCCATGCGGAAGAACCGGACATAAAGATCGTTCAAGCCCTGCCCCTGAGGAGCCGCAACCTTCCTCGCTGTCCGGTAGGCATTCGAAAGATCGCGTTCCTCATCCATTGCCAGGCCCGCAAAACCATTATAGGGCGGGTTGCCGAGAATGACGAGGATGGGCTTTTCCTGCTTCACCTTGCCCGCTGCGTCGCGCTCGTCGGCGAAACCTGGGAAAGCGATCTGCTTCGGCTTTTCCTTGGGCGGTTCCCAGCCGGTGAGAGCGTTGGTCAGATAGACCCCAGCGCGTTCGGGCGGATCGCTGCGGTCGCTGAGCGGCGCGCCAAGAGTTTCTAATTCCAGTCCCAGTTGTAGATGCGCTATAACAAAGGGCGCGGGCAGAATCTCGAAACCGAAGACGCGCTCCATGGCGGCCTTCTTGAGATCATTCGCCACAAGAGCGTCGCCGCCCTTTTCATGGAGGGTGACAGCGATGCGGCGAAGAACAGCACGTAGGTAAGCGCCGGTTCCGCAACAGGGATCGAGAACGACAACGTTCGGGTCCGCCAGGCCATCGGCGAGACCGAGTTCCGAGCGAAGGACGGCGTCCACGCGCTCAACCTGATAACGAACGATCTCCTCGGGAGTGTACCAAACGCCGAGTTCCTTGCGCAGCTCAGGATCGAAGGCATGGAGGAAGGGCTCGTAAAAATATTGGACAGCGTGACCCTCGTCAAAGGACTTGAAAAACTCCGTGCGGTCCACGCGGTTTAGCGCGGCAGCGGTCCAGTCGAGAACCTCGATCAGCCCCAGCGCGCCGAGACGGGCGGGGTCGGCGACCTGCACGAAAAGTGCGCGGAGCATGGGCACGCGCAAAAGGTAGGGTGCAACGCGCCAGTCGAAGCCTCCTGCTACGGCATACGGCGTCGCGGTCTCACGGAGGGCATCGGCAAATCCGGTCTTTTCATCGGGCTTGACCTCGCGCTTTCGCGCCCACAATACCCAGGCCGAGAAGACGCCGTAAAAGAGGGTTTGAATGAGCGTTGAACGAAAGAAATGCTCGCCCTTCTCGCCCTCGAAACGCAGACCCAGAGATTCCTCCAAGGCCTGACGAAGGCTCGTAAGGGCCGGGAGTTCGGCTTGTTCTATGCGAAGCCGCGCATCGTGGGCGTAGGAGGCGAGAAGCCCGGCCACGTCTTGCGGCGCGGCCAGCGGCGCATTATGGAGCAGCACGCGCTTCAGATACTCAAGCATCCGTTCGCCATGCTCCTTCGCCGCTGCCTGACGGGGATGGGCGGTCAAATGCCAGAATTCGCTTTCGGACTCCGCCAACGTGAAGGACTCCAGAACGCAGGGCTGTCCATCCGGTCCTTTGCCGATAAGAGCGAATGCGCGAAAGTTGGTGACCAGCACCATGCCGTACCGCTTCCAGTACCGCTCCACCTGCTCGGTCCCGGCCACCTTACGGACATCTTCAGACGGAGGTTTGGCTTCGATAACGCCGCGGGAGGGATTCTGGACCAGGAAAGGATTGTCTTTGGAATCCGCGCCGCGTGTTGCGCGCCGAAACTGCTCGGCGGAAAAGAGCCCGCCATCGGGCAGCCCAGCGCCGCGGTTGGCAAGGTTGATGACGCAGCGAACTTTAGGGGAAAGCCCCTTGCCGATGTCCGAGAGCAGCCGCTCAAGTGCCGGATAGAACGAAGTCTCGGCAACGTTAGACCGGGTGCCCCGAACTTCTCCAATGTCGGTCAAGTATCGTTCTATCAGGCTCTCGTGCATGAAGTGAGTATATTGAAGTTTCGCTGAAAGATAAAGAACAAAATCGGGGGGATTGATCTATTGCGGATTTCAGATTTCGGATTGCGGAATTTACGATCGGGAGAAGAGAACGATGCGCGCCATGCCTGCGCCTCCTCAGGCGGATCGGGCCGAGCGTAGCGAAACGCGGTATCATCTTTGTGCCGCGTTATCGCCACACTCCGCCCTACGGTCATTTTTTACGAATGCTGGTGATAAACGTGACGAGCTTCCATCGTTCCTCCTTGCTCAGGGACGAAACCCAGGACGGCATGCCGCCTTTTCTGCCGAACGAGATGGTCTCGAAGAGGTCCGCGTCGGTGGACCCATAGAGCCGGCGATCACCCGTAAGGTCCGGACCGGTGCCGCCGCTGCCGTCACCATGGCATTCAGAGCATTTTGACGAAAAAAGCGCCTTGCCCTCTACGGCGGCTTCTGAACTGCCAGCAAAGGGATTTTTCGCAACAGCCGCCGGAGCGGCCGCATCGGCTGCTGACGCCCTTCCGGACAAGTGAAATGCTCCAATGGCGCAGATGAGCAAGGCAAACACCAATACTGCCGTTCGTATTATTCTTCCCTTCCCAATTCTTATCTTTTTGGTCATCGTTCCCTCCCTGGAACCGATCATCCGTATTTACTTTTACTCCCCATTGGAGTAATAATTAAGTATACCATAGGGGGACCTTTCGTGGATTCTGTTCTTCTTGACGACATCAAATATAACTGCGATGTTTCCGACGCCCGGTTTTGGGGCTTTTTCTCGGTCTGCGGCCTTTTGATGCGCTACCGCGACCTCTTCCGGTCGGAGAAGGGCCTCAAGCCCTGGGCTGTGCTCGACCAACAGGAGATCCTGTCCTGGATCGCGGCCAAGGAAGCGCGCTGGCCGGAACTGGAACAAGCTAAATTCCGGGACCTGGTGATCGGAAACAGGAAATACCATCCCTTCGACGTCTTCGAGATAAACCAGGCGCTCGCCGAACAGCGATTGATCTATGGCGCGGGCTACGGCATGTTCATGAAGCCAACCTTTTTCCTCGCCGCATTGCGGGAGGTCCGGGAACTTTCCGGGCTGACCGTGTACATCTCGGGAACTGAACGCGTACGGGACCTCTTCTCCGCCCCCGGCATGGCGCAGGGAACAACCATCTTCCTGCGGCTGGAGCCGCTTACCATGCTCCTGCTGTACAAATTCTCCGAGCTGAACATACGCCGCATCTCCTCCCTTGAAGACGCCTTTGCCCGCTACGGATTCGGACAGCGCCAGCTCATCGACGACGGGTTCAGCAAGCGGCTGGAACAGATGGCTGAAAACTATCTTGACGTGCTCCTTTGCCACGAGATCGCCGAAGCACGGGAGGACGTTCCTGAATGGAAAGACCTCCTCGTTCTTGCCGAAGGCCGCAACGTTGAGATGTATCTGCGGGCCATTAAGGACCTGATCGCTGACACGTCGGACGTTGGCCCGTACAGGAGGATCGTCGAGACCCGGGACCGGGGCGCTCTCAGCCTTACGATCGCGCTCATGGAAGGATTCCGGAGGGCACTGTTCCCGGAAATCAAGGATGCTTATGTGGAATTCACGGAGCATGAGAAGTGGTCGGCGGTGGAACAGGCCCGGTCCGTGGGATACCATCGGTTCCGGGAGCTGAGAGACAGCATTTTCGAGCTGTACAGGAACAGCAGCGGAAAAGATGATTTTAATGGAAAGGTAAAAACCTTGTATGACAGGAGCACAGGATAACGGCCGGAGAAAAACTCTATTTATTCACAGAATTTAAAAACATATTTCAGGTCCTTTTAATCTTTGAAATCCGCTTTTTCATTTTTTTCGATGATGGCAACGAGCTTCTTCCAGTCGAATTCCTGCAAATTCATGATCCGGGAACGTATGGTCTTGATGGCCTTTTCACGGTCGACTTCCTTCTTCATATCGTAGAAGGACAGCACTGCCGCAAAGGCCCGGTCCGTGTAATCGGAAAGCGGCACAAGGACATCTTCACGCCGTGTATAGTACGGATCTTCTCCCGTCGCGCAGGGCGTGGTGAAAACATTAAACTGCCTGCACCCGATGGGCCTGAGAGGATGAATGGAGCAGGCTCCGTCGAGCAGGAACGGACACGGGGCATCCGCTGTATGGGTGGCGAGACGGCTTTTCAGCCTGTCCCGCACAGGCGGGTCCAGTTTTTCCGAGACATACCAGTAAATGCCGACCAGTTCATGGGGATACAGGGGCAGATCTTTTTGATGTTCGCAGCAGTTGCCGCAGCCTTTGCCGCAGGCGAGTTTTTTTCTCCGCTTTTTCTCTTCATCCCGGAGTGCGATCGCGATGCCGGTGTCCGCGATGGCGTACGCATCGAGCAGCGGCGGCAGCCAGGGAAGACGTTTTTCATCCCCGGGAAAATGCACGCGCCTCGAAAGACCGGGAGCGGTCTTTATTTCTTTCGCTTTTTTCATATAGTGCCTCTTTCAGGGTCACGGCAAGTGATCAAACGTCGGTTCACCGCCTTCCCCACTCCCCACTCCCCACTCCGCATTCCACATTCCGCAATCGAAATCACCCGACCTTCAGCATCTCCGGGTTTGTATGAGGTATGAACACCGCGCCCAGGTACTCCTTCATGAACTCAGGATCATCCTGCATGGGCTTGTAGGTTATTTTTTCAACGACGGCGTTCACGACAGCCACGAGGCCGCCGTTGCTGAGCAGCATACGCGCACCCGCAAGAGATGAATTGCCGAGGGCCTTCACAATTTCGGGGGGCCATGCCGGAAGCATGCCGATGCCCGCGGCCTTTTCCGCATTGATGCCCGAGCCGAGCGCACCCGAGACATACACGTTTCTGATGTCGCCGAACGAGATGCCCACGGACCGCGTGAGCACGAGGAGCAGCGTGAACATGGCTGCCTTGGATTTCATAAAGCTCTGGATCTCGTTCTGGGTGATGGAAAGGGCCTCGCGGCAGTCGCAGGCGATGGAGAACAACTTCTCCCCGTCAACGGTCGTGACATGCTTCCCGTCGAACAGGGTCCCGCTCTTGTCGATCATTCCCGCCTGGTAAAGTTCGAAAAGGAGGCTGACCATGCCGGAGCCGCAGATCCCTTCGGGCGCAGCCTGGTCAAAGGTCTTGCAGGAGATGTTGTTGTCCCTGATCTCGACGTCGTAGACGATCCCCTTTTTCGCCCGTTTTCCAATTTGGGCAATTCCTTCTTCGAGCGCCGGACCGGCGGCGCCCGCGCCCACGATCATCCAGTCCCTGTTCCCGATCACGACCTCGGCGTTCGTGCCCACGTCGATCAGGATCGAGACCGCGTCGGACGCATACATGCCTGACGCGAGGATCCCCGCAGTGATGTCCCCGCCCACGTAGCTGCCCGCGTTCGGGAACACATAGACGAGCGCCTCGGGGCTGATGCCGATCGAGAGCTCCGACGCGAAGAAGGACCCCGGCGTCCTGACCACAGGCAGGAATGGTTCGACAGGGACCGTGCTGATGTCGAGCCCGAGGAAGAAATGGGTCATGACCGTGTTCCCTGCCACGGTCATGGCGTGGATTTCCCCGGTATTGACCCGTGCCTCCTGGCACAAGTCCGTGATAAGTTCGTTGATACCGTTCACCAGCGCCTCGTAGATCTCTTCGCCGTTGCCCGTCATGGTGTGATGCATCCGGGTCATGATATCGCTGCCGAACGGGACCTGGGGGTTCTCAAGGCTTTTTACGAGAACGTCCTGCTGGTTGATATTGTCGTAGAGCAAGGCGACGAGATTCGTGGTGCCGAGGTCAAGAGCAAGAGAGAAGGAGCGCTCTGTTCCCACATCGATAAGTTTATATCCGCTGGTCGTGCGCCCGATGATGCACGGAAAAGAAGCCTCCGCCTTGACAAAATCCGGGGTCCTTTTCAAAACACTCAGCGGCATCACGATCGGCCCGAGTGACAGCGTGTCCTGTATCCGCTGGTCGTGCGCCCGCCGGTCGTTGTCCGATGCTAGCGGCAGGCGTATGGTCTTTTTAAAAATCAGTGATGACATGCATGCTCCTGGAGCGCGGCAAAGATAAGATGGTATGAATAACACAAACCACGGAAAGCTGTCAATGGAATGTTTTCCGCTGGCCCTTTTGCGCCGAACCGCTTCCTTTTTCTTTTCCTCCTTGTCTTTTTGCCAAATCTATATTATGATTTCGTTATCCGCCGCACATCGTCGTTCCGGCAATTCGTACGACGTGGTAATAGGACTTCGATCAAAAGACCTGAGGAGGTACCACCCGAAATGTACGTAAGTGGCAATATAACCCGGAACACCATAGCCATGGTCCTGGCCGGCGGCAAGGGAGAGCGGCTCAGCCCCATCACCACCGGCAGGCCCAAGCCCGCGGTCCCCTTCGGAGGGAAATACAAGATCATAGATTTCGTCCTGAGCAACATGTTCAATTCCGGCATCAGGCAGGTTTACATCCTGACGCAGTATCATGCCTATTCGCTCAGCAAGCACATCAAGGACTCCTGGGGCAAATGGACCGGCCTGGGCGAGTTTTACGACACGGTCTCGCCCGAGACGACCAGCATGGGAGAACAGTGGTATACGGGCACGGCCGACGCCATTTACCAGAACCTCCGTCTCATCGAGTCCTCGGGCGCCGAGTACGTGGTCATTTTCGGAGGCGACCATATCTACAAGATGGACATCTCGCAGATGATGACGTATCACCGTATGAACAAGGCGGACCTCACCATTGCCGCCCTCGACGTATCGCCGGAAGAGGCGTGCCGGTTCGGCGTGCTGTGCGTGGACGAGGACCTGCGGATCACGTCGTTCGAGGAGAAACCGAAAGACCCGCCCAAAGTCCCGGGGAGGAGCACCTGCCTCGCGTCCATGGGAAACTATATCTTCAACACAAAGAAGCTGATCGACGTCCTGAAGAAGGGCAAACGGCTGCACGAAGAGCTCGATTTCGGAAAACATGTTCTCCCGATGATGCTTGAGCAGGGAGACAAGGTTTTTGCCTACAGCTTTTTCGACAACACGATCCCGGGCATGGACCCGCGCGAACGCGGCTACTGGAAGGACGTAGGCACGCTCGAATCCTACTACGAGTCCAATATGGACCTGATCAGCGTCAGTCCCCAGTTGAACCTCTACAACTACAACTGGCCGATCCTGACGAACCAGGGGAACCTTCCTCCTGCCAAAACCGTGTTCGATGACGAGGGGCGGCGCGGACAGAACCTCGACTCCCTCGTCTGCGGAGGCTGCATCACGAGCGGGGCCACGGTGCGGCGTTCGATCCTCGGGCCTTCGTGCAAGGTGCACAGCTATGCCCTGGTCGAGGACTCGATCCTGTTCGAGAATGTGCAGATCGGACGGCATGCGAAACTCAGGAAGACCATTATCGACGAAGGCATCTACATTCCCGAGGGGATGCAAATCGGTTTTGACCATGAAGAGGACCGGTTGCGGGGGTGTATCGTGACGGAATCGGGGATCGTGGTGGTGACGAAGTAGGCGAATGCGGCGGACTGTGCGCTTCTGCAAACCCGTGCAGGAGTATCATACATTGCATACAGAGTCTCATCGATAGCGGTGCCCTCTCTCCGGTGTGTACCGGGGTGTGGTAAGGAGGCAAGTCGTGACAAAAGAACAGTATGTCGATGAGCGTTACACAAACCACCTCCACTACTGGGCAACGCTCGGCCTCGGGGCGGGCTCTCTCGTCATCCTCATGCTGATTCCGCTCGACGCTGCGGCGATCCCAGCGCAATTCCGCACATTCCTGTTCTACCGTCTCGTTACGGCGGGCATCCTGTTCCTCCTGTATCTGGTCAATAGAAAAAGGGTAAAACGCGGCCTGCAGAACGCTTCCGTGGTCGCGGCGGGCGCTGTGGTCGCCGCCATGTTGGCAGCCATGGTCCGCGACTTCCATGGACATGAGTCGCCCTATTTCGCGGGCTTCATCCTCGTCGCCATATTCGTCGCCGGGATCATACCGATATCGTTCGGAGCAAGCGTGCTCGCCGGGCTTATTATATACTCCCTTTACCTGGCGCCCATCCTCGCATATGACACGATTACGAATCCGCCGTACTTCCTGTCGGCGAACATCCTGATGCTCGCCTCGATCACGTCGCTGCTCCTGATCCAGTACCTCAGGGCCAGGCAGACCCTCAATGAGTTCGGTCTCGAATATAATCGGCGCGCGGCGGAAGAGGCATTGCTGGCGCGCGAACGGCAGCTTGTCGAGTCGCAGCGCATGGCGCGCATCGGAAGCTGGGAGCGCAACCTGTCGAATGACCGGGTGGTCTGGTCCAAAGAAATGTTCCGTATTTTGGGGCTCAATCCGGAAACGGATGAAGCGACCTTCAAAGCGCTCCTCGAAATCGTGCATCCCGATGACCGGGAGAAACTGAAAAAAGCGCTCAAAGATACCATGGAACTGCGAAAACCCTACGCCATCGATTGCCGGATCGCGCTCAAGGACGGCGGGACCAGGACCATTCACGCCCAGGGAGAACTCGTGCTCGACTCCGCAGGCAAGCCGATACTGTTGCGCGGCACCGCGCAGGACATCACCGAACGCAAACGGATGGAACACTTGCTCAGGGAAAGCGAAGCCAAGCTCCGTAATATTAACGAAGTGATCGGCGAGGGGATCTATGTGCTCGACGGGCAGGGACGTTTGACGTTCATGAATCCCGAAGCGGAAAAGCTGCTCGGCTGGACAGAAGCGGAGCTCTTGGGCCGTGAGGTGCATGATGTGATTCACTTTCAGAAGGCGGACAGGACGCCTTTGCCCGCGGCTGAATGCCCCGTGCACCGGGCGATCAGCTCCGGCGGCACCTTTCGCAACGAGGAAGACGTCTTCACGCGCAAGGACGGCACCCTGTTTCCCGTGGCCATCGTCGCCACCCCTTTGCGGGAGGACGGGCGGATCGTCGGCTCCGTGGCGGCGTTTCAGGACATATCCGAGCGTAAAAAAGTGCATGGGGAGATGAAGCTGCTCAATGAGCTCCTGGCACGACAGGCTACTACCGACCCGCTCACGGGCATTTCCAACCGATTAAAGTTTAACGACATGCTGAGCACCGAGCTCCGGCGGGCCAAGCGGTTCGGCACCCCGCTCTCGCTCATCATGTTCGACATCGACCATTTCAAGGGGATCAATGACTCATTCGGCCACCATGCGGGCGACCAAGTCCTGCGCGAGCTGACCGGACTGGTTGCCCAAAGCGTCAGGGCCCACGACCTCTTCGCTCGGTGGGGCGGCGAGGAGTTCATGATCATGGCGACGAATATCACCGCGGACAATGCGCGACTCTACGCGGAGAAACTGCGTCTCATGATCGAACACCGCGAGTTTTCCGGCGTCCGTCGGGTGACGTGCAGTTTTGGCGTGGCCCAGCTCGCCAGCGATGATAACGACGACAGTTTCACGCGGCGCGCGGACGATGCCCTCTATCGGGCAAAAGCGCAGGGACGGAATCGGGTCGAATTGGCCTGACCACTCGTCGGTCGGAAAACCACGGGCTCTTCAGCCAAAACCGTGTCATGATAGCGGCAATAAATGGAGTTCTATGAAGGTTGCTCATATCAAACGCGGCCATCCTGCTATAGTTAAGAAAAGCATCCGATAGTGTCTGACAAAAAACGGCGTACAGCGTTTTCGGAGACTGAAGCCGTCAAAGGGGATAATTTATGTTGGATAATATGTTCAACAAACTTAAGACAATAAAACTCTGGAATCTCTTGTGGATTTCTTTGATTTTATCGGAAGCATTTACGGCCATCATGAATATTTTCATGGGGTTGATATGGTATGGGAAAATAGATGTTGATTTGCTGCTTATCGGCGCTATAGACGCTTTTATTGTTGCCTTGTTTGTGACCATTATCCTCATTCTTCTCTTACGGCAAATCAGAAACCACGAGAGACATTCAGAGGAGGCCATTTTAAGGGCCAAAGAGGAGTGGGAGCGGATCTTTAACGCCATGAGCGACCTCGTAATGGTTGTGGATACGGAATACAGGATATTGAACGCAAACAAGGCCTTTCTTGAAAAATTCCAAATAACCGCCTCTCAAGCACAGGGGGAAAAGTGCTACAGACTTTTGCACAATATGGACGTTCCGCCCCCTGCATGTTTTTATAAAAAGCTGTTGTCCGGGGACCAAAAACAGTCCGGAGAACTGCAAATTGGCGACAGGTCGTATATGGTGACCTTCTCCCCCCTCCATGGTCCCGATGGCGCGCTGATAGGGGCGGTCCATGTCGCCAAAGACATTACAGAACAGAAAGAAACACGGGACAGGTTGCACAGGATCATGCTCGAACAGAGCGTTATCCTTGAAAACGCGAGTGTCGGGATCACGCTGGTCAAGGACAGAACGTTTGTATGGATAAACAAGAAAATAGGGGAAATATTCGGGTACGCAAAAGAGGAACTGGAGGGACATAACACACGTCTCATATATCCGACACAGGAGGCCTATGCGCAATTGAGTCAAAACGCATATTCCCCTCTTGCCGGCGGGGACAGTTACGAAGCTGAACTGGAACTAAGACGCAAAGACGGTTCTCTTCTTTGGGGCAAAGTTCGCGGTAAAGCGATTGCCCCATCGGACCTTGACGTTGGTATAATTTGGATTTTGGAAGACATCAGCAAACACAAACAGGTGGAACAGGCGCTGAAGGAAAGCGAAGATAAATTTCGAACGCTCTTTGAATCCGCCACTGACGCCATCCTCATTGTCGACCTGGAGGGGAATTTCATCGACATCAACAAGACCGCCCACGAGCGGCTCGGTTATTCCAAGGCGGAAATGCTGTCCCTGCACTTGTCCAAACTGGATACCCCCGAGTTTGCCGTCAAAATACCGATGCGGATGGAACAGCTTGAAAAACACGGCCAGTATGTGTTTGAATCGGCGCATCAAAGAAAAGACGGCGCCTCCATGCCCGTCGAGATTAATGCCCGCATTATTGATTTTCAAGGGAAGAAGGCGTTGTTCGCTTTTATTCGGGACATCACCAAGCGAAAGCAGGATGAGAAAGCACTGAGAGAAAATGAACGATATTTACAGACGATCATCGAGACCGAACCTGAATGCATTAAACTCCTTGCCGCCGACGGCGCGTTGCTGCAGATGAACCGCGCGGGGCTCTCTATGATCGACGCCGACTCCCTCGACCAGGTCAAAGGACAATGTATGTATCCGCTGGTCGTCCCGGAATATCGCGAGGCGTTCAAGTCACTCACGAAAGATGTTTTCAACGGCAAATCGGGGATGCTTGAATTCGAGGCTGTTGGTCTTAAAGGCAGACGCATATGGCTGGATACTCATGCGGTCCCGCTAAGGAACGATAAAGACGAAATCATTGCCTTGCTGGGTATAACCAGGGACGTCACCGAGCATAAGCGGGCCGAAACAGCTCTCCGGGAGAGTGAGAAACGGTTCCGTATCCTCTTCAATAGCGGCAATGACGCAATCGTCGTGCACCGGCCGATATTGGAAGGATTGCGCGACAATTTTCTGGAGGTCAACGACGTTGCCTGCCAAAGACTGGGATACTCCCGGGAGGAATTGCTGGGCCTGTCTCCGGCGGACATAGACGACCCTAATGATCCTTTAGACATGACCGCAATACGGGACGCGATCAGGCGCGATAAGCAGGCCCTCTTTGAAAAGACGCACGTGACGCGCGATGGGAGAAAAATCCCCGTCGAGATCAACGCACGGTTGTTTGATTGGAACGGCGAACCGGTTATTCTGTCCGTGGTGCGCGACATCACCGAACGGAAACGTGCGGAAGAGAAGCTCAGGGAGACGAACACCATGCTTCAAACTCTGATACAGGCAATCCCTGACGTGGTGTTTTTCAAGGACGCCCAAAACCGGTATCTGATGGCGAATAAGGCTGCCGAGGGATTCATGGGTCTTAGCCAGGGACAGTTGGCGGGCAAAACCGACGAAGAACTCCTCCCTCCTGATTTAGCCGAAGACTGCAGAATGAGCGACGCAAGGGTGGCTAAAACTCTCAAGGTCGTTCGGTTTGAGGAACAATATACCCGCGCGGACAAAAAGGGATTTTTAGATACGATCAAGGCGCCGGTTTTTGACGACCAAGGCAACCTTGCGGGGCTCGTCGGGGTCAGCCGTGACATCACCGAACGGAAACAAATGGAAGAAGAGCTTCACCGCAGATCCAGGGAAAAAGACACCTTGCTGCAGGAAATCCACCATAGGGTAAAGAACAACATGCAGGTAATCTCAAGCCTGCTCAATCTTCAGGCCAAATCCATCAACGAGCCCCGGATGTCCGCCATCTTCGAGGACTGCCAGAGCCGTATACGGTCAATGGCCCTGGTCCATGAGGAGTTGTATCAATCAAAAAACCTGTCTCAAATCGATATCAAACATTACATTAATGCCTTATTGCGTGGACTATCGTCTTCTGTATACAAGAAAGCGACGGTGAGATTCAAAGTAACCGTCGATGACTTGTTTTTCAATATCGACACCGCAATCCCCTGCGGCTTAATAATAACTGAAATAGTGACAAATTCCTTCAAGCATGCATTCCCGAAGCAGGCAGAGGGGGAAATAGCGCTAGCACTTCACCGGAAAGACGATATGTTCCAGCTCAGCGTCAGGGACAACGGTGTGGGATTGCCCCTGGATTTTGACCTCGCGAAAACACAATCGTTAGGACTTCAGCTCATCCATACGCTGGCAAGGCAACTCGGGGGGACGGTGGAGATGAAATCCGTCCAAGGTACGGAAACAACAATCATGTTTAAAGAGCGGAAGAACAGGAAAGAGGTGCATTAATGACTGCTCCGCGGATCTTGATAGTGGAAGACGAAGGTTTTGTCGCGCTGGATCTAAAAGACAGGCTGGAATCCTTTGGCTATGAAGTCACCGATATTGTCCCTTCCGGAGAGATGGCCATCGAAAAGATCGAGGCACTGCGTCCTGATTTAGTGCTTATGGACATCATGCTGAGCGGTGAAATGGACGGGATTATGACCGCGGATGAGATCAGGAAACGATTCAACATTCCCGTCGTTTATCTGACCGCATATTCCGAGGATACATTGCTTCAAAAAGCGAAGATCACCGAGCCTTACGGCTATATCATCAAACCGTACAATGACCGGGAACTGCGCATCGCTGTCGAAATTGCCCTCTACAAACACACGATGGATGCGGAAAAAGAAAAACTCATTGCAGAGCTCCAAAAAGCCCTTGCCACCATTAAAAGACTGCAAGGAATATTGCCTATCTGCGCCTCCTGTAAGAAGATCCGCGAAGACAACGGCCATTGGACCCAGGTTGAGTCGTATATTCGTGAACACTCCGAGGCTGAATTCAGTCACGGCCTTTGCCCGGAGTGCGCAAAAAAACTGTATCCTGATTACTATAAGGAAAAGACGAAATAGTCCTCACGCGCCGCGCCATCATCATCGCACATGTGGATGACTCCCCTATCTCAAGGACTGTTTTTCAGACCCGATCAAGGACCAGCAGAAGCAGCGTGTAGAGAAGGAATCTCTCCGCGCATGCATAGAGCGAAAACGTGTTCCTCAGCTGAATCTGTGATTGGCATCATGCCTCCGCTACAATTCTGTTCCTTCCCCTTGTCTTCGCCTCGTACATGGCGACATCGGCGGCCTGGATCAAGTTGTCCGGCATGTCGATGCCGGGTCTGGATATGTCGGAGATCCCGATGCTGACGGTTATTTTTTTGTCGCCGATCCCCGCAAAAATATGAGCTGACACGGAAGCCAGGATCCTCTGCGCCGGAATCATTGCCTCGGCCTTTGGAGTCATCGGGGCCAGCACAATGAACTCCTCGCCTCCCCAGCGGGCCGCGGTATCGACGTCCCTGACGCTGTGTTGAATAACCTTCACCACCTCCTTGATGACCATGTCGCCGGCCGCATGGCCATAGGCGTCGTTTATCGCTTTAAAGTGGTCGATATCGATCATCATGCAGCTGAGCGGCGCATTGTACCTGTGGGATTTGCTGAATTCCAAATGCAGGACTTCCTCGAAATGCCTTCTGTTGAAAAGCCCGGTCAGCGGGTCCGTAATGGACAGGACCTCGACCTTCTTAAGCATCTCGCGTAATTCATCGTTCTTTCGGCCCAGTTCGTCCCTCAGGAGCTTTGTCCTTAATGCGGCATATACCCTGGCATTCAGTTCTATTTCATCGTACGGTTTGACAAGATAGTCGTCTGCGCCGGCCTCCAAACCCTGGACTTTCTGCGCCACGGTGTTCATGGAGGTAAGCATAATGATCGGGATGCCCCGGGTGGCCTCATCCTGCTTGAGCCAGCCGCATACTCTGCTGCCGTCCATATCCGGCAGAACACGGTCGAGCAGGACAACATCAATGGGCTCGGTCTTCGCCACGCGAAAGGCCGACATTCCCTCGAGGACCCAGGTCACCTTATACCCGTTTTTCTCGAGGACGTCCTTGGTGATTTTTCCCTGCGCTTCGCTGTCTTCGACAACGAGGATATTCGCTTTTGCCATCAGGTACTCCCTTTTTTCAGCTCCACGTCATTTTTTGAACACCACCACGCCCAGCGGCGGGGCGGTGAGCAGCAAAGAGTGGCTCCGGTAATGGCAGGGCTCGGACGTCGCTTCAAGCCCTCCGAAATTTCCATACCCCTCCCCGCCGTACTCCCGGGCATCGCTGTTCAGGACCTCTTTCCAGCGCCCTCCCTGGGGAACACCGACCCGGTAATTGAGCCGCGGCACCGGCGTGAAGTTGAAGACCACGAGAACAGTATCGCCGCCCGACCGCCCTTTCCGGAGGAAGCTGATAACGCTCGCATCCTGATCGCTGAAATCCACCCACTCGAACCCCCCGTTTTCGAAATCGAGTTCGTAGAGCGCCGGTTCGCTCCGGTACAGGCGGTTCAGGTCGCATACCCACCGCCATACCCCGTAATGGGACTGGAACTGGAGGAGATGCCATTCGATGCTCTGTTCGTGGTTCCACTCCGCCCACTGGCCGAGTTCGCACCCCATGAACAGGAGCTTTTTGCCCGGGTGCGTGAATTGATATCCCAGCAGGAGCCGCAGGTTCGCCATCTTCTCCAGGCCGCTTCCCGGCATCTTGCCCGCGAGGGCGCCCTTGCCGTGCACGACTTCGTCGTGCGACAGGGGAAGCATGAAGTTCTCGAAGAAGGCGTACCAGATGCTGAAGGTGATCGTGCTGTGATGGTACTTCCGGAAGACCGGGTCCACGGAAAAATAATCGAGCGTGTCGTGCATCCAGCCCATGTTCCATTTCATGCCGAAGCCCAGCCCGCCCACGTGGGTTGGCCGCGATACCATCGGCCATGAGGTGGATTCCTCGGCGATGGTCTGGACGTCGGGAAATGCGCGATAGACCTCGCGGTTCAGGCTCCGCAGGAAGTCGATGGCGTCGATATTTTCACGGCCGCCGTACTGGTTCGGGATCCACTCCCCCTCCTTGCGCGCATAGTCGAGATAGAGCATGGACGCCACCGCGTCGATACGGAGGCCGTCGGCATGATACCTGTCGAGCCAGAACAGGGCGCTGCTAATCAGAAAATTGCGGACCTCGTACCGGCCGTGGTTGAAGATGTGGCTCGTCCATTCGGGATGGAACCCCTTCTTCGGGTCCTCGTGTTCATACAGATGAGTGCCGTCGAAATACACGAGCCCGTAGGCGTCACCCGGGAAGTGTGACGGCACCCAGTCGAGGATCACGCCGATCCCTTCCTGGTGGAGCCGTTCTATGAGATACATGAAGTCCTGAGGCGTGCCGTAACGGCTCGTGGGCGCGAAGTAGCCCGTGACCTGGTAGCCCCAGGAGCCGTAGAAGGGATGCTCCATCACGGGCATGAACTCAACGTGCGTAAAGCCGGTGTCCCTGAGATACTCGGGCAGGTAGTCCGCCATCTCGCGGTACGTGAGCGAACGGTTGTTTTCTTCCGGGACCCTTCTCCATGAGCCGAAGTGGAGTTCGTACACGGAACAGGGAGCGTTCAGCGAATTGCGAGCGTGCCGGTCCTTCATCCATTCTTTGTCGTTCCACTGGTACCGCAGGTCCCAGACAATGGACGCAGTCCTGGGCGGCGTTTCCCAGTAAAAAGCGAAGGGATCGCCCTTCTCCCCCTCGTGACGGCGCTGCCGTGATACGATGAAGTACTTGTAGACCGTTCCCTCGGCGATCCCGGGTATGAATCCTTCCCAGATACCCGAGCCGTCGTGCCGGACCTCAAGATGATGACTGTCCCTGTTCCAGCCGTTAAAATCGCCGATTACCGAAACCGTCGCCGCGTTCGGCGCCCAGACCGCGAAAAGCGTGCCGGACAATCCCTTCACCGTCATGGGATGAGAACCGAGCTTCTCGTAGAGCCCGAAGTGGTTCCCCTCTTTGAAGAGGTAAATGTCATGGTCCGTGAGCAGGCTCACTCCGTGGACAACGCTTTCGTTCTTTTTTACGCTCTTGTTTTTCATGCACTTTCCCTCGGCGAGTTTATGAAAGAGTATAACACAGCGCGGCCTTTTGGCGCAACCAAAAGACGGAATAGGGGGAACCTTCACACGAACAGCTTTAGTGTTCCGTACCTGAGTAGCTCCTCCTCATATTTGACAGGCCAACCGCTTTGTGCTACGTTTAAATCAGGAACATGAATGGAACGAACGCTTCATTTTTGGAGGAAAACGTATGAAAATTCCACTGCAGATCACCTTTCGCAACATGCCCCATTCCGACGCCATTGAAGCAAAGATCAACGAGAAAGCGGCCAAGCTGGATAAATTTTATGACAGGATCATGAGCTGCAGGATCGTGGTAGAGGAATCACAGCGCCGGCAGCACCAGGGCAAGCTTTTCAGCGTTCATATCGACATCACCTCGCCAGGCAAGGAACTGGCGGTGACCCGGGAGGAGAATGAAGACCCCTATGTCGCGCTCCGCGACGCCTTTAACACCGCGGCCAGGCGCCTTGAGGAACACGCCCGGCGTAAACGCGGCGAAGTGAAGACCCATGAGATATCGCCGACCGGCCGCATCGTCAGGATTTTCCCCGAGCAATCCTACGGTTTCATCACCACGCCCGATCACAGTGAAATCTATTTTCACCGCAACAGCGTGCTGAATGACGGTTTCGGCAGCTTGAAATTCGGGACCGAAGTGTCGTTCGTTGAAGAGCAGGGCAAGGAAGGGCCACAGGCTGCCCGAGTGTCAATCGTCAAATAGGAATGAAAGAAGAAAAGTTTCGAACCAAGGCAGAATAGCAGACGTAAAAAGCGCGGTGACTTGAATCCGCGCTTTTTTGCGTCGTTACAGCTCATGGCCCTGAATGCCTCATCCTCTGCGCAGTTCCCCTTTTCCGAGACAGTCGGCCTCAGAAACTCCCGGACCTGCACTGTTATTGCACGGCGATCACGCAATTATCGGTCCCGAAAGGATTCGGCACCAGTTCTGCGCTCGTCAGGTCCGAAGCCCAGCAGCCGTCGACGAAATATTTATATTCGTGCTTCCCGCGGCACAGGCTGACCTTGATTCTCCAGGTCCCATCCTTGCCTTTCTTCATAGGCCGCGAAGACGTGTTCCATTCATTGAATTGTCCCGCGATGCAGACTTGTTTTGCTTCCGGAGCATGAAACGAAAATTCAACATCACGCATGGTGCCCGAAGCCGGTGGTACGCTTGCCGGCTTTTTCATCTTCTTAACAGACTCCAACGTCGCCATATCCATAACCTCCTGTTGGTGAATATGCTTGTCACCCTTTTGTTGTCCTCATCTTCGTAATCCGCATACTGATAAGATAGCATATTTCGGCAGGGCTGGAGTCATTTTTCGGAGATTCATGAACAAATTTTGATTTCACTGGATACTTCGCGTTCAACCCGGGCAGGTACGCCGGGGCTATGATATATGTCATACCAACATCGGATTGCTTAGCGTAGATTACGAACAAAGACAAAATCATTGAACTTGCAAGGGGAGGTGTATTATGGTATTAAAAGAACTGGATGTGACGGTTATCCTGCCGCGGGAGAGGCATCCGCTGATCTTCAGGACCTTTGACGAACTCCAGAAGGGTGCGGCGTTCATCCTCACCAACGACCATGATCCCAAGCCGCTCTACTATTCACTCCTGCACGAGCGGGAAGGGCTCTTCGCCTGGGAGTATCTCCAGGAGGGACCGACAACCTGGAAGGTGAAGATTTCTAAAAGATGAACCGAAACAACCGGGGGTAAACACGCCGCCCCGGCATCCGTTTACCGGAGAAAGCGAGCGCCTATTGTGATGCTGAGTATTGATTACGGGTTATGCGCGGGATGCGGGGCCTGCGCCGAAATGTATCCCCAATTCTTCGAGATCAGGGACGAAAAAGCATGGATTACCAACTACGATACATTCAGTGTCGAGGAGTATCAGCGCAACCCCGTTATTTGTCCCTATCGCGCCATTCTCCTCGAGTAAACAAATCTGCGCGAGATGCGCACGTCACTTCCTGGACGTGCTTACCTGCGATTTTCTTTCCACATAGGTCTCAATGGCGGATTTTGCCTCATCGTCAAGCTGCAGGAATTTAATGCCGTATTGTCTGGACTTCGCCCCTGTCTTCTGCTTGAGCGCCCTGTTGACCTCACCGCTTATCTTAAGCTGCTTCCAATCGGGGAGAACGAAGGAGCACGTCACTCCGTCCCCTTTCGCGAGGAGTTGGTCCGTCTCGATCAGCATCCCGGTGGTGCTGATGTTTTCCGAACGGCAGATAAATGACTTTTCCTTGCTCGCCCCCTCGACCTTCACTCTCAAAAGCACCCGGTATGACTGCCGCGAGGGAATATGGAGCAGCTGCTGCGCCTTCTCCATAAGCAGGGCGGCGTCGATGGGCAGCGGCAATACCAGGTTTGCGCCGCACTTCGCGCCTCTTTCGAGCGCTGCGGACTTGTCCGGACAGAGGATGATCATTGAAACAGAGCGAAGTTCCCGTTTTCCCCTGATCAGGGAGCACATGTCCTCGCACTTCATGCCGGGCATGTCGATACCCAAGATAATGAGGTCCGCTTTCTCCGCCCGGTGAAGGCCGAGCACGTCATCGGTCGTGGCCGCGCTGAACAGCTGAAAATCCTCGCGCTCCAGAAAGCTCTGTTCCTTTTCGAGAACATTCCTTACGTCATCGGCGATCAAAACTTTTTTCATGTTGTTCCTTTGTAGGGGATAATCCTCAACAGCGATTATGGTACCATAAAATCCATTACTACGCAAAATATTTCAACTTGCCTGCGTCGCGGCATTTCCCCGGGAAGCACAAATTCCCGTGCGCTGGTGTTGGAGAAAAGAGCACTTTTCACTAATTACTCTTACCGTCCCCACGCAAGCCGCTCAGCATGTTGCGGCGGCAGCCCGGCGCTGAGTATCTTTTTCTGGCACGCTTTGACGTCGTACTTCACTCGATAAAAAGTTACCCGGCGATCAACATTGTCGTAGACCAGAAATGCCGCACGGGGATCGCTGTCCCGAGGCTGGCCCACGCTTCCGGGATTTATCAGGTAGCGTTTGTCCGGCGAAAGCGGCAAATCGAGCGTTTCCTCGATCTCAACCCCCGCCTTCCCGAGGGAGAACGCTGTTTTTATGTGCGAATGTCCGAAGAACCCGATCCTCGGGCCTCCGGGCAGTTCTGAGAGCAGGAGAAAGTTTTCGAGTGCATCATTCCTGTCTATGAGGTATCGATGCAGATTAAAAATCGTGCCGTGAAAGAGATAAAAATCCTGCAGAAGGTGTCCGCGCGGACGGGTCATGAGGAACATACTGTTCTCTTTCGTGAGATGCTCACGCGTCCAAAAGAGCGCGGTCCTTGCCAGGGGATTGAAACCATCGGGTTCTTCAAGGCCGGCGGCGCAGGCATCGTGGTTGCCCAGCACACATATGATCTTCTTGTGCCTGACGAAATCCACGCACTCGTTGGGATTCGCATTATATCCCACGACGTCCCCGAGGCATATGATCTCATTTGCTCCGAGTGCCGATATCCGTCCGAGCACGGCCTCAAGAGCTTCATAATTTGCGTGGATATCGGCAATGACCGCAATACGCATGACACTCCTGACGAATACTTTCCGTTGTTTTTTCAACAGCCAATTACAGCACATTTCCTGAATTATGAGTTTTTGTACTGTTTTCCCGCATTCCAGCAACTGCCCTGCGCCTCTCCCAGGGTCCAGTACTTCAGGCTGCTCATGTCGAAAAGCAGCGGTTTTACTTTTGCAAGGTCCACCTTGCCGTCCGTGAGCACCGCCTCGTCTGCATACGTCGCCGCGATCTCGCCGATAAACACATCATGGGTTTTGAGTTCATAGGTATCGTACAGTTTGCACTCCATGGACAGGGGACAATTCTGGATAAGCGGGGCTGTTTTGAGCTCGCCGAAGAAGGTTTCGAATACCGCGGACTTGTCCGTTTTGCCTCCTGAAACAAGTCCGACGTAATCCATCTCCACCATCTGGTCCTGGGAAAGAATGTTCACGCTGAAGGTCTTGTTCTCACGGATGCCGTTGTTCGTATGGTGTGCCTTGTTCATACCGATCGATATAAGGTGAGGCGCTCCTGCATTCAGGATACCCACGTGGGCGACATTTAGAAAATTCACCTTCCCGTTCACGAGCGCGCCCACGATCGTGACCAACGAAGGATAGAGCACATTCTGATTTCCGATCTTCTTTTTCATTGTGTCTCCCTAACCCGGACAGGCCTGAACCTTAAATCCAAAATACTATTTACCACGGATGAACACGGATGAGCACGGATAAAAACTTAGATGAGTACTTTCATTTTCTATCTGTGCTAATCCGTGGCAGTATTCCGTGGTGAAATTATCTAGCATTGTACGTGGAATTTGACTTCTTATGCCTAAGAGCGCAGTCTAAGGTATCAGCATCGCTTCCTTGATCTTCATCGCCTTTTCCCTGCTCACCAGCCGCTCGACAATGGCAAGGCCGAAGGAGAGCGCCGTGCCCGCTCCCCTGCTGGTCAGCACGTTCCCGTCAACCACGACCGATTTCTCTTCATACATCGCTCCGCCGAGAGCGTCCTTGTATGACGGGTAGGCGGTCGCATGCTTGCCCCGCAGCACCCCCGCGCTCGCGAGCACGATGGGTGCGGCGCAGATAGCGCCGGTCAGTTTGCCTTTCTTGGCGAAATCACTGACCAGGTCCTTCACCCGCGGGTCCGCGTTCAGGTTGTCCGATCCCGGCTGCCCGCCGGGCAATACGATCATGTCGAAATCCTCGGCCCTCACCGTGCCGATCCCTGCGTCCGGAATGACCTTCACCCCGCGGGCGCTTGTGACGTGCCCCTCATGAAGACCGGCAATGACCGTCTGGATGCCGGCCCTTCTCAGAACGTCAATGATTGCCATTGCCTCCACTTCCTCAAAACCATCTGCAAGAATAACCGCGACTCCCGGCATATATCCCTCCCTTAGGTATCGTTGATTCAGAGCGAATGCACATGCATAGTATACTGCAATCAATCCTTTTCATCAATCCTGCGCAAAAAAAGGAGAGGATCTCTCCTCTCCTTGTGTGGACCATAGTTCCCGTCCCTGCATTCTCAGTGATGAGCATGCAGCATATGTTCCTCAATATGCTTGGTAAGCTTCTCTCGCTGCTCCGGTGTGAGCATATCGTGGATCTCCGTGAACTTGGCCGTAACAAAGCGGATCATGTCATTCGCTCCGTTCTGGCTCTTTTCCACCAAGGCATTCAGCCGCGCCTTGTCAATCTCCGCGCTTCTCATGAGCTCATTGGCCTCTTTAACGGTTTCTTCACGCATTTTGGCCATTTCAGGCCGCCGGGCCAGAAATTCATCCTTGATCTTCTCCAGCTTGGCCTTTTGCGTATCGTTTAACGCGAGCTCTGATGCCATGCGCTTTACCATATACTCCGCCCGCTTCTCCGGTGTGCGATAACACCCGGTGAGGACCAGAGCGGCCAGCGCCGCCATCACGATCATTATGATATAGCTCTTTCTCAGCATAACGTACTCCTTTCCCTTCCCGCCCGATGACAAGGGGCGGGGTCGTTCCTGTGTATACCTTGTCTTATTCAAGTATAGCACAGTTCGCAACAAAGCCTGGGTATCCGTACGATAGCAATATAAAGTGCGGCAAGCTAATTTTACTTGCCATGTTGCAGCGACCATGGGATGGAATGGAAAAGCATCACTCCTGATGGGAAGGTTGAAAGTTTCCGCTGAATAGTTATCAAAGAAGAAGCCTGAGAATAGTTTCCCTGAATTCGGTCGGATTGATCGGCTTGGTAATGTATCCGTTTGCGCCGAGCGAAAGCCCCCGTTCACGGTCCTTGAGCTCGCCCATCGTGGTAATGACGATGATCGGCGTCTCCCGTTTCAATTCCTGGCGCACGGCGCAGACCAGTCCCGCGCCATCCATTTCCGGCATGTTCATATCGGTCAGGATGAGGTCCACGTCCTGTCCCCGGAGTTTCTCGAGCGCATCTGCGCCGTTCACCGCCTCCATGATCCTCACTCCCGGCAGCATCTTGATCAAATGGAAAAGAATGAACATCCGCATCGTCTGCGAATCATCTGCAATCAGAATTCGTTTGTTTTTAAATGACATCTATCTTTAATGCCCCTTTGCGCACTTTCACTTTTGAATCCGGATCGCCAAACCCAAGTCACTTTTTACCACAACCCGGCTTAGCAGAAACGCTATTCACTATCATACTGAAATAACAGGCAATGTCAATAGGTGGGACACAAATAGCAAATAAAAAGCCCTTCACCTGTGAGGTGAACGCTTGCATAACCATGGCATGTAAGCCAATTCTCCCATGATTCGCATTCCCCCAGTGATCTGCGGTTACGCGACAATAAAAACGCCTGGCAGTTTCATCCCTGACAGGCGTTCTCTTTGCGTAATTGCAAACCTTGGTTTTTAGACGTTCTCCTTCATTTCCCACACGCCGCAGGGGCAGATGCCGGCGCAAAAACCGCAGCCGATGCACTTGGACTCATCCACCACGTACTCGAAGGACTTGTTCGGTAATTTCTTTCGCGTGATCGCGCCGTAGTAGCAGGTCTCGACGCACATGCCGCAATCGCGGCAGGAGCCGCAGGACATGCAGCGGTCGGCCTCTTTCTTTGCCGAGAACTTATTGTCAAACCTGCATACCTCATAATACTGGGTCTTGATCCGTTCGTAGGGGATCGCGCGCCGCTCTTCGGGCGCGTAGTCGGTGTTCATGAGCTGGGCATTGATGACGTCGGCGGCGACCTTGCCCTGGCCGATGGCATGGGTCACCAGGCCGGGTTTGGTCGCGTCGCCGATGGCGAAAACCTTCACGTCCGAAGTCTGGCCCAGGTCGTTCACGGTTATGTAGCCGCGCTCGGTGTTGACCGATTGCGGCAGGAAGTCGAGCACCGGCTTTTCGCCGATCGAGATGATCACCATATCGGCATCAATACTCGTTCCGTCCTTGAAAAAAAGCTTCTTGGCCTTGGCATCGTACTTTTCCGTCACCTTCGGGAACAGGATCTCGGTGCCTTTGGCTTTCGCCATTTCCTGTTCTTTCCCGAAGGAAGCGGGCTTCTGCACATCAACGGCGATCACCGACGCCGCGCCATGATCATAGGCCTGGCACGCAATGTCCATGCCCACGTTGCCCGCGCCGATCACGACGACCTTCTTGCCTGTGAGGTTCTTCGGCTTGCCGAAGTTCACTTCTTTAAGATAGTCGATGCCCGCAACCACGTCCTCGTGCCCCGGGAAAGGGATCACGCGGCCTTCGTGAGCGCCGACCGCCACGACCACAATATCGTGATCTGCGTAGATCTTCTCAAATTTCTTTTTATCCACCGGAAACTTCACGTGGACCTTCACGCCGAGCTCGGCAAAACGTGAGAGCTCCTTGTCAAGGATCTTCTTGGGCAGGCGCTCGCGGGGGATGCACATTTCGAGCTTGCCGCCGATCTTATCCGAAGCTTCGTACAGATCAACCTTGTGGCCTTTGAGCCCCAGCTGCCACGCAGCGGAGAGCCCGCCGGGGCCACCGCCAATGATGGCGATGCTTTGTCCCGTTGACTTCGCCTTTTTCGGGGCCTTGAGATTTAGCGCTGCCGAGCCGTACTCTTTGATATTCAACGGCTCGTCAACACGGCCGCGGGTGCAGTCGGTCATGCAAAGGTTCGGGCAGACCGTGCCGCAGACCGTTGCCGGGAGCGGGCTGTACTGGAGCACGAGCGCGAGAGCCTCGGCCGTTCTCCCCTGCCTGATGAGCGACGCCCGACGATGCGACGGGATGCGCGACGGACAGGCGTAGGCGCAGGGAGGCAGGTACTGATCATTTTTCCAGACCGGCAGCCAACGGCGTTCTTCACCGTTCGTGATATAGGGAAGCACTGAACGGTCATGGGTGAGGTACGCGCCGAACATGCCGCCCTTGCCCACTTCTTCAAGCGGAAATCCGTGAGTCCCATCTTAAGCTTGCCCTTTGCCTTGGTTTTCTCGGCCGGGGTAAAAGCGATGAGTTTTTTCCAGGCGTTGATGTCCTTCGTAAGTTCTTCATAACGGGACAGGCGGTCAATAGCCGTCAGGTAGGGCTTCATGTTCGTAGTGAGCCAGGCCCAGTCCTGCTCAGACAAGTCCGCGAGTCTTACGTCCGCCTTGCTGTATTCCTTGATGGGTCCGCGGAAATAGATCGTGCCGCCGACCATGCCCACGCAGGGACGGTAGCCCAGGATATTCTCGGGGTCGCGGGACTCGACGCCGCAGACCACGGCAATACCGCCTGCCTTGAACTCGGCAAAGGAATCACCGACGCCCCGGAAGTACCAAGACTCAAGGTCCGGGAACCGCGGGTTTTTCTTGGTCATGGTGTCGCACCGCGCGCCGCCGCCTCCCTGGACATAAAGCTTGCCCTGGGCCGCCGCGTTGTGCGCGCCGTTCGCCACGTCGCCAAGCACGGTGATCACGACACCGCAGTTGAGCCAGCCCGTATCGTCCGAGGTCGAACCTTTGACCACGATCCGGGTGTTGTCCATGCCCATGCTGCCCACGCGCTGTCCCGAGGTGCCCTCGATCGTGATCTGAACCTTGCCGAACTGCGGCCAGATCCGTCCGCCGATGCCGTGCTGGCCGTCGGCCACAATCGTAAGTTCTTGAGCGCCGTCCTTGACAGCCTTCTGTATCTGCTCTTCAAGCGTTTTCGAAGAGACGCGTTTTCCGTCGATATTACCCTTGATTATCATTTTATCCTCTTGCACCGTTTAAACCGCTTGAACCGCTTAAACCGTTTAAGCCGTTATCCTCAGCACACGTACGAGATCGAAAGCCGGTCCGCGATGTCCTTGTCCGCGACACCCAGCGCGTCGGACATGCCGATGGGCAGTTCGGTGCTCCTGCCGAGAGGCGCGAAGATCTTTTTGAGTTCCACGTCTGCCGCCTTGAACACTTCGACGACGCGTTCGGCCACTTTGTCGGGATCAAGCCTGCGGTACAGCTTGGGGTCCTGCGTCGTGATGCCCCGCGGGCACTTGCCGAGGTTGCATACGTTGCAGCGGTTGTACTCATCGCCAAAGCAGCCCGCCGCGGTCTGCATAATGTACTTGCCGATGTCCACGGCCGATGCGCCGAGCATGATGAGCGCCGCGGCGTTCGCAGCAAGGTTGCCGCCTTTGCCCACACCGCCCGCCGCGATGAGCGGGAGCTCGTTCTGTTTGCCCTGTTTCACGAGGTCCAGATAGCAGTCGCGGATGTTCGATGCAATGGGATGGCCCATCTTGTCCATGGAAACGTTGTAAGCGGCGCCCGTGCCGCCGTCCTCGCCGTCGATGCAGAGCGCCGCGGCATAGGGATTTCTGGCCAGGTTGTTCAGCACGGCCCGGGCCGTCTTGGTGCCCGAGATCTTGGGATAGACCGGCACGCGGAAGCCCCAGGCCATGGACATGGACTGGATCATCTTCGCAACAGCTTCTTCGATGGAATATTTTGTCTGGTGCGTGGGCGGCGAGGCCAGATCGATAAACTGCGGCACGCCGCGGATCTTCGAGATAAGGCCGAGCACCTTGTAAGCCTGGAGCAGGCCTCCATCGCCCGGCTTCGCGCCTTGTCCGTACTTGATCTCGATGGCGCAGGGATCTTCGATCATGTCGGGGAGCGCGCGGATGATCTCGTCCCAGCCGAAATAGCCTGACGCGATCTGAAGGATGAAATACTTCATAAACCGGGATTTCAAGATGCTCGGGGGCATGCCGCCCTCGCCGGAGCACATCACCACAGGCAGTCCTTCGACTTCGTTCAAATAGGTGACACCCATGGCAAGACCTTCCCACATATGGGGGGAAAGAGCGCCGATGGACATGCTGCCGATCCTGATAGGATAAATCTCGCGCACCGGAGGGACAAAGGTGCCGGGGATCGTAATAAGCTTGCCGCCCTCGACCCTGATCGGGAGATGCTCCGCCGGAAGGTTCCGGCCCAGGAGCGTTCTGATGCGGAATTCGTGGCGGCCCGCATCGAGCGCCGGGTCGGTCAGCATCGAGATACGCGTGAACTTGAGTTTGTCGAGCGTCGAGACCGAGGGATCATTCCTGCGGCCGCCGCGCATATAAGGGATGCCGCCTTTGTTCTTGAAGTGATAGAACTTGTGCTGAAAATTGTACTCCGGGAAGATCGCCTCGGTGGGGCAGACCAGCGCGCACGCGCCGCAGCCGATGCAGTAGCGTTCGATCTCCGTTGACTGCTTCACCACGTGGGTCAGCCTGCGGGTCACCTTCGGCTCGGGGCTTGACCCCTCCGACGTCACCAGCCGCTGGGTATTGACCGCGGGTTCGATGGCCTTCACCGGACAAACGGCGGTGCAGCGGCCGCAGCGAGTGCAGCGGTCCTCCCGCCATGTAATGATATAGGGGAACTCTTTGATCGAGAGTTGATGGTTCTGGTCTAACCGCGCAGCTGGTTCCATACCTGCACCTCCTGTGCTCCGGGCGCGATTACCACCATTAGCGAGAGCTGATAGTTTCTATCTAGCCGTGAAGCTGATTCCATACCGTAACCTCCCGCGCGCCTGGCGCGATGATCACCATGTCGTACTTCATGGGGAAGATGTCCGTTGACTTGTCCCTGTCCGGCACGGCGCTGTCCACACCGCAGACCTCGGACATGAGGGCATATTTGCCCGGCTTGCCGCCCACGGCGCCGGGCCGCAGTTTCTTTGAGTCCTGCACGATAAAGACCGTGCCGTCGGGCGTGAACCCGATAACGCAGTTCGGCCCGTCGATGCAGAGCGGTCTCAAAGACTTCTTCAGGAGCCTGAGGGCGGGCGCATCGGAGCGGCCCGCAATCTCCGGGTCCTTCATCGGCGTGATGATATCTTTGTAGTAGGTCAACGGATAACCGAGGGTCCGGTTCGTGTAGTGCATGATGTGGGTGAAGACCTCGGAGTCCGAGTTGTATCCCATGTACCCCGGGTTGCCCCGGCCCATGAGAAACTCGCGGATCGGCACAAAGGCCGTGTTCTCCCCGTTCGTCATGGTGCCGTAGCCCTGAATGAAGAAGGGATGGCAAGCATAGAGATAAATGGCGTAGTTGGTGTTCTGACGGCCCTGGGCCAGGACGATCTTTGCCTTGATGCCCGACTTCTCGATGCCGAAGAACTCGCCGAGTTGGAGCGGGTCGCCGACCTCCTTGAGCGTCAGGACATCGGGGTAAAAGGAGAACACGAAAAGCGATCCGTCGGGCTCGCCCATGCACCGGAGGGCCAGCCGTGTATTCATGAGCAGGTCCTCCTGCTCTTTTTTCGGTTTGTCCTTGTACGCCGAGGGGTAGTCATAGACCTTGGCGATGTAATGGTCCCGGCGTTCGACCCCCGGCACGTTTTTGATCGGCGGCTCCCAGGAAAACTTTTCAAGGAACCCCTGGGACTTCATGTACTCCTCAAGCATGGCAAGGCCCTTGTCCGAACAGATAGCGGACATCGTCGGGAATTGTTTATAGCCCTCGAAGGGACCGCCCATGTTCTTGAGCATAAGCCCCAGGCCGGACCCGTCGTGGCCTTCCTTCATGGTCTCGAGCGCATGGATGTTTTCCATGGGTGAGATATATTCGCTCGATGTAATTGCGCTCAAACGGCACATTCTCGTACTCCTGTCGTGGTATCTCTAAATTCGTGCGGAATTGCGTAGGGTTTTTGTTCCGGGGGAAAAACCCTGTGGTTACGGATACAAACGACCATAGCTTTATTCGTTCAATAAAGGTAAAAAAAGCCCCTCATTCGGGGGCTATTGCGCTCGGAAAATCATGTCCGGGTCGAAGTACAATACACCTGACAGCGCACTTGTGTCAAGCCGAAATTTTAGCGGGGTAAGAGAGAAAAAGAGGCAGGGAAGCGGTTTCCGGCCGCTTTGAGAGCAGGTCGAAAGGGCAGCCCGCGACGAACCCGAATTTAATTTAAAACCAGGAACCCAGGGCTAAAGTGAGACCCGAACCAGTACGCCTGCTAGACGTGGCTTCAACAATATGCCAGTACCCGAGCATCAACTGCATGCTGTTTCCGACTGACCATGCGTAACCCGCTTCGAATCCGCCCCGAATGTCTCGACGAGTATGATCCGACCTATGGTCCTCCACGATTGCCATGAGAGGCGCTCCGTAAAAACCATTGTAGTTCCCGTCTGCGCTGCAAGTATTCGCATAGATGGGCACACCGACCTTCATTAAAAAAACCTGAGAGGCGGAGTCGTAATACAATAACGTCGAATCCACACGAATCCCAGCGCGTTCACCAACTGCCCTTTCGTAACCAACGGGCAGGACATCGTAAATAGTTCCCTCTACAGATGAATACCCTGCCAGCGGCGATGTGATGAAAAAAATATTCTTATCTTTGCAAGCGGCGGTTTCCTGTGCACGAATGTCGTGAGGCGTCAACAGCACAGATGCGGCGATAATAATAAGAGAAGCGATTCGTTGAGCAGTCAGAAACTTTGTCATAAAAACAGTCCGATTCATCAGCCTTTTAAAAAAATAATTATCCGATTTTGAGGTCCGGTCCAGTTCTGTCTTCATCGCAAAATCCTTTTGATGATCTCGTCCATAGATTAGATGTCTAAAGAAACTTTAGGAACCACTGAAGTGATCCGAACTATCAACTGTATCCCTGCTTGGCTGAATGTTACCTGCTTGTACAGTTGGTTATTGGAATATACGTTATAGTTACCAGGTGGAACTGGCACGTCAAAATAGACAGCATCATAGAAAATGCAGCCAAGATCCTGAGTAGATCCCTGTTGTGTGCCGGAAGCAGTATCAGTTACTTCTATGAGATTGGAACCGAAGTCAAATCCGGTGCACTGCACCTTGATTCTGCTATAGCCAGATGCGAGTGGTTTTTGATCATTAGAAGAACAGGCAGACCCGAACACCAGAAATGCTACTAAAAGAAGTATCGACCGCAGCATTTTCATCTCATTGTCTCCTTAATAGGCATTGTGTAATAATACATATTAGTTACTTGGGATAAAAGGCACCTGCAGGGGTGCTGTAACAACTTCGTCCCTGTGCACGTGCAGTAATATGGCATTCTTCGTGTTTTGCGCAACAACGTTTTCCATGTTCACCACAGTTCCATCGCTACGAAGAGTAAGGTCATTCTGGCTAGGCACTACAGCCAGAAGCAAAATATAATCCTTCACAGCATCGTTAAAATCGTCTAATGGCAACCTAAAGTCGAAACTGGATTTGTACGTATCAGGAATAGTGTCAACAGCACTGAACACACTGCCTTCCCCGCTCTCTGGGATCAATTGAGCAAAGATCGTATTCCCAACCGCGACAGTCTGCGGCACTGCCACCTCTACGGTAAATTCCTTGATAGGGCTAACATTCTCAAGATCGAAAGATGGGACTTTAATTAGGTGATTTAGTGCTCCTGTTGATGGATCGCGAAGGTCGACAAAATCCGAACCGAATGTGACAACATCGTAAGTGGTAGCTGGCGGCACATCGGCGAAGAGTCCCATCTTCAACCGTTCCCAGCGGGAGCAATCAGGGCAGGTAACTTGTTGGGGGATGATGAGGAGGGTACTGTTTACGCTATCATAAGTGTAATATCCTGTAATTAAATATTTTGGGTATTGCGCTGTTTTAGCGGCGATACTTCCATCCGTTAATAAGGCCGCAACGAAGCTCGCGCTATTGTAGCTCCCGGCGTAAAAGAAATTGCCGGAATTTATTGCACTACCGGTAATTTCGATAACCGGCTTAAGCATATATCCTTGACCCGGTGTGTATATAACGGAGTGGCCGGGATCAAGATCAATGTCTAAAGTATAAAATTTACCGTCAGGGATAGAAAATAAACCGTCGATCTTAATGCCTGTCTGTTCTCCGCTCGGCACTTTAAGAATATGTTTGGTCCCATCAGTTAGTGTTATTGATGTATTCGCATCAAGAATGATGCGTATTTGAGTATAAGTACCTGGAGCAATTGTCGTGTCGGCGAGAACAACCGGATTATTTTTAGCTATTTCGAGTAGATTAAAGGACTGCGGCTGTGTTGATATAGTGGTTTTATTGCCATTAATGTCTATTATCTGCGTCTCTACTACAGTCATATCTATTCTACTGATAGAACTGCCATCGACACGAGTATCATGAAAAGTGATCTTAAATTGGGCGAAACTTGATTCACCACTTTTATTATTGCAACTGCCTGTTATGAGAAGAAATAAGAGAAAGCAGATAATATGAAGGATGTGTATAGAAGCATGGCGTTGCCCATTCATAACCCAATTCTCCTTTCGTTTGCCGAAGTTAAGACATTGGAATTACTTTTAAGAGCTGGGTCAGCTTTTGCTATACTAATACTTTATGCTTAAAAATAGCCGACTGGTAACTGAAAGTCAATGTAAAATTGCTGGAAGGAGTCCGAACGAGTAAAAGTAAGAGGAGCGCATCAATGCGCTTCTCTTACTTTAAAACAGCCGATTACTTACAGCTCTTGCAGGTCGAGACGCCGAAGAGCACATAGGGCGGGCACCAGCCCGCGAGGCCGGTCGCGAGGGGTACGATCCCCAGATAGGCCCAGGGGGATTGCGGCCCCACAAAGGCAAGCGAGAGGATCCCCGCGCCCGCGATGATTCTGATGATTCGCTCCGTTCCGCCGATGTTCTTATTCATGACATGTTCCTCCTCCGAAAGTATTTCGGCTGTCCGGCATTATCGCCGCGCCGTGTTGTTGAACGCACTCTACCCGAAGGAGGCCCACCTGTCTGTGACTTAGTCACAGAGCCTGTGATCAGCGCTCCAGAAGAGTGATCGAATTCCTTGAGAGCCTGAGCTGCCCTTTCCGTTCAAACTCCTTCAAGAGCCGGCTCACGACTTCCCGGGACGTTCCGAGGTCGTTCGCGATCTTCTGGTGTGTTGTTTCAAGCACGTTGTTTTCCGATTTTTCAGTGAGATATTCCCTGAGCCGCTCGTCCATCCTGCCGAAAGCCACCTCTTCGACGAGTTCCATCACGCCGGAAAGGCGGAGACTGAGCAGGTTGAACACGAAGTCCCGCATGGTCTCGTGCTCGTCTATCAATCTGCGGAACACCGGCGATGGAATGAGCAGCATATCGGCATCCGTGAGAGCCGCCGCGTTGGCGGGATAGGACCTCCCGGAAAGAATGCAGGATGCATTCAGGATGCAGGTCTCGCCGGGCCCGATCTCGTACAGGGTGATCTCCCTCCCGGTTTCGCCGATCTTATACACCCGGAGCTCGCCTGACAGGACAAAGGCGATGGCAGAGCAGGCGTCGCCTTCCGAGTAGATCTGCTTCCCGGCAGGAACGGCCTGCTGCCTGCCTGCCGAAACAAGGGCCTCGCTAAGGCCGGTCGGAGCGTTGCGAAACTGGGGGAATGCCTTGAGAAAGCTGTCTTTGGTCATAGTAACGTCCCTTGAAATCCGGACCCTCCCTTGATCTTCATAGTTTTGTGCAGACCGTTAAAAGGAGTGAGGGCTCGCTTATCGGCTCATGGCAGGTGCTCCCTCTGCACGGGACCACCCGTCCGCGGTCCTCGCCGTACACGACGGCCGTATACACCCGGCCGGCGAGGGCCCTTGCCTCCCGGGCAAGTTCTCCCGCGGGCGGGGCCTCGACCATCAGCTTGATCATCCGGAACCAGGCATCGAGGGCGCAAAAGTAGGCTCCGGCATGAACACCGAGGTCGCGCGCGGAACGCGAAAAGATCCTGAGTGTCCGCTCTGCCGTACCGCGGTATTCATCCTTGCCGGTTATGAGCGACAGTTTGAGCAGCACCATGATTGCAACGGCGTTTGCCGAGGCATGAGGAACATCGTCAACCCGCTTCAGCCGCGTTCCCAGGACCTCCCCGTCAGTATCGAACAGACCCCCTTCGTCCGTATCATTGAACTTTCGGAGGCAGTCCGCCATAAGATCATCGGCCAGAGCAAGATACCGGCGTTCGGCTGTGCCCTCGTAAGCTGCAATCAGCGCGTCAATGAGGTGGACATAGTCGTCGAGCACGGCAGGAACGTCATGAACATGAGAGAGCCTTCCATCAACCAACCGCTCCCGCAGGACCCGTTCCAGGCTTTTGATGGCGAAGTCCCGTATGTGCTCATCGCGCAGCACGGCCGCGGCATGAAACCAGGCGCTGATCAACATACCGTTCAACGAGGCGTAAAGGGTCTTGTCGAGGAAGGGCATCTCCCGCGTTGCGCGTACTGCGAGCAGCTTCCTCTTTCCGCGCAGAAGAATCTCCCGCATTTTCACCTCGTCCCTGCCGAGGAACTCCGCAGTCTCCCGTGGCGAGCGGATCTCGAACAGGACTTTTTTGGCGGAATCATGGCGCATCCTCCCCTGCTCGTGGAACAGATGGGCGGAGAGTACCACATCCTCGTCGTGATCCAGTACCTTCCTGAACTCTTCTTCAGTCCAGAGAAAATAACCGCCTTCGTCATCGGGCGTGACATCGGCATCCTGGCTTGCGAAAAAACCTCCTTCGGGGTCCGACAGGACATCGCGGGTGAACGCGATTATGTCCAGCGCAACTTCACGAAAGCGTTCGTCTCCGAACACGGCATAGCCGTCCACGTAGTTTTTGAGGAGGCCCGCGTTGTCATCAGCCATTTTTTCAAAGTGCGGGATGGTCCACGCCGCGTCCACGGAATAGCGGTGAAAACCGCCCGCAAGATGATCATGGAACCCGCCCGCGGCCATGGCCTCAAGCATCCTGCGGGAGGCGCCGCCTGCCGGAGAATCCGCATTCGCGCCGGACCGCCGAAGGAGGAATTCCAGCGCGCCCGGCATGGGGAACTTGGGAGCAACGCCAAACCCGCCATGCTCCTGATCAACGAGGGAAAGCATTGTCGTCTCGGCTTCCGCTGCCGAGGTTTCGCTTAGATCATCGGCTGCAAGCGCCTCGGGCCTGAGCGCCTCTCCGACCCGTTGGGCATAATCCGCAACATCCCCGCGTTTTGTCTTATAAAAATCATTCACCGACCGGAGAACGTTCTTGAACCCAGGCCGTCCTTGCAGGTCCCTGGGGGGGAAATAGGTCCCTCCGAAAAAAGACTCCCGGTCCGGCGTCAAAAACACGGACAGGGGCCAACCGCCGCCCGCGCCCATGGCCGCAACCGCCTGCTGGTACCTGCGGTCGATGTCCGGATGCTCGTCACGGTCGAGCTTTATTGAAATGAAGTGTTCGTTCAGGACACGGGCGGTCTCTTCATCCTCGAAGGACTCTTTGGCCATCACGTGGCACCAGTGGCACCACACGGCGCCGATGCTCAGAAAGACCGGCTTGTCCTCGCGCCGGGCGCGGTCAAAGGCCTCGTCGGACCAGGGGTGCCAGTCAATGGGCTGAAGGGCGGCATGTTGCAGGTAAGCGGATTTTTCTCCGGAGAGATGGTTCATCATGTTGTTTGCATTTTCAAATCCGCAATCCGGAATCCGCAATCAGAACGTCCTCGGGTCTTCAGGCGGGAGCGAGGCTTCATCAAAAGGCATCACCCCGAGCTGGGTCATCACTGACTCTATGCCGGCAAGAAGCTCTCGATAATCAGAGGCCGGCAGCTTGCCGTTCAAAGCGGTTTCCGCAAGCTTATCAAATCCGGTGAAATCGAACGTTCCGTCAAGCACGCCAATGCGCACCAGCAGGGAGTAGACGTTGCTGTCGTTCTTCAGGTCAAACTTCTGAACAGCCGCAAGACGGTCCCGGTGTTCAGGCGCGTTCACATACCATTCCATGGCGCCAAGCAGCGCGTCGTAGAGGGTAACGATGCCCTCCGCAATCTTGCCCTGCCTGAGCCTTCGCTTCCCGCCCCGGATATGGAGACGGGCGCGCAGAAACGGCCCCTCCACCGGCCCCATGCTTCGTTCATTCATTAATCCGCCGTGCGGCATACCACACACCTCGATTCAGGATAGAACGTTCACTCGTTTCAGGACCCGGGCGAGTAAAAGGCATAGCCGCTTTTCCCGCTTTCCTTGACGCGGTACATGGCGGCATCGGCCTTATTGACAAGTGTTTCTCCGTCGTCACCGTCCCGGGGGAACACGCTGATGCCGATGCTTGCGCTGATACGGCACTCATGCCCTTTCAAATGAAAAGGCTCCGACAGGCTGGCAACGAATTTCCTCGCAATGACCGCCGCGTCTTCCGGTGCGGTGATCCGTCCGTAGATCCCGATAAATTCGTCGCCGCCCATGCGCGCCACGGTATCTGAACTCCGGGAGCACGACAGCATCCGCCGGCCCGCTTCCGCAAGCAGCAGGTCGCCGACTTCGTGGCCGAGCGTATCGTTGATGGCCTTAAAGCGGTCCAGATCCATGTAGAGGACCGCCATAATGTACTGGTTCCGTTTCGCCAGGGCAAGGAACTGGTTCATGCGGTCGAAAAAAAGCGTCCGGTTGGGCAGACCCGTAAGCGTATCGTAGAGCGCCAGGCGCTCAAGCCTCTCCGCCGCCTGCTTCCTCCCGGTAATGTCCCTGAAAAGCACCTGGACAGCCGGTTTCCCCTGATAGGTGAAGGCCACACCCGCGACCTCCACATCGAGCTCCCGTCCGTCGAGACGGATGAATTTTTCCTCGAGCCACGGTACGCTGCGTCCCTGACGGTCCATCACGCGCATACGCTCTCCGACGATATCCCGGTAGTCGGGGTGAATGATATCAAGCACCGGTTTCCCGATCAATTGTGCCAGGTCCGTTGCCCCGAGAAATCCCGCGCCCGCCGGGTTCACAAAAACGAACTTCCCTTCGGCGTGGATGGCGATCCCGTCGGGAGAAAGTTCTACGAGCCACCGGTATCGTTCTTCGCTTTCCCGGTTTTCCCTGATGAGGAACTGCTGATAAATGACCCGGTCGATGACCACCGGGATCAGATCGAGGTACTTCAGTTCCACGTCTTTGACGACATAATCCGATGCGCCGAGCTTGAGCGCCTCGACGGCGATTTCTTCATTCCCCTGACCCGTGACCATGATCGTCGGAAGCAGCGCGCCCTTCGCGGACAGCGCCCGCATAACGTCAATCCCGCCCAGAAAGGGCATGTTATAGTCCACCAGCAGCAGGTCATAGTGGGAAGCATCGAGCATCCGGAGCCCCTCTTCTCCGTCGGCGGCCGTATCCACGGTATATCCGCGGCGCTGAAGGCTCTTCTGCAGCAGACGGGAGAGTCCGGGGTCGTCTTCCATATAGAGAATGTTCCTGAACGTCATATCAGCCATTGTTTTTTACAACCTCCGGGACCTTGATGATCGAAAGAGACCTGCCGGACTTCCCGATGTCGTCCGAAAACAGATCGCCCTCGGACGGTCAAGGTTGCGCGGTGAGACGCGTGCATACTCGTCTCACCGGTCTCTCTCTTTCCATTGTATCAAATATATGAGGGGTCCGTTCTCCCCTGATCATGAAACATCCTGCGTTTCCCCGGCCTGGGGAAGGGTAAAGTTGAAAGTCGTTCCCTTACCCGGCTCGGAGGTGCACCAGATCCGGCCGCCATGGAGTCTGACCTGGGTCTTCACGAACGCAAGCCCCATTCCCTCTCCCGGCACGTCCTGCCGGCCTACGCGCTTGAAGATCTCGAAGGCCCTGGGAATGTCTTCTGCGGCCATGCCCCTGCCGTTGTCTCGGACGTGAAAAATGACCTCTTCTTCGTTCCGTTCGGCCGTAATCTCGATTTCTCCCGCCCGTCCGGGCTCCAGGTACTTGATGGCGTTGTCGAGCAGATTGCCGAAGACCTGTTCCATCGCCGTTCTGTCGGCGAGGACGTCAGGCAGCCCCTCCGCAGTCACGGTGATATTGCGGCTCTCGATCTGGTGCGTCAGCGAGTTCACAATATGCCGGACAAGCCCCTGCACATTCAGCCGCTCCGGGTTAAGCTTGCGGCGTCCGGCCCGGGACAGCTTCAGGATGGCATTGATGAGGTTGTCCATCCGGCTGACGGACGAACCGATGAACAGAAGGGCCTCGGGTATGTCCTTGTTCAGGACCTCGCTGAACTTCTGCCGCTCCGCCGGCGGAAAGCCGTCAAGATACTTCCCCAGGAGCGGCCCGATCTCGCGGAGGCTGAAAATAAGCTCATCGGAGAAGCCCTTGATATTGACGAGCGGCGCGCGCAGATCGTGAGAAACGATGTAGGCGAAGCTTTTGAGCTCCTCGTTGATCTCCTGGAGTTCATCGTTCGAACGGGAAAGCCGCTCATTCAGCTGATGGAGTTCTCCTTCGACCTCCATGATCCGGGTAATATCGATGAAGCTCTCCATCAGCTGTTCCTCTCCCCGGAACAGCACCGTGCTGGATGACGTGAGGATCGGTGTTTTTGTGCCGTCCGCCTTGATGAGCGCCTCATCGGCGTTCTCCGCGGGTTCGTGATGGTCGGTGCTGGAGCGATGTTCTTGTGCGGCCGGGCGGAGGAAGTCATTGCGGGCGCGCCCGATGATTTCCTCTTTTGAAGCACCGATCAACGTTGCCGCAAAGGAGTTGACGTCTACGACAGTATGGTCCCGCGGGTTGATCACCATAATGCCCGCAGGTATCGAGTTGAGGATGTTCTTGAGCTGCTCTTCGCTTTCCCTGAGCAGCTTTTCAGATCGCTTCCGCTCGGTAATGTCCCTGGAGACGTGTACGATCTGGGCAAGCCTGCCATCCGCGCCCTTGATGGGTGATGAGGATATTTCGACGTAGAGTTCTTTCCCGTTCCGGTCGTAGTGGATATGCTCCACCGAGGAGTATTTTCCCGTCGTTACTGTTTCGAGGAGAGGACAGGTGCAGTCCGTGGAGACGCAGGCCTCGGTCCGGTGATGGGTGATTTCGTAGCAGGTCTTGCCGATGGTTTCTTTCTGCGTAAGCCCGTACTCCGAGAGAAAAGAGGCATTCGCCCCAACGATCTTGAAGTCGTTCACATCGACGATAATGACGCAGTCGTTGAGACTGTCGAGAACGGTCCGGAGGAATTCATGCGAGCGCTGGAGTTCCTGGGTCCGATCAACGACGCGCCTCTCGAGTGATTCGTTCAGGATACGCAGTTCGTCTCCGGTGGATCTGATCCGTCCTATGGTATCGCGGGTCAGGCTGATGACGATGAAGACGAAAACACCGCCGGCCAGGAATACAGGTCCGGTGACAAGTTCGGTTGGAAGCATGAGACGACTGGTCAAGATAACGATAAGCGCCATGTACCCGACCAGAAAAAAGAGCATGAGAATGACCATGCTGCGCCATCGGCGCCGCAGCTCCCGTGGAATGTGGTCCCGGAGCTTCGAGCTTTGCAGTATGGCTGCGGCCATGAAAAGTGCGCCGAGCAGCACAATAAAACTGGTCATCTGTGGCAATAAATTCATGGTACCTCGCGTCAGTCAGAGAGTTTGGTGCGGTCCCCCATTCGCTCGCCTGCTCCGCAGAGCGGACCCGATGGCGCGGAACACATTCACTGCTCGGGGACCTTGACGATCGACAGGAATAGACCGAGCTTCCTGATGGCATCGGAAAACTTCTCGTACTCCACGGGTTTGGTGATGTATACATTACACCCCAGTTCATAACAGCGGGCGACCTCGCGGGGGTCTTCGGTCGTCGTCAGAATAACGACCGGGATCGCCTTCGTGCGTTCGTCGTTCTTGATGATTTTGAGCACCTGATATCCATCAAGCACGGGAAGGTTGAGGTCAAGCAGGATGAGGAGCGGCGAGGGGTGCCCGGCCCCGCTGTACGCGCCCTCCTTGAATAGAAAATCGACTGCGTTCTGTCCGTTGTCGAGCGTAATGATCTTGTTGGTGATCCCGGCCCTCCGGAGGTTCTTTTCGATCAGGAGCGCGTGCCCGGAATCGTCCTCGACCAGAAGAATCATGACAGGCTGCTGGTTGTCCATTTTGTTCTCCTCTCTTTACTTCGTTTCTCCGATGAACTTCGCGTCGGGGACCGACAGGCTGAAGGTCGTCCCTGCGTTTATTTGCGATTCACACCAGATGCGTCCGTTGTGCCGTCTGACGAGCGCCTTGACATAGGCAAGCCCCATGCCGTCCCCGGGGATGTCCTGCCGCCCCGCCCTGCGGAACAAACCGAAGATTTTGTCCAGGTCCTCCTTCGCGATGCCGCGTCCGTTGTCCCGGACATGGATGAGCGCTCCTTCTTCGGTCCGCTGGCCGAAGACGGTCACCAGGCCCGGACGGCGGGGGTCCAGATACTTGACGGCGTTGTCGAGAAGCTGGCTGATGACCTCCTGCATGGCTTTCCCGTCGGCAATGACCCACGGGAGGTCTTCGATGTGCATGGTCGCGTTCCTCCGCAGGAGTTCCCCGGCAAAGCGGCTTTCCGCGGACCGGAACAGGGACGTCATGTCGAGGCGTTCGGGTTTGAGCTCTCTCTGCCCGACAAGGGACAATTTGAGCACGGCGTTCATGTGCTCGCTGATCCTCTCCGTGGAGAGCACGATGAACCGCAGACTTGCCGGCAGGTCGTTCTCCAGAATGTTCTGCAGCCGCACCCGGTCCCGCTCATCCGACGAAACCCGGCTCCGGCGAAGCAGCGCATCGAGCTCCCTCACGAGCCCCCCCAGTTCTCCGGAGAACCCCTTGATGTTCACGAGGGGCGACCGAAGATCGTGGGAAAGGCTGTAAATAAAGGAACGAAGATCTTCGTTGCCGTCCTTCAGCGAATCCGTCATCCGGTTAAAGGATTGCGCCAGACTGCCCAGTTCGTCGTTTCCCGCGACAACAATGCGATGGTCAAGGTACCCGCTCCCGATGATCTCCGTCCCCGTCTTCAACTCCTGAATGCCGCTGATCAGTTCGCGGACAAGGCGGTGGGACGCCCAGAAGAGCGCAAGGCCGATGCCCACGACCACGGCCAGACTGAACGCTCCCGCGGTCATGGTGGATGCAATAAGCCGGTTATGGGCGTCCTCTATTTCTTTCCGGCTGTCGTACAGGGCCGCGTCAAGAGTCGACAGGAGAATGTTGTCGATCATGAACAGGGTCCTCGACTCCAGCGGTTCAAGGGACTCTCGCGCCCTGCCCGCCGACGCCAGCGCGTGGATGTTCCGCGCCGATTCAAGGATTTCATGGTAGGCATGCTCCACCGTACGCATTACCTTCAAATCGCCGTCCTCGCCCGGCACGCCGGGCACCTCCTGCCCTTGAATGATCTTTTCCCATTCAGCAAAGGCCCGCTTCACGTCCACATTGTAATTTTCCAGCTCCCGGCTGTTCGCGTCGGTCGGGGCGATGAGATAATCGAGCAGTTCCTTCACCTGGCCGTTGATCAAAAGTGTGGTCTTGTCCAGCAGGTTATAATACCGGATTGCCGAGCGGGCGCCGTCGATGGTTTTCAGGTTCCTGGCCCCCAGCCAGGGCAATGCCCCCAGATGAAGGATCGTTTCATCGTAGCTACCCTCGATGCGCAGGACATACAACGCCATGAGGTCATCGGCTTTTTTCTGAAAGATCCCCGTCGACAGCGGCTCCGCCTGCCCTTCAAGAACCGCTACCGCCTCACTCATCTTTCCGCGCGTCTTCAGCGCGAAAGCCGTCTGGACAAGGGCAATAATGCGACGGTAGTCCGTCTCGACGCTCGAAAGTTTCTCGCGGTCCGCCTCGCGCCGCGCACCCCTGCGCAGGGCCTTGAACAGGCCGACAATCTCTCCATCCAGCAAGTTGAAATCGGATTTGCTCTCCTCCCTGCCGGACAAGAGAAATTGCGTGGCCAGGTGCATCTGACGATAATGGAACACGCGAATCCTGCCGAGATCCTTGAAATTACCGGCTTCCGCACGAACGGTCCGCATCTCCGCCGTAACCAGCGCGGCGTTCCAGGCCATCGCTCCCGCGAACAAACCGAGAATAGCGCCGATAACAGCCAGCAAGAACGTCAGTTTTCGTTGAATGCTCAATCTGATAACTCCTAGCCTGGACAAACCCGGTTCACCAGTGACGCTTCTCCCGGACCGCTACGGCGACCAGGCCGGCGACGTATAGTTCGCGTCATTCGGCGTAATCCGTTCAATATCGGTGCCGTCGGCGTTCATCATATAGAGGCCGGCTTTCCCCTCCCGGTTCGAACTGAAGACGATCTGTCTGCCTGAGGGCGACCACGCGGGGTTTTCGTCGCTCCCGCCTCCGCTCGTGAGCAGGCGGAAATCAGACCCGTCAGGGTTCACCGTCGCGATTTTGAAAAGGCCCTTGACCATGGACACAAACACGATCCGGTCTGCCCGCGGAGACCAGTCGGGAGAGGCATTGTACGATCCCTCGAAGGTGATCCGGCGCGCATCCGTCCCGTCGACGCCCATGACGTAAAGCTGCGGAGTCCCCGCCCTGCCCGACGTGAACACGAGCTCCCGTCCGTTCGGCGACCAGGCTGGGGCCACATTGTCGGAAGTCCCGTAGGTAAGCCGCTCAAGATCATTGCCGTTCCTGCTCATGGTATAGATCTCGGTGCCGCCGTCCTTGCTCATCGCGAGCGCAAGCCGCTTGCCGTTCGGCGACCAGGCCGGAGAAATGTTCAGGCCCTCGGTGCCCGAAAGCTTCAAGCGTTTGCTTGTCTGCATATCCAGCACGTAGAGATCGGGGTTTTTGTCCTTATAGGAAACGTAGGCGAGTACTTTGCCGTCAGGGCTCCAGGCAGGCGACAGGCAGATGGAGCGGTCGGCGGTGACCTTCATTGCATTCCGGCCGTCATAGTCCATGACGTAGAGTTCCTTGGCGCGGGTCTTGTCCGAAACATAGGCGATGCTGGTCCGGGCGATGCCCTTCTCACCCGTATATCGCGAAACGATTTCATCTGCAAAGGCATGGACCGCGCGGCGGAAGGTGTCTTTGTTGCCGAAGTAGTCCTTGCTCGCGATCCGCATTCCCGATGCCGCGTCGTACAGTTTGCCCGCCAGCACGAGGTCCTTGTCTTTTTTCTGGATCGAGACCACTACTACGCCGGTAAGACCGAAGGTCCCGGCGCGCTTGAGAACGTCCTGCGCGGGCTCGACGTTCCCCTCTCCGCGAAGGTCCAGCTTTTTCGCGTCCATGACCTCGAAGATCTGGGAGCGGCGCAGGTCATTCTGCAGCACCTCGACCACCAGGGCGCGAAGGTCCGGAGAACCGGTTTCATCGCGGACATCGAGCACGGTAATGGGGATCTTCCTGCTCTCGCCCTGGACAACACCGAGATAGTACTGGGAATATGCCGCATCAGCGGACAGGAGCAGCACAATAATGATTACAAGTGACGCGAACTGTTTTCCCATGCCAGTATTAAGCCTCATGTTTCAATCTTAAAAACCCGGATAAACTTCAAACACCAAATCCAAAACGATTAATCGTTAAATCCTGAACACGGCTTTTGACACGGATCAAATCTGATAAGAGCCGGATAAAATCGGATTTTTCATGGGAGAGAGCTTCACCTTTTTGGTGAGGGTCTCATTTTCGATTTTCATCCGACCTTATCAGACGTTAATCCGATTTTTCCGTGGCTAAATACTTTTTTAGACATAATGGTTGATGTTTTGGATTTGTTATTTAATGCTTGTTTCTCCACTATTATTCCGCCATCAGGTCCACGGTGAACTCCAGCGTCTGTTTTGAAAAATCTTCCGGCAGCCGGGGAAAGGGATTGGACGCCCGTATCGCACGTATCGCTGCCTGCTTAAATCCGAACGTACCGCTCGTATGCTCAGGATCAGTGTCAAGATTTATGTCCCCAACCCACCCCGACCGGTTGATCGTGAAGATTACCCTGGCCTTCGCGTCTTTCGCGTCAGGCGGGGGGTTCCAGTTTTGCCCTATCTTGTTACGGACGATCCCCAGATAATACGCGAATTTACTGTCCATCTGGGGCGTCGTTACCGCGACATTCTCCGCCCCGCCGAGCGATGGTGCGGCTTTTTCAGCCGAAGCCTTCGACGGCGGCTGGGGCCGGGCGTCCGTTGTTTCAGCCGGGGTTGGTTGTACCTCTGCCGGTTTTGGTTTTTGCGATGAAAGCTCGGGCAGTGCATTCTTATTCAACGCTGACTTACCCTGTCGCTGTCTGGCCGCCGGCTTTCCGGCCTTTGGCGCCGGCGGAGCGGGCTTTTTCATCGGTTCCGGCTGCGGAGGGGCCGGTGCGGGAGCTGCCGGAGACGCCGGCAAGGGCGTGGGCGCAAGTTCCTGCGGCAGTCCCACCAGTTTTACCTGATAGACCGGAAGAAAAACTTTTTTCGGAATTGCCGTGAGGCTGAGGAAAAGGGCGGCGGCGGCAACGGCGGCATGAATGAAGAACGTGAAAAAGACCGCGAGCGCCAGCTCATACCCTGACTGCCCCAGCCTCTTCCCGGAAGGCAGCCTCATCGGGCGGTCTCGCCCCCTGCCCCGGCTTCGGTCACCATCCCGAGCCGGTCGATGCCGGCCCGTTTCACAACGTCCATCACCTGCACCACCGCGCCGTAGGGCGCGTCCTTGTCAGCACGGAGGTAAACGTTAATGAGCGGCTTGGTTTTCCTGAGGGAATAAAGGATGTCCTTGAGCTTCGAGATGTCCACCCGTTCCTTTTCCACGAACAACTCCTGGGCGCGGGTGACCGTGAGCACGATACGGTCCTCGGGCGTGACCGTATTGGCCTCGGACTTTGGCAGATTGACGTCCAGCCCCCGGCTCATCATGGGCGAAAGAATCATATAGAAGAACAATACCACGAGCAGCACATCGATGAGCGGGACCAGGTTGAGCTCCCGCATGATGTGGCTGCTCCTGCGTTCCCTGTTCATGACCGCCTCCGGAGAAGCGTCCGGTCGATAAAGCTCACGCACTCAAGGGAAAAGGAATCCATCCGCGTGGCAATGCCCCTGATCTTCTCGGAAAAATAATTATAGGCGATCACGGCCGGAATCGCCACGAACAGCCCCATGGACGTGTTGATAAGCGCTTCGGCGAGACCCGGGGCAAGGGCGGCGATGTCGCCGGACCCCTTGAGGCCGATGGCATAAAAAGCGTCCATAATTCCCCACACCGTCCCGAACAGACCCAGGAGCGGTCCGACCGTGCCGGCGGTGCCGAGAAACGCGAGGTACCGCTCCATATAATTGATCTCATCCTGTGTCGTGATCCTGAGGGACCGTTCGAGCTCCTCTTTGATCATGAGCCGGTCGGGCTCCGTCACGTTGGCTTCAGGCAGCGATTTTATGATGGACTCCGCTTCCCTGTAGCCCTCGACGAAGAGCGTTGCCACGGGGCTGTACGCATTGGCTTCGGCGTTCTTCATGATCTCCGAAACGCTTTTCGTCTTCCTGAAGTCGGCCATGAACCGTTGCGATTCCCGTTCGGCCCTCCGCAGGTACTGGTACTTCAAGAGGATCATGGCCCAGGTGACCACGGAAACTCCCAGAAGGATGATCACGATCACCTTGCCGACCCAGCCGGACTCCAGGAACAATCCCAAAATGCCGCTCCCGCTTGCGGGCGCCGTACTCACTGCCAGTGCAAACATGTTGCCTCCGATCATCAATCAGTTATCTTCAACTCCACACTCCGAACTGTGTCTTAGATCACCTTCCCCATCTCGCTCACGTCGTACCCCCCCATGCCCACGATCCGCTCCCGGAACTCCTTGTCCTCGCGTATGACCCCGAGCAGGGCCTGGATCATCGGCAGGTCGTAAAACTCCTGCGGGATCGCCAGGTCGTACCGCTCCTGCGCCACGGGAACGAAATCCAGCCCCAGTGCCTGGGCCGCCGAGAGCACCGCAAGACCCGTGTCCGCCGCGCCCGAAAGCACGGCGGCCGCAACAGCCATATGGGTATATTCCTCATGATAATACCCGTTTACCGCCTCCGGGTCAATCCGCAATTTTTTGAGATACAGGTCCGACAAAAGCCGTGTGCCCGCGCCCGCCTGGCGGTTCACGAACACGACCTCCCCGCGGCGAAGGTCTTCAAATCCTTTGATCCCCTTGGGATTGCCCTTCGGCACAATGAACCCCTGGGTCCGGTAGACCAGGTTCACGAGCACGATCTTTTTGTCCGGGATAAGTTTTTTTATGTAGCTGACGTTGTATTCGCCCGTTGCTTCGTCAAGCAGATGAGTTCCCGCGAAGTGCGCCTCGCCGCGCTTCAAGGCCAGCAGCCCGCCCATGCTGCCCACGTGCGCCGAGGAGAGAGAGAACTCGGGATGCCTTTTTTTCAGGAAATTGCCGAGCACATCAAGGGCATTATCATGTGAGCCGATGCACACAATGGTGTTTTCGATGTCGCGGCTGGCCCGCAAGAGTTCAACAGACACCTCGTGCCCGCCCGCGATGCCTTCGCTCTGGGTCGGCACGCGGAGGACACCGTCCGCGCGCACGAGCGACATGAGCGCTCCGGCGCCCCGGGTCACCGGCGTGGCGACCAGGACGCCCGACACGCTCCCGAGCTTCACGCGGATGAATTCCTCGGCCCCAAGAGAGGACGCCACCTGGCGGCTTAATTTCGCAGTCAGGGTGTCCGTACCGGGTGTTCCCAGGCCCAGCATGGAGAAAATCAGGGGTTTGACAAAGAGGTTGAACGTGAGCGCGGCGGAGACCGGATATCCCGGAATGCCGATCACCGGTTTGCCCTGAACAATGGCGAGGATCACGGGTTTTCCCGGCTTGATGGCAACACCATGCACAATGACCGCGCCGATACCGGCGATCACGTCGGCGGTAAAATCCTCCCGGCCTGCCGAAGAACCGGCATTGATAAGAACAAGATCGGAGTCCTCAAGGGCTTCAAGAACGGCATTTCTGAGCAAGTCGGCGTTGTCCTTGACGATCTGTTTCCGCACGCCATGGGCGCCGCATTCCGTTGCCAGTGCGGAGAGCATGGTCGAATTGAAATCGATGATGTCGCCTTTATGAAGCTCGCTCCCCGGCTCCACCAGTTCGGTCCCCGTCGGAATTATGGAAACAACCGGCTTCTTGCGCGCCATGATTGTCGTGTGGCCGCTGGCGATCATAGCGGCCATGTCAACAGGACGTATGATATGGTTCTCGGAGATGATGAGCTCGGTGGCGACAATGTCCTCCCCCACAAGCCGCACATGCTGCCACGGAGTTGCCGGCTTCAGGATCTCGATCTCGGATTCCGAAATCTTTTCCACGTCCTCGATCATGATCACGGCATTGAAGCCGTCGGGCATGGGATCGCCCGTATCGACATACACAGCCTGGTCCGGAACGCGGAGCCGCTTCGGCCTGGTCTCGGCAGCCCCGAAGGTATCGATAAACCGGATCGCCACGCCGTCCATTGCAGCGGAATGGTAGAAGGGAGAGGAAATCTTCGCGATCACCGCCTCGGCGGTCACGCGGCCCAAAGCCTCGCCTACGGGAATCCGTTCCCCCGCCAGCGGTCCGTTGACCCCAGCGGCAATAAGCGCGTCGTTATACTTTTTGATCGCCTCAGCAAGAGGCTCGTTGGAAAGGTATTTATTTTGTTTATATGCCATGTCGTTTCGCTATCGGGTTTTGCTGCGTTCAGCTCAACCCATACGCTATCCTTATTTCAGGCCGCTTCCTTCACAATTCGATAAGGTTGAATCAAAACTTCCGCAGGAATGCCGAGTCCCTTGTGGAAATTGCAAATCATTACCGCTGAGCTACCTTAAAAGTCTCTGCTGAAGAATGTCCCGCAGGTCCCTTCTCCCGTCCAAGACGCAGTGTATAAACACGGATTTGCCGGCAACTTCATAGATTATTCTGTGCGGTTTGAAGAACACTTCACGATATTCAAGAACGCCGAGCCGTTCCAATTCGGGCGGGTAATGTCCGCGTAAGGGCGAGGTGTGCAGACTTAGTATGACCTGTTCGATGTTCTGAGACAACCCTTCCGCCTTCGCCGCGGAATCATGACGCTTGACATAGCGGTAAATTTCATCTATGTCCTTTTCCGCATTATCGAGCAGAAAAACCTCAAAGCGCTTCGTCATACGGTCGTCGCCCATTTTTTTCTCAGGTCCTTGAATGCCTTCGCAGCGGGCTTATACTTACCCTCCTCAAGACTCTTTTTGCTCTGGGCGAGGATCTTCAGCAAGGCGAGGCTCTCCTGAAGTTCTTCATACTCCGTGATGCCTTGAATCACCGCCTTGGCCTCTCCGTTCAGGGTGATGACGACGCGACCGCCGCTCTCTTCGATGTCGCGGATGATTTCAGAGGCATGGGTCTTAACATAGCTGATGGGCTTCACTGCCTGGCTCAATTTCATAGTTTTGCTCCTCCGCGCGTTAGGTCTGAATACAGTATAAATTATGGTCTAATGAATTGCAAGCACGAATTTCATGGAGAAGCCTAACATTATAGACCTGGCCCTATTGGTTTTTATTCATGCCGGATTGAAAATCTACACGACGATATTCCTTCATGCGACTCGGCAATACAACGTCAACAACAACGTCCCGCGCGCCGATAATAAAATCAGTCAACTTTGCAACATGACTTAGCGCGTTTGTATTAGCAGCAAGAGAGGAGGAACAGAACACCAAAATAAAAGACGTGACCCTGAGATGTTCGGTAAGGGTCATGGGCACGTCATATCCGCATCACTTATGGCGTCGCTGCCTCGGTAATGTATGCCGCAAGCGTCTTGACAAACGCCCTAAGCCCGGTCGTAGCGCTCATCTCGGAATATTCGCCCGATTTGGAAGCAGAACGGGGAGAAAGAATAACGGCGGCGGCTGCATAAAGTTCTTCCGACATCAGCTTTTTACACAAAATATTGTACCGCTCCGCATAAGATGCGCCTTTGAATTCCGAAAATATTCGGAAGTGCGGCGAAACATCCTTTACCGGGTTGCGGGAAGCCTGAACATCTTCGAGAAGCATCAGATATCCAACAAAGGGTTTTCTACTCTCGCCAAAAGCCCCTTCACGGAATGCAGTTCTCAGATCAAGTGCCGTACCCAGCGCTTCTTCGCAACGATTATTGGCGTTGTTGCCAAACGACGGGCCTACCTGAGATTTGAACTCTATTGCAGCGACGAGTTTGCCGTCATTTATTACGAGCAAGTCCCATAGCTTGGTCGGGCGGAAAAAGCCGGGGAGCGTAAGGAGACGTCGCTTCAGCATAATATCAGCATGTTCCAATCCATTCGCATGGACGATATCAACAACCAAGTCAATAAACCCATTCATGTTGTTGCCCGCAGTTACCGCACTCCGTTCACCTTGGTCGGATTTGCCGCCAGCCCGCTGCTTTTTAGCGGCTTTCTTCCTGCCCATCCAGAACTTTTTGACAGCGCCATGGGCTTTGGTTTCATAATCAGCAAGATCAAGCGGCATTATCCACTCCTTTAACGTCAACTTGCCCGATGATACTTCGTTCCTCAGGCGTTAATTTGTAGAGATCGAAGGTAACAGCGTTACATGCAGCGATATCCCTCTTTTCAGCGGCAACTTTCAGCTTTGATTTAATCTTTTCCGGAACGTCCCTCCAATAAGGGACATGAATGCGCCGCAGGTACTGGGCCTGAAAGCGCAAATAGCCGCCGCGCATCTTCGTGGAATAGGTTGTGATGAAGTGACGGGTGATGTCCGACAGAAGCACCGCCTGAAGCGCCCTCAAATCCCATGTATCGGATGTGATGTAATAGAGGTTGTGATGAGGATAATATTTCCCCTCTTCATAGACGATATGTGCTTCACCCTTGATATCGGGAATAAGCAGTTTAGGCATCTGTGTGATTGAAGGTGTAATCCGGTCAATGGTCCGGTACCAGCGGTCGCTGTTCCTCTTCGCCACATTCCGATTGCAGATTACAGCCTTGTGCCGGTTGAAATACGCCGCCAGCTTCGGATATTTCTTCAAGTTGACAAGGCTGCCATCATCGTCAAAAGGATTGATCACGCCCTTGCCGTTCCATTCCACCTTGCCGGCCCGGATATCCCTGGTCATGACCAGCGGCAGTTTGCGGTCTTTTTCTACATCAAGCTCGGCATATTCACCGACATAAACCTTATCTGCGCCCGTGGCAACCCCAATGCCTACTTTGCATCCGGCCTCTTCCAGTGTCGGATAGGTCGCTTCAAGCCGTCGTAAAACCGCAAGCTCGTCGAACGACTCAAGAACCCACGGCTCGTTGCTGTTCATGACACCAGATACTTCATGCACAACACTATTCGGCTTTAATGATCTAGCGCGCATCTCATGGCTAAGCTTGACCAGTGAACCGTTATCAATCTGCGGACGATGAGCTATGCGAGTGGCTTCGGACTTTTCACGGGAGATCACGGTAATTGCGGGGTATGCGCTCACTTCGGAATGAAACGCGTTGGTATCCACCATATCAACGAAGTATTTAAGGTGGAAATCCTTCGCCACCATCTTCCTAAGCGGCCCGCCGTAGCGGTTCTTCATCCACCGGTCAGAACAAATGAACCCGACAGAGCCCTTTGAGTCTAAAAGCTTCAATGATTTTTCGATAAAAGGAATATAAAGGTCAGCTCGGTCGTAGAGAGTATCAAAACGATGCCGGTATTCCGCGAGCAGTACAGCAGGGATCAATTCCTGCCGCACGTAAGGAGGATTGCCAACAATGTGAGTAAAGTGAACCGGTAAGTCAGTCAGTAAAAAATCGCCCTGGATTAACCATGCCGCGATCAATTCCTCAATAGCAGCGTTAGCTATACTCTTTTCTCTGAGCAGGATCCTGAGCTTCAAGCGGGTCTCGATAAAGCTTTTTCTGTGCAGTTCAATTGCACGGATGGACTCTTTAAGATCAACAGCAGGATCAGCGTGCTTGGGTGCATGTGATTTATAAGAATCGAGCAACCGTTCTACAGCAACAAGAAGGAACGCGCCATCCCCAAACGAGGGTTCCAACATGCTCTTCTTGTGAAGAGCGGTCGTAGTTGAATATCCAGTCAGATCAAGGATAAACTCAACCACCTCACGACGAGTGAACACAGCACCCCGCTCCTCAACACCTGCCGTAGCTAACAGCTCAACAGCTGCCTGAAGTTGGTCTAGGCCGGGCAATGCAATTTGTGATGTTTGAACAGTTGTCATGCTATAATGGTGGAGCCTTTAATACACGCTGAGTCACTAAGTTCCTAAAGTTCGATTGGCGAACCCATACGACCATAGCCAATTATTAAGAAGTTTTTTAATAATATTCATCTGAAAAGTTGTGCGTGTTTTTCAGACATAATTATCATAATTTCACTCAATGTTGTAAATATTGCTTGATCCGGTCGTGCGCTTTGATACAACACCTCATCCCCTTCCGCAAAAACCCCATTAAATGATTTTTTTGCGCAGTATAAAGTGACTGCATCCTCAAGATTATCGAGTCTATTTGCAACTGCCCCGTATAGTTCGTTACTAATGGGACCTAATTGTAGCTTTCCGCTTTAAATCTATCCCTCTG